>Ga0098067_1000277_pt1 | contig 20703 bp, 18 predicted proteins | sample 26_taG_FD_92578 | JGI IMG/M metagenome (GOLD analysis project Ga0098067, IMG submission 92578) | Marine viral communities from Cariaco Basin, Caribbean Sea - 26_WHOI_OMZ | ecosystem: Environmental > Aquatic > Marine > Oceanic | place: Caribbean Sea: Cariaco Basin | collected 2014-11-09
GCCTTGTCTCCCACTTCCAAACCCAATCGGTTTGCAGTGTAGCGGGAAATAAGCACTTCATTATTCAGGCCGTCGCTAACATTGGGCATTTTACCTGCTACCAGGAAATCTTCAAAATATTCCCAGTTAAAGTCGGGCCCAACCCCTTTCACGATGATACCCTCAAAGTCGGTTTCGGTCCTTATTACTCCGCCCAGGTAGGCCGTGGCCTGGATGTGATCAATTCCATCTACACTGGTGAATTCTGGATAAAAATCCTGGTCGGTCGAGATAGGCGTTAAAGAAACCTGTGAATTGTTGTTGTCATAGCTCGAAATGGTGATATGACCGGTAAAAGCCGACATCTTTTCTCTTATCTTCTGCTGCAGCCCAAGGCTTGTAGCAAAAGCTACCAGCATCATTATCAAGCCAATAGCAATTGCAACAATTGCTATTTTTATTATAGGTGCCGATATGCTATTTTTGTGCTGTTTCGAACTAATAAGGCGCCTGGCGATAAACAATTCCAAATTCAAGAGTAGCTATGAGTTTTAGATTTTTCAAAAGTACATTTTTATTCCTAGTTATTACCGCCACCGCCTGCGGAAACAATTCAGGAAATCCTTCGGTTAATTCTGCTGAAGCCAAAAACGAATCTCCTGCCAAAATTTCAAAAGAGCTGAAGCTGGGTGCTGAAAGAACCACCTATTATTTGCCATTTTTGGAAGGTAAGAAAGTTGGGCTGGTAGGAAACCAGACAAGTATTATTCCTACGGAAGCAGGGAACGTACATCTTGTAGACACTCTTTTGGCCCTCGACGTGAACCTGGTTAAAGTTTTTGCCCCAGAGCATGGATTCAGGGGTACAGCCGATGCCGGCGAAGTAGTTGAAGACGGAAAAGATCCAAATACCGGCCTGCCGGTAATTTCCCTTTATGGAAATAACAAAAAACCCTCTGCACAACAGCTGGAAGGCCTCGATGTTTTGATTTTTGATCTTCAGGATGTGGGAGTGCGCTTCTACACCTATATTTCTACCCTGCATTACGTCATGGAAGCCGCTGCCGAAAATGATATTACATTGATCATTTTTGACCGTCCAAATCCAAACGGTCATTACCTGGACGGGCCGGTGCTCGACCCACAGTACAAGAGTTTTGTAGGGATGCATCCCATCCCGGTAGTACACGGAATGACCATTGGAGAATACGCAAAAATGACCAATGGTGAGAACTGGTTGAAGAACGGCGTGCAAACCGATCTAAAAGTGATTGAAATGGAAAATTATGTTCACAGCATGCCCTACGATCTTCCTGTAAAACCTTCTCCAAACCTTCCTAATGCAAAATCAATAAACCTCTACCCCAGCATCTGCTTTTTTGAAGGAACAAACGTTAATGCAGGTCGCGGCACAAGTAAGCAGTTCCAGTTATTTGGTTCCCCTTACCTTTCTCAGGACGTATTCCCATTCACATATGTCCCCGAGCCTAATGAAGGTGCCAAATCTCCAAAACACCTAAACAAGACCTGCTACGGAAGAGATCTCTCAAATGCAGCGCACCTGGATTATCTCAACCTTGAATGGCTTATAGAAGCATATAATCACAGCTCTCAAAAAGAGGAATTTTTCAACGCATTTTTCACAAAGCTCGCCGGAACCAAAGAACTGCAGAAGCAAATTGAAAACGGAATGACCGCAGAAGCAATACGCGAAACCTGGAAACCTGGTTTAGAAGAGTTTAAAACAGTAAGGGAGAAGTATTTGTTGTATTAGTTGCGAGGTGCGGGATTTGAAAGTTGCGGGTTGCGGGTTGAAATTACCAAAGTTGCAGGTTGCACAGTTGCAGGTTTTATTGAGGTTGAATCTTTACCGGAAGTAAATATGTTGCGGGATACGGGTTGTGGGTTGCACGGTTGCAGGTTTATTAGAAGTTGAAAGTTTTTCTGCCGGAAGTATATAGGTTTCGAGTTGCGGGTTGCGGAATTCGTGGTTCAGGTTTATACCGCAGAATTATTTAATCAGAAACTTTTAATCTTTATTCTTAGGTTTTCCAGGATTTCTCAACATATTTTATGAAGGAATTTATTTTGCGACCCAGGTCGTTATAATCATTCTTCAGGTAATGTTGATCTTCCATTATTTCCGGATAAAGATGAAGGATTTTCTCCAAATGATTTATAGTTTCATCATTACTTGCATGTGAATAAACCAGAAACTTTAGAAAATCTCCTTTGTACCTTCTCCTTCCGTAACCTTCAACAATATTTGTATTTACTGAATCTGCTGACCTTCTAATTTGACTTCCTAATTCATAAAGCTCGTGTCTAGGTAATTTCAAACTTAATGTGTGAACCTTGTAAAATAAAGCTAATGAGGTGCGAAAAATCTCCAGCTCTTTATATGAATTTGCCATAATCTTTCTTTTAATTGAAAATTAAAAGATAAGAATTTTGTAGGCACGTACAGGAAGTAACTCGGAACTCGGAACCCGCAACGTGCAACCCGCAACAATTCAACTTGTAACAAAGACAACCTGCAACCCGCAACAACAAGACCTGCAACAAAAACTAAGGAAGTCTCTTCTTCATCTCCTCCACAATCCTGAAAGCTGCCGGACAGATAGCGACATTTTTAATGGTGTGGTTTGAGATTTTGTGAAAGTCTTTCCGGTTGGTGTGAGGGAATTCACTGCAGGCCTTGGGCCGTACATCGTAGATGAGGCAATAATTGTCGGGAGCCAGAAAAGCACAGGGCACTTCCTGAAGCACGTAATCATTATCTTCATCTATACGCAGGTACTGGTCAATGAACTGCTGTGGCTTTTGGCGCAGGTGCTTTGAGATGCGCTCAATGTCTTTATTGGTAAAAAGAGGTCCAGTGGTTTTACAGCAGTTAGCGCAGGTAAGACAATCGGTACGGCTAAATTCTTCTTCGTGCAACTCCTGCATTTGCAGGTCAAGATGCCGCGGCGGCTTCTTTTTAAGACGCGAAAAAAATTTCTTATTCTCTGTATGTTTATCTTTGGCCTTTTGCGGAAGCCCATTTAATTCATCCTGCATGCCGCAAAGATAAACAGAACCAACACGTGAACAAGCCAAAAAATAACCCCGATATCTTCGGAAAAGCAATTACTGCTTTCTTCGAAAAAGCTGATGAAACCGATATTGTTGTGCATTCGCCCGACTTTGATGATGATGTGATTCCGGTGCCCTACCTCTTCAGAAGTTATAAAGAAATGCCGCCACTTGAACAGCAAGCCCTCAAGTTGTGCCGGGGAAAGGTGCTGGATGTAGGTTGCGGTGCGGGTAGCCATTCCCTGTACCTTCAGCAGGAGCGCAATCTTGTAGTTACAGCTATAGATACTTCAGCCGGAGCTATAGAAGTGTGTCGCAAACGCGGAATTTCGGATGCCAGAAATATTGCTTTTGAAGAACTTTCCGAAGAAAAATTCGACACAATTTTACTGCTGATGAATGGAACAGGTATCGTAGGAAAAATGAAGTTCCTGGATGCCTTTTTTGAGCAGCTAAAGAATCTTCTTGCTGAAAATGGCCAGGTTTTAATTGATTCTTCAGACCTTATTTACCTTTTTGATACCGATGAAGACGGGGGCGTTTGGGTAGATACTACAAACGGTTACTACGGCGAACTCACATATCGATTGAGCTATAAGACTGAAACCTCCAATAGTTTTGACTGGTTGTACCTTGATTTTGAATCATTATCTTTAGCAGCTGACAAGCACCGCTTTAACTGTGAAAAAATATATGAAGGCGAACATTATGATTACCTGGCAAGGCTTACAGTAAAAAAGTAGAATGAAGAAAAATTTCCATGCCGCCTGCATCTTGTTGTTATTCGTTTTAACGGGTTGCAGCATTGATGATGCCGACAAGAAACCTTCGGTGTACAGTAATAATCTGGTTTTGGGCGCTTCGGCAAGGGATTTTTTAAGCGATGAAACCTTTACCCGCATTGAACTAGACGTGGTTTACGTGATGGGCCATAAGCCCGATGACCAGGTGCTGCAAAGCCTTACAAACTTTCTTAAACGCTATACCCACAAGCCGGGTGGCATAAGCCTTAAAACCCGCGCGATTGTAAGCCCTCAAATGGGAACCTATTCTATCAAAGAAATTAAAACGGTTGAAAAACAGCACCGCAGCGTTTTTTCTGAAGATGATAAATTAGGAGTATTTATCTTTTTTGCCGACAACAAAAGTGAGGATAGTAAAGCCAACTTCCGCATTCTAGGAAAAGCTTACCTCAATACCTCACTGGTCATTTTTGACAATCAGGAATTGAGTGATATGGCCGGCAGCGCCTGCCAAAGCGAGATCCAAACAGTGACCCTGCACCACGAATTTGGACACCTCTTTGGCCTGGTGAACAACGGAAGCCCCGCACAGAGTGAACATGAAGACCCCGATAAAGGCTCCCGGGCGCACTGCAGCGTTGACGGGTGTTTAATGGCCGCGGCCATTGAATTTAGCTCCTCGCCGCTCAGTTTTCTTGAAAATGATCAAAATATCCTAGACTTTGACGAGCAGTGCAAGCTCGACCTAAAGGCCAATGGAGGAAAGTAAAATTCAAGATCATAATCGTTTTAGAGAAATATGCAAATACTTTTCACTTAAAATAAAATTTCGGGTAGCATCAGATCAACATTTACTTTGTTCGTTATAACTCACAACAAACCCCTCAAAAATGTGCTTTTAAGGGGTCCTTTTTCTACTACTTTGTACTTCTAAAGTCGTACTTTTAAAATCGCATTTCTCTAAAGTCTTCTAATTTCCATAAACTTTTTTCCCGTCAAGATAAGTAGCACTGGCTTTCATATCGGGTATTTGTTCTTCAGAAACCTTCATGATATCCCTGTCTAAAATGACAAAATCGGCATACTTTCCAGGTTCTATCGATCCCTTTTCATCTTCTTCAAAATTGCTGTAAGCTGCCCAAATTGTCATTCCGCGTAAAGCTTCTTCTCTCGAAAGTGCCTGCTCGGGCATATAACCTCCTTCAGGATAATTTTTAGTATCCTTACGTGCCACCGCCGCATAGAAGGTGAGGAATGGGCTCACCTGCTCTACAGGAAAATCTGTACCCAAAGCGATTATTCCGGCTTCTTCGAGCAGTTTTTTATAGGCATAAGCACCTTTTTCCCGCTCTTCGCCCAGCCTTTCTCCAGCCCAGTACATATCGCTTGTAGCGTGGGTAGGTTGCACTGACGGAATTATATTTTTACTGAAATATTTAAAATCTTCGGGGGCAATTATTTGTGAATGTTCAACTTTCCAACGGCGATCTCCGGCGTCTGAAAGCAGAGAATCATAGGTCTTTAGCACCACAACATTGGCCGAATCTCCAATGGCATGGGTATTCATTTGGTAGGGCGAATTTGCAATTCTGCCAGCAGTCTTCTTAAAGTCGGCCACCGAAGAAAGTAAGGCGCCGTAGTGGTTGTGCTTGTCGGAATAAGGTTCCTTTAAAGCAGCTCCCCTTGACCCCAGGGCACCATCGGCATAAAATTTCACCGACCGCACATTTAACCTGGGCATTTTTAGAGGCTCCCTGTCAAGAAAGTAATCCAGGTTCTCTTTTGTATTGCTTATCATTGCGTAGATGCGCACTTCCAACTCCCCAGCCTGCTGAAGGCTATCTATCAATTCAATGGTAGCACGATCTAATCCTGCATCATTAACGGTAGTTAAACCATACTGAAAAACCTCTTTTTGAGCATCCAGTAAAGCTGCGGTTTGATCTTTAACACTGGCTTCGGGAACTGCGTTCTCTACCAATGCCATGGGATTATCTATAAGGATCCCGGTAAGTTTGCCGTTCTTCTTTTCGATTTCTCCACCTTCTGCAGGAGTGTTTGCTGTAATATTAGCTGCATTGAGCGCCGCCTGATTGGCGAGTAAGGCATGACCGTCAATTCGTGTGATGGCAACCGGAGTATCTGGAAAAAGAACATCAAGCGTATCTTTTATGGGAAACTCTTTTATCTCCCAGTCATTTTGATCCCACCCAAGGCCTACTATAAAATCGGAATTTTTTTCCTCCTGAAATGCTGTTATTCGTGCAACTACTTCTTCAAAGCTGGTAGTGCCGGTAAGATCTACAGCCTGCATGGAACTGCCGAGTCCGTAGAAATGTGCGTGCGCATCAATTAATCCGGGAAGAATAGTCTTTCCCTGGGCATCCAATACTTCAGTGGCATTGTATTTCTCCTGCATTTCAGCTGAAGTACCAACAGCAAGGAACTTTCCGTCTTTGACTACGAATGCTCCCGCAGTAGAAAACTGATCGTCTACAGTATAAATATTGGCATTGATTACCAGGAGATCGGCTTCTTGTTTCCCGTTGTCATTACAGCCGAAGAACATTCCGAAGCATAGAATTAGAAATAGTGCTTTTTTGATCATGTGAGAGATTTAGGGTAAAAATAGAAAATGCGCTCCAAACAGAAGCGCATTTATAAAGTTTTGGGTACATGAAGTTTAGAACCAGCCCACAATTGCCTCACCTATGGCCTTACGAATATCGGCATTGGCTGCAGCAGCAAGGGCAATAGAAACAAATAAACCTATCATGGCGTAAGCGAAATCTCTAAAGATCATCTTACCGGCCTTCTTGCGGTGTTTCTTACCTTTTTTGGTACGGGCAAAACTCACGGCGATTTCTCTACCGCCAATTACTCCAAGGAAAACCCAGGTTGTAGACATGGGTACCGTACTAATAAATAATTTATAGATAAGCAAAATCACATAAGTGGCATCAATGAGGGTTGCCGCCCTAACATCCGAAATCCTCGCTTTTTCACTTACTACTTTCTGAATTTTATCTCCCCGCAGGTAGAAAAGAAGTCCAAGACCTGTAAAGATGGTCAATGCAAAGATGATGAATTGAAAGAGATCGAGTTGTCTTGGCAGGAACACAGCGATATTGGCACCATCCTGCATCACCCAAACTCCCCACAATGTACCGCTCACTACCCACTGCACTATGTTCCAGCTCTGGTTGAATTTACGGCTCTTAAAGTACTTTTTGATGGTGTTGTACGACAGGTACCAAACCAGGAATGACAGGATGAATGCCATGATGTACCCGGTCCAGGATTTCCATATTACGGAAGTGATCCCCGACGTATCGGCGCTAAACACACTTAAAATAAGGAAAGTGGTAGAAACCGGCATTCTTAAACGGGTAAGAATAAGAAGTACCAGAGGTGCAATTATCTGGAAAAAGCTGAAGTTCTCTGGGTGCGGATATTTAGTAGTGCCATCGGGGTTGAGGAGGCGTTGATAGGTCACATCACCGTCAAAATAGATCCAGCTAAAGGTGACCACCGCCAGGAAAATACTCCCGATGAAGATCCACATCACCCACCATTTTCTATTTTTATTACTTTCAATAAAGGTACCCAGCGACTGTATACTGTCATTGGCTACGGTAGCGTAGGCAGCGAAAAAGAACCCGAGCCACATCCCTGCCTGGCCGTAACCGGTAAGGATACCCGCCAGAACAAGTCCTACAATTACTATGGCAAGAAATGTCTTTTCCTGTACCATAAAATCGAGCACGTTCAAGTACGGCCGATTCCTCTTTATCCTCTTAAATTTAGTTTTTGCCATTTGATTATTATAGGGTTTTCAAAAATTGCTAAAAAATGCGAATAAAACTGTCTTTTTTACATTTTTTTTGCGCTGCAAAATTATACACTTCCATAAAACCTCTTTTTATTCCAATGTTATCTAATTGTTAAGATTGTCTAAAATTACTGAGATTCTTTCCATAAAAAAAGCCGGTAAAAACCGGCTTTTTTTATGGTGTATTTTCTGTTTGTTATCTTCCGAAGTCAAACTTATAAGTAGCTCCTGCCATAACCTGCATTCCCAGCACAGGATAGTCTACCCATCTTTCATAGTTATCTCCCAGCAGGTTTTGCCCCCGGGCAAATATTGAAAGCCTGTCGTTAAACCTGTACCCCAGATTAAGGTTAAGGTCAAAATAAGAATCCAGGCTCACTATTTCTGTTCTTACGGAATTGAGTACATCACTGGTTTGGTATATCTCAAAATCCTTACGCTCGCCCACAAAAAAAACATTTGCACCTGCAAACCATTTTTCTGTGATCTGGTAATCTCCAATCAAATTGGCTCTAAAAGCTGGAAGGTTCCATGCTTCTTCCTCATCACTGGTGTCGTAAACGAAAAACTCTCCATTAACACGCAGGTTAAAGTCACTGTTCACATCAAAATCAAGTTCTCCAAAAAGGGAGATGGTATTGACCTTATCATAAACAACTCCAAAAGAGTTACCATAAGCATATTCGGGTTTAGTTCCCGGCTCAGTCATTTCATTGGGATTAGATCTAAAGAGAGGCTTGTAATCTTCGGCCATGTACTTTAAGCGCGTGTTGTAGCCTATATTTGTTGACAATTTTCCTTTAGCACCCACATAAGCATTGTACTGTTGATCTGTAGGGGCTATATCAACTGCAGGTGAAAGAAAAGGATTCTCTTTGGTAAACTCGTAATAAGAATTTTGTCGCAACTCTCCTTCCAGCCCGGCATAGGCAATAAAATAATCGCCTGCGGCACGGTAGCTGGCAGTCACCTGAGGATAAACGTAGATACCACTGTCGCTGTTCTCTGAATCGTAGCTATAATAAATCGCCGCTCCCAGGTTAAGGGTAAGGTCATCGCGCAAAATAAGAAGGCTCGAAGCCACTCCCAGGTTCATATAGCTGTAATTAAGATCTTCACCGTCATCAAAGTAAGGAGCAAAAGATCCATTGAGATAATCGAATATCAGATTGGTGTGAAACAATTCGCCACCAATAGGAATTTCAAGAGTAGGTTTAAAAGTAAGGCGGTGCTCGGTAGATTCAAAATCATCTCCAAAATACCTGTACTTAGCCTCTGCCCTTTCAAAAAAGGATTTTTCCCAATTAATTTCTCCGCCGGCGTACACACTGTAGTAATTGTGCTGTGGCTCAAGATTATTTATAACCTCCTGGCTCACTTCATCGCTTCGAACTCCATACCAGTTGAACAACCTGTGCTCTACACCAAAATCTGTATTCCAAATAAGGTTTCTTTTTCGGGAAGAGTAATTAAGATTGAGTTCGGTATCGTAGTAATGATCATCAAGTTCTACACCGTCAATGCCTCCCTGTGCTGAATTATGGGTTAGAAAAATACCAAAATTATCGGTACGGGTAACCTCAATATTGCTGTAAAACTCAGCGAGGGCACTGGTGTAAGTTCCAAAGCCAAGCGTGATGTAATTGTCAAACAACTTTGGCGGACGCTGACGTTCTACCGTCGTAGCCCTACCCTTTGCAGGCGTAAAAGTAGATGCCACAGGTACCGAAAATATACTGTACTGTACAGGCCTCTTCTCCAGGTTCACAGAATCTGAGATCTTTGGAGTCTCTTTTATCTTAAAAGCATCACTTACTGTGGGGGTATAGGGTTTTACCACTTCTACCATCTCGCTCCCAAGATCCTGGGCATACGAGAAGCCGGTGAAAACCAGAAATATGATAAAAACACCTAACGATTTAATTTTCATGGGAAGGTTTTTATGTAATATTTAATTGTTGGTCTCTACAGAAGCATTTGTTTTAGCTTCCTCTGCTTTTATACGGGCAAGTTCCTGCCTGGCCTCTTTTACAACTTCGGGGAACTGCGCGAAATTATTGATCACGTTATCCAGGATGTAAGTTGCCTGGTAAGCATCACCCAAAGCGTAGAAATTCTTAGCCATGAGCACCAGCCCCTTAGCACCATATAATTTATAGCCGGAGTAATCGCGCGCAAGTCGCTGTACCACGTCATTAGAAGCCTGATGGTTTTCTGCTTTATTTTTAAAATATGCGTCGTAGTATAAAGCTTCGGCAGCCAATTCTCCGGTGGCCGATTTTTGCACTTCGGCATAAGCTCGTTTTGCACGCGCTTCATTTCCTGTACGCATGGCGGCACGGGCTATGATTACCTGCGCATCATTCTTCGCATCGGTCTCGGCATCAGGATTTGACAATACCTTTTCGGCATAAGCTACTGCTTCGTTGTAACTACCTTCTTCCAGGTAAGACTTCATCAGGTTAGACTGGGCAAAAATGGTATTTTGAGCAAACGATGCCTGGCTCTCCAATCGCTTTAACAGCGGTATAGCTTCGGAATAATTCCTGTTCTCCAAATAGATTTCAGAAAGCCTTGCTAAAGATTGCTCAAGATATTCTGAAGCCGATCTTTGGATCACATACTTGTAATACGGAATGCTCTTTTGCTTACTGCCTTCACGGAAGTGTAACTGCCCCAGGTAGAAATTGGCCTGCACAGCATGAATTCCGTTAGGGAAAGAACTAAGATATTTTTCAAGTGCAGTAATTGCTGCTGAAGTATTGTTGTTTTGATATTGTTTCTCTGCCGATTCAAACGTAGTATTATCCAAGTCTACATCGGTCACTTCCACAAAATCAAGGTTTTTAACCCAGTTTGCGTATTCGTCGGTCCTGCCCATGTCAACATATATGAGGCGGGCAGTACTTACTGCCTGAATTGCTTCAGCCGAATTCGGGTAATCGGCTACCACTTTTTTCATTTTCTCCAAAGCCTGAGAGGACTGATCGTTGTTGTAATAGATCAACCCCTGCTTCAGTAAAGCCTGCGGAACAAATGTACTCCCGGGAACGTCTCTAATAAGCCTGTCATAGGCCTCCATTCCCTTATTCGTATTGTTCATAGCGACATAAGTATTCCCCAGTTCGTAGGCCGCATCATCGCGATAGGACGAACGCGGATACTTCTGAAGAAATTCATTCAAAGACGCAATTTTAGTTTCGTTTCGCTGCACAAACCCATAGCTGATGGCTTTTTGAAAAGCAGCATAGTCATTTTCATTTCCGTTTAAAGCAATAGCGGCATTATAAGCCTCCATTGCCGGCCAGTAGCTACTGTTTACAAAGTAGCTGTCCCCCAGTCTCACAAAAGCATCATTTCTTCTCACCCTGTCGTGGGAAGCATCATTAGCGTAACGCTCAAAATATTCAACTGCACGATTGTAATCGCGTTGTTTAAAGTATGCGTAACCAATATTATAGTCCAGATTTTCTTTTTCTGAAACTCCCTGTGCACCACTCATACCGGCAAATTCGCGGTAACCCACCAGTGCATCCTGGAAGTTGCGAAGGTTAAAATCGCTTTCGGCTTTCCAGAAAGTGGCCAAAGCAGTAAATCTTGGATCGCGTCTTTCGCTTAAAGCCAGGTCAAAATATTCTTCGGCCTCTCTATAGTTTCCCTCTTTATAAAGTTCGAGTCCGCGGTAAAAAGCTACCTGCTGGTACACCACGTTATTCTGGAAATTACGATTTCCTTTAAGCAGGCGCATTGCTTCCTCATAATTTTTGGAAGTAATGAAAGAATTGATGAGCAATTCATTGATCTCTTCTTTAGCAGGCGAATTTGGGTATGTCTCCAGGTAATTCATCAAAACCTGTGGTGTGCTGGCATAGCTGTTTCCAATCTCGTAGCTTAACTTGGCATAATTAAGAGCAGCATCGGCCTTGATCTCCGGATTGAAATCCATCTCACTTGCATTTTTAAACGCATTGAGGGCCTGTTGTTTCTTATCGGTCTTTAGGTAAGATTGAGCCAGGTGGTAATAAGCATTTTGCGCCACGGCATTTTTACCGTCAATGATCTTATTGAATTCTGAGATCGCGGCTTCATAATCTCCCTGCTGAAAATAAGCGTAACCCAACTGGTAGTAATCGGTATTATTCCACTTACCTCTTTCCCCCTGGTATTCCTTTAAATAAGGAATAGCTTTATCATACTGCCCAAGGTTGAAGTAACTTTCGCCTATGATCTTATTGAGTTCAGACCTGTCGCGGCGATCGGCACGGGGCAATTGCTCCAGCCCAAGTTCAATGGCCTTTTCAAAATTCCCCTGCTTAAAGTTCATATCGGCCTGGAAGTAAGACAGGTCTTCTTCATACCGGTCTGTATCTTCTACTTCTTCAAAAAGGGCATTTGCCTGCTCATAGTCATCGCCTTCATAAGCCATGAAACCCAGGTAGTATTTGGCCTGGCTGCCGTACTTTTTTGAATCTTTCACCTTGTTAAGGTATTCTTTGGCCTCATCATATTGTTTGGCCCTAAAATAAGCATATCCGTTATTGAAGTTAAATCGCTCTTTTTCGGCCTTGCTCAGGTTTCTTTGATCTACAGTATCATACCACTTGCGGGCAAGAGAGTATTTTCCTGTTTCAAAATAATAATCGGCAACATCGAGGTAGGCTGCATTTGTTTTGGTGCTGGTAGGATATCGCTGCACAAAATCTTCCATGAGCGCATCGGCCCCGGGTTGGTTCAGGCGAATCGCAGCATTGGCGATATAATAAGCGGCGTTAGCTTTAACCCTTTCATCGTCCACTTCATCCTGTACTTCATCAAAGAGGGTTTGCGCGGCAAGGTATTGCCCATTGTTGTATAATTCCAGGGCGCGGTTATAATCGGCCAGTGCATTTGTTTGAATGGCAGATTGTTGTGAAAAACCGGAAACTGAAAAGAAAACAAAAACAACAAAAAGGCAGATTTTGCAATGTTTCATTCGTAGATTTTATTTTGTTGATGATTCAAAGATATAAGAAACTCTAAGGTAATAACGCCTTTATTGTAAGATAAATTATGCATTCTAGTTAAATGAAACCTAAAATTTAGCTGAAAAAAATTCAGCAGAAGAAAAGCAACTCAAGCTCTCATATTTACGTTCTCTTTCTTACTTTTACCTCTCTAAAATGTCATTTTTCATGTCAAATACTGTTCTGTACCTAAAAGACGCTGCGATCTACCAACGGGAGACGCTAATTCTTTCTGAAGTCAATATCGAGATCGAAAAAGGGGAATTTGTTTACCTCATAGGAAAGACCGGGACAGGAAAAAGTAGCTTCATGAAAACCCTTTATGGCGACCTGCCCCTTACCGAAGGAGAAGGAAGTATTGTAGATTACGATCTGCGCACCCTGCGAGAAAAAGATATTCCCTTTCTACGCCGAAAGCTGGGAGTGGTGTTTCAGGATTTTAAACTACTGAATGATCGCAATGTAAATGACAACCTGTTGTTTGTGCTTAAAGCTACTGGCTGGAAAGACAAAGCCGCCATGGATGCCAAGATCGAAGAGGTGCTAAAAAAGGTGGGAATGGGCACAAAAGGTTTTAAAAATCCGTACCAGTTATCTGGCGGGGAGCAGCAACGTATCGCCATTGCCCGTGCCCTGCTCAATGACCCAGAACTTATCCTGGCCGATGAGCCTACCGGAAACCTCGATCCGCAGACCTCTGTAGAAGTTATGGAAGTACTGCAGCAAATCTCCAAAAACGGAAAGACCATTCTCATGGCCACTCACGATTATGCATTACTGCTGAAGTACCCTTCCAAAACCCTGAAGTGCGATGGTCAAAAAGTGTTTGAGGTGGTTCAAAAAACGGTTTAAAAAAACGGCTTTTTACAATTTAGGATTTAGGAAGTTTAATGAAGAAGTCTATTTCCTCTTCTTTTCAGGATTTCGCCAGGTATTAAAAACAGAATATACAATTATCCTGTCCTCAATAATTTCGTAAACAACCAGAAATGGAAATCGTTTCAGGAAAGCTTCTCTATACGGCTTTCTTTTCTGCGGAAAATGCTCAGGGTGAGAAGCAATTCTCTTGAAATAAATATTTAAATGATCTAAAAATTCTTCCCCCAGACCCAATCGTTTATCCTGATAGTAGAGATAAGCTTTCGCTATTTCAAGTGCTGCTTCTTCTTTTATTTCTAAATGAAATTCCATTTAGGAATTAGCAGACTTAATTTTTCGCTTTACTTCTTCCCAGGAAAGGGACTTACTTTCGCCTTTTAGATGCGCCTCTCTCCGTGAATCTAAAATTTGATATTGATCTTCATCAAGAATAGGCTCATTCACCTCATTTTCATATGTTTCCGCTATAACTTCAAGCATTTTTAGAAGTCTTACATCTGCTGTGTCAACATATTCTCTTACCTTATTTCTCAAATCTCCTGAAGTCATCACTTATTATTTTATATTAAAGTTACCATTTTTGTTATTTACTTATTATAAATGCTTCAGAGTATATCAGTTAAACACCTTCCAAAAATGACATTTTTGAGAGGTCATATAAATTCATAATTCTAATTTCGCAAGTCTACCTTCGTTCTTCTAACTTTCCTTCGGTTTAATAAAAAGATAATAGATATTGATTAGTACAATAGCCCCATTGGTAATGATGAGCGGCCAGGAGTCCAGTAAAATTCCGTAAGCAACGAAGAACAAACATCCAAGGCTGTTGATGTACCTAAGGGTGGTTATATTTCTCATTAGGAAGGACAGCAGCAGAAAAAAAGATGCCAGGTATCCAATCCATTCTATATACGATATTCCTAAAATTTCCATTCCCGAATGATGCTTAGAGTGAGGTCTTCTAAAAAAAATAAAGCCTGTCAAAAATAGTATTTTCGACAGGCTTTAAGTTATAAAAATTATTTAATCTTAGATAGTCTTATTTCTTTTACGATCATTCTCTGTAAGATAGATCTTTCTAAGGCGCAGGTGCTTTGGTGTTACTTCCACATATTCATCTTTTTGAATATATTCTAAAGCCTCTTCTAAAGAGAATTTTATTGCAGGAACAATCTTCGCTTTATCATCGGCTCCCGATGAACGTACGTTAGAAAGTTTTTTGGTTTTGGTGATGTTCACAACCATATCATCCTGGCGTGAGTTCTCTCCAATTACCTGCCCTTCGTAAATATCCTCTCCCGGATCAACGAAGAATTTTCCACGATCCTGAAGTTTATCAATAGAGTAAGGAATTGCTTTTCCTTTTTCCATAGAAACTAAAGAACCATTTTGGCGCTCAGGAATTCCACCTTTAAGCGGCTGATATTCCTTGTAGCGGTGGGCCATAATAGCTTCTCCGGCAGTTGCAGTCAATAGCTGATTTCTAAGACCAATGATTCCTCGGGATGGAATCTGGAACTGGATAGTCATCCTGTCTCCTTTTCCTTCCATACTCAACATTTCCCCTTTTCTCATGGTTACCATCTCTACTGCTTTTCCTGAAACATCTTCAGGAAGATCTATAGTCAACTCTTCAATTGGCTCACACTTCACACCATCAATTTCTTTAATGATCACCTGTGGCTGACCAATTTGAAGTTCATAACCTTCACGACGCATGGTTTCGATAAGAACAGATAAGTGAAGAACACCACGTCCAAAAACCATGAATTTATCGGCACTGTCAGTCTCCTGTACCCTAAGAGCAAGATTCTTTTCAAGCTCCTTCATCAGGCGCTCTTTAATGTGTCTTGAGGTAACGAATTTCCCATCTTTTCCGAAGAAAGGAGAATCGTTGATAGTGAAGAGCATGCTCATTGTTGGCTCATCAATAGCGATAGTTTTAAGCCCTTCAGGATTTTCAAAATCGGCAACAGTATCTCCAATTTCAAATCCTTCAAGCCCCACAATAGCACAAATATCTCCGGCCTGTACTTCTTCTATCTTTCTACGGCCAAGACCTTCAAAAGTGTGTAATTCTTTAATTCTTGTCTTTTTGATAGTGCCGTCTCTTTTCACAAGAGCAACAGGCATACCTTCTTTTAAAATTCCACGTTGAAGACGACCAATAGCAATTCTTCCGGTAAAGGAAGAGAAGTCAAGAGAAGTGATCAACATTTGTGGAGAACCTTCTTCAACTTTAGGAGAAGGAATATGTTCGATCACCATGTCAAGAAGCGGTTCAATATTTTCGGTTTGGTTTCTCCAGTCGTCACTCATCCAGTTATTCTTGGCTGAACCATATACTGAAGGGAAATCAAGCTGCCATTCTTCGGCCCCAAGTTCAAACATAAGGTCAAAAACCTTTTCATGCACTTCCTCGGGCGTACAGTTTTCTTTATCAACTTTATTAATCACCACACATGGCTTTAATCCAAGGTCAATAGCTTTTTGAAGTACGAAACGGGTTTGTGGCATAGGCCCTTCAAAAGCATCTACTAAAAGCAGCACGCCATCGGCCATGTTCAACACCCTTTCTACCTCTCCTCCAAAGTCGGCGTGACCCGGAGTATCAATAATGTTGATCTTGGTATCCTTGTAAACTACAGATACGTTTTTGGAAGTGATTGTAATGCCCCGCTCCCTTTCAAGGTCATTGTTGTCCAGGATAAGATCTCCGGTATTTTCGTTTTCCCTGAAAAGCCTGCAGTGGTACATTATTTTGTCCACCAGGGTGGTTTTTCCGTGGTCAACGTGTGCGATGATCGCGATATTCTTGATAGCTGTCATATAAACGCCTGATTTTTAAAGGCTGCAAAGGTACGTTTATTTTTTCCATTTAAAACAGCTGGGCTTTGAATTAAATTTTTATTTATGAAAACCCTAAACAATTGTTTACTAAAAAGTTATGAGGCTTATTGTAGATTTTATACATCTAAACCGTATAGAAGAGCTTGAGCATTTGCACCAAACATGCCTTAAAACTGAGCTTTCTCATATTTTAAGAATATGAAATTCCTTTTGAGCGCATAATTCATTAAATTTAAGTGGTTAGTTTTCAGCACATTAATTAAAAAAGCATAACATAAAACAAAAGCTATGACTACGAATGGAAGAATGAAGATGAGAATACTGCTGTTATGCCTAAGTCTACTTTTAGGAGTGGCCAATGTGCAGCCTGCTATGGCGCAGGTAGTTGGCCAACCAAGTATTGACTTTCCCATGCAGGACCAATTGGCAAAAACAGCGAAAGAAATTTTGAAAGCCTATGAAACCGGAGACTGGGAAACCCTTAGGCAAGAAGCTACTGAAAATGCCATTTTTCACAACCTTGGCAGTTATGACAGCTTAACGATTGACCAGACCATAAAGTACTGGAAAAAAGGGAGAGAATCTGCCACTCCTATATTATCTGAAGATGGTGTGTGGCTGGGAGTGTCTATAGCCGAAGGTGCCAGGAAGGGAAATTGGGTACTACATTGGGGCACCAACTCCCTTAGTTACCCAAATGGCGAAATTATAAGCTATCCTTACCATGTAGCTCTCAAATTTGAGGGAAATAAGGTGAGTGCAGCACTTTTTTATTATGACAATAATAAAATTATAAGAGCTTTGGGTTATGAAATTCAGCCTCCGTTCGAGGAAGAAGAGAACGAAGATCCTTCCGCAGAAATAGACGGAAATAAAAAAGGGTCTTAAAAAAGGCATTTCTACATAACGTTCTAAAAAAGGTATCTTTGCAGTAAATTTCTTTCTATGCAACTTGATAAGATACCTCAGATAAAACATGCCGACTCCGAAAATTTTTTCCTGCTTGCCGGCCCTTGTGCCATTGAAGGTGAGGATATGGCTTTGCGCATAGCCGAAACCATTATGGGTATTACCGATAAACTCCAAATCCCTTTTGTTTTTAAAGGTTCCTTCAAAAAGGCAAACCGCAGCCGCATTGACAGCTTTACAGGAATTGGGGATGAAAAAGCCCTGAAAATTCTTCGGAAAGTTTCTGAAACCTTTGGTGTTCCAACGGTTACAGATATACATGAACGCGAAGATGCTACTTTAGCTGCAGAATATGTGGATGTACTGCAGATTCCTGCATTTTTGGTCCGTCAAACCGACCTGCTGATTGCAGCCGCTGAAACCGGCAAGGTAGTTAACCTGAAGAAAGGCCAGTTTATGAGTCCGGAGAGTATGAAACATGCAGTTACCAAAATCCAGGACTGCAATAATGAACAGGTGATGGTAACCGACAGAGGGACCATGTTTGGCTATCAGGACATGATAGTGGACTTCCGGGGAATCCCTACCATGCGTCAATTCGCACCTACAGTTCTCGATGTTACACATTCTTTACAACAGCCCAACCAGAGTAGTGGCGTCACCGGCGGAAGACCCGATATGATCGAAACCATTGCCCGAGCAGGTATTGCCACCGGTGCCGACGGAATTTTTATCGAAACCCATTTTGATCCTGCCAATGCAAAGAGTGACGGGGCCAATATGCTGGACATTCAGTATTTAGAGAGATTGTTAAGCAACCTGACAGCGATTAGAAAGACCATAAATTCTTTTTAAGATTAATCTCGTCGCGGATTACACATCGGCACGGATTGCAAATCCGCGCCATCTCATATTAATTCTAGACCTCACAGGTTTTAAAAACCTGTGAGGTCTTTTTTTTCCACGCAGAATGCTAATCCGTGCTGTTGCGGTTTTTAATACCTTAATATATCGTCTAAGGTTGTTTTAATAAAATCTACCTGTTCAGAACTTATCTCTCCAATTCTTTTATCCAGCCGGTTTTTGGAAACCGATCTTACATGAAATGTCATGACTTCTGATACTTTTTCTAAACCATTCTCTAAATCTGGTGTAATTATTAAGTTCCCTTTGTAATTTTTAATTTTTGAAGTCAAAGGACATACAATTACCACCTGAAGATATTGGTTAAGAAGATTTCCACTTATTATCACGCAAGGCCTTCTTCCACCTTGTTCGCTTCCAGTTACCGGATCAAGATATAGCTCCCAAATTTCCCCCTGTCTCATTCTGTTAAATGATCTTCAAGGTCCTTAAGATAAGTCACCATCCCTTCCTCAGCAATAGCCATTATTTCTTCGTCCTTGCCTGCTTTAGAATAAGAACGTGCATACTCCGCCCGGTTCAATTGGTCCAAATATATTCGCAATGCCTTTTCAATGAGGCTATTTTTTGCCACTCCACGTTTTTTCGCTTCGGAATTTAGTCTATCCAGAAGGTCCTGAGGCAGCGAGGAGGTGAAAGTTCCCATGTCAAAAAAATTTACAGTAAATATATTCTATAAGTATGAATTATACGTAAAAGTTAATATTTTTTTATCAAGGTAGGGAGATCTAAGGATGTAAAGGGAATTAATATAACCCTTACTAAGGTTCAGAACCTGAAAGGGTTGACCGGGGTTAAAAACAAAAAACCCCGCTCCTTTTCAGAAGCGGGGTTTCCTATTTACCGGGGGACAAAAATTAAATTATTACCCGCATTTGGAGTAGCCACAGCTCTTGCAAACCAGGCAACCTTCAGAAAAAATTATTCCGTCGGGATCTCCACATTCTCCACATTCTTTATCGGCGGCAGGTGTACCATCGGGGACGAACTGTTTAAGGGCACGCACAACTCCTGCTTTCCAGGTGTTAATGCTTTCGTCAAGCAGGTTAAGGTTGTTAATAAGATCAACCACGTATGGGATTGGCATTCCGTGACGAAGCACTCCGGAAATCAATTTGGCATAGTTCCAGTACTCTTCATTAAAAGATCTTGACAAACCTTCAATAGTCACTTTATACCCATGCTTATCACAGAACTGAAAATCATACCTTGAGTTTCCGTCTTCATCCCTGTTTTTGATCACGAATCCTTGCTCCACCCAGCTTGGGAGATTGAATACATCTTCCATTTTCCCGGTGAAGATCTCGTAAGGACGATCGTTCAAAATACCTACAACAGCAAGCCACTTCTCCTGTTCGTTGTTAAAACGAATGATCTTGGATTCAAGTTTTTTCGGGCGTTTTGGCGCATAGGTTTCAGCAAATACATTTTGAACTGCATCGGCTTTTTTATCCTTTTTATCATCTGAAGATACAAGGATACCGCTTCGGGACCCGTCACGATAAACTGTGATCCCTTTTAATCCCTGCTTCCATGACTCAATATATATATCACTCACCTTCTCTGTAGTCACATCACTGGCAAGGTTAATTGTAGAGCTTATAGAATGCGTGGTATATTTTTGAACCAAAGCCTGCATTTCTACACGTTTTTGCCAGTTAATTTCTGAAGCGGTAGCACCTGCATAAGGGCTTTCTTCAATAGCTTCTTTGCCTGAAGCATCCATCCAGGTCTTCACTTTTGGGTGATATACGGTAAATTCTTCAAAAGCATCTCCGGTATCATCAACAAAGGCCACTTTTGCATTCTTTTCTGAAGCATTAACTTTTCTTCTCCTCTTATAAGACAACATGAAAACAGGCTCAATTCCTGAAGAAGTTTGAGCAAGCATACTAAGACTTCCTGTTGGAGCTACGGTACTAATCGAAATGTTTCTTCTTCCGTGCTGCATCATGCGGTTATATTGCCCCGGAAATTCTCTCCTCATCATCTGTACGAAGTCTGACTTCTCTTCGATAGCAGGATCAAAAACCTTGAATGGTTCTCTTGTGATCGCCATATCGATACTACTGTCAAATTCTCCTTTCAGTTTTGTCTGCATAATCTTGTCAACTACTTCAAGAGCTTCATTGGTATCGAACTTCACCCCAAGGGCAGCAACTGCATCGGCAAGGGCAGTAAACCCTAATCCGGTACGTCTTCCATTTTTACCATTTTCAGCAAGTAACTTCCAGGTATCAATTTCGTTTTTCTTAATAAAATCTGGCTCTTCGTCCTGATCAATTTTAGCAAGAATCTTTTCTACCGCTTCTAATTCAAGATCTACAAGATCATCCATTAAACGCTGAGTTTCATAGATCACTTTATAGAACTTCTCATGGTTAAAAGAAGCATTTTCAGTAAAAGGATTATCTACAAAATTGTAGAGGTTAACGGCAATTAATCTACAGGAATCTCCTCCCTGCATGGCAATCTCTGAGCATGGATTTGTAGAGCTGTTCTTAAACCC
>Ga0098067_1000284_pt1 | contig 20515 bp, 18 predicted proteins | sample 26_taG_FD_92578 | JGI IMG/M metagenome (GOLD analysis project Ga0098067, IMG submission 92578) | Marine viral communities from Cariaco Basin, Caribbean Sea - 26_WHOI_OMZ | ecosystem: Environmental > Aquatic > Marine > Oceanic | place: Caribbean Sea: Cariaco Basin | collected 2014-11-09
AATTGTTGTTTTATCTCATCTGCCAGAGCATAAACTGCCGCAGTAAGTCGTGGATCCTTTTTCCGGAACATGTTTCCTATGGACTTGAAGTTATTGTGGTATTTGCTAAGGGTCTTCAGGATCTCGATATGATCATCAGAAAGTCTTTCTTTAATCTCCAGGTTAAATATTGACCTGCGACAAAATTCGCTAACGCTAAGCCTGCTTCTTTTGGCTTTAATGTACAGCAGCTTCTTTTCGTAGACGGAACATCTAAATTTCACGAATTCCCTTTTTGCCTTAAACATCTCTTTTTTATTGCGACCACCGGGAGCAATTATTTTTGTGCCCACAGGCACACATCTTGAATTAGAATTCGGTTCAATAGTAGGATGCTCTTCCAGAGAAGCCTCTATTTCTTCTATAGATAATCCTTCAGAAGCAGGATCCAGTTTAGAAACATCTATTACTATAGTTTTCTTCCTTTCATTTTTCCATTCTTTCATGAGTCAGCATATTATTAAGGTCCTTGTAATCGAAGTAGAATTGACTTTCATCAATGGCATTAGAAAACTTCTTCAGAAGTTGTTGGGTAGCAGTTCTTCCTGCTGGATCGTTATCCAGGAGAAGAAATATTTCAGAATAGGAGTTCCATTTTTCCGGAATAAGTCCAATGTTTCCCAGGGAATTTAGTACGATAATATCCGAGGAAGAGAACAGTTCATTATTCAATTTCTTAAGGGAAAGGAAATCAAACATACCTTCAGTAATGATCAGTCTTGCAAAACCTCTAATGAAGGAGGAAATAGTTTTAGGTGAGGTGGAGCATTTAAAGAATTTGTTCCTGAGTTCGAATCCCCCGGCATCATTACGAAGACCAATGGAAAAATAGATTTTCTTGTTCAAACTAAACCATACCTCCTGGCAAAAGCGGTGAGCTACCTCCAGTGGAATTTTTCTTGAATTGAGATATTCGACCAGAGCAATATGCTTTATCACATTCACATTCCTAATTTTAACGGAATTTTTTTTCTGAATGATTTTTTCCGGGCAAAAAGAAAACTGAACCTTCTCCTGCAGGCGATGTACTGCTTCATAAGCAGAGCAATTGTTTATGGCCATGACCAGATCTATGATGTTTCCACCTTTACCCAATCCGTAGTCATACCACAGGTTCTTAGTCAAAGAGACGCTGAAAGATGCTTGGGTCTCTGACCGTAGGGGACTCAGAAACCAAGCTTCTTTCTCCGATTTCCTGGTGGGGTAGTGGCCTGAATTTGCAAGAGTTTTTACGATGCAAATTTGACGGGCACTACTCCACGATATGTTGATAGAATTTTTATTCATGTTTTTCTATTTTTAATTACCCATCTACCCAGCCCAGCAATACAAGGGTTTATTTCTTTTTTTGATGTAATTCTTATCTACCCAATTACCCATGGGTAGATTCTAAAAAATCTAATTACCACATCAGAAGTCCTATAGTTTCAGAGGGTTTAAGGAGTTGGGGTAATTGGGTAATTAGTTTTTATAAAAGTTCTATGGGTGAAGCTTTAAACTTCGGTTTGATTAGATAGCCGTAGCTTCTTGTACTGCCGGATTTCACCCTTTCATATTCCAAAGATTTTAAAGCCCTTCCCATATTATACATATTGAGACGCGGGTTAATAGGGGATAGCTCAATCACAAGTTCTGATGCTGTTTTAAAATCGGCAGGATCTGAACTGTGAGTATAAAATTTTGAGATCATTTCCTCTTCCATGTTAGATTCCCGGTATGTTCTATTCCTGATTTCATTTTGCTGAATGTCATCCAGTGTAAGTTCAGAACAGAATTGTTCGTCTATATAAGCCAGGTAGTATGCCTGGGCCCAGACCTTGTCTATATCAACCTCCCGGGAATAAGAGAAATCAATTGTTCCTTTGAGTTCAAAGCAGAGCCACCTGACAGATCCTGTCTCATCATTAAGAAAGGTTGCCCGGTTTGTTGATCCAATAAAACTACAGGTTCGGGGCAGGGTAGAATTCTTCCGATCATAAGGCAACCTTTCATTTATCATTGTCTTGGAGAAATAGGCTTTTAGAGCATTTATTTCTTTTTTGGCCAGGATAGATAGTTCATCAAGGTTGATCAGAAAATTTCTGGTCAGTTGGATCCTTGCATCCTTATCAGTGGTCATGTCTTCGGCAAAATACCTGGAGAGAGCAGGAGGGTTTAGGAACCTACACCAGGTGGATTTCCCGGAGTTCTGTTGAGAGTGTACCAGAACAAGACACTGCTTGTTGAAGTACTCTTTTTCTATACCACACCTCACGGTCCGAACCAGCCACTTCCTGAAATGATAGAGAAATAGATCTGGTTCCTTAAGCGGAAGATATGATGCGATTTCTTTAATGGGATCTCCGTTGTATGACTTCGGCAGCAATCGGAAGTATTCTTCTATGGGATTAAACTTCGGGACGAATTTGGATCTGAGGAAAATTTCAAGTTTTGCAGGAGTAACTTCTATATTAGATTGTGCAAGTTCGATCATGAAAGAGTTCACATCCAGAATTTCCCATTCATTTTGATCTTTTAAAGAGATTTGAAAGTCATGTCCCAGTTCATCATATCTGATATCATACTTTTCATTGGTGTATTCAAAGATAAAGTCATACACCGTTTTTTTCTTCTGTTCCTTTACCCCATAAAGCTTTTCAGGTTTGCCATCCATAGCACAATACTTTAGGAGGTTCTACAAAAAGCTTTTCTTATTCCTGAAGGCATAATCAATAGCTTCAGTCTTTATTTCTCTTCCTGATTTCCGAGAATTAGAAAGCAACCATTCATCCAGTTTTTCTTTGGAGAAGTAGATCATTTTCCCTCTTGGTTTGGAAAAGGGAATTTCACCCTTGGCTGTCAGCTTGTAGAGATAGCTTCGGGAGATACCGGAATATTCACTTGCTTCCTCTAAAGACATTACTGTCTTACCTGCTCTTAACAACTTTTCGATACGATCCAGTTGTTCCATAATTTTTAATTCCATCATGTTGTAAAGTTTAAATTTGAAAATGCGGTTGTTTGCGAATTCTGAATCGAAGCTAAGGAGGGAAGAAAAAGGAAAGGTGTACAATGCATTCGAGGTATGTAAATTCCTTATTTATGTATGACTTTTTATGAGGGAGAGGAGTAACTGTATGATTATATGCTTTGGCGTATAATTCGGGCATCTATGTGATATTATATGTAAATGCATATAATTTTTAGGGTTCATATTTGGAGCTCTCTGGATTGTAGATAAAATCATAATAATTCTCAATTCTCAATTCGCGAATCGCGAATTGAGAATTATTATTATCTTTGCCTGAAATTAGATCATTATGAAGAAGCATAGTGGAATGAGGCCTCATGACGTTGTGGTGTTGCTGAAAATTGCAACAAAACAGGGAACCGATTGGTTTATGAAAGATCTTGCTTATGAGCTGGGAATAAGCGCCAGTGAGATCAGTGAGAGCATAAACCGATCCATAATAGCAGGATTAATATTTGAAGATAAAAAGCGGTTGATGAAATCTGCTTTACTTGATTTTCTTAGGTATGGTTTGCCTCATGTTTATCCTCAAAAACCTGGTTCCCTGGTGCGGGGATTACCCACCGCACACTCTGCAGCACCATTAAATAAGCTTATTCAGGGAGAAGAACCATATGTTTGGCCGTATTCTGAAGGTTCAGTCAGAGGTCAGGCCATAGAACCTCTTCATGTGAACGTTCCGAAGGCTTGTCTAAAAGACCAGGTTTTCTATGAGTACATGGTGCTCTGTGACGCTATACGCGTAGGTAAAGTAAGAGAAAAAAACATTGCACTTGAAGAACTCGAAAAAAGATTAAGTTGAAAAATACCATTATAAATAGAAAAGCTACTAAACGTGTAGCTCTTGCTTTGGGCGACCTAAATGACAAGGTAGTGTTTGTAGGGGGAGCTATGATAAGCTTATATATTGATGATCCGGCAGCCGAAGATGTCCGGCCCACGAAAGATATTGATCTTACTTTCCGGATAGTTAATATCGGTGAACTTGAAGAATTACGAGAATCCTTATCGAATCGTGGTTTTTCTCAATCATCTGAAGATGATGTTATTTGTAGATTTCGATTAGGTGATATAAAGGTAGATGTAATGTCCACCAAAGAAGTAGGTTGGGCTCCGGCTAATCCGTGGTTTGAACCCGGTTTTGAAAAAGCAATTCCTTTCCAGATTGAAGAACAAAGGATCAGGATACTACCTTTCACCTATTTTTTGGCTACTAAATTTTCTGCATTTTCGGACAGAGGAGGCCGGGATCCTAGGATGAGTCATGACTTTGAAGATATTGTTTACTTATTAAATTATACTTCTAATTTTGGAGAGCAGATAAAAAATTCTCCTGATGAGGATGTAAAACAATATCTTTTTGAATCCTTCAGCCAAATCTTACAAAGTGATCGGCTACAGGAAGCAGTCATAGGTAATCTTTATTTTGAAGATCAGGGGGCAAGATTTGAAAGAATTATGAAAAAGCTTAAAGCTGTTGTTGGATAGCTCTTCCATGACTAGCAGCATCTTTTTTATAGAATATTTTAGATTTATTGTTTCCTTAAAATCACTTCAGTTTACTGAAAATTTTAATCAGCGTATCATGGTGTTTTGAAACCGGTGTACGCGTAGGAGCATTCTTAATAGTGTTATACCTGAAGGCTTTTCCGTCCCGTCTGACAACTAATTTTGAGCGGTCAAAAAAATCTATTAAGGTAAGAGAGTTACTTGGAAAAGTCTGAGCCAGTTGTTCAAAAAATTCGCGACAACTGGGTCCGTCCATTTTTAAGTGAAGTTTAGAATTGTGTTCCTTCCAATCCTTTAGCAAAACATTTCTGAAATCCTCTAAGGCAGTCAAATCCTGGTTTAACAGATCAAATCTTACCAGTTCATTGTAAAGTTGAATCAGCTGAAGATCAGATATATAAATATTAAAATTTTGAGAAGATTCGGCAGTAGACCTCGTAACCTTTGGTACAAAAGTATTTTGAAATTTCTCAGTCCAGGTAAATTGACAAAAAAGGAATCCAAGAATAAATGTAAGCCATATTATTACCTGAATTAGAATTCCTTTATTTTCTAGTGATGAATTGGAGTAGACCATAAGATGCATAAAGCCAAGTCCCGTCAGGTGCAGAAATATTCTGGGTTTTTCTACCTGCTTTTGCCAGTCAAAAGGTTCAACTAGAAAATAGTGAAAGATTGGTATGGCCATGTGAATCACAAATCGCCCATATACATAAATAAGGGCTATACTAGCGAGGTATATAAACAGGTCAAAACTCATGATTTATTCCAAGCTCCGGGATCAAATAGGCAGCTTCCTTCTTTTTCTTATCTACTATTTTGGCATAAACCTGCGTAGTTCTAATTTCTCGGTGTCCTAAAACTTTAGACACTGTATATATATCAGCACCATTTTCTAATAAGAGAACCGCGTGGGTATGTCTGGCACTGTGAAAAGTTATGTGTTTCGTGATACCCGCCCTCATACACCATCTTAGGATTTCGGCATTAAAGTGAGCTCCATATTTAAGTCCCTGAAATACACGGTCCTTTTCCTGGTTTCTTTTTCCCATTAAGTTCCGTGCCTGAGGAGAAATAAATTGATATTCTTGTCCTGCAGTTTTCTTTTGCTTAAATACCAGTTGTGTCTCATCACCAGCTTCTCGAACTTCGGACCAGGTAAGCTTGTTGATGTCGCTCCATCTTAGTCCTGTAAGGCAACTAAATAAAAAAGCAGATTTGAGTATAGGATGTTTACATTCAGCTTTTACCATTGCCTGGAGTTCCTCGTGGGTTAAGTATTCTCTAGAAGTCTCTCCCTGGGCAAAACCTTTAACCGTAGTTGCATAATTTTTACTGGTATAACCCTCTTCAAAGGCCTTTCTCAAGCATGCCTTAAATTTATTATAGTAGGTGAATCTGGTGTTTTGGGATAAGGGAGTGCTTGATTTGGTCCTGGCATTAACTGCAAGATACTTTTTAAACCCTAGCACAAATTCTTCATCTATATCTTCAAAAGTGATTTTTCTTTTTTTGCAGTAGTTTTCTATATGCTTCTGAGCGGCATCCCAGTTATCATAGTTTCCTTTAGTCTCATATCGTTCTTCCTTCAATTTATCATAGTAGGTAAGAAATTGCAGTTTATTTTTGGACCTGTCTTTAATACCATATTTACCTTGAGCATATTCAGCGCGACGGATGGCCAGTATTTGTTCTGCTTTAGTCTGCACTTCCTCATTAGCTTTTCTATCCTGAGGTGTCTGAGGATCCATTATGAGGTATTCTTTCAGGTATTCAAATTGACGTGCATGTTCTGTTTTTCCCTGGTCGTTTTGACTTGAACCCTTGTAATATTCGATGTACAGACTGTACTTTCCGGTTGTAAGTTTCTTTTTTCTCAGTGTAATTTTCATGGCTTTATCTTTTTTTACAGAAACAAGAAATTAATGGTATAAAAAGAGAAAGGAAAGATAAGTAAACTTGCTGAAAATCAGAATAGTTAAAATATTGTCATTTGGTTTTAAATGACAGTCAATTAAAACTTATTGAGAGATTTGATTCCTAAATTATTTCTGGGAGGAGTCTCATGCAGCTAATTTTTGTCTCAGAGAGAGGTAGGATGAAAGGGATATTAACCACCCCCCTTTTGAATAGAATATTTTGCGTGTTTTATCTTCACTTTACTGTCTGGTTCAACCATTTTTTATAATATTAGAATTGGTAATTTAGTAAAGGACAAAATAGAAATAAATGTAATACTGCATTTATTTGTAGGTTGTGCAATATTTAAGAAGAAAATTGGCAAACCTTCAACTTCTGAACTACATGAAAAATTTTTTACTTTTTGTCTTAGCACTTATTAGTTTCTCACCTACTACCTCGGCTCAAGACCGTCTTACGGAAAACGAAAAGCTTGTAAGCCTGTGTAAAGTATGGGGGTACCTTAAATACTATCATCCTGTCGTTTCCAAGGGAAAGATTGACTGGGACCAGGAATTGATAGATAATCTTTCCGAATTTCAGAATTCAGAAGCATCAGAATCAAGTACCTTATATCTTGACTGGCTGGAGAATTTAGGAAAGGTTAAAAAAACGAGAAACAGGAGATCCAGTAAGGGTGAGATATTCAACAAGAATTTTGATCTGCAGTGGCTGGATAATAGGCAATGGTTCTCCCAGGAACTATCCAATAAACTTAGGTATATAGAAGCTAATCGCAATGTGGGTAGGAAATATTATGTAGATAAAGCGAGAGGGGTGGGGAATGTAGTGATTAAGAACGAAGAGGAATATAAGAATATGGAGTTTCCTTCCTATGAATATCGACTTCTGAATTTGTTCCGCTTTTGGAACATCATAGAATATTTCTACCCCCATAAGTATCTGTTGGCGAAGGATTGGGATCAGATCCTTGAATCCCTAATACCAAAATTCTTAGCCGTGGATAATGTTACAGATTATCATTTACTTCTGTTGGAGATGTTGTCAACAATAGACGATACGCATGCTTTTAATTTCATGACCCCTGCCATAAATGAAAGTGTCGGTCCATATATCGTTCCTTTTAATTTTAAGTTGATAGATAGTAGCGTGGTAGTGACTAACCTGTATGATGAGAAAAAAGCTGCTGAAAATAACATCAGGACTGGCGATATAATATTGGAAGTGGATGGAGTACCGATAAAAGAAATAATAGAGAAAAAAAGCAAATATGTGCCAGCATCTAATGAGGTAACTAAATTGCGAGGGTTATATTACTGGATCTTTCATGGAAAAGACAATGACGTTGAATTGTTGGTAAGGTCAGGAGAAGACCTGAATACCCAAAATGTCAAAAGATATACAGTAGAGGAATTAAACTTCAAAGCAAAGAATAGCCTGAAATGGGAAAAATTAGAAGATAATATAGGGTATGTCAATCTAGGGAATTTACGAAAAGAGGATGTGCATGAAATGATGGATTCTTTATGGGAAACAAAGGCTCTCATTCTAGATGTAAGGAGGAATGCCCATAGCACCATGTATGGTATTGGAAAATTTTTAAAACGTAAAAATGGACCTTTTCTTTACAAGATCGTGCCAGATCTTTCTTATCCTGGAAAATATTTAATGGGAGAGGAAGTGAACTGCTGCAAGGAAATAAATAAGCATTATGAGGGGCAGGTAGTTCTTTTGGTAAATGAATTTACACAAAGTCATGGGGAATTCACCGTCATGGGATTACAGTCAGGGGATAACGTGATCACAGTGGGTAGCCAAACTGCAGGATCTCAGGCGAATGTTAGTTTTCTCAACCTTATTGGGGGATTTCCCATGATGTTTACCGGAGTCGGTTATTTCTATCCTGATGGCACCGTTACTCACGGTAAAGGAGTGAAAATCGATTATGTTGTGGAACCGACAGCCACGGGGATTAAAGCCGGAGTAGATGAAATTTTAAATATGGCGATCCAAGTTGTTAATGAATCGGGCCCAAAGTCGCAATAGAAAAATTTTAAAATACTTCCTTTCACTACGTAGTGGTTTCGAGAAGCAAAATGGGATTAGTGGAGCAATTAAATTTTAAAGACACTATCCCGTAAAGTGTGTAAGTTCTAAATAAAGGGGTTTGACTTTTATCTAAAGTTGAACCCTTTCTTCGTATATAGTCAAGAACTGATTGAGGACGATTCCCCAGTTTCTAATGGGCATGGACCATTTTTTGGTTGCTTCCCTTAAAGCCAAATATACAGATTTCATTACAGCATCATCGGTTGGGAAGGATAATTTGTTTTTGTGTACTTTCTGATCTTACCATTCAGGTTCTCAATAAGATTGGTGGTGTAAATGATTCGCCTGATCTCCAGCGGGAACTCATAAAAGACGGTAAGGTCTTCCCAGTTGTCCCTCCAGCTTTTTATCGCATAAGAGTACTTAGAGTTCCATTTGGTGGCAAAATCTTCCAAGGCAGCTTCTGCGGCTTGTTTGGTAGGCGCATCATAGATCAACTTCATATCCCTGGTAAAGGCTTTTTTATCTTTCCAGACTACATACCTACAGGCGTTTCTGATCTGGTGAACCACACAGATTTGAGTTTTAGACTGTGGAAAAACATTCTTAATGGTATCTGTAAATCCATTGAGATTATCAGTGGCAGTGATTAAAATGTCCTCAACTCCCCGGGCTTTCATATCGGTCAATACGCTCATCCAGAAGGCGGCAGATTCATTCTTTCCTAACCAAAGGCCAAGAACTTCCTTTTTACCATCTCTTCTAAGGCCTACAGCTATGTAAATGGTTTTGTTGACTACCTTAGAGTTCTCTCGAACCTTGAATACGATTCCGTCCATCCAAACGATCAGATACACAGGCTCTAAAGGACGATTTTGCCAGGCTACGATATCATTGCTGATTCTGTCTGTAATTCTGGATATAGTAGAAGTAGAGACATCAAAACCATACACCTCAGAGATTTGCTCCTCAATATCGCTATTGCTCATTCCCTTTGCATATAGTGATACAATAACATTTTCAATCCCGTCCACCATGTTTTTTCGTTTGGGAACGATCATGGGATTAAAAGAGCCATCACGGTCGCGGGGAACCTTTATAGTGTCTTCACCGTAAGAGCTGCGAACCTTTTTCTGAGAATAACCGTTCCTGGTATTTCCAGATCCAGACTTTTGGTTCTTGTCGTAATCCAGATGGCCATCAAGTTCACCTTCAAGCATTTTCTCTAATCCTCGTTTTTGAAGTTGCTTGAGAAAGCTGCTAAGTTCTTCTCCGGATTTATACTGTTTTAAAAACTCATCATCGAATAGATCTTCTTTTTTCATCAATGTGTAAATATTAGTGCCTGGATTTTGCAGGCAAGGTTAAAAAAATAACGGGGCTAACAAACCCCGTTATTCAATACTTACACAGTTTTTAATATAGTGCCGGGATATTTAAGTGATGTACTCCGTTCGCTCATTGGGGTAAATGCCCAGCAATATATTCACCTAAAGCTTATAGAAAAAGCAAAAGAAAAATTATCAACCACCAATTTATCCATTTCAGAAATCGCTTACGAATTAGGTTTTGAACATTCGCAATCGTTCAGCAAGTTGTTTAGGTCAAAAACCAATGTTTCACCATTAGTATTTCGGCAATCCTTTAGCTGAATCGAAAATAGAATAACTTATTTGACTGAAAGCCAGCACCCAACAATAAATAAGATGTGTGGAGAAAAGATAGTCCCACATATAACATCTTGTATCGCAAATCTTGTAGGGCTTTGGTATTTCTTTACGACAATCAACTCTCTTTTTGATTATCTGGGGCTAGGAGATAATTTTGTCCAAAGATTTTTTATTAATTCTAGTTAGCCGCTTTGATAGATTCACACCTTTTATAGTTCCATCACTCAATAGTCTATAAATAGTTTTTGTGGAGCAGCCTACTATGATTGCTGCATCCTGGGCGGACAAAAACTCCTTGTGTTTTAGAGCTTCCAGATCCTTACTGATCTTGTTGTCTTTCCGACTTTTTACTTCTCCTCTTAGCTTCTTATTCTTCAATTTGATCTTATAATCTCTGCTATTACATGTGTGTGAACAATATCTTGTTTTTAATGTCTTAGCTATAAAATTTTTACCACAGAAATCACAGGTTGATTCTACCCTAATATTAGTACTCATGATCTGGATTTTTAAATTACATAAACAAGATAAGGAGATTTAAGGGTATATAAGGGTAAATAAGAAGAAATAAGGGTAAATAAGGGTAAATAAGGGTAATTAAGGGACATAATCTCGCCGAATTATTTTCCAAATCTTGTGTTGTTAAATAGAAATTTATTTACAATAACCTGTTTAATAACAAGGGTTTATGTGTATATTAGTCTTTGAGTAAAATTCTTTACTCAGAGATAAAAGTATGGAATAATTGGCGAAATTATTACAAAGGATGCTATGAGGTGTAAATTTTTACACCTCGCTTATCACAATTGTGGACGAGGTGTAAACTAGGTGTAAATATATTCCAAACATGGGTGAAAATGGGAAAAGATGGGAGTGACGCAAATGTCCAGTATTACAGGGTTTTATTAGGTTTTATGGGGATTTGTAATCAAATAATACCAAATTAAATTTCCTGTTTATTTGCCAATACAAAAATTAGCAAAAATATTCCCTAGCAGGTCATCATTAGTGATTTCTCCGGTGATCTCTCCGAAATAGTGCAAGGCTTCCCGAATATCGATCGCCAGCAAATCGCCAGAAAGATCGTGGTTTAACCCATCCTGAACCTTGTTTATCTCCTCCAGGGCTAAAAGCAGGGCATTATAATGCCGACTGTTGGTTACTATAGTGTTATTGTTACGCAGTTCACCCGTGTTCACAAATTGCAGAAGTTTTTGTTGGAGTTCTTCCACACCTGTTCCACTTTTAGCGGAAATTGGCAAATAGTGAGAGCCTTCTACAGAGCTCAGGGTAACATTAAGTTCTGCAATTTCAGATTCAGATGATTGATCTATTTTATTGGCAACAATGATTAAAGGCTTCTGCGGAAATTGATTCTTTATTTTTTTTATCTCTACTCTGAACCTTGAACCTTGGACCTTGAACTTTTCGGCGTCTAGCAGAAAAATTACTACCTGCGCCTGACTTATCTTCTCAAAAGTTCTTTTGATCCCGATGCTTTCTACTACATCTTCGGTTTCACGAATTCCGGCAGTGTCAATAAATCTGAAGCCAATTCCTCCAATGGAGATTTCATCTTCAATGGTATCACGCGTGGTGCCGGCAATTTCAGAAACTATCGCTCTTTCCTCGTTTAAAAGGGCATTTAGAAGTGTCGATTTCCCAACGTTAGGTTCGCCTACAATAGCTACAGGTATGCCATTTTTTAAAACATTTCCAACAGCAAAGGAATCGATAAGCTTTTTAAGCACATTTTGGATGCGGCTTACCAATTGCCTGAATTCATCCCGGTTTGCAAATTCCACATCTTCTTCAGCAAAATCGAGTTCTAATTCTATTAAGGAAGCAAAATCAAGAAGTTCCTGTCGTAGTTTCTGAATTTCGTTTGAAAATCCTCCGCGCATTTGCTGCATCGCCATTTGATGGCTGGCAGCATTTTCCGAAGAAATAAGATCGGCCACAGCTTCTGCCTGGCTTAGGTCCATTTTTCCATTGAGGAAGGCACGTAAGGTAAATTCGCCGGCTTCGGCAGAACGACAGCCTCTTCTAATCAACAACTGAATGATCTCCTGCTGTATATAGGGGCTACCGTGACAGGAAACCTCGATAGTATTTTCTCCGGTATAAGATTTTGGCCCATGAAAAACTGAAACCAGTACCTCGTCGATAATTCTTTCTCCATCAATAATATTTCCAAGGTGTAGCGTGTGCGAAGGTTGATCTAAAAGGTCCTTTTTGCTTTTTGCTCTAAAAATTGGAGCTACCAGCTTTACTGCATCGGGCCCTGAAACTCTTATCACTGCTATAGCTCCGGCACCCGAAGGAGTGGCAAGTGCTACGATGTTGTCGTTCAATTTCATGATGCAAAAGTAGCGAAATGAAGTTAAAAGTTAGAAGTACTTAAATGTTGTAAATAGGGAATGTTTCTGGTCGTTTAACCAGGCAATTCTGATTTTGACATTTATGAAGAGGAAAGCCCCACGGAATAAGCGAACTTACTTCCAAACCTATTTTTCCCATTATCTTAAATTTTAAGTATAGCGAAAGAATGGAAGCTGCAAGTTAGAATAAAAAAACACTATCTTTTATAACATAGTACTATATTAAATCGTATATTGAAGTATAATCATCAATCAAATCAAAAATGGAATATTCAAATGCAACAATCATGAGAGAAGACAGACAGTTATTAATGCTTACGCACCTGAGTCAATTACTGGACCTGGTAACGGGGATTGGCGGATTTCTAGTTCCGCTGGTCATTTGGCTTACGCAAAAAGAAAAGGTTCTGGGGATGGACGCCCATGGGAAAATGATCCTGAATTTCCAGATTTCCCTTTTTATCTATTCGATTATTGCTATACCGCTCATCTTTCTGTTCGGACTGGGAATTCTCATCCTTATTGGTATCGGCATTATTGCAATAGTTTTTCCGATACTTAATGCAATAAAAGTCAACAATGGAGAAATCCCGTCTTATCCAATGAGCATAAATATCTTAAAATAATATGCACTGGGCGTTTAAAGAGATAGTTTCTGCTTGAGGTAACACTAATAAGATTAGAAGCACAATTAAATAAAACGAACCTGCAAGGTGATTTTTCACTCTGTGGGTTTTTTTCTGAAGTATTGTCAAGCGTAGTGAGTTTCCCACTCCGGACAAAATGAATCTCCTTCCAAAAAATGAGAAAGATATAAAGCAAAATACCCTCTGAAAAATGACATTTTCAGAGGGTGTTTTTTTATCTAATAGCCACCGTAGGTGGCGATCTAATATCTAATAGCGAAGTGATCTAACAGCGCAGCGGTCTAATTGTTCAACATTACCGGCATTACAAGCATTGTTACCTGCTCTCCATCATCCAATCCGTCTACAGGAGTAAGTATTCCGGCGCGGTTTGGAAGGCTCATTTCAAGCTGCACTTCATTAGCATTAAGGTTCGAAAGCATTTCGGTAAGAAAACGGGAATTAAATCCAATTTGCATATCGTCTCCCTGGTAAGAACAGGTAAGGCGCTCCTCGGCCTTGTTGCTGTAATCTACATCTTCCGCAGAAATATTTAGTTCAGCACCTGCAATCTTCAGGCGAACCTGGTGTGTCGTTTTATTAGAGAAAATAGAAACCCTTTTTACTGAGCTAAGGAATTGCCCGCGGTCAATGACCAGTTTATTCGGGTTTTCCTTAGGGATTACCGCTTCATAATTCGGATATTTCCCGTCAATAAGTCGGCAAACCAAAGTGGTGTCTTCAAAAGTAAAACGTGCGTTTGACTCGTTGTATTCAATAATAACTTCAGAATCTGAACCCGAAAGAATTCCTTTTAATAGGTTCAGGGGTTTTTTCGGCATAATAAATTCTGCCGTTTGAGAAGCCGCAATATCGTTTCGTGAATATTTTACCAGCTTATGAGCATCTGTAGCTACAAAAGTAAGGCTGTCCTGGGTGAACTGGAAAAATACCCCACTCATTACAGGTCTCAGGTCATCATTTCCCGAAGCAAAAATGGTTTTGCTAATGGCCGTTGCCAAAATATCTCCTACAATAGCAGTACTGCTTGGCTCTTCAAGGCTCACAGCCTTTGGGAATTCTTCACCGCCGGCATAAGCCAGGGCATACTTCCCGTGGTTAGAACTTAGCTCAATGGTATTGTTATCTTCCACTACAAAAGTCAGCGGCTGTTCCGGAAAGGTCTTTAAAGTTTCCAGTAACAGGCGGGCAGGCACTGCAATTTTTCCTTCAGAATCAGATTCTACAGAAAGTTTGGCAGACATTGTAGTCTCCAAATCTGATGCAGAAACGGTAAGTTCATCTTGATTTAATTCAAAAAGGAAGTTATCCAGAATAGGCAGAGTGTTGTTATTGTTAATCACACCCCCCAGTATTTGTAGCTGTTTTAGCAAATATGTGCTCGATACAATAAATTTCATTGGCTTCGTAATAAGTTAATCTTGATACAAATATATCTTAATCCTTCAAAAGGCATGAAAGCAGGAGTCATTTTTTATTAACAGTAAATCCTCTAGAATACCTCTCAAAAATGTCATTTTCAGTACCTTATATTTTTTATATTCTGAAATTGTTAATAAACAAAGGCTTTCCTGAAGAAGTGCTTCTACTTTACGTATTTATTTCTCCTTATTGCCCTAAACAATGCTGCAAACAGTGCCAGCAGGCCAATTGGGAGTGCAATATTCATCATTTGCCAGAAGGTTCTTTCCTCTTCCACTTTTTCGGGGTCGAGAAATGCTATTTTCACCTCTTTACTCCGAATGTTGATGAGTCCGCGGTCATCCAGGAGATAATTGACTGCATTGAGTAAAAATTCCCTGTTGCCGTAGGTTGTACCCGTATAACGATCATAACCCAACTCAAGCGGCTCCCCTCGTTGTAACTGATTTTTAATGACATCACCATCGCTTATCACCAGCATTTTTGTTTCTTCACTTTTACTTCGGAAGTTATTAAGCACAAATGGCAAAATTCGGTTGTCATAAACTGAACTGAAATTTCCTTCAAAAAGAACGGCTAAAGGCAGTTCACCTGAAGTAAATTCGGATGGGTCGGGCTTTGCGGTGATCTCTTCCAAACTTATTTCTCTTGGAAGACCCACAACTGCAGATCGGGGAGAAGTAGCTAAGAGTACCGTTTTATCAATTTCATTTTTGAGGGTGTCAATGGGGCTGGCGTATTCAAATTTTACTGCCTCCAGATTGTTTACAACAGGATGAGTGGAAGGGGAGGAAGAAAGCGGAAAATAAAACCAGGGATAAGGATTGAACTGGGCGTTGTTTCCCGAGCCAGTAGCCAAAACTATAGGAGCCGAGTAAAGATCTTTGACCAGTGCCGGATTAATTCTTAAGCCGTACTTAAAGAAATAATCTCCTAGGTTCAGGTCGCGGGGAAGGGCAAAGGTAGTTGCTGCAGGCGTGAAAAGGCTATCGGTTTCCATCGCAGCATGTTCTATCAGCCATAATTGTTTTCCGCCGTTCATGAGGTATTGATCTAACACCAATTTTTCGGCTTCTGTGTAAGGTTCAGTGGGTTTAGCTTCTATCACCAAATCATACTCCTTAAGCTGTGCCAGGGTTCCCTGAGGATCTACAGTAACAGAATCTAAAGTAAAGGGTGCTATGTAATAATATTCCTGAATTTTCCTGATAAAGTCGGCTATAAACCTGTCCTGAAGCTCGCCGTTACCTCGCATTACCGCCACTTTTTTACGCTTTGGCTCCAGTAGTTTTGAGAAAGCGTCGGCAAATGCATATTCCAGTTGTTGTACCGATGCTGCCACGCGATCTTCGGTGGTTGCTCCCAACTGGTTTTTCAGTAAAGGAATGGCAACCGATTTATTTCCGAAGTTGGCCATGGCCCAGGGAAATACTATGGCTTCGCTTGTCCGGCCGTTTTCCACCACATTGATACGTGCGGGGGTCATCCCCATTTTATAGAATTGTGTGGCAATATCATTAGCATTGCCGCCTTCTTCAAGGGGATTGGTAAACCGGTATTTGATTTGAGGGTTTACAGCTGCAAATTCTTCGAGTAGCTGCCTGGTCTCTACCTGTAACCTCCTGAATTCGGGTGGAAATTCTCCTTCCAGAAAAACATCGATAATTACAGGCGCTTCGGCTTTGGAAATGATTTCTTCTGAAGCTTCAGATAAAGTATAACGTTTATCGGCAGTGAGGTCAAACCTTCCGAAGAAATTATACGAAAGCACGTTAATCCCGATGATTGCGAGCAGCAACAAAAATATCTTCCAAAAATGCGATTTTTGAGACTTCATTTCAGGATTGTTTTTTCTTGTTAAGAATAAAGCTGGTGAGCGCCAGGAAAAGAAAGATGAAACTTAAAAAATAAATGACATCCCGGGTGTCAATAATCCCCCGACTAATACTCTCGTAATGTGCGTTGAGACCAAGTTCTTCCACTCCAAACGATCCACTGCCAAATATATTCATGGTTGCCAGGGCTTCAAAAGCAAAGTAAGCGATGAAGCAAAGAAAAATGGCAAGTATAAATGATACTATTTGGTTTGGGGAAAGTATTGAAGCAAAAATTCCGACGGCGGCATAGCAGGCGCCAAGAAAGATGAGACCAATATAGGACCCAAGAATGACGCCGCTGTCCAGGTCTCCGCCCGGACTAATTAAATACCAGATAGCCACAATGTACAGCAGCGTTGGTACAATGGCAAGAAGTATTAAAACAAGTGCACCCAGGTATTTACCCAGTACCAGCTCTACAGTTGTTAAAGGTTTGGTAAGTAGCAATTCTAATGTTCCCTGTTTTATTTCTTCGGAAAAACTCTTCATGGTAATTGCCGGAATGAGAAATAAAAACACCCAGGGTGCAAGCGTAAAAAAAGGCTCCAGATTGGCAAACCCGCTGTCCAGGATATTATACTCACCTTTAAAGACCCAAAGAAAAAGTCCGTTCACCACGAGAAATAACCCTATGACCAGATAGCCTGTGGGAGAGGCGAAAAATGCATTAATTTCTTTCTTTAAAACTGCTAACACTTTTTAATGTATAATGTATATTGAATACTGTTTAATGTAAAAAAATTCCAAATTCCAATCCATTTTAAACCTTGAACCTTGAACCTTGAACCCGAAACCTACTGCCTACTTAAAACTGCGTACTGCCTACTGAACCTGAGGTCCACATTTTATCCACGCTCCATGCTTCAGGTTTAGCGGCAAACATTTTCCTGGTCTGGCTCCAAACTTCTTTAAAAAGGGAAGAACCGCGATAATTTTCCAGGGCCTCTTCATTTTGCCAGTAACTGTACGTAAAAAAGATATTTTTATTATTCTTATCTCGATAGAGTTCTAAAAATTCACAGCCTTCAAAGCCTCTGATCTTTTCTTTATTCTGCTGAAATGACTTTTGAAAATCTTCAGTTTCTGAAGCTTCAAAAGTCATTTTTACGATCCGGATTAACATATTATTTTCAACTTATATTTAAAAATTTACATCAAAGAAAAACAGTAAAAAAAGAGTAGATTAATTCTAATCAACTATTCACTATACCTAATTAACCAGTAACAAACACGGAATTAACCAGTAACAAACACGGACAACTGAGAACCTAAAACTGAAAACCGTCTTTGCGCTAAACAAAATCCACCGTTACCGTATCCCTGTACTCGAGTCCGAAGAGGGTAGAGGCACTGCCCACCGTACTGGGATTACTCTTGTAGATTGCCAGTTCAATATATCCTCCCGAATTAAAGATGGCCAGTTTTTTACCATCTTCCCGGTTGATCATATCGGTGTCAAAATTGATGGCTTCGCTGTAGGTGTTATAGATATCGGTAAAAGTAGCGGTCCTGGCATGCATACTAAACTTTCGGCCTTTGCCAATTTTCTCAAAAAGCTTCTTCGGTATATTTGTCACCACGTTGCCGTAATTGTCAATGTAGATTACATTTCCTTTGATTTGGTTCATTTCAGGATTGATAAGGGGTTCCATTTCCTTTAGCTGCTTTATTCCGGGAATGGATTTTCCGATAACTTCCAGGGTGCCACCTCTTGACAGGTGACCGGCAACTTTCACAAATACATCCAGAACCGGAAAATTACTCTGTACCTTATCGTGTATATTGATCTCTACAATCTTTTCGGGAACATATTCCGAAGCAATTAAAGAGAGGATACCATTGTTGGCACAAATAAAGTAATGCCCGTCAAGTTTTAATGCAATATGTTTATTTTCAGGTGTAAGTTCAGAGTCAACCCCAATAATATGAATACTGCCTTCAGGAAAGCTTCTGTAGGCGTTTTTAATGATGTAAGAGGCTTCAGTAATGTGAAACGGGGCGATGGAGTGGGAGATGTCTACAATCTTTGCCGAAGGTACCTCGGTGTAAATCGCTCCTTTAACTGCCCCTGCAAAATGATCTTTTTCCCCAAAATCTGTCGTTAAGGTAATTATGGCCATGGGCAATTTCTAATAATATTTTTCCTAACTTAAACCTTTATTTAGCTAAGTTTGTAATGCAAATCTAAAGATAATTAACTCATTTTTTAAATTTAATCCGGTCGCTTTTGAACGAACTTATCATTGAACTTTCTGAAATTAGTCCCAGAGATTTTTTTGGGGAACAAAATTCACATATCGAGCTTTTGAAGAAATATTTTCCAAAGCTTAAAATTGTGGCAAGAGGCAATAAACTTCGCATTTACGGTGACGAAGAAATGCTCGAAGAATTTGACAGGAGGTTCAATATGCTTATAGACCACTACGGAAAATTCAATCGTCTCGATGAAAATTCCATAGAACGGGTACTTACCAGTGAGAGTAAAGAAGACTATGAAACTTCAAATGAAAGCGGGGAAGTGCTGGTTCACGGCGTGAGTGGCAGGATGATTCGCGCTCAAACAGCCAATCAGCGTCGCCTGGTAGAGTTGATGAAGAAGAATGATATGGTTTTTGCCATTGGTCCCGCCGGTACTGGAAAAACATATACGGGGGTGGCTTTGGCAGTAAAAGCGCTAAAGGAAAAGCAGGTAAAAAGGATCATTCTTACCCGGCCTGCCGTAGAAGCAGGAGAAAACCTCGGTTTCTTACCCGGTGACCTTAAAGAAAAGCTCGATCCATACATGCAGCCGCTCTATGATGCGCTGCGCGATATGATCCCACACGAGAAGCTGGAAAGCTACATCGAAAAAGGAGTGATACAAATAGCTCCCCTTGCTTTTATGCGGGGCCGTACACTAGACCATGCTTTTGTAATTCTCGATGAAGCCCAAAATACCACCCATGCCCAAATGAAAATGTTCTTAACCCGAATGGGGAAGAGTGCAAAGTTCATGGTAACGGGTGACCCCGGCCAAATTGACCTTCCAAAAAGGGTGATTTCAGGGCTTAAAGAAGCAATACTTGTCTTGCAGGATGTTGATGGGGTAGGAATTATTCATCTTGATGATAAGGATGTGATTCGCCATAAACTGGTCAAGAAAATTATTGCTGCTTATAAAAGAATAGAAAACGCCGAATAAAATGTCAATTTTGAGATCCTGCGCTAGCGGGATCTTTTCATATAACCTCATATTTTAATGAACACTATTACCTCTACCAATTTCAATTTTCCCGGTCAAAAAGCTGTTTACAAAGGGAAAGTACGGGATGTCTATACTCTTGAAAATAACCGGCTGGTCATGATCGTTACCGACAGGCTTTCGGCTTTTGATGTTGTGATGCCTAAAGGAATTCCATATAAAGGACAAATCCTCAACCAGCTCGCTACTAAAATGATGAAAGCTACAGAAGATATTGTGCCCAACTGGCTGCAGGCCACGCCCGATCCAAATGTGGCAGTAGGGGAGAGCTGCGAGCCCTTTAAGGTTGAGATGGTAATTAGAGGCTACCTTACCGGACACGCCGCAAGGGAATATGCCAGCGGGAAGCGAAGTCTTTGCGGAGTACATTTACCCGAAGATATGAAGGAAAATGAAGCTTTTGCCGCACCTATTATTACCCCAACAACCAAAGCCGACTCCGGTGAACATGACATGGACATTTCCAGAGATGAGATTCTAAAAAGAGGAATTGTTTCTGAAGCCGACTATCACAAGCTGGAAATATATACACAACAGCTCTTTCTACGCGGAACGGAACTTGCAAAAAAGAACGGCCTCATTTTGGTCGATACCAAGTATGAGTTTGGTAAAACTAAAGATGGCGAAATAGTACTTATTGATGAGATCCACACGCCCGATTCTTCCCGCTATTTTTATGCTGAAGGTTATCTGGAAAGACTGGAATCTGGAGAACCACAAAAGCAACTTTCCAAAGAATTTGTGAGGCAA
>Ga0098067_1000285_pt1 | contig 20486 bp, 21 predicted proteins | sample 26_taG_FD_92578 | JGI IMG/M metagenome (GOLD analysis project Ga0098067, IMG submission 92578) | Marine viral communities from Cariaco Basin, Caribbean Sea - 26_WHOI_OMZ | ecosystem: Environmental > Aquatic > Marine > Oceanic | place: Caribbean Sea: Cariaco Basin | collected 2014-11-09
CAGAATAGGGTCATGTCAGCCTCCTGTAGTGGCAGTGAGTTTGCCAACTACCAGCCTACTCCGGATGACGGACTATGGGAGGCTGGCTACATGATTTTCAGATGAACTTTTCATCTGACCCCATCTCCTGAGCTATATCAAAGCCCCGCGCCCGGCTTTCATCTACCCTGCTCCAGTAACCACCACGGAGCTGATCATGCGCCTGTCACTGCCCAAGTTGCCCTCACTGACTGCCCACTCGCCACTGCTTGACCAGACTCTGGCCGTACTGCGGGAATACCTGCCCTCGCCTGCACCGGCGCTCGGCATGATAGACCGGAGCATCCCCATGCCCTTCAAACAGCTGGCGGCCGAAGCCCCCCTCAATCGTCTGTTCGCACAGGCCATTGCTGACGGCGAATTCGATGACTTCGAAGGCCGCCGCATCCGGCTGGAAGTCACCGGCGGACAGCCTGGCCTCACCCTTGGCTTCTGGGCCGGCCGGCTGCGGGTTCTGGAAGGCCCGGGGGAAGCCACCATCCGCGGTTCGCTCAGGGCCTTCAAAACGCTTGCGCAACGCAAACAGGACCCCGATCAACTGTTTTTCCAGCGTAAGCTGGTTATCGAAGGCGACACAGAGCTGGGCCTGGGCCTGAAAAACCTCCTCGACAGCCTGGAGTGGCAGCTTACTGCTTCCCTTCCTGGTAGATAGCCTTGTAGGTTTCCCTGAGCTGGTTTTTCTGAACCTTGCCCATGGTATTGCGGGGCAGGCTGTCGACGAAGAACACCCGCTTAGGCTGCTTATAGCGGGCCAGTTTGTCTGCCAACGCGCCAATGACTTCACTTTCCGTCAAAGCACTGCCCGGAGCCCGAACCACCACTGCCGTAACACCCTCGCCGAAGTCCGGATGTGGCACACCAATGACCGCCGATTCCACGACCCCATCCATCTCGTCAATGATCTGCTCCACCTCCTTCGGATACACATTAAAGCCGCCTGAAATCACCAGATCCTTGTCGCGGCCGACGATCTGGATATACCCGCGCTCGTCCCGCGTGGCCAGATCCCCGGTCACGAAGAAGCCGTCTTCCAGCAACTCCTCCCGGGTCTTTTCCGGCATCCGCCAATAGCCTTTGAACACGTTAGGACCGCGAACTTCAAGCATGCCGATATCACCATCGGGCACAGGTGTGTGGGTCTCCCCATCAGTAATACGAACTTCGACCCCCGGCAATGGCAGCCCGACGGTGCCGGCGATGCGGTCGCCATCATAGGGGTTGGAGGTATTCATATTGGTTTCGGTCATACCATAGCGTTCCAGAATGGCATGGCCGGTACGTTTCTCGAACTCCCGGTGGGTTTCCGCCGTCAATGGGGCGGAGCCGGAGGTGAACAGCCGCATGTTCGCGACCAGATCGGCATTCAGCCGGTCATCCTGCAATAGCCGGGTATAGAAGGTCGGCACTCCCATCAGGCTGGTTCCTCGAGGCATGGCCTCGATAATCGCATCGGCATCAAAGCGGGGCAGAAAATAGAGACTGCCCCCAGCCATCAGGATGACATTACAGGCCACGAACAGACCGTGGGTATGGAAGATTGGCAGAGCATGAATCAGGCGATCCGACTCGGAAAAGCGCCAGGCCTCGGTCAGCGAACTGGCATTGGAGCCCAGGTTGCCATGGGTGAGCATTGCGCCCTTGGAGCGGCCGGTCGTGCCCGAGGTGTAAAGAATGGCGGCCAGGTCGTCACGAGTGCGGGGCTCAATACTCTGGAAGGGCTCTGCAGTGGCAGCCTTTTCCATCAGCGAGCCATCGCCTCCTGTACCCAGGGTCTCAACCACCGGACATCCTGTGTCTTTGGCGATGGCCCTGGCATCGTTCAGAGAATCCGGGCGGCAGACGAATAGCGCCGGTTCGGCATCCCCCAGAAAATAGCCGATCTCAGAAGCGGTATAGCCGGTGTTCAGCGGCAGGTACACGCCGCCCATGCGCAGGCAGGCCAGATAGAGCAGAATCGCTTCCGGGCTTTTATCCACCTGCACAGCAACCCGGTCGCCCGGGGTTACACCAAGTTCTCTGAGAGCCCCAGCCAGCCGGCTACTGAGTGCCAGAGCCTGACCGTAGGTGTAGTTGCGGCCTTCGGGCGTTTCAATAAAGGTTTTGTCCGAGCGAGCATGCATGCGCTCTGCAAAGGTACTGAACAGATTCTCGTTCATTTTCCGGTTTCTCCCTTGAGCAATTTACGCCCCCGCTTGCTGAGCTCGCGAACGCTGGAGGAGCAAACAATGGTGTAGTTGGCAGTGTACTGTTCGTGATTGCGCTCGATGTTATCGAGCACATAGAGGTAGTTGACCATCAGTCCGAAGGACTGCTGCATCCCCTGGGCGGAAGCATCCCCTTGCCAGTTGATGCGATGGAGTTCGGCACCATTGCCCAGGTGGAAACGCGCCACCGGGTTCAGCGGCTGGCCATCGTCGGATTTGGCTTTCAGCAGGTACCGGGCGGCCAGGGGCCGGATCACGCTTTCCAGAGCCTGTGACCGTTCCGGGTCATCCACCCAGCCGGGATCGTCCAGGTGGCCCAGAATCTCCAGCGCCTCCGGTTCCAGCAGCTCCGGGTGTTCCAGGTAGGTGGCTTCCAGCCACTTGCGGAATCCCGGCATGGGCGACAGCGTGACAAAATGCTTCAGGTTCGGCAGTTCCTGTTTCAACTCCTGGACCACCTGTTTGATCAGAAAATTGCCGAACGAAATGCCCCGCAACCCCACCTGGCAATTGCTGATACCGAAGAACGCGGCCGCGTTGGCGGATTCGGCCGCATCTATGTCATAGCGATCACTGGCGAGGATGCTCTGGATCTGGTCCGGCAGGCCACGGGCCAGCGCCACTTCCACAAATATAAGGGGTTCATCGCCAATAGCAGGATGAAAGAACGCGAAACAGCGGCGATCCCGGGCGTCCAGACGCCTCCGAAGATCATCCCAGTCCCGGATTTTGTGCACCGCCTCGTAGCGGATGATCTTTTCCAGAATGTTGGCCGGGGTATTCCAGTCAATCCGTTTCAGAACCAGGAATCCGCGATTGAACCAGGACGCAAACAGGTGCGCGAAATCAGCGTTCAGCGGCTCGAATTCCTCGTGATCTCTCATAAGCCGAAGCATATCTTCACGCATTTTAACCAGTTCGTGGGTGCCACCGGTCCTGAGATTCAGGCGCCTTAGCAACTCCTGACGCCGGGGTTCGCAGGCCTCAAACAGGCGCTCCAGGGACGCATTACTGCGGTATTTCCGGTAGGCGGCATAGGCTGAGTCAATTTCAACCGGCTCGGCGGCAAATTCCTTGGCCAAACCCTCAAAAAAGCTGGCCTTGCCGTCGTCGTCCAGGCGCGCATAGATGTCCAGCGCCTGGCTGGCGTGAGTAATGCTCGAGACTTCCCCGTCACTGTTCAGCAACGCCCGACAGACCTCAAGCAGGTGGGCGGGATCGGCAACACCATTGCCACCGCGCCGCCGGAGCAACGCTTCACGTTGGGTAATGTTGCTGAACAGCTCCTGCAGAAAACTCATGTTCATCATAATTTGCCCTGTCTTAGATCGGGATTTCGCGGGGGTCACCCCCGTCCGGTATCACGGCGTTGGCGTGTTCATCATCAAATCCGGCAGCCACAATGCAATCTGCGGGAAGAAGCAGAGCAGCAGGATGCCAACCACCATGCACAGGGCGTAGGGCAGGCTGCCCATCAACACGTTCCTCAGTGAGATATCCGGCGCAATGCCCTTGATGATGAACAGGTTCAAACCCACCGGTGGCGTAATCAGACCGATTTCCAGATTGATGGTCAGCACCACTGCAAACCAATAAGGGTCGAAGTTCGCCGCCAGGATGATGGGCAACAGGATGGGCGCGGTCATTACAATCACCGCCACCGGCGGGAGGAAGAAACCGGCCACCAGCAGGAACAGGTTGATGGCCCCCATCAGCACCCAACGATTGACTTCCAGGTCTGCAATGCCGCCTGCCAGGGTCTGGGTGATGTAAAGGGACGACAGCGCATAGGCAAAGATTTCCGCCGCGGCAATGATCAGCATGATCATCACACTTTCACGCAACGCATCCCGCACAATGGTCTTCAGGGGCTTCGCCTGCCACATCCGGTAAACGATGATCGCCAGAGCAATACACAGGAATGCACCAACACCCGCCGCTTCAGAAGGCGTTGCAACACCGCCATAGAGGGCGAACAGAATAGCCATGACCACCGCAAGGAACGGCAGCACGCGCAGCAATGCGCGGGCATTGCCTTCAACGTTCTCCTTGACCTTTGAGGCCATGTTGCTGAGGGCGCTGGGGGTGTCGTAGCCGCCTGCCAGTTTGCAGGCAATCAGTGTCCATGCCATGAACAGGAGCGCCAGCATGACACCCGGCATCGCACCGGCGATAAACAGCCGACCGATGGAGGTTTCAGTGGAGATGCCGTACACAATCATGGTGACCGATGGCGGGATCAGAATGCCGAGAGTGCCGCCGGCCGCAATACAGCCAGCCGCTACGCCGTCCGGGTAGCCACGCTTCTGCATTTCAGGAATACCCAGCTTGCCGATAGCGGCACAGGTGGCAGGCGAGGAACCGGACAAGGCTGCAAACACTGAGCAGGCGGCAATATTGGAGATCGCGAGGCCGCCTGGCAGACGCCCCATCCAGAGATCAAGAGAGCGGTAGAGATCTTTGCCCGTGGGCGATGAAGCCACGGCGGCGCCCATGAGAATGAACATGGGGATGGCCACAAAACCGAACGAGGCGATGCTGCCGAAAAAGGTCTCGCCAAAGTACGTCAGTTCAACCATGCCCCGGTCCAGCACCAGAGCGGCAATGGATACACCACCCAGCGCAAAGGCGATAGGCGTACCGATAGCCATCAGCACCAGAAGGGCCACAAGAACGAGAATGCCACTGGTTACAGGATCCATATTCAGTGCCCTCCCCGGAGGAACTCAGCAATGTACTGGAGCGATAGCAATGTCGCCCCCATCGCCATTGGCACAATGGCCGGCCACAATGCCGGATTCCAGACAGTGCCGGTGGTCCAGCCTGCCGCCCACGCTTCATGAACATAGATCCAGGAACCATAGGTCAGGGCGATACAGAAAATGATGCCGCACAAGGAGCCAAGAAGATTAACGATCCTCTTCGGCGTTCCTCTGAGGGCATCCGGCAGCACAGTGACCGCTACATGACCACCGGTTAGCAACACATAAGGGGCGCCCAGCAGCATGGCACCACTGATGGCGTAGGTGGTGAACTCGGTTTGCCAGACTGTGCTCTCACCCAGGACATAACGGGTAAACACCATGTGGCAGACTGTCAGAACACCCAGGCATAGCAAGCCGCCGGCAATCACCGCAGCGATCATTGACAGCCTGTCCATCAGACGGACATAACCACCGGCTATGCCCCTGGGCACAGGTCGGGTTTGGGTTACAGACTCGGACATGAGGCTCTCTACTCTTTTGAGGAGACCCCTCCCGGCGGAGGGGCCTGATCATTGGCTGGATTGGTCGATCAACCCGAGTTATTCAACCGCGAGGGCCGCATCAATCAACGCCTGTCCGTTGGGCACTTTTTCGGCGAAGGTCTTGTAGGAACTCTGCTTGGCGATATCCAGCCACGCCTGGTAGTTCTCCGGAGACATGGAGATCACCTCCACACCGTTGTCCCGGAAAACATCCACCATTTTCTGGTCCAGCTCCGCCGCTTTGCTGGCAAAGAATTCCTCGGCTTTCTGGCCGGCTGCCGCCAGGGCTTCCTGCTGCTCGGGAGTCAGCTTGTCCCAGCTTTGTTCAGAGATCAGAACCGGCTCATACATGAACCAGAGCGCATTCTCGCCGGGCGCGGTCAGACAGGTAACCTGCTCGTAGATCCGGTAGGACACAAATGAACCCGAAGAGGTGTTGGCGCCATCGAGAACACCGGTCTGCATGGCGGTATAAATCTCCGAGGACGGCATGGAGGCTATTGAGGCGCCCGCCTCTGCCAGCATTTCGTCAAACGCCGGCCCGGCCGCGCGCATGGTCTGGCCCTCCACGGTGTCGGGGGACGTGATGCAACGCATATCAGATGCGAAACCACCGGCCAGCCAGGCATCCGACAACACCCGAACGCCCGCGTCGTTGATCACCTTCTTGATCATGTCCATGAATTTGGAGTCGTTCAGCCGCTGGGCACGCTCATGGTTGCGAACCAGACCGGGCATTAGCGTGGCGGAGAATTCCGGGTGACGGCCACTGGCGTAGTCCAGAGGCAGCGCGGTCATATCCAGACGGCCGCGCACCATGGCACCCCACTGCTCTTTGGCATCAAACAGGGACTGGCCGGGATAGACCTGAACGGTAAGGCCGACATCCGCTTTTTTCACTTCTTCGGCGATCAGCTGAACCATTTCATCACGGACATCTCCTTTGCCACCAGGAAACTGGTGAGAGGCCCGGAGGACCGTCTCGGCGGAGGCGAGACTGGCGGAGAAGGCGAGGCCTGCGGCCACGACCAACGATAAGGCTTTCTTGTTCATGGTGAATATCTCCCGTTCTCTTGTTCTTGTATGTATATATCAGCGTATACTGATGTATACATCATCGTACCGAGTTATACTTATGTCAACACTGCAACAAATTCTGACGCGAGTACGTATAATCCCGGCAGCCAGGTCAGGAGATCTCCACACGTGAAACGCTCGAACACACAGCGACTTAAAGACTCACTGGAAGACGACATTATCAACGGGCGGCTCTCACCCGGTGAACGACTGGATCCGGAAGAGCTGGCTGTGCGCTTTCAGGTGTCCCGCACCCCTATCCGGGAAGCCATCCATCAATTAACCGCCAGCGGTCTGGTGACAGTCATTCCGAAGAAAGGGACGTTCGTCGCCCGGGTGGGCGTTGAGCAATTGATCGAGATGTTTGAAGTGATGGCGGAACTGGAAGGTATGTGCGGCCGCCTGGCGGCACGCCGCATAACCCAGCAGGAACTGGACGAACTGGGTGATTCGCTAAAACGCTGCGAGCAGGCCGCCAGCACCGGCGACCCCGATGAATACTACTACGAAAATGAAGATTTCCATCAGCGTATTTACCGGGCCAGCCACAACGGCTTTCTGGTCAAAGAGGCCAACCAGCTCAAGCAACGGCTAAAGCCCTATCGCCGTCTTCAGCTCCAGGTTCGCAACCGGGTCAGCAATTCACTCAACGAGCACCGCGCAATCTATGCTGCCATCAAGGCCGGCAGTGCCGCAGAGGCGGAAAATGCGATGCGACAGCATGTGCTGATTCAGGGAGAACGCTTCAGCGATTTTGTCGCCACCATGCGACAGTTCAACACACAGGCCTCGTGACCCGGCAAGACCGCGTCAAATCAGCCCCAGTTCCAGTCGCGCTTCTTCCTCAAGACTGTCGTAGCTCCAGGGAGGGTCGAACACCACCTCCACCCTGCAGTCTTCGACGTGAGGCACCTGCAACAACTTGTCTTTCAGATCCCCGGCAATAATGTCCCCCATGCCGCAACCTGGTGACGTCAGGGTCATTTCCACACGCACGCTGTGGCTGTTCTGGTCAATATCCAGCTCATAGATGAGCCCCAGACTAACGACATTTACCGGGATCTCAGGATCGTAGACCAATCGCATCGCGTCCCAGCACTGCTGCTCACTGATCCGCCCATCCTCCGGAGGCTCGAACAGGATGGCGTCCGATTGAAAGCCAAGTTGTTTGGTGACTTCCGGAGATAGACGGTACAGATTGCCCTCGTGGTTAACCGTAAAGCTGCCTCCAAGCGCCTGGGTAATCGAGACGGACGCCCCCTCCGGAAGGGTGACAGAGTTTCCATATGGCACACGCAAGGCTTCACAGTCTTTAGACAACGTGAAGGTTTTAGGGGGCTTTGCCGGCTGTTTCGAATTTGGCGCCTTGATTGTCAGGGACTGATAATTGCCCTCGCCATGAAGGCCGATCTCCATCTCCTGAAGATAAGGCACACTCGCCGCCTCAAAATACAGGGTCAGGTCGTCGAAGTCTTTCCTGACATCCTCCCGCGACTCCTCACCCGGCGGGCAAAAGGCCAGGCAGGTCTCCGCGTGCTGTGTACCGCCCTTTTCCACGTAAACACGCGCCGCCATTCCCGGCACTTCCTGCTTGGCCAGCAGGGAGACCAGATAGTCACGCGCTTCCGGTGTCACTTCAGCATTAACGTTCACGGACACCTCCTTTTCTGGATTTCTCACGTTGCCGTTTGAACTGATTGGATTTGCACTCATTGCTGACAAGATCCAGCCACCTCAAGTGCTGGGCCCAGATCTCATCTTTCATGTTTTCCGGCTTGCTGGCAGTCATTCTCTCCCCTCCATCCGCTACAAAATGAGAACCATTCTTGACACAATTTAAAATGTATTCTATATATATCTTAAAGCATGAGAGGAGGATCAGCAATGAACCATCATCAGACATCCGTTGAAGAGTTGGACACCGACGTACTGCTGGAGCTGATATTACAGGGCTACGATGCAGGTCATATGGCGAAACTGCCGGAGCTTCACCGGCTCGCCCGTAAAATTGAAGCCGTACATAGGGCTAACCCGGACGTACCAAAAGGCATCACACTGGCCATCAAGAAGCTGGAGCACACTCTGACCGACCACATTGAGCGAGAGAACACCTACGTTCTGAAGCGAATGGAGCACGACCAGCCACCCCGGCCGGACACCCCGATCGCCCAAATGAACGAGGAGCATTCCATCATCAAACGACAACTGCATAAGCTGCGCTTGATGACCCGCAACTACCGGGCGCCGGATTCCGCCTGTCGATCCTGGCAACGGTTCTACAGGGAGCTGAGAACGCTGGACTCCCGGCTATCCGAGCAGATCTGCCTGGAGCGGGACGTGCTATTCCCGCGGTTTCAGTTCTGAATAAGGGCTAATGGCATATTGATAGACGGAAAGGAAGCGTCTGCTAAGATTTATGCTATATCCTTGATTAGAGCAAGAGGTGGACCGATGGCCAACTTCACAGTTCGACTCTACCGCTACAACCCGGAACAGGATGAAGTACCTTACAGCCAGGAGGTCGAGGTAGGCGACGAATTCCGGAACCGCATGGTGCTGGATGTACTGGAGCACCTGAAAACCCGGGACACCACGCTGGTGTTCCGGCGCTCCTGCCGGGAAGGCGTCTGTGGCTCGGACGGTCTCAGCATCAATGGTCGAAACGGTCTGGGCTGCATTACCCGGGTTGCCGATGCTCTGGGCAAGAAAGACGTACTGGAGATTCGCCCACTGCCGGGCATGCCTGTCATCCGGGATCTGGTGGTGGATCAGTCACTGTTCTTCAAACAGTACGAACGCGTTCAGCCCTGGCTGATCAACGATACGCCAAATCCGGCGACCGAAAGGTTGCAGAGCCCGGAGGACCGGGCAAAGCTGGACGGGTTATACGAGTGCATTCTCTGTGCCTGCTGCACCTCCGCTTGCCCATCCTGGTGGTGGAACCCGGAAAAGTACATCGGGCCTTCGGGATTGCTGCAGGCGTACCGGTTTTTGGTGGATTCCCGGGATACCGCCACCCGTGAGCGCCTGGAGAAACTCGAAGACCCGTTCAGTGTGTTTCGTTGCCGGGGCATCGGCAATTGCACGGCGTACTGCCCCAAGGGCCTCAACCCCATGAAGGCCATTGGTCGCATCAAGGCCATGTTGTTTCGGGAACAGGTATGACCACTTAGGGCCAATAGCAATCCTTGCCCACAAAAAATGAACTTGCAGACGATAAGGGAGGACAACCACGTGTAATGATCGAACACCTTAACCCAAGTCATTTGCACCGACACCAATTGACTTATCTTCGAGAAGGCAATCTAGCGCCCTGTTAGTCTGAAGAAACATTTTCTTGTTTCGAGGATTAGCAATGGCAAACGATCCCCGCAAAGCTGACTGGAATCCCCGGTCTGGTGAGGTTCTGAGTGACCAGATAAGGGCCTACGATTCCATGCGCGCCCAATGCCCCGTTGCCTGGAGCGACTACCAGCTCTGGACCTTATTCAGGCATGGCGATGTCATGCGAGTTCTGGAGGATCACCAGACATTCATTCTGCCCACACAAGAACCGTGATCAGAATCTACTTTACGGAGCTGGCGTTCACGTCTGCCCGGGAGCGCCTTTGGCCAGGATGGAGCTCCGGGTGTTGATGGAGGAATTTCTTTCCGCTATCGACAACCTGGAAGCGGCGCCCCGGCCATCGACCTGGACGGCAGCCTGACCGGGCTGCGGGCTGAATGAATTACATGCATTTGCGGATTCTGTAATTCTCCAGTTTGAGGTAGAGTTCTGGTTCAAGAGCAAAACATGCCCGCCGCCTTAAAGCCAACCGTTGACACAGAGCGGAACCTACAATCGAGGAAATCCGATGGATAAACATGACAGCGAACTCCCCAAAACCTTCGTTGCCTTCAGCGAACGATTTCCAGAGCTTCAACAAGCGCACAAGCAGCTCGGTGAAGCCCTTGCCGATGCCGGCCCTCTGGATGAAAAAATGCGCGCTCTGGTAAAGCTGGGCGTTTGCGTTGGTGCGGGTCGTGAATCCGCGTTGAAATCCCATATTCGTCGCAGTCTGGAACTGGGCCTCACACGCGAGGAAATCGAGCACGCGCTGGTGCTGGGTATGAATTCAATAGGCTTTCCAGCGACGGTCGCCGCTTGGCAGTGGGCTCAGGAAGCGCTCAGCCAAGAGTAAAGTTTTTTCAACAGACCAAGCAGTTCAAGATCGCTTGGTCTTCACGACATGCGATCAGGCGATTCTAGACGGCCCTTGAGGGCCGCTATCACACGTTTATTTCCAGTAGTCGTTAGCCTCGGCCACGGTCTGAAAATGCACAGCAATTACCTCGGAGGCATGAATAAGTGCCTTAGCATCCTGCGAATACTCGGCACGCTCACGGAAGAGTATCTCTTTATTAGGCTGCGTACTTTTCACTCCCATCCTGGATAGTTTGATGGCCAGCTCAAAACCTTCTTGAGGTGTATCAGTAACCAGACTCGGCAGCCACGTGTCTGCCTTCTTATTTTCTTCCGCTTGTGCCGCAAACGGCATACTCAGAATCAGGACTGCACAAACTGCCAGAATCCGTTTTCCTGGTTTCATTACAATTATCTCCTTGGCCCTCATCAGTTTGTTGGCCTCTTTACGAGGCTCTTTCAGTAATGAACCACATGATACATATATTTTCAATGACTCTTTTAGGGCAAAAAAGCTTCCCCAGGGAAACAGTCGCTCTCATGAGCCCGCCCAGACTGACTATACAGAGACCAGCCGCCTCAACCGGCTCATCACATCCAGGTTATTGGCTTCCATGGCCTCCAGTGCTCTCAGAGCATCTTCTCGGCGACTATCATGGTGCGCCTTTACGGCTTCAATAGCATACACGTGCACCAACCGGTGAGGCTCCTCAATGGCTTTGAAATCCATTCGGCCGGCGTACTGTTGATTACCGTCGCCCTGGTAGTACCACTGGCCGAGCCGGCATTCGGTTTCTGATGGCAAGGTATCCGCGGTTCGGTCGGATAACCCGGCCAGGATCTGATACACCGTGAGTTTGATTTCCAGTTCTTCCAGGTTTGCCAGTTCAATTTCCGCCATCAGGGCAGCGTTGCCCAGAGCCGTTGATGAATTGCCCGCAAGGTCAATTAACGACATCAAACGGTCCCGGGCGGCTCCGGCTTCTTCGGCAAGCTTTTGCATCTCTTCACTGCTGGCCTTGCTGGCTCCGGAAACTGCGGACGTCTGACTGCGGATTCGACCGATAGCTTCGTCGATTTCCCGGGTGGCTTCACTGGCCCTGAAGGCAAGATTGCGAACTTCCGTTGCCACCACTCTGAATCCCCGGCCATGCTCGCCGGCCCGGGCGGCTTCGATGCTGGCGTTCAGGGCGAGGAGTGAGGTCTGGTCAGAGACACCGTCAATCACATCGACCAGCGACGTGATACTTCCGGTTTCTGCCTCTAGCGCTTCCATCTGCCCCGCAGAATTTACTACCCTCTCGCGGGCGCCATCCAGACGTTGAACCAGCGTTGCCATTCCGTCACGCACTTGCCCGGATTCATCGCGGGTTCTCAGGGCGTCGCTGCGGCGCGAGCCGAGTAACTCCGACAAGTCGCTGAAGGATCCCTTGAGCTCGGTCAGTGATGAGCCAAATTGGCCAAGCCCGGCCATTAGTCGTCGACTGAGCTGAAGTTCCGCCCGGCTCTGCTCCAGGGCAAGATGCTCCTCCTCCAATGCCATCTCCAGGCTCCTTTTCTGCTCACTGATCTCAGCAAACGCCTCCTTCAATGCCGACAACTCCGATTCCAGCGCCTCTGCACGCTTTGTGGACGGCCAAAAGCTCATATTTTTACTCCGGCTCACTGTTTTGATTTATATTATATACATGTTTTAGGGTGAGGCTGTACGAGTTTGTAACAACAAGCTTACTTCCGGGCTAATGCAGTGGGCTGGAACAGCTTAGATCCGGTCGTCCAGAACAAAATCCCGTATCGCCACAGCATTATTGTGCTCGGTATCCTTCGCAGCAAACACGAGCGTGATGCGGTCATGTTCCTCAAGCAGCTGTTTAAGTGCTTCAAGGTCCTCGCTGGCGTCGCCTGATGTCAGCTCTTTAAGGTACCGTTCCCGAAACTCCGACCATTTATCCGGATCGTGACCAAACCACTTCCGCAGTTCGGTGGACGGGGCCAGCCCTTTCAGCCAGTGGGCTATATCCGCATCTTCTTTGGCCACCCCGCGGGGCCACATACCGTCAACGAGTACTCGCGGGCCATCTGAGCGTGCAGGTTCGTCATAGGCGCGTTTCAACCGGATATCCATGTGTTCTCACCTCCACAATCGGCGGCTCATGTTCATGAGCCGGGTGGAAAATTAACCAGCAGATTTGTGACATCAAAGGACTCCATGGCGATCCAGGCCACGAATCCCCCATAGATCAGCAACAGGCTCCAGGATTCTGCCCGGCTCACGATCATGTGGGTCCGCATCATCAGAAACAGGACTACAGTCGCGAGGGTAAGCACCGCCATCATCGGCGCAGCTACTGAGTAATTGATCACCGCCGTTCCTGCGATAAGCACCCCTATGGGAATGCAGCAGAGCAAATCGAAGATGTTGCTCCCCAATACGTTAGCAGTGCTGGTAATGCCCTTGCCATTGCGAGCGGCACGTACGGAAACAAAGGCATCAGGAATCGAGGTGCCAGCAGCCACGATCGTAATGCCCCACAGGAAGCTGGGCGTGCCGAGAATATCGCCGAAGTTGACGGCGGCCCGGACCAGCCCCTCGACGCCCACGAGGATCAGCGCCAGCCCCGCCGCCAGCTTCGCCCATTCGCGGCCTGGCCGGATATGGGAGACATCGGCATCGGACTCATAGTCCATGGTGTCCTGGTACTGAACAAATATGTACACCACATAAAGCACCAGTGGCAGGAATGCCAGACCACGGTTCAGCTCGCCCCGCAGTTCGCCATCAGCGGATTCAACCGGGTTGTAGATGACCGCGAACGAGAAAGTCAGCAGCAGGGTTGCCACCGCAATCATGTAGAACTGGGCTTCCTTGTAGACAAGGTCGCGGTTGGTGGTCAGCTGATCCTTTGCGACGAGACCACTGAGGGCAGGAATAACCATGATGTTGAACAGCGCGGAGCCGACAATGGCCGCCACCCCCAGCTCAAACTCCCCATGAACCAGGGTAGAGACAACCACGGTCGCCAGTTCCGGAAAGCTTGAACCAATCGCAACAACAATTGCACCCTGGACGATCTCGGGCAGACGGTAATACACCGACAACCGCTCACTGGCGGTTTCCAGAAGGCCACTGCCTTTCCAGACTATAGCAGTGCCGACGGCGGCAACCGCAGCCCACATCAGAAGCTGAAGAATATCGCCCTCCTTGCTACGCGCGTTGCTATCCAAGAACAAATATCTGTAAGTCCTGCGACCGCGATACCGCGATTTCAACCCTCTGTGATCCCCAGTGTCCCGTTTGAGTCACGACTGGAAGGCGTTCCGACCATAGCCAGCCTTGCAAATTCAGGAATCGACATCCAGAATAAAGCAATCACTTACTTTCTTCTTGAGATACCATGTCAGAGACTTCTGAAACCACCAAGCGGGCTTACCACAGCACCGAGTACCGCCAGTCCGCCACCATCGAGGCGGTCGTCCAGCTCTGTGCCGAGCATGATCCTGCCACCCTCACTACCGCTCGGATTGCCAATAAAGTGGGCTTGTCGCAAGGAGCCCTGTTCAAGCATTTTCCCAACAAGAGCCGGCTGTGGGAATCGGTGGCCGGCTGGGTGTCGGCGCAGCTCACCCAGCAGGTCTTTAGCGCCGCCGACCAACATCAGCTGGCGGATCAGGCACTCGAAGCCATGTTCCTGGCCCATGTGGGCTTTATTGCCCGGCACCCGGGCATTCCGCGCCTGATGCTGGGGGAATTGCAGAAGCCCGGCAACGGCCCGGCGAAAGCCATCATTCGCCAGACTCTCGCCCGCTACCGAAAGAAGGTGATCGGGTTACTGGAGTTTGGCATCCAGCAGGGGCGTATCGCCCCCGGTATCGATACCGAGGCTGCGTCGGTACTGTACCTCGGTGCCATCCAGGGGCTGGTAGTTCAGGCCATGGTCAGCGGCGAGATGCATACCCTTGAGCAAGCGGCACCGCGAATTTTCAAACTGTACAGCGCCAGCTTCCAGGAGAAGCCCGATGACCCGGAAAAATAAACTCACGCTGGCTCTGGCGCTGATCGCCGGCATCGCCTTTGTGGTGGTGATGGTCAAGCTAAAACAACCGCCAGAACGGGCAGAGGCGCAGGCAGCCGCCACTCCGGTGCGGATAATGGCAGTCACGCCGCGGAAATTCCGCACCGAAGCCCGAGGTTATGGCCAGGTGCTGCCAGCCCAAAGCTGGAATGCCGTCGCCAACGTTGGCGGGCGGATTGTCTGGAAACACCCGGAGCTGGAGAGCGGCAACCTGATCGCCGCGGGTACCCGGCTTCTACAGATCGACCCCACCCGCTATGAACTGGCCGAAGCCTCCGCCAGAGCGGACCTGGCTGGCATTGAAGCCGAATTGCGACAACTGGAGCAGGAAGCGCGCAATACCAGTGAGTTGCTGACGCTGGAAGAGCGCCGGCTGACGCTGGCCAAGCGGGAACTGGACCGGGCAAGAACCCTGGCCGAGCGGGGCGCCCTGTCTAAAACCCGGTACGACGAGCAACAGCGGGCGACCCTGCAGCAGGAACAGGCGGTCCAGAGCCTGAGAAACCAGCTGAACCTGATTCCGGTCAGGCGGGATACCCTGGAGGCCCGCAAGGCCAGAACGGAATCGGCCCTGGCCAGTGCCCGGAAAGACCTGAAAGACACCCGCTTTGAAGCGCCGTGGGACCTGCGGGTCCATCAGGCCGATATCGACATCGGCCAGCATGTCAGCCCGGGCCGTACCCTGTTCATTGCCGACAACATAGCCCGGGCGGAGGCGACGATACAGCTGGAAGTGGCGGAACTGCGCCGGGTGTTATCGCAACTGTCGGACGGTAGCCCGCCGGAACCCGGCACTGGCACGACCAACCACTTCACCGATTTTCATGAACAAATACCTCTGGGTGATCTGGACATCCGGGTAACGCCAACCAACGTGCCGGATGCCCACTGGCCCGGAGACCTTACCCGGGTGACCAGCAGTCTCGATCCGGCGACGCGCACGGTTCAGGTAGTGATTCTGGTGGAAGAGCCTTATCGCAACGCAAATCCGCCGGCCCGTCCGCCACTGGTGCGAAACATGTTCGTGCAGGCCACGATTGCCGCCCCTACTCCCGAGCCGGTTATCGTGATCCCGGCCAGCACCGTCCACCAGGGCGTGGTGTACCTTGCTGATCAAGACAATCGCCTGCAGCGCAGGGAGGTCACGGTCGCCTGGCAACAAGGAGACAAGGCCGTGATCAGCGAAGGCCTGGCACCAGGGGATCGGCTGGTGCTGGATGATCTGGTGCCCGCCATAGACGGCACCCTGCTGGCGCCGGGAGAACGGCCATGATCCGCTGGTTCGCCAGCCACCCCACGGCGGGGAACCTGCTGCTGATTCTGATACTCGCAGCGGGACTGTTTGCCGCGCCCAACCTCAAGCGGGAAACCTTTCCGGACTACCTGCCGCCGGAAGTCAGCATCACCATGGAATACCGCGGCGCCACGGCGGCCGATGTGGAAGAAGCCATTTGCCAGCGCCTGGGTGAAGCCCTTCAGCGGGTGGATTATATGCAGGAGATTACCTGCACTGCCCGGGACAATCAGGCCCGGACTGTTGCCAGCATGGAACCCGGTGGCGACATGGGTCGGTTTCTGGATGATATCCGCACTGAAATCGAAGCCCTGACGGACCTGCCGGAAGAAGCCGAAGATCCGATCATCCGGGAGCTCTACCGCACCGACCTGGTCGCTGCCATCGCCGTCACCGGCCCCATGAGTTTTGCCCACCTGGAAAGCTACACCAAGCAGCTGGAAGATCGCCTGTTTGCCATCGACGGGGTTGCCGATGTGGTACCGGTGGGCCTTTCCCAGCGCCAGTGGCAGGTGGAGATATCCCGGGACCGCCTACGCCAGTATGGTCTGGGTGTACGTGATATTGCCCGGGCCATCGGCGGCCAGAACGTCGACATGCCTCTGGGCACCCTGGAAACCGACAGCCGGGATATCCAGCTGCGTTTTGTGGATGAGCGGCGCTCGCTGCAAACACTGGCCAGCCTGCCCGTGCTGGGCGGTCAGGCCGGAGCCGTGCTCACCCTCGGCGATATCGCCACCCTCTCTGAAACTTATGAACGGCAGGAAGAGCGCGCCGAGTTCAATGGCCAGCGGGCAATCATCCTGGAAATCCACAAGAACCGGGGTGATGATGCCCTTCGGGTGATGGATGCGCTGAAGGCATTCATTATTGAAGAAACCGCCCGACGTGACAGCACGGTCAATCTGGAGATTACCCAGGACATGACCTCGATCGTCAAGGATCGCTTGCAGATGCTGGTCGCCAACGGCATTACCGGTCTGCTGCTGGTCGCGCTGGTAATGGCCCTGTTCTTCCGGCCCAGGCTGGCCTTCTGGGCGCTGTTCGGCCTGCCCGCGGCCTTTGCCGGCGCCTTCGTTATGATGGCCCTGACCGGGCTGTCCCTGAACATGATCACCCTGGTAGCGCTACTCATGGCCATTGGCATTGTGATGGATGACTCCGTGGTGATCACCGAGAACATTGCCCGCCATGCCGGCGAAGGCGCTACCCCGCTTCAGGCCGCCACCCAGGGCACCCTGGAAATCCTGCCGGGCGTTCTGTCCTCGTTTCTGACCACTGTCTCGGTGTTTTTACCCCTGGCGTTTCTGGCCGGCGAGCTGGGCTCGGTACTGGAAGTCTTGCCGGTGGTGCTGATCGCTGCCCTCGCCGCCTCTTTGATCGAAGCCTTCTGGATTTTGCCTCACCACCTGAAGAGTGGTTTGGGCAAAGGCCGGGACAAACCCGCTTCCCGCTTTCGCGTGCGGTTTGACCGGAGCTTTGAAGCCGCCCGGGAAAAGGTGGGGCAACTGGCCGATACAGCCATCCGCTTTCGCTACGGGGTGCTGGCCGGCATGCTGATCATTCTGCTGGGGTCTGTCGGCCTTATGGCGGGTGGCCACGTGCGTATGGAGGCCATGCCGGAAATCGACGGTGATGTACTGGAAGCCCGGGTACTGATGCCCCAGGGCACCCCCCTGCACCAGACCCGGCAAATCACCAACCGCATAACCGAAGCCATGCTCCGGCTGAGCGAGGAATACAGCCCCGAGCAACCGGATGACCAGGCTCTGGTGCGCAACGTTCAGACCCGCTTCAACCAGCACGCCGGTGCCGGCGAGAAAGGCGCGCATGTGGCCACGGTGATGGCCGACCTGCTCACCGCAGAAAACCGCACCGTCGATCTGGCCACCCTGACCGACCGCTGGTACCAGGAAATCGGCGACATCCCCGGCCTGATTGCCCTGAACATTCAGGAACCGGGATTCGGCCCGGCGGGCATTCCGATCGAGATCCGGTTGCAGGGCAGCGATCTGGCTCAATTGAAAGAAGCAGCCCGTTTTCTTGGTAACGCAGTGGCCAACTACACCGGGACCTTCAACGTGCTGGACGACCTGCGCCCCGGCAAACCCCAGCGCACGTTGAAACTCAAAGACAGTGCCCTGGCCCTGGGCCTGACCGCCAGCGATGTCGCCAGCCAGATCCGCACCGGGTTGCTGGGGGATATTGTCGACACGGTGCAGATCGGCGACCAGCACATCGAGATTCTGGTGCGCCAGAGCAGCGCCGAGCGCACCACCCGGGCGTTTCTGGAAGACACGGTTATCACCGGCAGGAACGGCCAGATGATCCCGCTACGGGAGGTGGCCGACATTACCGACGTGCGGCAGTGGGCCCAGGTTACCCGCATTGACGGCCTGCGCACCGTCACGGTGTCGGCCGATGTCGACGGCCGGAAGACCAACGCCGATGCCATCGTCACCGATCTTCAGAACCGTGTGTTTCCGGAGCTTCGCGAACGATGGCCGGAAATCTCTCTACAGGTGGAAGGCCAGACCGCCCGCTCCCGGGAAACCGGCCAGTCCATCGCGCGCGGCCTGCTGATCGGCCTGCTGGGGATCTTCCTGATCCTGTCGTTCCAGTTCCGCAGTTACCTGGAGCCGGTCATCGTGATGCTGTCCATTCCGGTGGCTTTCATGGGCGCGGTCTGGGGGCACCTGATCATGGGTTACAACCTGTCCATGCCCTCGCTGATCGGCGCGGCGTCCCTGGCCGGTATTGTGGTCAACAACGCCATCCTGCTGGTGCAGTTCATCAAAAGCTATCGGGAACAGGGCATGAGCACTGCCGAAGCTGCTGGTGCCGCCAGCCGGAACCGGTTCCGGGCCATTCTGATCACCACCAGCACCACCGTCGCCGGCCTGCTGCCCTTGCTGGCCGAAACCAGCACTCAGGCCATGGCGGTGATTCCGCTGGTGATTTCCGTGGTGTTCGGCCTGCTGGTATCGACTCTGGTCGTGTTACTGGGTTTGCCGGCGCTCTATGTCATCCTGGAAGATCTGGGGTGGGCTACTTCTTCCAACTCCCCATAGCCTGGAGGATTCGACGGAGCGGACAATTAACATATCTCAACAGGCAAACTACCCAACACTGATAGCCTGACCGACGCTCAACATTCATCAATAGAGGGGGCATCCTCATGACAAAAACAAACAGCCCGCTTCTGGGCATCCTCATCCTGAGCCTTACTGTGTCATTCGCTGCCACGGCCGCAGAGCCGGTCACTCCCAAGCTCACCGACAAACTGGATCGTCTGCTGCGCGAAGAGATGCGATCCATTCAGACGGCGATGGGGCAGATTCATTCGGCCATCGTTATGGGTCAACATGACAAGGTTGCGAAACAAGCCCAGGATATTCACGACAGCTTCATCCTGCAGCAGTCACTCACCGAACAGGATCGCAAAGACCTGATGTCGGCCGTACCAGAAGGCTTTATCAAGCTGGACAAGGAGTTTCATCAACTCGCGGCATCGCTGGCAGAGGCCGGCAGGAATGACGACACGGAGAAGCAACACAAGCTGTTCGGCAAAATGACAGGCAACTGCATCCAGTGCCACAGCACGTATGTGTCTGACCGCTTCCCAGACGTCAAACCCGTTCGGGACTGATCGGTCTTAGCGGATCAGATCCATCCCCGGCTTGCCATACCAGTACCCGTTGCAGGGTGGTGCCTGCACCAGCTGCAGCGGGTCGGTGGCAGGCACTTCACCCCGGCGTACCTGATCAAAGCGCTCTACCACTTCCTCCATGCCCTGATGTTCCGGGCTCAGGCGCACCGTCTTCACACCCATCCGCTCCATTTCCGGCAGTTCACGCATGAGGTCGTATCGGGACCCCGAGAGCGTGGAAATGCCGTTCAGGCGGAACAGTTCCTGGGATTCCCGGGAACGCAATTCCATGCCGTCGGGATGCTGCAAACAACGGAACTCGCAGTTGTCCTTTGGCAGGTTGTAGTGGCGGGCCGTGAAACAGCGGGACGACCAGGCCAGGGGCAGAAACCCCCAGGCGAACACCTCGGCGGGCAGTGCCAGGCCTTCCTGTTTCAGGCCGTTAATCAATTGCTCAAGGGTCTCCTTGCCCAGCTCGACTGGCAGGTTCCAGCCTTTCAGTCCCTGCTTCGCCAGCACCTTGAGAGTGGCGACGTTGTAGATGTTCATGGAGGGGCCGGTGATAAACGGAATCTGATGACGGCTGGCCACCTGCACCGCACTCTGATCGTTGGCCTCCACCAGGAACTCATTCTGATCGCAGATCCGGCGCAGACGACGCAGGTCGGCCTCCGACTCGATCAGGGTCTGGGTGGAGATCACCACCTCCTTGCCGCAGGC
>Ga0098067_1000292_pt1 | contig 20224 bp, 14 predicted proteins | sample 26_taG_FD_92578 | JGI IMG/M metagenome (GOLD analysis project Ga0098067, IMG submission 92578) | Marine viral communities from Cariaco Basin, Caribbean Sea - 26_WHOI_OMZ | ecosystem: Environmental > Aquatic > Marine > Oceanic | place: Caribbean Sea: Cariaco Basin | collected 2014-11-09
ATAGATATTGATGATAAATTCGTCTATGGGCATCTCACAACTCCATTGTATTCTTGGTCGAAAACAATAGATTAGTGAGGTGCTCTTCTTTTTTCAATCACTTTCGAAGTTGAGAGTGGGGTTGTATAACTTATGAAGCGTTGATTTGCAATGGCTTAACAACTGATGAGCAGAACGGGACACCTTCTACTTTTTAGCATGAATTTTATCCATTACAAATGAGATCACAACTTACTATTTATAAATGCATTGACAGTCAGTCTTATTAACGTAATAATAATCTAGATGTTAATGGTTATCAATAACGCTTAGGTGTTTTTAATTCACATTATCGATTACTAATTCTATCGCCTTGCTTGGCTAGCAATACTTATTGATTAAACTTTTGCTATTTTTATCTCTATTCTCCGCTACCTTATATTTTCAGATGCCACTTACTTGACGGTTATATGAATGAACCGTTATGTGATTTTCTGGCTTGGATGACCCTTTATGGCTGAAACGCTTACTCGTTATGACACCGATAAAACCCCATTAGCCATTGCTGATAAAGCCATGTTTATTCACCATCTTAATGAAGAGCATCAAGATGAACTTGCGATGTTTATCAATGCCTTTACCTCTGCCTCAGTCGGCGAGTACGATATAGTATCGATAAAAGAGCTGTATCCTGACGGCCTTTTGTTAGATGTTATGACGATGAATCGGTATCAAAATAACTCTAATGCGTTAAAAGATAGCAGTTCTACAGATAACAGCCTCACTGAAAACATTTCTAGTGTTAATCATCAATACTTCATCAACTTTTTTGTGCCTATTAGCGACGCTGAGACACTACATGAACAATATATAGCGTTATTGCAGGCATCCGCTACTAAGCTTGGTAAGCGTACGATCAAACTTCAAGAACAGCACTTTAGTGTGATTGATGGTTACTATGTCAGCCCTAATATGTATCGACTGGTGGTCACAGCACCCGATAATATCCCACTCAATCATCCAGGCTACGCGTATTTATTTGAGTTAAATGCTGAAGTTTTATCTACCATAAATGGTGAGTCAGAAAATAACGATAAACCTTTACAGCGCTACTACACCCTGCGAAAAGCATGGCGAGATCCAATCAGCTCGTCTGTTCAAGCTTGGATAGATGTTTATATCCATGGCGACACGCCAGGTGGTAATTGGGCACGCTCTCTCGTCTGCGGTATGCCAATAAAAACGGTGCGCGATTACCCTGAGAAAATAGAACACCTCAGTGAGGGACAATGCTTATTAATTTGCGATGAAACCTCTCTGCCTACCGTCGCCAATCTATTAGAAAACTGGCAAAATCCGTTGCCGCCCCTTGTCATTGCTATCACCGAAGATCCAGAAGACATCAATTATTTACACACTCTCAATCTCTGTCAGCACTTAGGTCATGATGAGCGTTTTCTACAAGACAATCTACTTCATATCATTAAAACGCCAACAACCGATCTTTCTGAACAAATCATGAGCTTATTACATGCAAGATTAACGACATTGCCTCTTAAGATTGGCAAGGTATGGGGTGCGCTTGAAGCGGCGGACATCAAGTCATTAAGACAACGATTAAAATCCACCCTTGGTTTATCTCGTCAAGATATGGTCATAAAAGTCTATTGGCGCGCTCAATAACTGCTTCAATTCCATAAATAAAATGAAAATCATTTGCATTAACCAGCTACTTTTCTTTAAAATGCCCCATTTACTTTCGACTGCTCACTATGATGCACATCAATAATCTAAGCCTAATTCGTCAAAAAAAAGTTTTGCTTCACCCGACTTCTTTTATCATCGAACCAAATAAACTGTATGCCCTCATTGGGCATAATGGTTCTGGTAAATCTAGCCTTATAAAAGCCATGGCAGGAGAGATGACACCCACGCAAGGTGGCATTGAAATAGAAAATACAGATTTGCGAAGTTTTTCCGCTAAAAGACTGGCGACGCATCTTGCCTACTTACCGCAAAATCTACCTGATGCGGGTGCTTTTACGGTCTATGAGCTTGTGATGTTGGGCAGATACCCTCATCAAAAATGGCTACAAAAGCCGACTGCTGATGATCATCAACAAGTAGAAAAAGCCATCGCCCTCACTCAAGTTGACGCCTTTAGAGATCGTCAAGTATCAACGTTGTCAGGTGGTGAGCGTGCGCGCGTCTGGTTGGCGATGTGCCTTGCCCAACAGACAAAGTATCTGCTATTGGATGAGCCACTAGCGGCGCTGGATGTGGTCTATCAAATAGAAGTGTTAAAACTGATTCGTCAATTGGTCGACGAGCAAGGCTTAGGTGTTGTGATTATCCTGCACGACCTAAATTTAGCAGCAAGATTTTGTGATGAATTTATCGCCCTAAAACAAGGCAAGCTGTGCCATATGAGTGATGTCAAACGCACCATGGAAAAGGATGTACTGCGCTCCATATTTGGTGTCGATTTTACCCTACTAACCCATCCTACCACTACTCATAAAGTCGCGGTTATATGAAAGCACTCACCTTTTCGTTCGGGCTATGTGTGGCATTATGCTCAAGTTTATTGTTAAGCGGTTGCCAGTCGTCTGACGCCACCTCACAAGCACCACAAGCGCCACAAGCAATGTCGCCTAAAGACAATCAAAAAGCGCCTAAAGTCATGACGCCTGATTGGGGTATTGCTGCGACACTGACTGCCATGGGATACCCACCAGTTGCTATGGGTGATAAACCTTTCTATAGAGAATGGGTCGGTAAGCCTCTTATACCTGATACGACTCTCGACGTAGGAACACGCTATCAGCCCAATCCTGAAATGCTCTCACAGCTAGACTTAGATTTGGTCATAGACAACGATTTTTATGCGCATCTGCGTCCTATGTACGGCGATTTGCCTATCCACTCTATTGAATTGACCAGTCCTAACAACATTGCAAAGTGGGAAGACTTTATAGAGCCGACGTTAGAATTGGGCCGATCTATCAATAAACCGCAAGCCGCACAAGATTATTTAGACAACAGTAAGAAACAAATCATTCAAGCAGGACAGACTTTTCACGCGCGTTATCCTCATATCAAAAAATTGGCTGTCGTGCAATTTGCCGATACCAATAATTTGCGTATGTTTTCTTATAACAGCTTGTTTCAACCTGCTTTAGAGACGATGGGACTACAGCTAGTGGCATTGGCAGATGGCAATCAATGGGGGTTTACGCCCATTATGCTAGGAGATTTAGCGCAGCTTGATGACGATACTTGCCTTGTGGTCGTTGAACCTCTTAGTGACCTTCTCAAACTTGAATTAGAAGACAGCTTAGTGTGGCAGCGCTTGGGTTATTCCTTTGATCAAGCGCATGCATCGAGCAAAAAAGGCTGCTGTATCACCTTACTACCTGCGACATGGAACAACAGTGGCGTGGCTTCTATGAATGTCTTGGCCGAGCGCTTAACGAATGTCACTTTTGTAGGCCATACCGATTTATGATGAATAAAAATAATTTTTTGTCAGCTAACCGCATTTATATGATGGTCGTTTTCTTAATGCTGCTAGCAGTAGTCAGCAGTTATGCAGTCGTACATCAGCTATGGCCTCTCACTTTTTTAGAATTGTTCACCCCCTCGTTTGACCTATCACTTTCGGACATGAGTATCCAGCTACAAATCCTACCGACCATGTTGGTAGCATTGACCGCTGGTGGCCTTTTAGGATTGGTCAGTGTGTTATTACAACAGCTGGTGAAAAATACACTGGCCTCAGACACGACATTGGCAGTCGGTAGCGGTGCAAACATGGCGCTGCTCATTGTCACGTTATTTCTACCTAGTTTGGCGTTAGGGGGAAGTTTTTGGGTCGCCTTTATTGGCGCGCTTGGTAGTATGGCGATTGTTTTTCTTCTAGCTGCGCCTAGCCGCATGAATCCTTTGGTATTAGTGCTAGGAGGATTGGTTACCAATATTTTATTGGGCGCTATTACTGCCTTATTATTGATTTATTATGCTGAAGAAACCTTAAACGTTATGGTGTGGGCGGCGGGCAGTCTCACGCAGAATAACTGGCAAGTATCTACCGTATTAAGCACCGCTAGTGTGGTCGCCTTTATTAGCTTAATGCCTTTATTAAAGCCATTAGAAATAATGAGCTTAGATGATAGGCAAGCCAAAAGTTTGGGCGTTCCTATCAACCTCATTCGTGGATTGGTGGTGGGATTGGTGGCCCTACTGACTGCCCTTGTCGTCAGTCGCGTGGGCCCTATTGGTTTTATTGGCTTAGGGGCTGCCACGCTGGTTAATGTATTTTCGGTACGGCGTATTGGTTACCGCCTGCTTTTGAGTTATGTGTTTGGGGCGCTGTTGTTATGGATCACCAGTAATGCCACGACGCTATTACAACATTATTTAAGCCTAAATATTCCTGCTGATGCAATGACGGCCATACTTGGTGCGCCATTGGTAATATGGTTAATCGTGAGCCAAAGTCGTCAACATACCGATGAGGTTATACCGACTTTGGTTTCAGAACGCCGTGACACTCATTTAATAGGTTGGGGAATCGCCTTAATACTGTTGATAGTAGGCGTACTTATCTTTACGGCGACTTCAAATGGCTGGCAGCTTAGTACGCTAGGACATTTAATTATTGACTTTAGATTGCCTCGCACGTTAAGCGCAGCCGCCACTGGCATAATGCTAGCCACTGCTGGCGTGCTGCTACAAACCTTGACACGTAACCCGATGGCCAGCCCTGAAGTACTCGGTATCAGCTCAGGCTCGGCGATAGGTGTGGTACTGGCCTTTGTTTTCCTACCCAGTTTTGGCTACACAGGCATTATATTATCAGGATTATTGGGCGCTTTTATTGTCCTTAGCTTGATCTTATGGCTTGCCCGTCGAATCAATCCAGCTTATTTATTATTAGTTGGTGTGGCCATTGCCGCATTGATGGGCGGTTTATTAAGCCTGGTAAAAATATCTGGCGATCAGCGGCTACAAGCGGTGTTAAGTTGGCTATCAGGTTCAACATATCTTGCCAGTCCAGAAACGGCATGGATTTTAGTAGGGTTGGCTTTTATACTTTTCCTATTAAGCTTTATGGTCATAAAACCATTAGAAATATTGAGCCTAGGTAGCGGGATTGCCCGTGAGCTTGGGGTATCTTTGAGGTTGTATCAAACCTTGATACTCATTCTTGTAGCATTACTGAGTACGATATCAACATTGGCAGTGGGTCCGCTCAGTTTTGTGGGTCTGATGATTCCTCACCTTGCCAGCACATTAGGCGCGGTGAAGCTCAAACGTCAAATTCAACTGTCCGCTATCTTAGGCGCGGGCTTAATGGTCATAGCAGACTGGGTTGGACGCTATCTTATATTCCCCTATGAGATACCTGCTGGCACCATCGCTGCCATTATTGGCGGCGCTTATTTTCTATATTTGATGCGGCGTATTAGAGCGTAACCTATATGGTTAATACTTCAATAACGACATGACAACATTATCGCTATTTAGGGCTTTAAAAATTTTTAAAATTAATAACGCGCCACTATTGTAATGAAAATGCTTATCATTATAATAGTGATTTAACTTACATATTGGTAACATTCATGCAATTGTCTCGCCTATATTCTGCTCTATTTTGCCTCAAAGCAACTAACAGAGCGCGTCACCCATTTTCAGTAAAATCACTGTCTATCTTTCATCTTTCTACTTCAGTCGTTTTACTTGCTGCAAGCCAAGCAGCGTGGGCACAAACCGATATAAATAACAACAGTCAATCAGATGTACCAAGTGTGGTACTTGATACGATTGTAGTGACCAGTAGTGCGGATGCGTCAGCGGATGGATTGCCAGATGCTTACGAAGGTGGCCAAGTGGCGACCGGAAGCCGCGTAGGAATTTTAGGCAATCAAGACATCATGGATACGCCATTTTCTACTACCTCATATACCAACGAATACATTGCCAACCAACAAGCACAAAGCGTGGGCGACCTGCTCAAAAAAGACCCAACGGTACGCGTGGCCAGAGGTTTTGGTAACTTTCAAGAAGCTTACTTTATGCGCGGTTTCATCACCACATCAGACGATACGATGTTTAATGGCTTATATGGTATTTTGCCCCGACAGTATATCGCCACCGAATTATTTGAGCGTGTTGAAGTCCAACGCGGCGCTTCTGCCATGCTAAATGGTGCCGCACCTAGTGGCGGCAATGCTGGTGGTACGATTAACCTATTACCAAAACGTGCTAGTAATGACCCGCTACGTCAATTAACGCTTGGTTATGGTCAAGGTGACCAAGGCAAAATTGCCGTCGACGTGAGTGACCGTTTTGGCACTGAGGATGCATTTGGCGTGCGCTTTAACGCCGCTTATCAAGATGGCGATAGTGCCATCGATGATGAATCTTCAACATTAGGATTGGCAGCGCTTGGTCTAGATTATAAAGGCGAGCAATACCGATTATCAGCAGATTTGGGCTGGCAAGATAACAAACTCAAAGAGACTCGCCCTAGTGTCAATCTTGGCGGTGTTTCTAGCGTACCAAAAGCGCCAGACGGCTCAAAAAATTGGGCGCAGCCTTGGACGTACTCAGATGAAAAAGATATCTTTGGTACCATTCGAGGTGAATATGATTTTAATGATAATCTCACCGCTTATGGTGCTTACGGCATACGAAGTGGCGAGGAAGAAAACTCACTAGCCACCTTAACCGTCAACAGTGCTGATGGTGCGGGCACGATTTATCGTTTTGATAACTCTAGAGAAGATTTGGTACAAAGTGCCGAGCTTGGTCTACGTGGTAAATTACAAACCGGTGAAGTGACTCATAACTTGGTGTTGGCCGCAAACCTCTATGATCAAGAAGAAAAAGGCGCATTCGCATATGATTTTGGCAATCAGCTAGCGACCAATTTTTACCGCCCTACCGACTACACGGAAGTCCCTTTTACAAGTACAACTACGTTTGGCGGCAACTTAGACGATCCAAAATTAACCAATGAAAAGCAACTCCAAAGCTTTGCGCTGGCTGACACCATATCGCTGTTCGATGACAAACTGAAAACCACCCTGGGTGTGCGTCATCAAAATATAAAAACCACCAGCTATGATGCCAACACGCAGGCAGAAACGGCTCATTATGATAAGAGTGAGTGGACCCCAAGTATCGGTATTGTCTATCAACCGAACATGGACTGGTCATTCTACGGTAACTATATTGAAAGCCTTGCAGCGGGAAAAAGAGCACCTCTAGAGAATAATGGCAATCCTGTTACCAATGCAGGACAAGACTTAGCTCCCTATGTAAGCGAACAAACTGAAATTGGCGTGAAGTATGACAACGGGCTTATTGGCAGTAGTTTGGCAATATATCGTACTGATGCCGCACGTGACTATATCGATGCTTCAAACACCCTTATATCTGCTGGTAAAAACCGTCACCAAGGCGTAGAACTGACCGTATTTGGTAGTCCTAGCGAAAATATGCGCCTAAATGCGGGGGTCAGTTATTTAAGTGCCAAACAAAAAGACACCGGTGATGCGGCGTTAGATGATAATAAAGTCATTGGTCTTCCTACCTTACAAAGCAATGTCAATCTAGAATATGATGTTGCGGCACTCGAAGGATTAACCTTAACAGGTGACATCATTCATACAGGCCCACGCTACGCCGATAATGCCAATACCTTAAAGGTTGACGGTTATACGACGTTAGATCTTGGAGCTCGCTATAAAACCGTGCTGGCCGGACAAGATGTTACCTTAAAAGGCATGGTAACCAATGTCACGGGCGAAGATTATTGGCAGTCAGTCGGTGGCTATACAGATGCTGGTTATTTAAATGCCGGTGAACCCACGGCGTTAAAAGTTTCAGCGACGTTTGACTTTTAAATTTTAACGCTAAGCTTCGCCAATGAAACGACTATACTGATTAAATTATCGTTATAGAATCATTACCAGAGTTAAATAAAAGGGATTAGGCGCCACCTACTCCCTTTTGTGCTATCTAAAAATACGCAAAATTCATTTTATTATTGAGTCCTTATGTCCTCTCGCGCTACAGCTTCTCTATATCATATGATCTGGTCGCATTATCGCCTGCCTTTTCTCAAAGTTATCTTACTGAATTTAGTCAATGCGGCGGTCAGTGTGGGTATTATTGCTTATATTAACCACACCTTTATCAGTCAGCCTGTTTTTAATACCTTATCATGGCAGAGCTTAGGCTATTTTTCAGCGTTAGTCGTCCTCCTATTAGTCACGACTTTTTTATCACAATATGCCCTAACCCGCTTGGGTCATAGATTTGTGTATGAGCTCAGAACCAAGCTGGTCAAACAAATCATCGATACCAACGTTCCGCAGATTGACAAATTAGGAAACGCCCAACTACTCGCCAGCTTGTCTACCGATATCCAATCGATTACCGTCGCCTTTGTCCGTATGCCAGAGTTGGTTCAAGGGGTAATTTTATCTAGCGGAGTCGCCTTATATTTGGGTTGGTTGTCATTGCCACTATTGCTGATCATCATGGTTTGGATTGTAATGACGATTTGGATAAGCACCATTTTGGTGAAGCACGTTTATAAGCACTTAACAGAATTAAGGGAGATTAATGATCTTTTGTATCAAGATTATCAATCTATTATCGAAGGGCGAAAAGAGCTTGCACTTAATCAGCACCGCGCGCAAAAACTGTATACCAATGATTTTTTGAGTCACGCCCAGTCCTATAAAGATCGCGTTATTAAAGCGGATACCTTTCACTTATCAGCAGTGAATTGGTCGAACATTATGATGTTTGCAGCGATTGGCGTCGTCTTTGCGGTCTCAAACTATCTTAATATACCCATGAGCGTTGCCACTACTTTTTCTTTAACCATTCTATTTATGCAATCGCCGCTGCTACAAGCCGTTGGCGCTTATCCCACTTTACAAACGGCGCAAGTCGCGTTAGATAAAATACAGACGTTGGCGCTTGCTGATTATCAACCAGCATTTTTAACCAATATAGCAGCAAATGACTGGCAGACCATCTCACTGAACAATGTGAGCTATCGGTATCAAGGTATAAACCACCATACACAAGAAGGTGTACCTGAAAATGAGACGCTTACTGATAGCATTTTAAAAAATGTCAATCTCACCTTGAGGCGTGGCGAAGTGGTGTTTTTGATAGGCTCTAATGGTAGCGGTAAGTCTACCCTTGCAAAAATAATTACTGGTATTTTTACGCCTACGACAGGCGCTGTAAAAGTAGACCAGCAGACAATTGATTCGGATAACAATACCAATTATCGGCAGCTGTTTTCTGCCATTTTTAGCGATCAACATCTTTTTAAACAATTAATTGGCAGCCAAGACAATGACCCTGATATGTCTTTAGTGACCGAGTGGCTGCATAAATTGAACCTGCAAGATAAAGTGACAGTAACTGACCATCGATTGTCTACCGACAAGCTGTCACAAGGACAACGCAAACGCTTGGCCATGCTGCTCGCTGTCGCCGAACAAAAGGACTTCCTGTTGCTTGATGAATGGGCCGCTGACCAAGACCCTGCTTTTCGCCGAGTATTTTATCAAACGCTGATTCCTGAATTAAGAGCCATGGGCAAAACACTGTTTATTATCAGTCATGATGACGGTTATTTTGAGCATGCTGACCGCTTGCTGATGATGAAAGAAGGAAAACTGACAGAGTTAAATGCAGAAGAACGCCAACGTGCCAGTGCGGACGCCATTGCTATGTTAGAGTAATTGCTCAGCTAGAATAACTGCTGACAAGTCATACCATTAAACTACTTAATTCCAAAGATTAGCATAGCCTTTGGCGGACAAGACACATAGCAAGCAGGAGAACTTTATAGCAGCATTTTATTTTTAACATAGCTCTTTTATATAAACTGACTATGCCAATTTTTCATAAACAACCATGCTCAAATATACAACTCCTGCTGCTACGATTAAGCTGGCAAACCAGACGACGATAAAATAACCAGTATGAGGTGCAAAAAAAGGGAAAATGAAACCTATCAATAGCAGTAGCAACCCCAGCCATCGTAACCATTGCTGTTTAGTGATATATCGTTTCTGCTCATAATGATGAAACTTGTCCCTATGTCTTTTACTGGTCATCATTAATGCCATCATACCTAGCAGATTAAATGCCAATAGCAATCCAGATAACAGCGCGTTAGACATACTATACATTTTCCATCTGAAGCTTTGAACGACTAGGCGACTTTATTTTTTGCTGGTGAGATGCTTTCTTAAAACTGACCATATAAGTAATATAAGCAAACAGCAGTGCTAGAATAAAAAACATAACGTCAAAGCTGATAAACAGCACATCGACGCTCAAGATACTGTGAAGCAATCCGCGCTCGGTAGTTAGGCTGTTGAGTAGCGGTGTGAATAAAAGCAATAGAGTGACCAATGATAATAATAGACGCCACGCCTGACGACTAGACAGTAATAACGTCAGCAAGAAACCAAGCGCCCAGATAATAAAAAACCCATCTACCTCCCACTTGCCTCGTCCTGTTAACTCTAACGGCAATAGACGATTGAGCCATAAAAAACCTATCATCGCTAAAGGCAATCCCGCTAGCGTCGCAATATTGAGCTTTTCTACTAACCAAAATCCCCAATCAGGCTTATCTATAGTTAATAATTGGCGGCGACGTTTAACCGTCCAAAGCACTAAGCCTGTTGCAATCATACCGCAGCCCGCTGCGCCACATAAAAAGTACAACCAACGCAGCCAATTATCCGCAAAGCGTCCTGCATGCAAACCTATCATGACCGCTTGTGTTTGGACAGCGAGCGGCGGCGGTCGACTGTCTTTGAGTACTTTTCCTGTTCGTCCATCATAAATACGAAACACCCCTAGCGTCGATAATTGATGCTCAGCTTTACCGTCGATAATAATCATACTTTGGTCAGTATTGGGATGATTAATACTGACACTGGTCACGGTATAATTAGGGTTACGTTTTTGCCAATCAGATTGTGTCGTGGCAAGCAATGGAGCAATACTGACCATAGGGGCAGCCTGTAACTCGGTTGCATCCGCTGCCCGATAAGAGTAAATTTCCTTAAAAAACTGCTCATTATCTACCCCAGATACCATGCCTGCCCACGGCATATACAAGGTTATTAAGGTAATGATGCCGGTAAAGGTAATCATCAAATGGAACGGTATTGGCAGCACAGAAAAAGCATTGTGCGCATCAAGCCACGAGCGTTGCCCCTTACCCCAACGAAAGGTAAAAAAATCCGTAAATATCTTTTTGTGGACAATAACGCCTGTGATAATAGCAATCAACATCATCATAGAAGCTATACCGACGATAATTCTGGCCCATATCACACTCATATAATGCAAATCAAAATGCATACGATAAAAGAAGTGACCGCCTACGGTATCTCTTGGCGTATATGCCATTTGGGTTTGCGTATCAAACTGGTATTTTAGCCTTTTGTCATCTGTAGTCACATTAATATGTAGACGTTGAGCAATATTATCGCCATTAATATCTTTAGCAATAAACCAGTTTTTGGCATGGGCTTGGGTTTGCTGTAAGTGAGCGATTGCCATAGCAAAACCATCTGACTTATCTTCTAGATACGTCATATTTTGGTTGTGCGTAGATGCTGAAGACGTTAATAGCGTTTGTTGAGAGCGTGCTGGAAGTTCAGGTTGCATCCATGCCGTCAGCTCATTATTAAAATAACTGACCGTGCCCATCAGAAAAATGGTAAACAGCAACCAACCTAATAACAGGCCAAACCAAGTATGGACGTCAGACAAAATGACTCGATAGCCCTTCACTTTATTTTTACTTTTTGTCTGAATATTACTCATTGTGGCAGTTTGGATCTTAGTAGTGTCTGAGGGCATAATAACAGCCTGATGGTAAGAAAAAATCTAAATAGCGACATAATCAATCACCCCTAATAGCCCTGCAATACCGACGACCACCGCCCATGCCAGCCATAAACGACGCAAAAAAAATACTAAGACAAGGATGAGCGCGCATACAACAACGCTAGCAATTTGACCCCAATAGATGGCAGAAATCTCATCTATAGGTAAGGCCAAAAACATCAAACTCGTAAGCACCGCGATGCCATAGCTACCAATAATCGCTAAAAGAATACGACTGAGGACTTTAAACTCAGGTAGATAAAAACCATGACTGCTACGGCGCTTACTCATGTGACTGCCTGCGTATGAAAGTAAAAGGTCATGATTGGCATAAAAGTGAAAAGCGATCGATTAAAAGCGATAGGTTAATCTACCGACTACATTCAAAGGCTCACCGTAAGTCAATTCACTAAAAGTGCTGCCCGCAAGATACTTTTGATTGAACAAATTATTCACATTAACCTGCGCTTCAAGATTGTCGTTAAAGCTATATCTTGCCATGATATTGGCAAGCGTCACATCATCTTGTCCGTACTTTTCAGATTGTTTCGTCACAGGGTTTTTGACAATGCCATAGTATCCATTTGACCAGTCAACGCCGCCGCCAATGGTTAAATTAGGAATGATATGATCAAGATTATAAGTGGCAAACAGATTCAGCGTGGTATCAGCAAAGCCAGTATTGACGGTTTTGCCCTTGTTGTCTTCAGCATTGAAATGCGTATAACCAACACTCGCTTGCAGTTGGTCGCTGATTTGACCAGACACTTGTACTTCTACACCCTGACTGGTGGCACCTTTTGCTCCGTAGTAGGCTTTTTCCAGGTCGGTGCCGGGTATTATTTGACCGCCATCGAGTTGAGCAAGGTTGTCCTGCTCGATTCTAAAAATACTCACTTGGCTTTGTAATGCGCCATTATCTGACTCACTTTTTAGACCGATTTCATAGTTTTTACCTTCGATAGGATCGAGGAATTTACCGTTTATATCACGCTGAGTTTGAGGTTTGAAGATATCACTGTAGCTGGTATAAAGACTGTGATTGTCATTAATCGCATAGGTAATACCTGCGTACGGAGTCCAGATGTGTTTGGCTTCCGTGTTGACGTTACGGCCATACTGCACACCTGAGCGTTCAAAATCAGACACACGCGTGCCTAAAATAACGGCTAAAGGATCCGATAATTTGAGCTGAGTTGCTGCAAAAATAGCTTTTTCTTTGGTTGTGACATCAGAGCTGCGATTGCGCGCTCCCCATTCTGGTTCAGGATAACTGCCATCCCAGTCAGAAAAATCTGGGAGCGGCAATATACCATCAGGCGGTGACTTATAAGTAAAAGTATCAAGATCACTTTTGCTATAAGAGCCGCCTACGATGAGCTTATGCGTCTTTCCCAGCGCATCAAAATTACCGGTTAACTTGCTTTTGACATTGAACTGTTTGCGTTCGGTATCGGCATGAAATGGGTTTAGGTTAAAAATCAGTCCGGTATCAGGATTCACGACTTGGTCGCCATTGGCATACATATAAAGCAACTTTGGACTACTGTCACTCTCGTTATAGCTGGCATTGGTGGTTAAGTTCCAATCGGCATTAAAATCATGATCAATATCTGCAAAGTAATAGGTATTATCAGAATCCCAGTTTGTCCAATCTGCGCTGCCATTTTTACTGGTATCCCAATCTGCTTTTGAGCCATCACTTAGGTAGTTTGGCAAACCGCCCCACATGGTTGATTTTGATTTGTTGTGTTGACGGCTAGCACCCACACTGACCGTGGTGCTGTCGCCCACGTCCGCATCTACTGTGGCATACACCAGACTTTGACCCAATTCTTGACGGTCGATAAAGGTATCACCATCTTGGTAGCTAGCCACCACTCGGCCTCGTACCGCCCCACTTTCGCTTAATGACTGACTACGGTCAACACTGAGACCATACTGCCCGTAACGATCAACATTGGCGGATAGCTCTGTTTTTGGAACGCTACTATCAGCCCGTTTACGTATTAAGTTAACATTGGCAGAAGGGTCGCCTGAGCCACTCATCAAACCAGTCGCGCCGCGTACGATTTCAACATGGTCAAACATCGCGGTATTGGCAGAGTATTCGCCCATGGCAGCTTGCTGGACAAAATCGGTATTTAAGCCGTCAATTTGGAAGCTATTGATAGCAAAGCCTCTTGACGAAAGGCCATTACGCGCGCCATCAACGCTACTTACTTGGATAGTAGGCGTGCGTTTAAGCACATCTATTAGGGTGGTTGAGTTTTGATCTTTGATTTGCTGATTAGTGACCACACTGACCGCTTGCGGGGTTTCTTTGGCCGACAAGCCCATACCGGTGGCGCTACTAGTGACAGGGATTGTATAGCTGTCAGTATTTTCCGTGACTTGTTTATTGGTCTCTGCCATGACCACGATAGTCGGTAGCGTGGTACTTGGTTCTGACCTATTGTCGCCACGATTGATTTCAATGCCATTGTCATTGATTGGTTGCTGTGATACTTCAGCATGGATCATAGATGAGCTTACTGCCAACGAAGCAATGGCTGAAAGGTGCATGGTTTGCTTAACGCACCAACTTAAAGGGTTAGGTTTATGCTGTTTTCTACTTTGTGTAATCATAAACATCAATGGTATCTCAATGAAAGTGAGGAGAATTTAAGGGAAAGCAGTTATTCAAGACAATAGTGCTTACTAATACATGTCAGCTTTGTAGAGCATCATGAGAAATGAGCTATTTATTAATAGTCTTGGTGAATAAATATATGGTTTGTTACATTAGAGTTTGTACATGATAAAGATAATAATAATGATTATCAATACAGTATTGAAATATTTTTGATACAGTGAAGGTCTACGTCATGAGATAGCACTACTTTTTGACAGAAAACGTCAAAGATGAAAATAGCACAATAAAAGAGGCCACTTTTAAAAAGTGGCCTCAATTAAAGATAAGCACAGTATTTGTTAAAAATTAAAGGGTTGTCCTAGATAATCAGTTCATTTCTTGTTTAACCTATTGTTTTAGCTGAATGAGCTGCGCTCGATAAACTGTAGAACCAAACTTAGGTAATTCCAATCGCAATTTCGGTTAGTCTCTACCCTAATGGCAATACCAAGTCTATGCTTCTTCTTAAAGTTCCTAACCTCTTTTATCCTACTTGAAGTCAGTTGCCAATGCTGCGGAGCAATAACTTCACCCCCTATCATCAAAAATTCAGCTAATAGCCCATGTTGTGACGTTTTAATACCAAACTTTCAGTAATATCTAGAGGTAATGTGCTTTTTTTTGAGCGATGGGCTTATCGTTATTATTTAAGCGACTCGCGTTTTTATATAACTTTCGTGCATTGATTAAATAAATATCTAACGCTTACGTTCTATAAAGCACCTTAACCACATGCCAGCCAAATTTGGTTTTCACTAAATGTGGGATAAAAAGTTCGCCGTTAAAGCAAACTTTATCAAATGCTGGTACCATTTGACCTTTTTTAAACTCACCTAAGTTGCCGCCTTTTTTACCTGATGGGCAGGTTGAGTGTTTCTTAGCCAGCACGTCAAACTGCGCACCTTTTTTAAGTTTGGCCATAATGTCATCAGCCAGTTCTTTGTCTTTTACTAAAATGTGTAAGGCGCTAGCGGTACGAGCCATAATGTAAACCCTTTATAAAATATCGATTATCGCGGCATTATATCACTACTTAGTTTGGTTACTAACCTAACTTAAATGCTCCACTGCATCAAAAGTCATTACCTATTAGGCTATCGTTTTGAGGACCGCGAAGAACCTCGACCTTTTGCAGGATGCTTACCATTAGCAGCAGGTTTGCCATTGCCCCCAGACTTCTTGCCATCCCCGAAAGGACGCTTACCTTTAGAACCCGCTGGTTTTCTAGCGCCATCTTTGGAGTGCTTAGCATTTCCCTTTGCTGCGCCCGCTGGTTTTGACGACTCTTTTGATTTTGATGAAGTATCAGTACGCGGTTTTTTTCGTGGCGACTTACGCGATTTCTTAGCAGCAGTATTGTCTTCTGAAGAAGAGTCTTCTATAGATTTCAGTAAAACAGACAACTCTTTTGGGGTTAAATCTCGCCAGTCTCCAACGGGAATACCCTTTAGGCTCACATTCATAATTCGTGTGCGTTCAAGCTTTACGACTTCATAGCCAAAATGCTCACACATACGGCGGATTTGACGGTTTAATCCCTGTACTAGCGTAATATTAAACACGGTAGGCGCTACCTTAGTCACCGGGCACTTTTTCGTCATCCTGCCCAAAATAGGTACGCCACCTGCTAGACCTTCAATAAAACTATCGGTTATCGGCTTATTGACTGTCACCACATAATCTTTCTCGTGGTTATTACCCGCACGTAACACCTTATTAACCAAATCGCCATTGCTCGTTAAAAAGATTAAACCTTGGGAATCTTTATCCAAACGTCCAATCGGGAAAATACGGTCGCTATGTCCAACAAAATCAACGATATTGTTTTTCTCAGAGCTTTCTGTGGTGCTCACAATCCCGACTGGTTTGTTCAACGCAATAAAAATGAAATCGTCTGCTTCTCGTGGCTCAATGAGTTGCCCGTTAACTTTTACCGTATCTCCAGCAACCACTTGCGCACCTACTTGAGCACGTTTGCCATTGACGTACACGTTACCTTGTTCAATAAAACGGTCAGCGTCGCGCCGAGAGCAAATACCGCTTTCGCTAATATATTTATTTAAACGAGTCGAGGAAGTGTTAAACATAAAGTGCCATTTTCACCTAATAAAAAGCTTTTTGTACTAAGAAAAAGACTGAATTGAATGAATAATCAATAACGAGATAGCTGACATTATATAGGAAATTCAGTACCTATTTTAAGAGAGATGAACCCAAACCTGTTTATCATTACTAAAAACAACTTAGCGACTCATTGAGGCAGTCATATTATATAAAGTACATACTTAAACTCATCTGAAATTTAGTATGACCGCGCTCTATCACTTGTAAACATAATCCTCTAAAATAGATGCCATTTCTACCAATCAGTTATTCATTACAGGGCAGATTACTGCGCATACTTTACTTCACAGTAAGTAAGTATGAATTGCATAGCATTGTTACTTGTTACTTGTTACGTATCACTTTAGCAGTAATGGACTGTCCGCTCTATCAACGTAAGGCTAATCATAATGACATCAATAATTAGAGTCGCCATCGCCGGTTACGGCAACCTTGGGCGCGGCGCCCAAGCCGCCATTAAGCAAAGCCCAGACATGCAGCTGGTTTGTGTATTCAGCCGCCGCGATCCTGCCTCCGTCACTCTGATTGACGACAGCGTGCACGTTTACGCGATGGACGATATTGCCCAATATAAAGATGATATAGACGTGCTGATATTGTGTGGCGGCTCTAAGTCAGATCTGCCTGAGCAAGGCCCAGCGCTCGCTGGTTTGTTTAATATCGTCGACAGTTTTGATACTCACGCCAAAATCCCTGAGTACTTTGCCGCGCTTGATACGCCTGCCAAAAAAGCCAATAAAGTCGCCATGTTGTCTGTTGGTTGGGATCCCGGTTTATTCTCTATCAACCGCTTATACGGCGAAGCCATTTTACCGGTCGGCGAAACCTACACCTTTTGGGGCAAAGGCTTAAGCCAAGGACATTCAGATGCAGTACGCCGCGTCGACGGCGTCAAATCAGGCGTGCAATATACCATTCCCTCAGAATCTGCGATGGAAAAAGTACGCAATGGTGAGCAGCCAACGCTAAGCACCCGCGAGAAACATACCCGCGAATGCTATATCGTGCTCGCTGATGGCGCCGATAGCGATAGCGTACGCGATAGCGTACGCGATACCATCGTCACCATGCCGGATTACTTTGCCGATTACGATACCACAGTGCACTTTATTGACGAGCAGACGTTTGAGCGTGACCATCAAAAGATGCCGCACGGTGGATTCGTTATTCGCAGTGGCGTAAGCGGTATGGATAATGCGCAAAATAACCAAGTGTTAGAGTTTTCGTTAAAGCTTGGCAGCAATCCTGAATTTACCGCCAGCGTGCTCGTAGCTTATGCCCGCGCTGCTTATAAAATGAATCAAGCAGGAGAGAATGGCGCAAAAACCGTCCTCGATGTCGCGCCTAGCTTGTTATCGCCTAAAACGCCTGCCCAGCTGCGTAAAGAGTTGCTGTAAGTACTGGCTATGAATTAGAAATAAAAAAAATCTCCACGCTAAAAAAAAGCACCATGCCATGCAAGCTCGGTGCTTTTTTTATACTTAACTTTCTTTATACTTAGTAACTTAATTAAAAACATCCATCAAAGCAAACCATTTTCCAAAAGTTTAGCCGTATTACTGACTTTAAAGTCATGATATAAATCATAAAACACAATCGGGTCTTCGACGCCATCAAGCAACCCACGTTTATTGAGCGCGACAAACATCGCTAGCGAATAGGCCGCACAATGGATAGATTTTTTGGGATTAAACTCACGATCAGTAAAGGCCTGATACTGCATGACTTCCTCATTTAGCTGAGGATTTTGCTTGAGCGCATTGACATACAGCCAATCATAAAACGCAGTCAATGGTTCAAGACTCCACTCCATGCCAAAATAATCATAGCCAATCAGCTCACCAGAGGTTGTTAAACGCTCGTCTTTTTTGGCCTGTCTTGGTGCGACGGTCAGTAAGTCAAGATACGGCCCACCGTGTTCGAATACTTTACTGGCTTGCAAAGCATTTTCGACACTATAGGCTTGACCGTCATGCTCATTGGTAATTTTTAAGCTTAATGGACTGAGCGGGAAACTGAGTTTATTGCCAGATTTGCTAGACAGCTCTAAAACATGGCTAAAGCCATATTTTTTGCGAATGACTTGATGCATATCATTGATGGATTTTTTCTTTTGTCTACTGGCAAACCCCACGTGGCGCTCAAACCTCACCATGTCCGTTTTGACCAAATTGTCACTATTGACTCTAGGCATAAAGACCGGTTGATGCTCTACCGCGTTTGGCGTTTGTTCCATAGGATTCTGTTTTTGTTGCATGGCAATACGCCTTATATCAATGGTCTGGTATAAATATTTGGTTAAGAGAATTGATATGCTGCTTTATCAATGCTGCTTTAAGCGATTCATTTAATTTTAGGATAGCTATGATACCCCATTAGAGTGCGCATTTCATGGGGCGATATTGTTTTTTGTGTGAGGCGTTTTTGTTTTTCAAAAAAAAGCCTTACCTATAAACTAGGCAAGGCCATCACTTACAATCTTAGTTATAAAAACAACAACCCCAGCCCAATCACAACGCCGCTGACAATCAGCACAATGACACAAAAACCCATGATATCCTTGGCTTTGAGTCCAGCGATTGCCAAGGCAGGCAACGCCCAAAACGGTTGAATCATATTTGTCCAAGCGTCACCCCACGCTACCGCCATCGCAACTTTAGCTGGATCACTACCGAGCATCTCCGCCGCCTCTAACATAATTGGCGCTTGCACCGCCCATTGTCCGCCACCTGAGGGGACGAAAAAGTTAACCAGTCCTGCGCTTAAAAAAGCAAAAAGCGGAAGCGTATCCACTGTCGAGACGTTGACAAACGCTTCTGACATCACTCCGGCCAAACCAGAAGCCGTCATCATACCCATAATCCCCGCATAAAACGGGAATTGGACGATAATCCCGCCCGCGCCTTTGACTGCTTCTTGAATAGCAATCAAATACTTACGCGGCGTTCCATGGAATATAATCCCAAGGAATAAAAACATGAAATTCACCAAGTCGAGCGTTAAAGCAAAGCCGTTTTGGACAAAATAATAAACGATAAAGGCAATACCCAATAAGCCGATGACCATGGATAAAATCCAACTATTCTCTAAACGCTCCGCTGGGGTCATCGCTGACTTTGCTGGAAGCGCCTCAACGATAGGGTCTATTAAAAGTTTTGGATCTACTGTCACCGTATCTTCTTGTTTTGGCATCATCAAACGGTTTAATAACGGCACGATAATGACCAATGCCGCGACGATAATTAAGTTATAGCTCGCAAAAATGGTAGCACTCGTTGGAATCACCCCAATTTTATCAACAAAGGGATGACCTTCTGTCGCAATGGATAATGGGATAGAGCCAGAGAATCCTGCATGCCAAATGATAAAGCCAGAATACGCACTGGCAATAAGCAAACGGTAATCCACATTTTCGACACGTTTGGCCAACTCTTTTGCGAATAACGCGCCAATCACCAAGCCAAAGCCCCAGTTTATCCAGCTAGCGGCAAGGGA
>Ga0098067_1000299_pt1 | contig 19973 bp, 14 predicted proteins | sample 26_taG_FD_92578 | JGI IMG/M metagenome (GOLD analysis project Ga0098067, IMG submission 92578) | Marine viral communities from Cariaco Basin, Caribbean Sea - 26_WHOI_OMZ | ecosystem: Environmental > Aquatic > Marine > Oceanic | place: Caribbean Sea: Cariaco Basin | collected 2014-11-09
GCAAGGCCGCGCCCTACCAGACCGATTTCGGGCCGATGCCCGGAACCGTCTTTCGCGCGCCTTACCCGGTGCCGTATCACGGAGTCAGCGAAGACGAGGCACTGCGAGGCCTGAAGATGGCCATGAAGGCCGATTCACCGGCCAATGACACCGCAGCCATAGTGATCGAGCCGGTATTGGGTGAGGGCGGTTTCTACGCCGCGCCGGCCAGCTTCCTGAAAGAGATTCGGAAGATCTGCGATGAGAACGGCATCCTGATGATTGCGGATGAAGTTCAGAGCGGCTTTGGCCGTACTGGCAAAATGTTTGCTATGGAACACAGCGGTGTTGAGCCGGACATCATGACCATGGCCAAGAGCATGGCCGATGGTATGCCGATTTCCGCCATTGTCGGCACCGACAAGGTCATGGACTCTTCCGGTCCGAACTCACTTGGTGGCACCTACACTGGCAGCCCTACAGCCTGTGCGGCAGCCCTGGCGGTATTTGATGTGTTCAAGGAAGAAGACATTCTGGGCAAGAGCCAGCGTCTGGGCGACAAGCTGCGCAAGCGCTTTGACCAGTGGCAGGAGCAGTTCCCCCATGTTGACAACGTGCGGAACCTGGGCCCGATGGCGGCCATTGAGCTGGTAACAGACAAGACCAGCAAGGAGCCAAGAGCGGATTTTGCGGCGGCTGTTACCAAGAAAGCCAAGGAAAACGGCCTGATTCTGCTCAGCTGCGGTATGTATGGTAATACTATCCGCTTCCTGATGCCGGTAACCATCGAAGACGAAATCCTTGAGGAAGGCCTCGCTATCGTAGAACAGGCATTGAAAGAGGTAGGCTAAAGCAGCTTACTGATTTCCTTCCATAGCCGACGGTAGGCGTCTGCGGCAGCCGATGACCGGTCCATCCGTTCAACCGGCTGACCGCTTTCGCCCATTTTTTCCACCACACTGGCGTTGGGAATGACTGCATTCAGTCCGCCTTCGAGGTGCTGTTTGCGGTTGATCACCATCTCCCGGTGCAGGTTCTTGCGCCGATCCACCATCGAGAAGAACGGGTGCAGGCGGCCAGGTTTGAGTTTCTTGTCTTTAGCAAACGCCTGTAGCTGATGCCAGCTGTTAAGCGCGAGCCAGGTGGGCATTACTGGCACAAACACGGCGTCGGCGGTTTTCAACACCTCCTCGGATAACCGCGACATAGAGGGCGGACAGTCCAGCACCACCAGGCTGGTTTCCTCCGACAAGGGTGCCAGCCAGTTCTTGAGGGTATTACCGCTGTCATTTCTTTCCAGGCGGATATCAAGGTTGCGGAAGCTTTTGTGGGCAGGAATAAAGTCCAGATTGGGGTAGGCACTGGCCCGAATAAACTTGCCGATCGGAGTCTTTCCGTCCATCAGTGAGGCCAGCTTACGGCCCTTTATGTCATCGGTACCAGCCAGATACCAGCTTGCCGCGCCCTGGGGGTCCAGGTCCCACAACAACGTGCTGATACCAGCCTGACTGGCCAGGTAGGCGATATTAAAAGCCGCCGCGGTTTTACCAACGCCGCCTTTGAGGCTGTAGAACGCAATGATCTTCATGCTTCCTCCTGAAGCCCGTCGGAATAGCGGCTGCCAGCTTACCCCATCTCACTGGTATTCGTGTTTCAGTTCGATGACACATCGCCAGTAACGGCATAAAGTTCCGATCTCCTCCCCCTGACTACTCCCCGTTAACTGTTCAAGAGGATGTTTTGGCTAACGAATGAACACTTCATGTTGATTATGGGCATCTGCATATGACGTCTCCCGGCGACATGGGCAGTCGGATGGTCTCCACAACAAATACAAACAGGAGCACACTATGATCTCTATTTCTCGTCTGGTGACCGGTGTCAGCCTCGGCCTGACACTTGCGTTGCCCTTTAACGCCGCTCACGCCGGCACCTTTGTCCATCTGTTTGAATGGCAATGGAACGATGTCGCTACCGAATGTGAGCAATTCCTGGGCCCCAAGGGCTACAGTGCGGTACAGGTATCACCCCCCCAGGAACATATTCAGGGCGATGCCTGGTGGACCCGATATCAGCCGGTCAGCTACCAACTTCAGAGCCGTAGCGGTAACGCCAGCCAGTTTTCTGACATGGTTTCCCGGTGCAATGCCGCAGGGGTGGACGTCTACGTCGACGCAGTCATCAACCACACAGCCAATGGCACAGGCATCGGTACTGCTGGCTCCAGCTACAACAGCAACACTCTGACTTATCCGGCCTACAGCGGCAATGACTTCCACAACGAATGCAGTATCAACGGTTCAGACTACAGTTCAGACGCTTGGCGCGTCCGCAACTGCCGTCTGGTGGGGCTGCCAGATCTGGATACCGGAAGCGCTTATGTGCGTAACACCCTGGCAGGGTATCTGAACCAGCTTACCTCACTCGGGGTGAAAGGTATTCGTGTGGATGCTGCCAAGCATATGTCGCCGGGGGATATTGGCGCTATCGTCAGTCAGGTAAACGAGCCTCTGTATGTGTTCCAGGAAGTGATTGACCTGGGCGGAGAGGCGGTGAGCGCCAATGAATACACCAATACCTCGGATGTCACCGAATTCCGCTACAGCGCTGCTATCGGCAATGTCTTCAAGAATCAGAGGCTGGCCGACCTGAATGCGTTTGGCGAGAGTTGGGGTTTTCTGGCCGGTGGTGATGCCGTTGTGTTTACCGATAACCACGACAATCAGCGGGGCCACGGCGCCGGGGGCAGCAATGTCCTGACCTACAAAAACGGAGATCTCTACAACCTGGCGAACGTGTTCATGCTGGCATGGCCCTATGGCTACCCCAAGGTGATGTCCAGTTACGCGTTCTCCGACGGTGACCAGGGGCCACCAGCCCAACCTGTATACCAGAATGGCTCGGCACAATGCGGTTCTGCCTGGGTATGCGAACACCGCTGGGACTCCATTGCCAACATGGTAGGCTTCCGGGCCGAAACCGATGGGCTCGGTGTGAATAACTGGTGGGATAATGGCAATAACCAGATCGCCTTCAGCCGCGGTAATGCCGGTTTCGTCGCGATTAACCGCGAAGGCAACCGCCTCTCCCGCACCTTCAGTACCACTCTGGCCGATGGCAAGTACCTGAATGTTGCCGGCAACGGCGCCTGTGTCACTGTCAAGAACGGCCAGGTGTCTCTGACCGTCCCGGCGATGCAAGCCGCGGCTCTTCATACGGGTGAGCCATGCGATACCGACCCCGAGCCGCCAGTAGGAAGTTCTGCTTCCGTCACCTTCCAGTGCCAGAACGGCACGACGGAGTGGGGCCAGAGCGTTTATATCACCGGCGACAATGGTGCCCTTGGCAGTTGGTCACCAGCCGGCGCGCTCAAACTGGACCCGACCGCCTACCCCAGCTGGAGCGGTACCTTCGATATGCCGGCTAACACCAGCATGGAATGGAAATGCATCAAACGCAGCGAAACGGATCCCAATGCCCAGCTGGTATGGCAATCCGGCTCCAACAATCAACTTCAGACCGGAAACACAGGCTCGAACAACCTTACCTCCGGGTCTTTCTGAAGCCTGGCTTTCGCTGGATATCAGCCAGCCTGCCCACCAGGGGAGGCTGGTTCGACTATTCTTCGGTTAGTGGTGATTTCATCGTATACTGCCTGAAGATTTTTTCGGTATGCTGAGACGCTACCAGCATCACTTCCCGAACCATCAGGCTGATTTATGACCTCCCCGGAAACCCCTTCAAGACCGACACACAAACCCAGGCCCTGGATAGACCTGCTTGTCAGTATCATCATCCCCTCCGTTATTCTGATGAAGCTTAGCGGTGACGAGTATCTGGGAAGTGTGATGGCCCTGATTATCGGGCTCGCGTTCCCACTGAGTTGGGGATTGTTCGAGCTCGTGCGCTACCGCAAATACAACTTTATCGCAGTGCTTGGCATTATCAGTGTGGGCCTCACTGGCGGTATCGGGCTGATGGAGCTCGACGCAGGCTGGCTCGCCATCAAGGAGGCTGCTGTCCCAGCGGTGATTGGCATCGCCGTGCTGATATCCACCCGTACCCGATATCCACTGGTAAAAACGCTGCTGTACAACCCCACCGTGCTGGATGTGGAAAAGATCCAGAAGGTACTTAAAGAGAGGGGAAGCGAGGCCGAGTTCGAAGCGCGGTTGCTGAAGGCCAGCTACTTCTTCAGCCTGACCTTTCTGTTCTCATCCATCATGAACTTCGTGCTGGCCAGGTGGATTGTCACCAGCCCGTCCGGCACCCAGGCCTTCAACGAGGAACTGGGGCGAATGACACTGGTGAGTTATCCGATGATTGCCATCCCGTCGATGATCATGATGATCGCCATCTTCTATTATCTTTGGCGCTCCATTCGCCGGCTCACCGGCTATACCCTTGACGAAGTCATAGCACCGCACCTGGCGGCCGAGCATGAAAAGAAATCATCCGACTCAACATCCGGGCAGCAGGACCCGTAACTACTAGTCCTCTCAACATATTGATTTTGAATAAAAAAGGCGGCCAATTGGCCGCCTTTTTTATGACCCGGGCAAAGAGGTCCGGGTACTTCTTGATATGTTACTCTTTTAGTTCAGATATCCAGATTGGTTACCTCCAGGGCGTTGTTCTGGATAAACAACCGGCGTGGCTCCACATCGTCCCCCATAAGGGTGGTGAAAATCTGGTCTGCGGCAAAGGCATCCTCGATCGTCACTTTCATCATACGACGTGTTTCCGGGTCCATGGTAGTTTCCCACAGCTGCTCCGGGTTCATCTCGCCCAGCCCTTTGTAGCGCTGGATATTCAGCCCACGCTGGGCTTCCTTCATTAACCACTCCAGAGCACCAGCGAAAGACAGTACTGCCTGCTTGCGCTCGCCGCGCTGAATGTAGGCACCGTCTTCGATCAGACCGTCCAGGGTTTCGCCCATCCGCGCAATGGCGGCGTATGAGGACGAATCAAAGAACTCATGGCTGAAAACGTGGTTATGGGGAATACCATGAACGTAAATGACCACCTTCGGCAGGTATAGATTACGTTCGGTGTCTTTCTCCACCGAGAAGGTGTACTTGGTACCCGTGCGGGTATCCAGCTGCAAGCCGTCACCCAGACGGCCCACCCAGCGAGCCACCGATTCTTCACTTTTCAGGTCTTCCGGCTTCAGGGTCACATTGTCGAGCATCTGCTGAAGTACTTTGGCAGGATATGCCCGCGATAGACGATCAATCATCGCCATCACCGCCTGGTAATCCTTGACCATGGTCTCCAGAGCGGAATCCTTAATCGCAGGTGCCTCCGGATTTACATATAGCTGGGCGCCTTCCAGAGCGGTCTGGGTAAGGTATGCTTCCTTAGCTTTCTCGTCCTTCAGGTATTGTTCCTGCTTGCCACGCTTGACCTTGTAAAGGGGCGGCATGGCAATGAAGACGTGGCCACGTTCGATGATTTCACGCATCTGGCGGAAGAGGAATGTAAGCAGCAGAGTACGGATGTGTGAGCCATCCACATCCGCATCGGTCATGATGATCAAGGAGTGGTAGCGGAGCTTCTCGGGATTGAACTCTTCCCGGCCGATGCCGCAACCCAGGGCGGTGATCAGGGTGCCCACTTCTGCCGAGGACAGCATCTTGTCAAAACGCGCTTTCTCAACGTTCAGGATCTTACCTTTGAGCGGCAGAATAGCCTGGGTTTTACGGTCACGACCCTGCTTGGCACTGCCGCCGGCCGAATCACCCTCCACTATGAACAATTCAGAGAGGGCTGGATCCTTTTCCTGGCAGTCCGCCAGTTTGCCGGGCAGCCCGGCGATGTCCAGGGCGCCCTTGCGCCGGGTCATATCCCGTGCCTTGCGGGCGGCTTCGCGAGCGCGGGCAGCTTCGATCATCTTGTTCACGATCAGCTTGGCCTCGTTAGGCTGCTCCTGCAGGAAGTCAGCGAAGGACTGGTAAAGTTCCTGCTCAACCGCCGTCTTCACTTCAGAGGAAACCAGTTTGTCCTTGGTCTGTGACGAGAACTTGGGATCCGGCACCTTCACGCTGATGATTGCAGTGAGGCCTTCACGGGCGTCGTCACCGGAAGTGCTCACCTTGGCCTTTTTACCCAGGCCTTCATGCTCGATGTAGTTATTCAGTGAGCGGGTGAGGGCAGCGCGGAAGCCCGCCAGGTGGGTGCCGCCATCACGCTGGGGGATATTATTGGTGAACGTATAGATATTCTCCTGGAAGGCGTCGTTCCACTGCATGGCGACTTCCACCGAGATACCATCTTCACGCTCTTTTATAAAGTGGAAGACACGGTTAATAGGGGTTTTGTTGGAGTTCAAGTGCTCCACAAAGGCACGCAGGCCGCCCTCATACTCGAACACCTCTTCTTTGCCGGAGCGTTCGTCCTGCAGGCGGATACGGACGCCGCTGTTCAGAAACGCCAGTTCCCGCAACCGCTTTGCCAGGATGTCCCAATGGAATTCGATGCTGGTGAAAGTTTCCGGTGACGGTATAAAGTGAACCTTGGTACCGCTGGCGTCGGTATCGCCTACGACTGCCAGGGGCGCCTTCGGTACGCCACCGTTGTAAACTTGCTCATACACCTTCCCGTCTCGGCGAATGGTCAGGGTAAGTGAGGAGGACAGGGCGTTTACAACAGAAACCCCAACACCGTGCAGCCCACCGGAAACCTTGTAGCTGTTATCGTCAAACTTACCGCCGGCGTGGAGAACGGTCATGATAACCTCTGCGGCCGACACTCCCTCTTCCTCGTGAAGGTCAACCGGGATCCCACGCCCATTATCCTTGACGGTAACTGATTCGTCAGGATGAATAATCACCCCGATTTCAGAACAGTGCCCAGCCAGCGCTTCGTCAATGGAGTTATCCACCAATTCGAAGACCATGTGGTGCAGACCGGTTCCGTCATCGGTATCACCGATGTACATGCCTGGCCGTTTCCGCACCGCGTCCAGTCCTTTCAATACCTTGATACTGGAGGAATTGTAAATCGATTCGCTCATTAGGGCACTCCTGAAGGGTGATTTCCCGGCCCGAAGCCATTGCCTCTGCTTTGCTGCAGAAGAATGAAGATGGATCATCCGGGCCTTATTCTATTCTTGCGTCAAATTTCCATGTTCCACGTGGAACAATTGGTACTCGGGCATGGTGTTCTGCCATAGCTCTTCAGGTCGGGGCGTTTCTATCGATGTCAAAAACACCTGACATCGCAATTCGTGGAGTTTCTGAGCGAGCATGGCTCGGTGCCCCACATCCAGTTCCGCGTTAATATCATCCAGCAGAAAGGTGACCTGTTTACCCAGATCGCTCAGTACCATGCCCTGAGCAATCTTCATCAATATAACCAGCGTTTTCTGTTGACCCCGGGAAAACGTCTCCGACACCGGACGCCCATGAAAACGCAGCCGTATGTCGGCGCGATTGGGACCGTACAAGGTATGACCCACTTTCCTTTCCTGTTCCCGATGTGCTTTCAACACATCAAACAGGGATAGCGAGGAATCCCACCCCGGGTAAAAATCGAGCTTGAGCCCATCCACCCAGGGCGCGTCTACCTCGCCGAGCAAGCTATCAAATGCCCTGGTGAACAAACGGAAGGTGTCATTCCGTGCTTTTGTCAGGCGCTCTGCCAACTCCGTGTACTGTGAGTCCCAGACCTTCATCAGAGCATCGTCTATTCTACCAGTTCTGAGGATTTGATTCCGCTGTGATGTCACTCTTTGACACTGCTGCCAGACCGACGCAAAAGAAGGTTCCACGTGGAACACTGACCAATCAAGAAACTGCCGCCGCTTGCCCGGACCACCAGCGACAATATCGAAAACCCCAGGATCGATAACCGATACTGGAAGGTGCAGAGCCAGTGATGAGAGATTTCTTACCGCTTCCCCATCCACACGAAGCGTCGTCTCCTTCGCCAACACGTCGCGGGAAATGCCGACGCGATGGCTGATGAGTTCACCGGGCAGGGCTACGCCATCTGCACGTATCCCCTGATCAAGTCCGCCAAATACTGTGAGCTTGGGCTGGCCGTGACTGACTACCGCCTGATGTCGGCTAACACGAAACGAGCGCCCAAGACCCAGGTAGCCAATGGCCTCCAGGACGCTGGTTTTTCCACTGCCATTTTCACCGTATAAAAGATTGATGGAAGGGGAGAAACTGACCGGCGCCGGCGAGAGGTTGCGGAAGTGTTCCGTTTGCAGTTTAACGAGCGCCATAGATCACGATAATTTGTCAGCCTGGAGACGGAACAAAAAAGGCAGCGTGCCAATCGGCGACGCTGCCCCAGTGTACAAAACCTTGTGGGTGAACGCGATTAATGCAGCATGGTAAGACGTTCGTCCATAAACACATCCATCTCTGGGGCAAGAATGTGTACATAGCGGTCAAAGTACAGAAACTGTTTCAGCAACAGGGCAAACTCCCTTGGGAAGTGAAGCCCATGGCCCTCACCAATACGAACCATATCCATCAGGATATTGTTAACGTCATCTTCGGCCTGTTCCGGCTGATAGGGGGTCTCGTCCGGTACCATCTTGTCCATCTGCTGATACAAACGGCGGAGATCATTCGCCAGTTCGCTGGCCTGGACTTTTTGATGGGTAATCCCGATACGGATCATGGCATCTGCCATGCCATCAAAGTTGCCGACCATGACGGAGGAGATAAAATCACTGACCGCCTGCCACGTGTCCGGACGTATGCGGCCGACAATGCCGAAATCGATAAAGCCGACTCGTCCGTCCTTCAGGACCATCAGGTTACCGGCGTGGACGTCGGCATGAAAAAATTCACATTGGGTCAAGCTGGAGAACCAGGTATTCATGGCGGTGATCAGAGTTCGCTCTGGATCCCGGGCGTAACCCCGGATGCTTTCCAGATCCGTAAGCGGTACACCATGGAACCGTTCCATGGTCAGGATCCGTCGGGTGCTGCAGCTTTCATACACAAGAGGCACTGTTGCGTCTTCATTGTGGGTATTGAGCAGAAAATCCCGGAATACTTTGAGATTGTTGGCTTCTTTGATGAAGTCGCACTCTTCCATCATGGTGCGCTGAATTTCCTCAACAATACCCGACAGTGATGTCCAGGAGAGTTTGGGAGCCAGCGTTTCCAGTATCCGGGCAGACAGATAAAGAAAGTTCAGATCCGTTAACAGGATGTTTTCCACCCCCGGTTTCTGTACCTTGATCACCACATCTTCCCCGGTAACCAGCTTCGCTGCATGAACCTGAGCGATGGACGCGGAAGCCAGTGCCACCGGATCAATATCCGAGTACACCTCTTCGATCGGCCGCCCTAGCTCATCCCTGATGATGTTTTTGATCACGCCGAAGGGGAGGTTGGGGGTGCGGTCCAGGCAATACTGGAACTCCTCAACGTACTCCTTGGGAAAAAACGTGGGTGAACTGGCAATAAACTGACCCAGCTTTATATAGGTGGCACCGAGCGATTCAAACGTCTGCCTGAGCAAACGCGGAGCCGGCGGACGGTCACCACGCACCCAATTAACACCGGCACGCCCGAGCACAGACACCGTCTGCCCGATCCGAAAAGCACCCTTGAGACTGTTCGTCACCGTTCCCATGTTTATCTTCCTTCCTTATCCCGTAGATTGTGTCTTTTAAAGCCGCATGGGCATCACAACGTATAGGCAGCGATTGTCGTTCTGCGCTTCTATCAGTGCGCTGCTGTTGGGATTTGCCAGGGTGATTTTCACCTGGTCTTCCTCCAGCGCATTCATCACATCCACCAGATAGCCTACATTAAATCCGATCTGCAGTGATTCGCCCTGATACTCTACGGGCAACGCGTCCTCGGCCTGTTCCTGATCCGGGTTATTGGCGAACACCTGCAGCTCATTGGGGGCAAGATTCAACCGCACGCCGCGAATATTTTCATGGGAAAGAATACCGGCTCGCTGCAGGGTATTCTTGAGTGTGGCCCGGTCTGCCAACACGACCTTGTCCCCACCACGGGGAATTACCCGGTTATAATCCGGAAACTTGCCCTCTATCAGCTTCGAGGTAAAGGTGTAGGCTCCTACCGTGGCACGAAGGTGGTTGTCCCCGATTACCAGGGTAACCGGCGTTTCCACGTCATCCAGCAGACGCGCCAGCTCCAGCACGCCCTTACGGGGCACGATTACCTGCCGTGGTTCAGGGCAGCCGGTCGGTAGATCGAAATGGGCCATGGCAAGGCGATGGCCATCCGTCGCTACCGTGCGAACATGATCCTTGTCCACTTCCAGCAACAGACCGTTGAGATAATAACGGACATCCTGCTGCGCCATGGCAAACGCAGTCGCATCAAACATACGACTGAGTTCCTTCTGGGGCAGCTCGAGCCGGAAACTTTCCGCTTCGTCCTCCACATTCGGAAAATGCTCAGCCGGCAACGTCGACAGGGTGAAATGGCTGGCGCCACACCGCAGGTGCAGCCGGTCGCCTTCCAGTGCCAACTCAATGGGAGACTCCTCACCCAGTGCACGGCAGATATCGGACAGTTTCCGCGCCGGCACGGTAATACGTCCCGGTTGGTCCACGTGTACCGGTGACACCCGTCCCACCAGCTCCACTTCCATATTGGTACCGGTGAGAGTGAGGGCGTTGTCTTCCGCTACCAGCAATACGTTGGACAATACTGGCATTGTCTGTTTTCGTTCCACCACACCGGCAATGGACTGCAGCGGGGTAAGCAGGGATTCTCGGCTGATCGTCAGTTTCATGGCACCCAGCATTCTTTTATTGGAAGGTGAATGTTTATTGGCTGTTCACTGAACCGGTCAGGTCGTGAGCAACCGCATAAAGTTCTGATAATCTTCGCGGATACCCGGATCTGTCTCCTGGAGTTCCACAATCTTCTTGCACGCGTGCAGTACCGTGGTGTGATCACGGCCACCAAACGCATCCCCGATTTCCGGCAGGCTGTGGTTGGTCAGCTCTTTGGACAGCGACATGGCGACCTGCCGTGGCCGGGTTATCGTACGGGTGCGTCGTTTTGACAACAGGTCAGAGACCTTGATCTTGTAATACTCCGCCACCGTACGCTGAATATTATCGATACTGACCTGCTTTTCATGCAGCGCCAGCAAGTCCTTGAGACTTTCCCGGATAAACGGAGGCGTTATTTCGGAGCCGGTGAAGTGAGCATTCGCTATCACCAAACGCAGCGCCCCCTCCAGCTCCCGCACATTTGAACGGATTTTCTGGGCAATAAAAAAGGCCGCTTCACTACTGAGTTTGACGTTCACCTGATCCGCTTTCTTCATCAGGATCGCCACCCGCGTTTCCAGCTCCGGTGGTTCTACCATCACCGTAAGGCCCCAGCCAAATCGCGACTTGAGCCGTTCCTCCATGTCCACAATTTCTTTCGGGAAACGGTCACAGGTAACAATCACCTGCTGGCCACCCTCAAGCAAGGCATTGAAGGTATGGAAAAACTCCTCCTGGGAACGCTCCTTGCGAGCGAAAAACTGGATATCATCAATCAGCAACGCATCTACCGAACGATAATATCGCTTGAACTCGTTGATTGCGTTCAGCTGAAGAGCCTTGACCATGTCCGCGACGAAACGCTCTGAGCGGAGATAGGCAACCTTTGCCCTGGGATTGCGCCGCACGATATCGTTACCGATCGCATGCATCAGGTGGGTTTTACCGAGACCAACCCCACCATAAAGAAACAACGGGTTATAGGCCCCGCCAGGGTTCTCAGCCACCTGCATGGACGCCGCCCTGGCGAGCTGGTTGGATTTGCCCTCAACGAAGGTATCAAAAGTAAAACCTTCATTGAGAAAGCTCTGGTGCTTGATATCCCCTTCAACCTGCACCGAACGGCGGCTATCTTCGTTCCTCGGCTTTGCGGAACGGGGGTTCACCGTGGCTGCAATACCCCTCTCTTCCTCCGTCACCGTGCTGACGCCTTCCTGTTCGGTCGCCGCACCGTTGGCGGCCGTTTCAGAACGAACAACCAGGTCCGACGTTTTAGGAGCCGAACCCACTTTCATATTTACCAGCGGCGCCTGGCCTCCATGGAGATCTTTCAATACTTCTTCAATTCGTCTGAGGTATTTCTCGTTGACCCAGTCCATCACGAAGCGATTTGGCGCAAACAGCATCAACTGCCCCTCGCGGTGATCAGACTGCAAGGGCCGGAGCCAGGTGTTGAATTGCTGGGCGGGAAACTCGTCCCGGAGTACTTCCAGACACTGATGCCAGATATTATTCGGCACGACAGCCTTGCCTCCGATGCCTCAGAAATTACTCGTAACGGATCTGCGACCCGACGAGAGAGATGACCAAGGATTCTACCCCGCGCACCCCTCAAGTAAAAGGGTCAATAGCATTTAATAAACAGCCTGTGGAAATTTAAATCTTTTAATATCATATTTTTACAGACTTACCTACAGGCTTGTGTACAGAAAACAACGACACATTAAGTTACCCACAGACCCGTGTTCGCAACCCGGCCCGAACCCTGTGCATAAACCACCGAACAACAGTGGATAAATCATCCTCAAAACATCAGGTCATGTTACCCACATTCCTTGCCTGATTTATGCACAGGGCTCAGACGCACTTGTCAACCATCTTGTAAATATCCCAATACGCTATTTTTAAAACAGATTTTTTGCTTATCCACAGAAAAAGGCCTGCCTAATAACAGTAATAATAATCCTTAAAGAGATTAAAAAAGACCTACTGAATCTATTACTCGGCAGGGTTGATCCCAACCGACCCGGATAAGCGCATACCGCAACCGATAAGCATTGAATTCCTTTGCCACATTGCATAGAATGCCGCTCCTGTTTTGGTTGATCATTTTCCAGCCAACCATTGAATTTCCAATATCTGTAATGTGAGATCGACACCATGAAAAGAACGTTTCAACCAAGCGTACTGAAGCGTAAGCGCGTTCACGGTTTCCGTGCCCGCATGGCAACTGCCAACGGCCGCAAGGTTATCTCTCGCCGTCGTGCCAAGGGCCGTGCCCGTCTGTCTGCGTAAGACATTGACCGCCTGATGAAGGCTTTGACCTTTCCAAAATCGTCCCGGCTGCTCAAACCAGGTGATTACGGCAAAGTCTTCGATGACGTTCAAATCAGGGTTCCGCACCGGAATTTTCTGATCCTGGCGACACCCAATACTCTGGGACACGCCAGGATCGGTTTGGTGTTTTCAAAGAAAAATCTCAAACTCGCCGTACAACGCAATCGCGTCAAACGTAGGGTCCGGGAGACATTCAGACACCAGACGGACTACCCTGCCCTGGACATTGTGGTACTCGGGCGACGGGGCCTGGCAGAGCTTGATAATGCAACGCTCAATGCTGCCCTGACGGAGCTTTGGTCGCGTCTCAGAAAGAAAAACCGGCAGCTCCAGAAACCCTCAACATCGGAACATTCCGGTACCGGCAAAGGAACGGGTTAATGCGCAAACTGTTGCTCCTGCCCATCCGTGTCTATCAGTACGCAATAAGCCCCATGATGGCCAGTCACTGCCGTCACTATCCGACCTGTTCCCAATATGCCATCGAAGCCATAACCACCCATGGCGCCGTGAAAGGCCTTTTTCTTGCGATGAAACGTCTTCTGAGGTGTCATCCGTGGGCAAAAGGCGGGTATGATCCCGTTCCGGGCACTGAAGTCTGCAGTGAGGTAATGTCTACCACCTGCTGCGGGCCGGCCAGCCAAACCCATAACACTAACCAGACCAAACAGTAAGTTTATGGATATTCAACGCATTGTATTATTTGCCGGCCTGGCCATTGTCAGTTACATGATGGTGCTTGCCTGGAATGAAGATTATAACCTGCCACAAACGCAACAGATTGCCGAACAGAGTAGTTCCCGTGCCCCTTCCGGTGATAGTGACAACATGACACTACCGGAGGGATCGTCAGGCAGATCTGATTCCTCTGGTGAAGAATTCGTCACCCCGGAAGGAGACAGCCAGGCAATCGGCGCTACCGAAAACGGTGCGGCAAATGTCAGCGACCAGCTGATTACCGTTCGTACCGACGTCTTTGAGCTTAAAATAGATCGGGTGGGCGGCAACATTATTGAAAGTGCCCTGCTCCAGTATGACCGTTCCCTGGACAGCAAAGAATCTCTGAAACTGCTGACGAACACCAACAGACGCACCTACATCATGGAAAGCGGGCTTATCGGCCGCGATGGTGTCGACAGTAAAGGTAATGGTGGTTCACCGGTATACGATGTGTCAGCAAGCGAATACCAGTTACAGGATGGCGAAAACTCGCTGACGGTCGATCTGACCCACACCACCGATAACGGTGTCGAAGTCACCAAACAATACCGTTTCAACCGTAATAGCTATGAGATCGATGTCCGTTACCTGATCAACAACCAGTCAGAGTCTGCCTGGCAAGCTAATATGACAGGCAAGATCGTCAGGGATCAGGCTCCGGATCCCACTGCTCAGAACAGTCTGGGAATCAGGGCTTTTCTCGGCATGGTCGTCAGCACACCGGAAGACCCGTACGAAAAATATGACTTTGATGATCTCACTGAAGAACCCGTTAACAAGTCAGTGACCAACGGCTGGCTGGCATTCCTTCAGCATTACTTTCTTTCAGCATGGATACCGGAGCGGGATCAGCCCGCACAGTTCCAGTCCACTCAACGCGGTCAACTTCATGTAATCGGGTTTGTCTATCCCGCCACACAGGTGGCGCCCGGGGAAACCGCTGAAGTATCTGCCCGTGCCTATGTGGGTCCCAAGATTATTGAGCGCCTGGAAGAAGTGGCTCCGAATCTGGATCGCACCGTTGATTTCGGTTTCCTCTTCTTTATTGCCCTGCCGCTGTTCATCATCCTGGACTGGTTCTATGGCCTGGTGGGCAACTGGGGCGTCGCGATCATTCTATTAACGGTTCTGGTAAAGGCGGTGTTCTTTAAACTCTCCGCTACCAGCTACCGCTCCATGGCAAGAATGCGTGCGGTGGCTCCGCAGCTGACACGACTGAAGGAGCTCTACGGCGACGACCGCCAGCGAATGTCCCAGGAAATGATGGCGCTGTACAAACGCGAGAAGATAAATCCCCTTGGTGGTTGCCTGCCGATACTGGTACAGATGCCGGTGTTCATTTCCCTGTACTGGGTTCTGTTCGAAAGTGTTCAGCTGCGTCATGCGCCGTTTATGCTGTGGATTAACGATCTGTCGGTAATGGACCCCTACTTCATCCTGCCGATCCTTATGGGTGCCAGCATGATGCTGCAGATGAGCCTGAACCCGACACCACCGGACCCGATGCAGGCCAAGATCATGAAGATGATGCCGCTGGTGTTCACGATCTTCTTCCTCTGGTTCCCGGCAGGTCTGGTACTGTACTGGCTGGTTAACAACATCCTGTCCATCAGCCAGCAGTGGTACATTACCCGCAAGATTGAAGCGGAAACCGCCGCCAGAAAGAACTGACCGGACACACTACCGGAACCAGTAATTACAGAGGCTCCTTCCGGGAGCCTCTGCTGTTTCAGGGGACAACAGAATGTTCAACGCCACCGATACCATCGCCGCCATTGCCACTGCCCCGGGCCAGTCGGGTGTGGGGATCGTGCGAGTGTCCGGACCGGAGGCGGCGCCCATTGCCCGTCAAATGCTTGGTTTCAATCCCCGGCCGCGTTATGCCCATTACGGCCCCTTCCTGGACACCCGCGGCGAATTGATCGATGAGGGCATAGGGCTGTTTTTCCCTAATCCCCATTCGTTTACGGGCGAAGATGTACTGGAGCTTCAAGGGCACGGCGGTACCGTTATCCTCGATCTGTTGCTGAGAACCGTGTGTGAACTGGGCGCCCGCCTGGCACGGCCCGGTGAATTTTCCGAAAGGGCCTTTCTTAATGACAAACTGGATCTGACCCAGGCCGAAGCGATTGCGGATCTGATTGAAAGCAGCTCGGAACAGGCAGCACGCTGTGCAGTGAGATCATTACAGGGCGTGTTTTCCCGCAGAATTGATGCCCTGGTGGAGGCGGTTACTCACCTTCGTATCTATGTGGAAGCTGCCATTGATTTCCCTGAAGAAGAAATCGATTTTCTCGCGGATGGTAAAGTCGCCAATGACCTGCAGACCATCATGGGGGATCTGGACGTGATTCTTGCCGAGGCCCAGCAAGGAACGATTCTCAGGGATGGTATGAAAGTGGTGATTGCCGGCCGTCCCAACGCGGGGAAATCCAGCCTGCTCAATGCGCTCGCGGGACGGGAGGCCGCCATAGTAACCGCCGTTGAGGGCACCACCCGGGACGTGCTGCGGGAACATATCCATATCGATGGCATGCCGCTGCATATTATCGATACGGCGGGGCTGAGAGACAGCCCTGACGAAGTTGAACAGATCGGCATTGCCCGCGCCTGGGAGGAAATCCGCCAGGCCGACCGTATCCTGCTGATGGTGGATGCGACGACGACACCGGAAACTGAGCCTCACCGATTGTGGCCGGATTTTATTGACCAGCTGCCTCAGGAAGCCCCCCTTACGGTTATCCGGAACAAAGTGGATCTGACCGGTGAAGCTGTCGGTATTGAACAACCGAACGCCGCGGCGGCACCGATCATCCGTATCGCTGCCCGATCTGCCGATGGGCTTGAAGTTCTGAGGGATCACCTGAAACAGTGCATGGGATTCGCCAGTACCACAGAGGGTGGGTTTATCGCCCGGCGCCGTCATCTGGATGCCCTGGAGCGGGCACAGGAATTCTTGCGCCAGGGCGAAGAACAGCTACAGGGTTTCGGCGCCGGGGAGTTACTCGCCGAGGATCTGCACGCTGCCCAGGATGCCCTGGGAGAAATTACCGGTGCAATGACACCAGATGAGTTGCTTGGTAAGATCTTCAGTAGCTTCTGTATTGGTAAATAAGCACAGGGAAACCTTTGAGTCAGTGCTCTTCCATACGAGACCGGACGCTCCGTTGCCGTAACCGGCTAAAAGGTTTCAATGTATCGTTGGTGTATTTCCATTCTGACCCTTCTGTTCCTGTCCGGGTGCGCAGTCATCAACGGTGCGCGCTTGTCCGACGCGCCATCGGAGGTTCGGACCCGGAACGAGAACCCAGTCGAGCCTCCTGTTACCCAACCTGAAACAGAACCTTACGAACGGCAGCGCCAGGCCCTGTTTGCCCAGCCCTATATTGACCCCCTTACGGATTATCTCAGACAGCATGGGGATGACACCGGCCGTGAGTCCGTGCTTCGGGAAATAGCGGAGGAACGAGATCGCCGCTGCCAGGTCATTGCGGATGGGTATGCAGCCAAAGCGGCTACTGAACAGAGACTGGCCCGCTATCGTGCCGGGTATAATTACTCCTGTCCGGCAGAGGTAGAATCGTTTGCCGAGCGCGTACAGCAGAACCAGCAGAACACTCTGCCAGCCACCATCGCCGCCGCCGATGACGACGAGGAAGCCTCCCAGCCGCAGGACGAGGAATCCCTCAGCAACTGCTATCTGTTAACCACGATTCGCAACTACAGTGCCGCCAGGGAAGCCTGCCGCGAAACCGCTGAAAACGGGGATCCGCGATCCCAGGCCAATATGGCGATGATTACCCATGCCTTTAAAGACTATGCCAGCGCTTTTCTATGGGCGCGACAGGCCGCGCTCGTTTCGGGGACCGCAGCCTATATTCTGGCCCAGCTGTACGATTCCGGCCTCGGTGTGGAGCAAAATCCGGAGCAGGCCGTATACTGGTATGACAAGGCTGCTAGCCAGGGGCACAAGGAGGCCCGCACAGCACTTGAACGTTTCCGGGAACAACCCCCCGCCGACGGTACCTGATTCTCCGCCGAAGGATATCCATTCATGTCGGTTACGTTTCTCCGCCGCCCCTCCCCCCGGAATAACCCCTCGTCCCGACAGGCTGTCATGTGGTTACTGGGTTTACTGATACTGGTATTTCTTGCCGGCATGTTGCTGCTGTCACGCCTGAACCTCAACTACTCCCATGAGGCCCTTTCTGAGCTCCGGCGACAGCAGATCCATGAAGTCATCAGTGCCGGGCTGACTCGTATCAATGGCCGTCAGTCAGCACTGGCCGGCTACACCCGGGCCCTGGCAAATGTTGGAGAAAGCTTCTACTCGCTGACCCAGAGCAATGGCTTCGATATCGACCGTGCCGCTATCCGGGCCCATCTGGAAATCTCTCTCAGAGACCATCTCAAGGATTTTGAGGGCGCTGCCGGTGGCGGCTTGTGGTTTGAACCTGGCGTCCTGGCCGGGCCCGACAAGGGCTACATGCCGTATTTTATACGCAACGCCGATGACCCGGAGCTGAAGCGCCTGGAGATCGATACCCTGCAGCGGAACTATCGTAACGCCCCCTGGTTCGGCCACACACTGGGACCTGGATGGACACCCGATCCCGATAACGCCGGTGAAGTTTACTGGTCCCCGGTCTATTATGATCTCAACACCGAACGCGTGGTCCTGACCCTGGCCACCCCGATGTATGACCCGCGGAACAAGCTGCTGGGTATGGCAACAACGGCCTGGACAGCAGAACAGATCATTGATGCTGTCAGTCGCCTCAGTGTGACGGAACACAGCTTTACCTTCCTCAACGACCGCAACAACCGTAATCTGTCCAGCCTCAGCAGAGGAGAGGATACTCCGCAAGAGCAGGCTTTGATTGATGCAGTCCTGGCACTTGAACTGGCTGGTGATATCGACTCAGGCTCCGGAGCTCGCGGCCTTACCGTGCGCCAACTTACTGTCGGTGGTGACGATTACGAACTGTATTATGCCGCTACGGCCGGCGGCATGGTCTACGGCGCCGGCGTGCCGGTGGATGAAATCAATGCGGTACTGCGGCCCATGGAGAAGACCAACCACAGGATTCTTATAGGCACGGTTTCTGCGATGCTGCTACTGAGCCTTTATCTGTTGTACCGGATCATTCTACTGATCAGGGAACTGCAGGCCTCCTACACCGACGAACTTACCGGATTGCCCAATCGGGTCCGCCTTTTGCGGGATCTGCACACCCGTAGTGATGCCTCGTTGTTGATCATCAATCTGGACCGCTTTAACGAAATCAACAGCCTTTTCGGCAATGTCTGTGGGGACCACGTACTACTGGTGATTGCGGCGCGCCTGACAGCCTTCAACCGGGATCAGGCCCGGGGGGTGTTGAGGGTTTATCGGTTGCCAGGCGACGAGTTTGCGATCCTTGCACCGTTGCTGGAGGAGCAGGCCATTCATGATTTGGCCGGTGAGCTACGTCACCTCGTCAATGGGGAACGGATATATTGGCAGCACCAGCCCCTGACAATGGATGTCAGTGTCGGAATGGCAACGCGAAAAGACCGCCAAGCCGGGGATTCCGCGGATCAACTGGTCAGTCAGTCCAAGATGGCGGTGCTGCAGGCGCGGGAGCAGAATCGCCACCACCTGCTTTACGATCCCTCTGTGGGAATTGAAGAGAATTACGAAGCCAACCTCTACTGGGCCAACCGGCTGAAAGCGGCCATTGATGATGACCGTCTGGTCCCCTGGTTCCAGCCTATTCACGATAACAGGCAGCAGCGTGTGACCAAATACGAGTGTCTGGTGCGGATGGTTGAACCGGATGGACGCGTGATCAGCGCCGGCCAGTTCGTGAAAATTGCCGACCGGTTGCGTCTGAACCGCAGAATTACGGTATTAATGATCGAGAAGTGTTTTGCCGGCTTTTCAGAGCGGGAGGAAGAGTTTTCCATCAACCTCTCGTACGGTGACATCGCCGATCCTGAAACAGTGAGGAGCATCCTGGAGGCTCTGGATCGTTACGGCATCGGGAACCGGGTGATCTTCGAGATTCTGGAGTCGGACGGTATTACCAATTACGATGAAATTCATCGCTTTATTGAACAGGTAAAGCCTTTCGGCTGCCACATTGCCATTGATGATTTTGGCACCGGCTACTCCAACTTTGCCCACCTTCTCAGCCTGAACGTCGACTATATAAAGATCGATGGC
>Ga0098067_1000302_pt1 | contig 19886 bp, 15 predicted proteins | sample 26_taG_FD_92578 | JGI IMG/M metagenome (GOLD analysis project Ga0098067, IMG submission 92578) | Marine viral communities from Cariaco Basin, Caribbean Sea - 26_WHOI_OMZ | ecosystem: Environmental > Aquatic > Marine > Oceanic | place: Caribbean Sea: Cariaco Basin | collected 2014-11-09
CTCCGGGGCAAGCCCACGGAGCATTATATAGGAGAACACGTTTTCAGACTTTAAACATTTACTAACGAGGCAAGCCTCGGAGTATTTACCCCCTTAGAATAAAAAAGCCGCTGCGGTGGCAGCGGCTTTTTGCAATTTTTATCTTTTCAGGATCATGCAATAGAGCGCGCTGCGGAAGTTTTCCACATCATGCACATCATATTACAAATTACCTGGTTCATTTCTTGTTTTGTTCTGTCACAAAGTTAACGACAGAAAACTTTAAGGAACAAATAAAATTGTGATTAATTTTATTTTTTTGAGGATTGACAAGGGTTTGCAGGTCGTAGATATCTAATTCAGGAGTGATTTTAATGCTGTCTCAGGTTTCTCGCTAAGGCCGCAAAGTATATCGCCGAGATCGCAGATATCTATCTTTACTATTCCTGTTAATTGATCATTGTTCATTGTTCATTGTTCATTGCTAATTGTAACCTCGCGCTAAGGATTGAGCGGTTGTTGGAGCTCTCCCAAAGCCGGGAGGCTGTGGGAAGCGACCCGCGAAAGCCTGACGGTGCGACCGGCAGGGAGAACCGGAGCGCCCAAATTATTCTTAATAACGAAGATAAAGCCGCCCCGATTTAAAACAATTTTTATACATTTGCTGATGATAAATCACAGGGAAAAATTTGACTGATTGCAACCCTCTAAAATGCTAAAGCAGTGACAACTACTCTAGCGCTTCTTGTCAAATTTTTTTCTGAATTATAATCTTAAAATAAAGAAGCATGCCATATTTATTTACTTCAGAAAGTGTTTCTGAAGGCCACCCCGATAAAGTTGCTGACCAGATTAGCGATACTCTTCTTGATAATTTCCTTGCCTTTGACCCCGAATCTAAAGTTGCCTGTGAAACCCTGGTGACTACAGGACAGGTGGTGCTTGCGGGCGAAGTAAAGAGTGATACTTACCTTGATGTGCAATCTATTGCCCGCGATGTGATCAATGATATTGGTTACACTAAGGGAGCATATAAATTTAGCGGGGACTCCTGCGGGGTGATCTCCCTGATACATGAACAATCCCAGGATATTAGCCAGGGGGTTGACCGCGGAAACAAAGACGAACAGGGTGCCGGTGACCAGGGAATGATGTTTGGTTACGCCACTAAAGAAACTTCCAACTACATGCCGCTGGCCCTCGATATTTCTCATAAGATACTTATCGAGCTGGCAAAATTGCGCCGCGAAAATGACGAGCTCACTTACCTGCGGCCCGACTCCAAGAGCCAGGTCACTATTGAGTACAGCGATGACAACATCCCGCAGCGCATTGTGGCTATTGTGGTCTCTACCCAACACGACGAATTTGATGATGATGACCAGCGAATGCTGGAAAAAATAAAGAAGGATATTGTTGAGGTCCTTATCCCGAGGGTGATCAAACAACTTCCGGAATATGTGCAAAAACTATTCAACGACAAGATCAAATACCATATTAACCCTACCGGAAAGTTCGTTATTGGCGGACCTCACGGAGATACAGGTCTTACGGGAAGAAAGATCATCGTAGATACTTACGGCGGAAAAGGAGCTCACGGCGGGGGTGCATTTTCTGGGAAAGACCCCAGTAAAGTAGACCGGTCCGCGGCTTACGCGGCAAGGCATATCGCCAAAAATCTTGTGGCTGCAGGAGTAGCCGATGAGGTTTTGATCCAGGTTTCTTATGCCATTGGGGTGGTAGAACCCACTTCTCTATTCGTGGAAACCTACGGCACCAAAAAAGTGGATATAAGCCACGGGGAGATTGCAGAAAAAGTACTGCAGATCTTTGATATGAGACCCGCCGCCATTGAAGAAAGACTCGGTCTTAGGAACCCGATTTACAGGGAAACCTCAGCTTATGGTCACTTCGGAAAAGAGCCGCGAAAAGAAAGAAAAGTATTCAAGAGCCCCTACAACGGAGAAAAGACCATTGAAGTAGACCTGTTTACCTGGGAAGCACTTGATTATGTAGATAAAGTAAAAGAAGCATTTGGATTGGAGTAGATTTGAGATTTGAGATTTGAAAGATCATAACAAAACATCCAAATCCTAACATAAAAAACCCGGGGCTAAAGGCTCCGGGTTTTTTTATTAGTTCAAAAGAACTGGATTTAGTAATATGTGATCTTACAAATAGGTTTGGGGATTTGCACTTTTTCAGAACCTGTACACAAAACCCAGCAGGTATTGATCGTTGCCACTGGAGAAGGTGAGCTGCATATTTTCCCGTTGGTAAGGGCTGGTGAAAATAAAACTGCTCAATACCTACCAACGCACCGGCAAGTATATCATAACCGTCATGCCTTGTAGCATTGATCCGGCTGTAAGCAGTCTAGCCGGCCAGTACATACCCGGGAATACTGTATTTAAAGCCATACCTCTTGTGAATAAAGGAAGCTGCCTGAAGGGTAATTGACGTATGCCCCCGAGGGAAAGGCCTGCCCCCACTGTTAAACGGGCGCCGCTTATTAATGGCATATTTAAGACCTGCTGTAACAGCCAGGCTGGTAGCAAAACCTTTAGTGAATTGCCAAATGCCCTTCCTGTCTTTCATCACCACGGTAGTGAGCGCTGCTGTTGCCGGCAAAGCCAACAATATAACATCTCCGCTGGTTTCAACAGCCTCACTGTTGGGCTCAATGAGCTGTGCCTGCAAATTGGAGGGTATGCTCAGTAGAAGCCCGAACAGAAAAAGAAAAATGATCTTCTTTACCTGCTTTGTAAACTTTTGGTTATCTGTAAATCCTGATTTTAAACAATGCTGCATCGGTGAACTTTAAAGCAAATTGCATTAAATGGTGGGTCTTCCTCCCGTAACCTGCACGGTAGAACCGGTCATGTAACTGGAACCTTCCGATGCCAGTAATACAAAGGGTGCCGCAAATTCAGACGGTTGTCCCGGCCTTCCCAGCGGTGTATTTTGCCCAAAGGTTTCTACCTCATCCATTGGCATGGTAGACGGGATCAATGGCGTCCACACCGGTCCCGGTGCTACACAATTAGCCCTAATTCCTTTTGGTGCCATGATTTGCCCAAGATTGGCAGTGAAATTTTGAATTGCCCCTTTGGTGGCAGCATAAGCCAGCAGTTGTGGGTGCGGTTTATAGGCGTTGATAGAAGTGGTATTAATAATTGTACTTCCAGGTTTCATGTGAGGTTCGGCAGCTTTTACCAGGTAGAACATCGAATAAATATTGGTCTTGAAAGTCTTGTCCCACTCCTCGCTGGGAATATCCTCTATCTTTTCTCTCGCCATTTGAAAAGCTGCATTGTTCACCAGTATATCTACCTGCCCAAACTCATCTACAGCTTTTTGAACGATTTTGCTGCAATGCGCTTCTTCACTTACATCTCCCGGTACCAAAACTGCCTTTTTCCCTGCCTTTATCACCCATTTGGCAGTTTCTTTGGCGTCATCGTGTTCTTCGAGGTAAGAAATGAGCACATTAGCTCCTTCTCTTGCAAAAGCAATTGCTACCGCTCTTCCAATTCCTGAGTCGCCCCCGGTAATAATGGCATTTTTGCCTTCCAGTTTGCCCGATCCCACATAAGATTCCTCACCGTGATCTACTTTGGGCTGCATTTTATCCTCTTTCCCCGGTGTGTCCTTCTGCCGCTCCTGATCTTTAAAAGGAGGTTGTGCTTCTTTCGTTTGTGGATGCTTCATTTCTTTATTGTCATCTTTCATAGCTTAAACTTTTTTGAAGAGGTTCCAAAAATGGCATTTTTGACACCTCATGTTTCAGCCTGAATTTAAGAAAAGTAGCTCGCAGCAAAGGAATGAAGGGAACTAAAATTTTGCTACAAGTCTATTTTAGTACATGTTGCGCCAAAAGCTTCTGCACCTCATAGACATTTACAGATTTATTGAACTTCCTGGAAATACTTGGATGCTGTTCAGAAGAGATCCAGATCTTCAGCTCGGCATCAAGGTCAAAAGTCCCTGCTGTTTCCACGCTAAAGCGGGAAATACTTTTGTAGCTTATTGAAAGATATTGGGTCTTGCTTCCGGTGAGGCCTTGTTTATCTACCAAAATGAGTCGTTTATTAGTAAAGATAAAGGTATCCCTAAATATCTTAAAACCTGCTTCTATTACTTCGGAATCACAGAGCAACTGCGCGAAGTCAGATTGTAGTTCCTGATTGTCAACTGCTCCGGCATTGCCCATTAGTGATGAAAAAATTCCCATGATGATCTCTCTTTTGAGAGGAAATTTAAAACAAATAATCGAATCCCGAAGGTATCTGCATGCCAGTCTTTGAGAAAGCTTTAACAAGCTGCCTTTGCTTTAATGTCTATTTTTAGAAAAACCTTAAACTATGGCCTTCTTCGGAAAAGTTAGAAACACCATTAACTTGTTAAAAAACATTGATCTTGATCAACTGTCGAAGATCAATAAGCAAATAGATCTTCAAGAAGCTATGCAAACCCTGGGGCAGCTGGATGAGAATCAGCTCAAGGGGCTCATGAAAATGCTAAAGACCAAGCGCCGGAAAGGTCAGCACGACCTGCCACCTATTGACGGCGATTTTTACAATCTCGATCTAAAACTTACCGAAGAGCAGCGGGAACTACAGCTGAAGGTGCGAAATTTCATGGAAGATGAAGTGCGCCTGCTGGTAAATGACCACTGGAATCGCGCGAAGTTTCCCTTCGAAATTATTGAGAAATTCAAAAAACTTAACATTGCCGGAGTACCTTATGAAGGCTACGGCTGCCCCAATTTGCCATTTTTAATGGAGGGCATTATTGCACAGGAAATTGCACGGGTAGATGTTTCTATCTCCACTTTCTTTGGTGTTCACAGCGGACTGGCTATGGGTTCTATCTATCTCTGCGGAAGCGATGAGCAAAAGGAGGAGTGGCTCCCAAAAATGCAACGCCTGGAAACCATCGGCGCCTTTGGGCTTACCGAACCTAATGTGGGCAGCGGCGCAGCTGGCGGACTAGAAACCACCTGTAAATGGGATGGAGAAAACTGGGCAATTAACGGACAGAAAAAATGGATTGGAAATGCCACTTTTGCCGATGTAATTGTGATCTGGGCCCGCGATGAAGACTCCAACCAGGTAAAAGGATTCCTGGTAAGAAAAGACAATCCCGGCTTTAAGGCCGAAAAAATGGAAGATAAGATGGCGCTGCGTATTGTGCAGAATGCACTTATCACGCTCACCGATTGTAAAGTTCCAGAAAGTGACCGACTGCAAAAAGCAGAGTCCTTTAGAGATACAGCAAAAGTGCTTAAAATGACCCGCGCCGGGGTAGCCTGGCAGGCTGTGGGTTGTGCCAGGGGAGCTTATGAAAGTGCTTTGAAATACACTAAAAAAAGAGAGCAGTTTGGAAGACCTATAGCCTCTTATCAGCTTATACAAAATCACCTGGTAGAGATGATCGCCAACCTCACCTCTATGCAAACCCTTTGTTTCAGGTTGTCCGAACTTCAGGACCAGGGTCTGTTAAAGGATGAACATGCTTCACTGGCAAAAGTCTATACCAGTATGCGAATGCGCGATGTGGTTAGCAGGGCCCGGGAAGTGATGGGCGGCAACGGAATTCTCCTGGAGTATGATGTTGCCCGTTTTGTTGCCGATGCCGAAGCTATTTACAGCTATGAAGGCACCAAAGAGATCAACTCCCTTATTGTAGGAAGGGCAATCACGGGATATAGTGCGTTTGTAAATTAAGGTACTAGATCGCTGACGCTACTAGAATCAAGAATCAAGACCAGTAGGCATTGCGCAGTTTGAAGTTGGCAGATTGAAGGGAGTGGTCAGAAAAATTTAACAAACAGAGAAGATTTCTCTTCTATGGAAGGGCTGGGTGAGGATGAGATAGAATAAGAAAGAAAGAAGGTCTACCGGCCTATCGAAAAGCAGTCGTAAAATTTGAAATGAGAAGCCGTAAAATTTTATGCTGTTTGAGCCAGGTGAATCATTCTAGTTTGAGAAATTCTAAGGCGAGTTCATAAAATTTAGGCGCCGAATGAAAAATTTAGACTGCTTTTCGTAAGCCTAGATTTTTTTGTTACTTTTTTCATCAATGGAAAAAAGTAAGGAAAAGATTTTTTTAGAAATAAACTGATTATGAACCGATGAAACATAAACAAATATACATAACTCCAGATTCTTGATTCTAAATTCCAATGTCTTAACCGAAACATTAAAAAAAATGTCATTCCTAATCATCAGTCCGAAGAAAGATCCCAAAGCCTGGGTGGAGGCCTTGAAAGCCGAAGCGCCAGATTTAGATCTGGAAGTATATCCGCAGGTAAAAGATCCTTCTAAGATTGAATATGTGCTTTCCTGGAGACATCCTCACGGTATATACAGGGACTTTAAAAACCTGAAAGTAATTGCTTCCATGGGGGCAGGCATAGACCATATCATCAGCGATAAGGAAATTCCGGAGCACATCAGGATCACCCGGGTGGTCGATGCACAACTGACCAAAGATATGAGCGTATTTGTACTCTCCCTCATTCTTGAACACCTGCGCAACCTGAATGAACACCATTGCAGCAGCGAGTGGAAGCCCAAAACATATGGGCGACCGGAAAATACACAGGTGGGAATAATGGGCATGGGCGTACTGGGCGTGGGAGTAGCCGAAAAACTGATCCGGAATAAATTCAATGTCACCGGCTGGTCCCGCACCAAAAAGGAAATCCTGGGAGTCACTACCTATCACGGTGATGAGCAACTGCAGGATTTTCTGGAAGACAGCAAAATCCTGGTGAATTTGCTACCCCTGACTTCAGAAACAAAAAACATCCTGAATAAACACCTTTTTGAGAAGTTACCTGAAGGTGCTTATGTCATAAATGTGGCTCGGGGGGAACACCTTATCGAAGATGACCTTATTGAAATGATCAATACCGGACATCTCACCGGCGCAGCCCTCGACGTGTCCCGGAAAGAGCCTTTACCCGCAGCACATCCTTTTTGGAAGAACAAAAAGATCAAAGTTTCGCCACATATTGCCAGTATTACCCATCCCAAAAGTGTAGTGCCGCAAATCCTCGAAAATTACGAGCGCATGAAAGAGGGAAAGGAATTGAAGAACGTGGTTGACAGGGAGAAGGAATATTAGTATTCAGTGGTCACTGATCAGTAAAAAATATCAAACATAATTTGAAAAATATTAAATCAGAATCTGGAAACGGAGACCCATTTACCCACAACAATAAACAATAAACAACTCCATGAAAGAACTAGAGAACATCCTGGTAGCTGTAGATTTTAATGATGCCGTAGGAGACCTCCTGGCATATGCCGAAGGCCTGGCCCAGAAATTTGGTAGCAAGGTTTGGGTTTTGCATGTCGCAGCACCCGATCCCGATTTTGTAGGTTATGAACCCGGCCCGCAGTATATAAGAGACTTTAAAGCAGAAGAATTCCGGGAGGAACACCGCAATTTGCAAATGTACTGCGATAACTTCCTCAGTGAGGAGATAGAAAAAGAGGCTCTCCTGATCCAGGGTTCTACCGTAGAAGCTGTTCTGGAAGAGGCAAAAAAACTACAATCTGATTTGCTTATTGTCGGCACCCATAAACATAGTTTCCTGCATAATTTGCTACAGGAAAGTGTTTCCCTGGAGCTGCTGAAAAAAGTGAGTATACCCATGTTGACAATTCCTATTGAAGAATGATTTTTTAATGTATTCAGTGGTCAGTCATCAGTAAAAAATAAAATTTAAAAATATTCATTTTATTATCTGCGTAAATCTGTGAGATCTGCGGGAAACCTTTTAAGGGATTAAAAAAATCAATCATCAGTGGTAAGTCATCAGTCTTCACTGAAAAATCACCTGTGTGGGCAGTGCCATTCTGAAATTCTTAATCCTGTCTCTTGTTTCTTTCTTCATAATCATATTCAACAAAAAATCCCCGCCTTGTAGCGAGGATTTTTGTGAAATAAACCTGTTTGATAAGATCTATAAAATCAGCTGTATGTTTATGCATCTACATCAAGGGCTGCATCTATCCTTGCAATCAAATCATTCCAATGGTAAATACTTAACTGGTCATTCGTCCTGTTTCTGCGGGCTCTAAGATCTCTTCGCAATTGCTCGAGATCTCCACGCATTAATGCAATAACATCGGTAGAAGCAACCTCGTCACTTTCTTCTTTCTTTAAATTCTGAACATATCCTGCAGCGGCATCTACATAGGCACGCTGAATGTTTCTTCTATAAGCGTTGACCTCCTGAGACCTGTACAACTCTTCAAAAATGCCTTTTCTAAGGTCGTTCATCATCTCTACTGCGGTGTATGCCTCCCGGCCGTTCACCTGCTCATTGGTGATCATACGTTGCAGGCGGTCTTCATCTAAAAGATCATTCAGCGCACGACTTTGCAGGTTCTGTACCCGCTCAATGGCACCCGTAGGTTCAATGCGTGCCAATAGCTCCTTATCCAGCAACCAGTCGGGTGTAGAAAAAGCATGCCTATTTAAAAATTCAATGGCCGCTTCCTGTTTTTCTTCAGGGACATGAGTATAGACAGTTCCTTCCTGGTCGGCTGTTTTTCGGGTTTCGTAAACTCCTCCCACATTGGCTACCACGTGAGAAACGTAGCCTCTCCACATATTGGTAAGTTCGCGGTATACTTCAGTTAATTCGGAATAATCAGCATTATCTTTTGAAGTCCATGCAACTAAATTCGGAACCACCTTCTTAAGGTTTGCGAGTCCGTACTCGCTGGCCTTCACCTGGTCGTCACCCAGGCTTTCTCTTTGCGACTGCGGATCAATTCCGCCGTAACCATTTCCGAATTCATAAGCAGGATCCCCGGCTTTTTCAAGGATCCACTCGCTTAGAACAGGTTTCTCATCTTCGGGAGAATTGGCTTCAGGAATATACCTGTAGCCCCAGTTGATGGCATAAAGATCATAAGGCCCCATCATCCTGATGTAGCGCACTCCTTCATCACCCGGTTGAGCTACATAATTTACACGGGCATAATCCATAATAGAAGGTGTCAACCCATACTTCTGGGTGAATTCGGGAGAACGTAAAGAATCTGTAGCATAAGCCGAACTCGCCTTCATATTGTGCGGCAAACCGAGCGCATGACCTACCTCGTGCGCAATCACCATGCGCATCATCTCTCCTATTTCCTCTTCGGAAGTATTGAGCGTACGGGCAGATTCCAGCTGGGCTCCGGCTTCGATCATGTAACGGTTGCGGTAAGAACGCAGGTGGTTGTGATACCAAATAATATCGCTCTCGATGATCTCCCCGGTACGCGGATCGGTCACACTTGGCCCCATCGCATTTCTCGTGGTACTGGCAACATACCGCACCACCGAATATCGCACATCTTCGGGACTAAAACCGGGATCTTCCTCTTTTGTCGGCGGATCTTTGGCGATCACAGCATTTTTGAAACCTGCAGCTTCAAAAGCCACATTCCAGTCTTCAATTCCCTGCTTAAAATAAGGCCTCCATTTTTCGGGCGTTGCAGGATCGAGATACCACACAATAGGCTTCACCGGCTCTACCAGCTCTCCCCTTTTATAAGCTTCAATATCTTTTGGAACGAGCTGCCAACGGTTGATTATCCTGTAATCATCACTCTTAAGCTCTTCAGAATTATAATTATATTTTCGGGTGGTAAACCAGCCCACACGATGATCGGCCAGGCGAGGCTGCATTTTTTCTTCCGGAAGCAGGATCATAGATTGGTTCATCAACATAGTAATGGTTCCTGCCTGGTCTCTTTCGGGCGGTTCCTCGGCTTCATAGGTCATTACGTGTTTTACCTCTATATTTTCAGGAAAAGCATTGGCTGCGGTAATATAAGAGCGCGATTTATCCAGCTTCTTTACCTTGTATCGTTTTTTTAGAGATGGCGAAACACCGTTAATCGCGGCTACTTCTTCCTTAAAAAGATCACTCACTTCTATTACTGCGGAAGTTTTATCGTCGTTATAAGCTGCGATCTTCGAGCTGAAAAGTATAGGAAAGAAATTATTTGCAGCAACCGACTGATAAATAGGAGAACCTTCGTCACTCTCGTTCTCAAAGCTAATCACCTTCATGTCTATATAGTCACCTCGTTTTGACCAGCGCACCACCTGCTCATTGGCCTTGGAACCTGCATTGACATAGCCACCGCCGAAACCTGCGGGCACGCCGGCAATACGGCTCACCAGTAGCATATCTTTCTCCAGCATGTTAAGCGGAATTTCAAAATAGAGCTTTTCCCCTACAAAATGGGTGGTAAAAAGACCTTCGTCACTTTTGGCTGCAGCAGTGATCACCTCCTTATAAGGTTTGGTGTCATCCTGCGTCTTTTTTTGTGCCGCAGCATCACTTTTTTGTGCCGGTACAGCTTTTTGGGTTTGGCAACTCACACCAACCGCCAGGAGCAGTCCGTACATCGGTAACTTTTTTATCATGTGAAAATGGGATTTTAAGGACTTCAAGATAAACAATGAAGTTATAATTACGAAATTGGAAATACGATGGTAGAAATACGATTTTAGAAGTACGATTTTAGAAGTACGATGGTAGAAGTACGATTTTAGAAGTACGAATTTTGGAATTTGGTGCCTGGATTTTGGAATTTGGCACCTGGAATTTGGTGCCTGGATTTTGGCACCTGGAATTGTTATTCAACTCAAATTATCTTCTTTCCAGTTTAGGGGGTTATTCTGAATATATGCCGAAATATTCTGAAAAGACCTGGAATCCCTGATGATACGATCGTGAAACAGAGGTTGCCAGGCGAATGGCAAATTCATCCTGTTGGCATATTTGGTCACTGCCGATTTATAGGAACCAACAATGGATGAAATGGTGTTTTTCCCCGGATTCTGAAACCTTTTTTGTCCGATTGTTTTTTTGGGTTCTGGGGGTTGTTGCCACGGGGATTTATTCCCATTCAAAATGATAATTCCATGAATATGATTTGGCATTACCACGAATTCCCCCAATTCCACATTTTTCGCATGGTGTAATATTTCATACCACAGCACATTGGCGATCACCCCGGCAGATGACAATTTCATTTCACCAGCCTGCACCTCTCCAAAAAAATGTTTTCTGTCTTTGGTGCAAATGGTAATAAAATATGCCGCATCCCATCCATAATCCCAATGTTGCAACCGGATAGATCCATTCCGAAATTTATTCCCAGATTTTGCTGACATAAATTTTAGGTTTTTTTAGGGGAGGCATTTTAAAGATAGTCAAAAATGGCATTTTTGAAAGATATTTTTCGAATCGAAAGGCCGATGGCATGCCATCGGCCACCATTGTTACCAAATAACATTATCCATTTAAACGGAATCTCCATAACCTCCGAATGAACCCGGTGTGAAATTTCATAGATTAAAATAAAGGTTTCTAAAATGACATTTTTGGAAGATATTTTTTGAATCGAAGGCCGATGGCATGCCATCGGCCACCATTGTTTCCAAATAATATTATCCATTTAAACGGAATCTCCATAACCTCCGAAAGAATCCAGTGTGAAAATTCATGGATTAAAAGAAAGGTGTCTAAAATGGCATTTTTGGAAAATATTTTTCAAATCGAAAGGCCAATGGCATGCCATCGGCCACCATTGTTACCAGATAATATTATCCATTTAAACGGAATCTCCATAACCTCCGAGAGAATCGGGGTGAAATTTCATGGATTAAAAGAAAGGTGCCAAAAATGGCAATTTTGGAAGATGATTTTTCAATCGAAGGCCGATGGCATGCCATCGGCCACCATTGGTACCAAATAATATTATCCATTTAAATAGAATCTCCATAACCTCCGGAAAAATCCAGTGTGAAATTTTATGGATAAAAGAAAAGTGTCAAAAATGGCAATTTTGGAAGATAATTTTCAAATCGAAGGCCGATGGCATGCCATCGGCCACCATCATTACCAAATAATATTATCCATTTAAACGAAATCTCCATAACCTCCGGAAAAATCCGGGGTGAAAATTCATGGATTAAAATAAATATTTCTAAAAAGGCATTTTTGGAAGATAATTTTCGACTCGAAGGCCGATGGCATTCCATCGGCCACCATTGTTACCAGCAAACGGATAATGTTTCTACTAGAAATCCATTCCTGCAAAAACTTTTGAACGTCTTCTGCGTGTCTGCACCTTCAGCAATAAAACCTTCAAAACATTCCTTATATTTAGCCCTCTTAAAATTTTCAAAATTCACTTATGATCCACAAACCCCTACTGGCATTACTCCTGCTAATGACCACCTCTGCCATTTTTGCGCAGGAAGAAGAAAAGAAAGATGACAAAAAATGGGACGTTAACGATCCCTATACTTCAGACTGGAACATCAAAGAAGTTGCCCTCAACACCAATGAGGGCACCTGGATGAACCTCGACGTAAGCCCCGATGGGAAGCAGATCATTTTTGACCTTTTGGGGGATATTTATCTTATGCCTGCTACTGGTGGGGAAGCCACGGCACTTACCAGCGGTATGGCCTACGATGTACAGCCGCGCTTTAGCCCCGATGGGAAAAGCATCTCCTTTACAAGCGACGCCGGCGGTGGCGACAACATCTGGATCATGAATGCCGATGGCAGCGATGCAAAACAACTTACAAAAGAGAATTTCAGGCTGCTTAACAACGCGGTGTGGATGCCCGACGGCAACGCAATTGTTGCCCGTAAGCATTTCACCTCGGGCCGTTCCCTTGGAGCCGGCGAGATGTGGATGTACCACATAGGTGCAGGCGCTGCGGGGATTCAGCTTGTAGAAAAAGCCAACGAGCAACAGGATATCAACGAGCCAAGCATCTCGCCCGATGGCCGCTACCTGTACTACAGCCAGGATGTGTATCCGGGAGGAGCTTTTCAGTATAACAAAGACCCAAACAACCAGATCTACGTGATCAATCGCTATGACTTCGAAACAGGTGAGATCGACCGTGTAACCGGCGGACCGGGTGGTGCAGCAAGACCACAGGTGTCACCCGACGGGAAGAAACTGGCTTTTGTAAAGCGCGTGCGTACCAACTCGGTGCTTTACATCCACGACCTCGAAACAGGCGAAGAGTGGCCGGTTAATGACCAGCTGAGCAAAGATCAACAGGAAGCCTGGGCCATCTTTGGCGTGTATCCCGGCTTTGGCTGGATGCCCAACAGCCAGGAGATCGTTTTCTGGAGCCAGGGAAAGATCAAAAAAGCTAATATTGAGAACGCCAGTGTTTCAGAAATTCCGTTTGAGGTGAACAACATCATCAAAATTGCAGAAGCGCACCAGGTGAAGCACAAAGTCTTTTCAGAAGAATTTAATCCGAAGGTAGTTCGCCACGCAATCACTTCTCCCGACGGAAAAACGCTTGTATTCAATGCCGTGGGTTACCTGTGGAAGAAAAGCCTTCCAAACGGAACTCCGGAAAGGATCACCAAAGCTGAAGAATTCGAGTTTGAACCTGCTTTCTCTCCAGACGGAAAAAGTATCGTGTACGTTACCTGGAGCGATGACAATATGGGCGCTGTAAGAACAGTGGGGCTTAACGGAAGGAATGTCAAAAAACTAACTGCCGAAAAAGGCATTTTCAGGAACCCTTCATATTCAAGCGATGGCCGCATGATCGTCTTCAACAAGGAAGGCGGGAACTCAGACCTGGGAAGGACGTTTACGAAAAACCCCGGGATCTACCTGATGAACGCTTCCGGAGAAAACCTGAGAAAGATCAATGATGAGGGGGAATTCGCGATGTTCAACACCAATAATGATCGCATCCTGTTCCAAACGGGCGGATATTTATTCGGAAGTCTTACCAAGAAGCTGAAGAGTGTTGACCTCAACGGAAAAGACGAGCGCACGCACATGGAATCAAAGTACGGCGGCCGACTCGTACCAAGCCCCGACAATAAATGGGTAGCCTTTAGCAACCTGCACAAAGCTTACGTGGCTCCGTTGTTAATGACAGGTAAAGCTGTGGAAATAGGACCCAATTCCAAAACCGTTCCGGTGAGTCAGCTGGCGAAAGATGCAGGGATCAACATCCACTGGTCTAACGATAGCCAGAATGTGCACTGGACTTTGGGAGATGAATATTTCACCAATAAAATTACCGAGCGTTTTACCTTTTTAGAGAACTCGGTAGATTCCATTCCGCCAATTACCGAGCAGGGAACAAAGATTGGTTTAAAAGTAAAGACCGATGTGCCTTCAGGACAGATCGCCTTCACCAATGCCCGCATTATTACCATGAACGGGGAGCAAGTGATCGAGAACGGAAGTATCGTGATCGAAGGCAACAAGATCGTGCAGATAGGGAATGCTTCCGAAGTAAATGTGCCGAAAAATGCGAAAGTTTATGATGTGAAAGGCAAGACCATCATGCCCGGAATGGTAGATGCGCATGCTCACATTGGCGCTTTTAGATACGGATTAACGCCGCAGCAGCACTGGCCTGCGTTTGCAAACCTCGCTTACGGGGTTACCACCGCGCATGACCCTTCTGCTTTGAGTGAAACCGTCTTCGGAATGGCCGAATTGATCAAGAGCGGCGAAATGGTTGGCCCACGCCTCTACTCCACCGGGATCATCCTTTACGGGGCCGAAGGAGATTTCAAAGCAGAGATCAACAGCCTGGAAGACGCAAGATCTGCCTTACGCAGGACCAAAGCTTTTGGGGCGACTTCGGTAAAAAGTTACAATCAGCCGCGCCGGGAGCAACGCCAGCAGGTGATGCAGGCTGCCAAAGAACTCGACATGAACGTGGTGCCTGAGGGCGGAAGTACTTTCTTCCACAACATGAACATGATCGTGGACGGGCACACCGGGATTGAACACAACATCCCAATCGCACCGGTCTATAAGGACATTAAGACACTTTGGGGCAACAGTAACACCGGTTACACGCCTACGCTCATCGTAAATTACGGTGGAATCAACGGGGAATATTATTTCTACGATAAGCACAATGTGTGGGAGAATGAGAAACTTCTGGAATTCACGCCGCGTTCTGTGATCGATTCCCGTTCGCGACACCGCACCAAAATACCTGATGAAGAATACGAAAACGGACCTATCTTGGTTTCAGAAACTGCAAAAGAACTTTCGGACATCGGCGTAAAAGTGAACATGGGTGCCCACGGACAATTACAGGGCCTTGGAGCACACTGGGAGCTGTGGCTGATACAAATGGGCGGCATGAGCAACATGGAAGCCTTAAAAACTGCCACTATCAACTCCGCAGAATACCTTGGTCTGGGTGACGAGATCGGAAGCCTGGAAGTCGGTAAACTCGCCGATTTGCTGGTACTGGAGGAAAATCCGTTGGAAGACATCCAGAACACCAACAGCATCATCTACACCATGGTAAACGGAAGACTTTATGATGCCAGTACTATGAACGAGATTGGAAACGAACCGAAAAAAAGACTGAATTTTTACTGGGAGAACAACAACTACAACCCTTCTTTTGGATGGCACGAGGAAGGGCATGCACATGGATGTATGGCGCATTAGGGATTGTATAATGTATAATGAATATTGTATAATGGGTGATTAGACCGCTGTGCTGTTAGACGTTAGACATTAGACGTTAGATTTTAGACTTACTCTTACCGGAAAAAAAGTAAGAGACAAGAACCAGGTCTAAAAAACAGATAAGCCGGGATCCTTTGGATTTCGGCTTTTTCTTTTTAACACCCGTCATCCTGAACTTGTTTAAGGATCTTTTTGAATCATATAAGCCTAATTGTAAATATTTCTGTCTAAAAACCCATTCCCTCCCTTTAGGGTTGGGGAAAAGGAATGGGTTTTTAGGTTGGGATCCCAAAAATGACATTTTTGAGAGGAATTTCTCCAGTTGATCCAGAACTGCCTCTTTAATATATGCCGTCCCTCTGGGACTCTCATTCTTCTTATGAAAATCCGGGGCTAGAAATATATCGCCCCTCCGGAGCTCGGATTGGGCTAAAGCCCTTTTCCATATCTAATTAGTCCCCTACCTGAAGGTGGGGGCAATTGAAGGAATTTAGACCTCTCCCAACCCGCCCGGCGGGCACCCCTCCGAAGGAGGTGATAAGATAGAAATGAATTGCCTCTGGCTTTAGCCGGAGGACCAAAAAAGGACAAAGAGAAAGGGCTTTAGACCAATTGTAAATATCTCTTTCCAGAACCCATTCCCTCCCTTTAGGGCCGGGGAAAAGGAATGGGTTTTTAGAACGGGGTCCCAAAAATGGCATTTTTGAGAGGGATTTAGTCCAGTTGGTCTGGAACCGCCTCTTTAAATCGATCAGCTCAAGAATTCCACAGGGGTTTGGGCGAGGGTGTTTTGCTCAAGACTGAAGATGATCCTGGTACCCTCAGGCTGTCCCTGCTCATCTTTTTTGTCAATAAGCTCACAATTAATATGGCCGGGATAACTTTTGTTGAAAAGCTCAATCCTTTCTTTTATGATCTGCATGCCCATGCTTTTATGGTCTTTTTCGGAAGATCTTTTTTCTGTGCCGCTTCTGCCCACGCCATTATCATCGATAATGATCTTGACGATCTCTCCTTCAGGAATCACCTCCAGGCGCAGGGTCTTGGTTTCGCGTTTGCTGGGAAGCAGGCCGTGCCAAATGGCATTTTCGATGAGCGGCTGTAGCAGCAATGGCGGGATCAGGATCTTTTCAACTTCGGGCGCATCTTCCCCCTTTATTTCAAAAGTGAAGTCTTTTTCAAAACGGTTCTTTTCAAGGGTAAGGTAATATTGAGTCAGCTTAAGTTCTTCAGATAAAGGCACCACATGTTTTTGAGAGGTTTCCAGCACCATCCTTGTGTACCGGCTAAACACCACCAGGTACTTCATGGCTTTGGCGTTTTGATTGCTTTGTATCAAATAAGTGATCGCATTGAGGCTATTAAATATAAAATGAGGGTTAACACGCAGGCGGGTCACCAGGATCTCTGCCCGGGCAAGATTGCGCTCGTAGATGGCCTTCATCTTTTCCTTTTCTTCAACTAAGATCCGCGCATTGATCTTCTTTCTCATTTTGATGTTTCGGTATTGCAACAGGAAAATGACCAGGATAAACAAAAGGCCCGTTGCCAGGAGTAACATAAGGATCCTGCGCCGCTCCAGCTTTTGCTGCTGATTGTCCAGCAGGGTTTGCTGCAGCGCTTTATCCTTTTCAAGTAACTGAATGTGATCTTCCTTTTTCTCAATATCATACTTGCGAATAAGGGCAGCTATTTCCACATTCTGTTCCGTGAGTTTTATACTGTCCTCATAAGCTTTACCCTGTTTGAGGTACTGTAAAGCTGCGGAAGGTTCCTGCTGCCTTTCGAGTATATTCGACAGCTGATAGGAATTCTGCATGATCAATCCGTGTTGATTGAGATCTTTGGCGAGGTCAAGAGACCTTTCATAATAATCTTTTGCCGCAACAAACCTATCCTGCCTGAAGCGTACGTCGCCCAAACTTCCAAGGATCTGCGCCTGTTGATGCGCATCACCCAATTTCTCAAACCTGCTTAAGGCATCTTCAAAATAAGAAGCAGCCCTGTCCAGCTCCTTCCCCTCTTCCAGGTAAGATTTTCCATAGAATTCATAAGTGATCGCAAGACCGTAATCGTCATTTCTCTCCCGGTTTATCCCAAGCAGTTCATCCAGGTACTTTCGGGCGGTTTTATACTCTTCCTTATCAATATAGTAATCACTTATAGAAAGATAATTCATCGCCACCCCAAGGCTGTTGCCCCTTTCCTTTTCGGCTTCGAGAGATCGTTCAAAGTAACTCAATGCCTCATCCTGTCTTCCGGGAATATTCCCCAAAGTGTTACCTATTCCATTCCCGGCTATAGCGATATTTTTAAGATCGTTCTCCTTTTCGGCAATCTTCAGGGCCTTCATGTAATACGAAACGGCTGTATCAAACTTTTGGTTGTAACGCCCTGCCACTCCCGCATTGTTGGCAAAAATCATTTTAAAAACAGGATCGACCTCCATGTCTTTTACCAGGTCAAAAGCTTTGGTATGCAAAGAAAGCGACTCATCGTAACGCTGATGATACCTGTAAAGCAGCCCCAGGTTATCAAGCGTCCTGGCATATAGCAGGGAATCGCCTGTATTTAATGCCTCCTGAATAAGTCCCCTCGCAAGGTCATATTCCTCTTCTTCCGTGTGGTTTTCCCGGTGAAACTCCCTTAGCATTTGTATACCATAGACCACCTTTAGGGAATCATTGGTTTCCGCTTCAAAAGATGTTTTAAGGCTATCGATCCGGGATTGGGAAAAGCCGGTGGTGGCAAACAGCAGGATCAACAGGAAGCCCAGCACGCCTGATGTACTGTAGAATTTCTTTGAAATATTCAACAGAAGCTTCCGTAGAAGAAAGATGACACAAATTTTGTTAAGCCGTTTTGGTAATTGCATCAAATAAGTTTGTGATAAGGTCCTTTTTACTTTTGCTCACAGGTATGGATTTTCCATCATGCATTACAAGATAGCCGCCATCATTCCGGTAGTATTTCTTCATGTAATTCGGATTGATGAGATAGGACTTGTGAATTCGGATAAAGAAATATTTATCGAGCAGTTTCTCAAATTCCTTGAGGGTTTTGCTCAAAACAAGTTTTCGGTTGTTCGTAGTAAAGAGTAATGTGTAGTTATTCTGGCTTTGGCAATATAAAATATCGTTTGTCTCGATAAACTCGAATCCTTCGGTGACCGGCACCGCTATTTTATTCTTCAGGATGCCTTCCCTTTTCATGTAGTTCAACAGCTCAGTCATTCTGTCTGAAGAAATATCTTTCTTCAATTCCCTTTCTTTCTTCCATTGCTGCACTGCCCATATAAATTCGGTTTCATCAATGGGTTTGAGTAGATAATTTACCGCCCTGGCCTTAAAAGCCTGCGCAGCATACTGGCTGTATGCGGTGGTAAAGATGACATCAAAATCTTCTTCGGAAAGCTGGTCCAGCAATTCAAAGCCATTCATTCCCGGCATTTCCACATCCAGGAATAGCAAATCGGGCTTTACATTGGGAATAGCTACAAGGGCATCTTCAGGTTTGGTCCCTTTGAAAACGATCTCCGCTTCGGGAAATTTGCTCTTAATATGCAGGACCAACCCTTCCACACAGTGCACCTCATCGTCTACAATTGCTACTCTCATACTGGATAAACTTCAAAAAATCAACAGATTATACTAATAAATATGGGTTTAATAAATGACCTTTTAAAAAAGCAGCCACTTAAATACTGATATGTCTGAGGAAAAACCCCGTATGAGTTAGGCAGCACAAAAACTGACAGCCAGGTCTACAAACAGCCTTTGAATAATTTTTACCCGTATTTCCCTAATTGACAACTGCCTTACACTCATTTACCACTCACGTAAACCTCTAATTTTATGACTTTTACACCAAGCAATCAGAAAAAAATACTTCTGAAAAATTCTAAACTAACCTTGAACTATTACAGAATGAGAACCAAACAACTTTTTACTACCGCTTTAATTTTCCTGGGAACCTGCTTTGTGACCAACGCACAAAATGATACCCGGTTTGGGGCCATGATCGCTTATGGTACTGAAATAGAAAACGTGGGAATTGGCGTTAATGCTGAAATACCTGTCATGGAGAAACTCAACATCTCTCCCGGCTTCATTTATTACTTTCCAAAAGATGAATATGGGGTGAGTTTGAACTGGTGGGAAATAAACGGAAATGCCAATTATTACTTTGTAGAAAACCAAAGCCTGGATTTTTATGGCATTGCGGGAATCAATTACACCCATGTAAAATTCTATTTTGAAGAGGCTGTCTGAAAAGGCAGCCTTTTTTTTGTATAAAAAGTTATAGCTGTTTATTTTTAGGTTATGAGCAGAAAAGTAGTTTTTAAGACTTATCATCAAAATCAGTTAAGTCTTATTCCCC
>Ga0098067_1000305_pt1 | contig 19775 bp, 17 predicted proteins | sample 26_taG_FD_92578 | JGI IMG/M metagenome (GOLD analysis project Ga0098067, IMG submission 92578) | Marine viral communities from Cariaco Basin, Caribbean Sea - 26_WHOI_OMZ | ecosystem: Environmental > Aquatic > Marine > Oceanic | place: Caribbean Sea: Cariaco Basin | collected 2014-11-09
AAGAAATACTCAAGCACCAAATTCTAATCTATATCCTGTCAAGTAAAAAACGCAATAGAATTTTTCAAATAAAATCATCTGTGCATCTGTGGCAGACATTTCTCAAGAGCCCAAAGTTTTGTTCACAAAAAACTTCAGAAAAAATTCGTGCATTCGTGGCAAAGAAATGTTTGTACACGGCACGGATTACAAATCCGCGCCAACCTCACGTAATAAAAATAAATACTCAAGCACCAAATTCCAATCTAAATCCTTTCCCGCAGGAACGAATCAGAATTTTTAAATAAAATCATCTGTGCATCTGTGGCAGACATTTCTCAGAGTCCAAAGTTTTCGTCCACAAAAAACTTCAGAAAAAAACAGAAAATTCGGGGATTCGTGGCGAAAAAAATGTTTGTGCTCGGCACGGATTACAAATCCGCGCCAACTTCACGTAATAAATAAGAAATACTCAAGCACCAAATTCCAATTTATGCCTTGTCACAGACAGGAATGAAACAGAAATTTTCAAATAAAACCATCTGTGCATCTGTGCATCTGTGGCAAAAATTTCACAAGAGTCCAAAGTTTCATTCACAAAAAATTTCAGAAAAAAACAGAAAATTCGTGGATTCGTGACGAAAAAATGTGTTTGTGCTCGGCACGGATTGCAAATCCGCACCAACCTCACGTAATAAATAAGAAATACACAAGCACCAAATTCCAATTTATGCCTTGTCACAGGTAGGAACGAAATAGAAATTTTTAAATAAAATCCTCTGTGCATCTGTGGCAAAAATTTCACAAGAGCCCAAAGTATTCGTTCACAAAAAACTTCAGAAAAAAATTCGTTGATTGTTGGCGAAAAAATGTTTGTACATGGCACGGATTGCAAATCCGCGCCCACCTCACATAATAAATAAGAAATAGTCAAGCACCAAATTCCAATTTATGCCTTGTCACAGGCAGGAACGAAATAGAAATTTTCAAATAAAATCATTTGTGCATCTGTGGCAGACATTTCTTAAGAGCCCAAAGTTTTCGTTCACAAAAAACTTCAGAAAAAAAAAAGAAAATTAGTGGATTCGTGGCGAAAAATTGATTGTACACGGCACGGATTGCAAATCCGCGCCAACGCGCTGCTCTAAATGATCTGCGTATATCCGCGAGATCAGTGGGAAAAAATTATAATCATTGGCAATTAATTCCACGTTAAAAGCCAAAAGCCTGAAAGCCAAAATCATTTTCAGGAAGACCTCCCAAAAATGCCATTTTTGGCACCTCTTTAAATTTAGATTCAAATTTTCTCGATTACTTTTTCCAATCTTCTTTCAATCCCGTGAGTTCTTCTTATTTTTGCCCCTCTAAAAGATCAAAACGATTATGTACAGAAGTCATACCTGCGGGGAATTAAGAATAGAAGACCAAGGAAAGCAAGTAACCCTCTCAGGATGGGTACAAAAGACCAGGGATAAAGGATTTATGGTGTGGGTTGATCTACGGGACAGGTATGGCCTTACCCAGCTTATTTTTGACGAGAAACGCACCCCAAAAGAGATCATGGAAAAAGCTTCCCAGCTGGGTCGTGAGTTTGTGATTCAGGTGAAAGGAGAAGTCATTGAGCGGGAATCCAAAAACCCTAACATGCCGACTGGTGATGTGGAGATCCTGGTTTCAGAATTAAATATTCTTAATTCGGCTCAACTTCCGCCGTTTACTATAGAAGATGAAACTGATGGAGGGGAAGACCTCAGGATGAAGTATCGTTACCTCGACATAAGACGTAACCCGGTGAAGAACAAACTCATCTTCCGCAGCAAAGTGGCTATGGAAGTGCGTAAACTTTTATCAGAAAAAGGATTTATTGAGGTTGAAACTCCTGTACTAATTAAATCTACGCCCGAAGGTGCCAGAGATTTTGTGGTTCCCAGCCGCATGAATGAAGGACAATTTTACGCTTTACCGCAGTCGCCACAAACTTTTAAGCAACTGCTTATGGTAGGCGGGATGGATAAATATTTCCAGATCGTAAAATGTTTTAGAGATGAAGATCTGCGTGCAGACAGGCAGCCGGAGTTCACACAAATAGACTGTGAAATGGCTTTTGTGGAGCAGGAAGATATCTTAAACATGTTTGAAGATTTTACACGTAACCTCATCAAAGCAGTTAAAGACGTTGAGATTACCGAATTCCCGCGCATGACCTATGAGCAGGCCATGAAGAAATACGGAAATGACAAGCCCGACATACGTTTTGGAATGGAATTCGGCGAACTTGATGATCTGGCCAAGAACAAAGGCTTCAATGTTTTTGACCAACAGGAACTGGTAGTAGGAATCGCGGTTCCCGGTGCTGCTTCCTATACAAGAAAAGAGATCGATAAACTTATTGACTGGGTAAAAAGACCTCAGATTGGTGCTAACGGATTGGTTTGGGTAAAATACAACGAAGACGGATCTCTAAAATCTTCGGTTGACAAATTTTATTCGGAAGAAGACCTTAAAGCATGGGCAGAGAGAACAGGAGCAAAAGCAGGAGACCTTATCCTGGTAATGGCAGGTGATGCCGATAAAACCCGAACCCAGTTAAGTGCACTAAGAATGCACCTGGGCAATGAACTGGGCTTAAGGAAAGCCGACGAATTTGCACCGCTATGGGTGGTTGATTTTCCCCTTTTAGAGTGGGATGAAGAAACAGGAAGGTATCACGCCATGCACCACCCTTTCACTTCCCCAAAACCCGAAGACATCAAATTACTTGACACCGAACCCGGGAAAGTTAGAGCCAATGCCTATGACCTGGTGCTCAATGGAAACGAGATTGGAGGAGGCTCCATAAGAATTCATGACAAGAATACACAGGCAATGATGTTCAACCATCTTGGATTTACACCCGAAGAAGCTAAGGCTCAATTTGGCTTTCTCATGGATGCATTTCAATATGGCGCACCACCGCATGGCGGTATAGCCTTTGGTTTTGACAGGCTGATTGCCATTCTTGGTGGACAGGAAACTATACGTGATTACATCGCTTTCCCTAAGAATAACTCAGGTCGTGATGTGATGATCGATGCTCCGGCAAGAATAAGTGAAGATCAACTTAAAGAGCTAAACTTAAAGTTACAAGTTAATTCCTAATATAAATGTCCTGCCTGGCAGGACATTTTTTTCTTTATTACTATGAGTACTAAAAGCAGGAATCCGTTATTTACAAGGTTTTTGATTTGGAGAACCAAACACCTTTCTTTGCAGCAGTTTGTAATGATACTGGCGGCCCTCATAGGTTTTACTGCAGGTTTGGCAGCTGTGGTGATCAAGAACCTCACCCACTTTATTCAGCGTTTACTTGAAGGGGAGCTAATTGTAAACTATCACCATGCTTTCTACTTCATCTTTCCTATAGTTGGGCTGGCACTTACATTATTCATAGCAAGGTATGGGATAAGACATCCCATAGGGCACGGTATACCTTCAACTTTGTACGCCATTTCAAAGAAAAAAGGGCTTATGAAGCCCATGCAAATGTATGCCTCCATAATCACAGCACCTATCACGGTAGGGTTTGGAGGATCTGTAGGGCTTGAAGGCCCCACAGTAGCAACAGGAGCGTCCCTGGGTTCAAATATCTCGAGAGCTTTTAACATGAACCAGGCGACCCGCACCTTACTCATTAGTTGTGCGGCAGCCGGTGCCATGTCAAGTATCTTCAAGGCTCCTATTGCGGCAATTGTATTCGCCATTGAAGTTTTTAGCCTGGACCTCACCCTGGCCTCCCTTCTACCCTTGTTACTGGCTTCAGTTTCTGCTATACTTACTTCGTACTTTTTCTTTGGTTCAGATATTATTTTGCCTTTTAGCCTTAAAGACAGCTTTGAAATGAGCGATGTGCCTTATTACATCCTCCTGGGCGTATTGGCAAGCCTCTGCTCCATCTACTTTACAAAAGTTTATTTCTGGATCAATAAATTATTTAAACGGCTGGATTCTCCTTTTCACCGCTTACTTGTGGGAGGAGGAGCACTGGGAGTGCTTCTTTTTCTCATTCCGCCGCTGTATGGAGAAGGTTATAATGTAATAAATAATTTGCTGCAAGAAGATTATCTTGAAGCTTTGGGCAGTAGCTTATTCAATGAATACCTAGACAATTTTTGGGTGATTATTGCGCTCCTTGCCGGGCTGGTGATCTTTAAAATTGTGGCGACTTCACTTACTTTTAACGCAGGTGGAATTGGAGGGATATTTGCTCCCGTTCTATTTATGGGAAGCACCATGGGGCATTGCTTTGCTTTGTTCATGAACCACATTAATGTATTAAGAAGTCCATTATCGGTAAGTAATTTTACCCTCGTGGGAATGGCCGGACTAATGGCGGGAGTGCTTCACGCACCTCTTACTGCCATCTTCCTGATTGCTGAGCTCACTCACGGATACGAACTTTTTGTGCCGCTAATGATCACTTCAGCAATATCTTTTATGATCACTACCCGGTTCCTGCCACACTCAGTATACACCAGTGAACTGGCAAAACGTGGAGAGCTGATCACACATAATAAAGATCATGCCGTACTTACCCTTATGAATATAAAGCAGGTTATAGAAAGGAACTTTGTTACTTTAAAGACAGGCATGACTTTGGGTGAGATTGTGAAGGAAGGTGTGGTAAAATCATCGCGGAATATTTTTCCTGTGGTAGATAGCGACAATAACTTTATGGGTGTGCTATTGCTAGATGACATAAGACCAATAATGTTTGACAAAAAACTTTACGACAGCGTAAAGATTGAAGAACTTATGCAGGCAGCACCCGATATCATTGATGAAGAAAAAGACAGCCCAAAAACGATAATGAAAAAATTTCAGGAAACTGATGCCTGGAACCTTCCGGTAGTGCGAAAGAATAAGTATCTTGGGTTTGTATCAAAATCTAAGCTTCTTACTGCCTACAGGAAGAAGTTAATAGAAGTAACAGTATGAAAGTTTTATCCATTCTTACCCAAATAGTGGCCATTTTAATCGGGATCTCCTTTTTAGCGGGGTTTTATATTATGCAGGATGATCAGGCATTAGGAGACAGGATTGTGGGGCTCTCTGTGCTTGCGACAGTTTTCTTTCTCTTACCCATGTTCCTGGTACTTCGCTGGCGTGGAAAAAAATTAAAAGATTATACACTTTCCGATGAAAATTTGAAGAAAATGAACGATCGGAAAAAGAAGTAACTGCCACGTTTTAAAATTTTTAGAAATAAATAACAATTTGATTAACCCCTGTTTCAATAATTGGATTATGTTTGTACTTTATTAATTATTATTTTTTTACAATGGAAGGTACAGTTAAATTTTTCAATGAATCAAAAGGTTACGGATTCATCACCAACGACGACACAGGAAGAGACATCTTTGTTCACGTTACAGGACTTAACGGAGAAACTCTTAATGAAGGAGACAAAGTTGAGTATGAGGAAGAAGAAGGAAGAAAAGGATTGACCGCAACTAGAGTGCGCGTAATCAACTAATCATATTAGTTTTTAGCTCAATCAAAAAGTCCTGCACAGTTGCAGGACTTTTTTTGGTTTTATACATGATGTACTTCCTTGATTCCTTCCAGCATTTGGGAAGTCATTTTCTCGAGGTCAAATTCATGCCTCCAGCCCCAGTCCTGGCGGGCAGCAGAATCATCAATGCTTGATGGCCACGAATCGGCTATTGCCTGTCTAAAATCGGGATCGTAAGAAATTTCAAAATCAGGAATATGTTTTTGTATTGAAGCAGCAAGTGTCTCTGGAGTGAAGTTAAGAGCAGAAAGATTGTATGAAGATCTTATTTTCACATTCTCAGCCGGGGCTTCCATTAAAGAAATAGTGGCTCTAATAGCATCATCCATAAACATCATAGGTAGCTCGGTATCTTCTTTTAGGAAGGAGGTGTATTTTTCGGTTTTCAGGGCCTCATGGTAAATCTCCACAGCATAATCTGTAGTACCACCGCCGGGCAGTGTCTTATAACTAATCAACCCCGGATAACGGATACTTCTTACATCAACGCCAAATTTCCTGTGATAATATTCACACCAGCGCTCCCCGGCCTGTTTGCTTATTCCATAAACCGTGGTTGGCTCCATGATAGTGGTTTGAGGAGTATTTTGTTTAGGCGTGGTAGGCCCAAAGACAGCAATACTTGACGGCCAAAAAACCTTGCTCACTTTTCCATCTTTTGCAAGGTTAAGAACGTGGAACAAAGAATCCATGTTCAATGCCCAGCCTTTCATGGGGAACTTTTCGGCTGTAGCACTCAGCATAGCTGCCATTAAGTATATTTCATCAATATCATATTGAATAACAAGGTCTTCAATTTGATGATAGTTGGTAGCATCGGCTATCTCAAAAGGGCCCGAAGCCATCAGCTCTTTGCTTCCTTCCCTAATGTCACAGGCAATTATATTATCTTTTCCCTGCTTTTCCCGCAGGGCCATAGTAAGTTCGGTTCCTATTTGCCCGCAAGCACCAATTATCAATATCTTTGAAGCCATAAAAGTTTCTTTTTTTAAGTAGCAGCAAAGATATTCAATTCAGGAAAGATGAGAAATTCCCTGGTCCTAAATCCAGGGCCATTTTGGATATAATGACTTAAAAAAACTGCACGAAAAGCATATCTTTAGAAAATGAGAAAAATTGTTCTATTAGTGAGTTTGGTCTCCTTCTTTTCCTGCGGAGAAAAACAGGAAAAACCGGTTTCTCCGATTAATTCTGAAAAATCATTTTTAGATCCTTTGGAAGTAAACACTACCCGCTCGGTAAATCTTTTACCCGAAGCCCGGGAGGTTGCCGGAGAGTGGCTCGCATATGCCACTGCACAGAACGAAATTCAGAATTTGGAAAACAGTACCGGACAGGAAATACTCAGCTCGGCAAATAATCTTGTACAGATCATGGAAAACCTGCGTACCACTATTCCTGATTCCTTAAAAAGCACAGCGGTTGAAGCCCGTGCCAATGTTCTTTACACCAAAGCGCAGTTACTTCACCAACTTTCAAATAAAAAACAAAAGAACCCCGACGAAATTCTTGATCTTGCCGAAGATATGATCACCGAATTTGATAATTTTAAGTTGCAGCTCAACGAACTTTTCCTGAAGACCCCCGAAAATTTTGAAACGGAACTCGACCGGGAATTTCAAGAGCCCCTGGAACCCGACAGTACCGGAACCATTCCCCCATTTCGCAGAAATGTTGAAAGGCAGTGATTTAAACGGAAACAAGAATCACGAGACTAAACCAAGATTTTTTTAAATATTCAAACAACAAATTCACAAGAATCTTTCAAAAAACATCCCGGCGAATCAGTGCAATAAGCTGTAAACCTTTTAAAGGAATAGGGTATATTAAATATTGTATAATCTAAAATAAAACTGCCTCTTGCAACTTTTCTAAGCATCGATCACCTGACCGCTAAATAACTATTCTTTCTCCCTCGCTGCCGGATCCTTAGGCGCCAGTGGTGAAAATGCAGGACCTTCAATCACTTCTCCTGTTGCCTTGAACCTGCTTCCGTGACAGGGGCAATCCCAGCTTTTCTCGGCATCGTTCCAGTCTACTATACAATCCATATGGGTACAAACGGCCGACTGGCAATGTACCTGTCCCTTTTCATCTTTAAAAACAGCCCATTTTTCATTCTCTACTTCCACTACTTTTCCCTGGCCGGCAGCAATTTCATCAAAAGAACCGGCTTCAGCTTTTCCAGGCAGGTCTTTGATGTATTGTTTGGCTACATTGAGGTTTTCCTTGATGAAATTCTTTGCCGACTTAACAGGGGTGAACCTGGATGCTTTATAGAGATCACTCCACTCATTTTCCCTGTTATTAAGCTGGTCATTTAAGATCATAGCCGAAAGCACCCCATACGTAAGTCCATCTGTAGAAAAACCTGTGGCGATATAAATATTGTCATCAGAACTTTCGCCTATATACGGCAACCCATCTGCAGGTTTGTAATGCTGTGCACTCCACTCATAATCTATTGAAGCAACATCAAAATGTTTTCTGGCATTCTGTTCCAACTTTTTGAAGAAACAGCTGTAATCATCCTCCTGTCCAACTTTGTGATGGCCACCTAACACCAGCACATAATTATCTTCTCCCTTGCTGTATGTGCGCATTGAAGTATGAAAGTCGGCCTCTGTGTCCCAGTAAATACCATCGGGAAAATCACCTGAGTTTAATTTAGCTGCAATTGCATATTCCCGGTAAGGATAAAGTGCGGTTTGCAAGCCATAAATTCCCTTGGGAGTATGGGTGGCTAAAATGACCTTTTTGGCAGTTACTTTACCGCTATCGGTTGAAAGTACAAGATCTTCCTCCTTTTCAATATGGTGGACCTCCGAATTTTCAAAGATCCTGCAATTTGCACTGTCAATTTTTTCTGCAAGCCCCCTCACAAACGCAGCAGGATTGAACTGGGCCTGCCCTTCTACCTTTATCGCCTTACTCACTTTTACAGGTATGGGTAAGTCGTGTACTTCTTCTACCGGCAACCTGTAATGAGCAGCAGCTTTGATCTCCTTCTCTATGGTCTCGTCCTTTTTTTCTGTCTCGCTAAATAGATACCACGGCACGCGCTTAAAACTGCAATTAATCTGGTATTTATTTACCAGTTCCTCTACCAGGTTTACTGCCTGTCCCCGCGATTGCGCCACTCTTGAAGCTGTATCTTCATTCCATTTGCTTTGAATGTGATGCAGGCGCTTATCTACCATAGCGTAGAGGTTCCCTGTAGAATCGCCCGTGGTCCCGCCACTTATAGTACCTGCTTCAAGAAGCACTACCTTTTTACCCGATTTTGCCAAAAGGTATGCGGTTGTAATGCCCGTAATACCTCCCCCAATAATGGCTATTTCGACACTAATATTTTCATTTAAAACGGGAAAATTCGTGTTCGGGGCGGCTGATTTCCAGATAGATCGTGTCATAAAAAAAGGTCTTTTTTCTAAAGATAACAACCCTTGTTCCTGCTGCCAATTGTATTAAGTTAGTTTTTTGTTAATCCTGCCACCGCTAAAATTTTGTAACAATTGCTTCAGAATGACGTCTATAAACAAAACATTCTCAATGAAATCCCTCTTAGTATTCTTTCTATTTCTCCAGGCTACTTTTGTTCAGGCACAGGAAATCAAAGCCAAAGTGCTTGATGCCGGTACTAAACAACCTATACCTTACGCGAATGTTGTTTTTGGTGAAAACCGCGGACTCGTTACCAATGAAGAAGGCTACTTCAGCTATAATGCCGAAGAAGATAAACTTCCCGAAATAGTGAAGATCTCCTCTTTAGGGTACGAACTCCTTGAAATTACCCCCGCTGAAATTTCCGAAGGAATTATTTATCTGAAGCCCGCATCTATTGAACTGGGAGAAGTCTTCCTTTCTAACAAGAACCTTTCAGCAAAAGAAATTTTAGAAAAAGTCAAAGAAGAGGTTAATCACAACTACAACTTTGACAACAGCAAGAAGAGGGTCTTCTTAAGACAATCTGGTACCAGTTATGTGCGCCGGTTTAATATGGAGGTAGATAAGAGCACGATTGAAGGGATTGATCAGGACCTCATGAATGAGATCTCTGCAAAAATCCCTAAAGTTTCCGATTCGTATAAAGAAGTTTTGGCCGACATGTACGGGAACTATGACACCCAGAAGGTGAACATCATTAAAGCGGCAAACCTTTACAATCCGAAGAGCATGAAAAACCTGGAGGAGATCACCGAAAATTTCAACACGCTCTTCATGAACACCTTAAAAGAACGTTCTTACCTGAAGATAAAATCGGGGATCATAGGGTTTAAGGTAGATGAAGACGAATTGAAAGAAGGACTGGTAGTAACCGAAAAAAAGGAAGAAAAAACTCCCGAAGAGAAAGAAAAGGCCTGGATTAAAAGCAGAAAGTATCTACAGGAGAGTTCAGATGCTAATGTAAAAAGGCTTATGAACGGTATGTTCTGGAAAGAGGACATTACTTTTAACCTTTTTGACAAGTCGAACAAGTACAAATTTAACCTCAACGGCTACGCGTATATTGACAACAATACCGTTTACGTCATAGATTTTGAACCCAAAAGAGGAGCCGATTTTAAAGGCAGGATGTACGTCAATACGCTAGATTATGGGGTACATCGTTTGGAATACGAAAATGTGAAGCCATTAAAGAAATTTCGTCTCTTCGGAATTAGCACTGCCGATGATGTTTACCGCGGCAAGATGATCTTTGTAAAAGACGAAGCCGGAAAATACAACCTGAGTTACCTGGAGCGCGAAACCGGGGAAACCGTGGGAATTAAGCGGCCACTCACCATTATTGAAAAGAACAAACACGTTAAAGGCCGCCGCAAACAAAATGAACTCGACCTTGACCTCGATCTTAGGGTGAGCGAAATCGTGAAGCTACAGCTGGTAGTATATCAAACCGAATCCATGGCTCCCGGAAGCCTCGATAATATTGCTGCCACCGATGATTTTGAATATAAAACCTTTAAAACATACAACCCCGATTTCTGGAGCGGGTACAACATCATTGAACCCAATAAAGCGATTAAAAACTTTGTGGCACTCGATGCCGAAAAGGAAAATTTATAAGAACTTAATTATTATCAATTTTTATCCCGTCTACCCACTAAAGACTACAGACTATAAACTATAAAAACCTATGCAAAAAATACCTTTTTTGACACTCCTGTTTTTCTTCGGAAGCTTTGCCTTTGGGCAGTCCGAAAAGAGCAGCGTAAACAATCTTCTCGAAGAATGGCATAAAGCTGCTGCCGAAGCCAACTATGAAGATTATTTCAGTTTAATGGCTGAAGAATCTGTCTTTATAGGCACAGATCCTACCGAGAACTGGAACAAACAGGAATTCATGAAATGGGCCAAACCGTATTTTAACCGTGGCACGGCCTGGAGCTTTAGCACCCTGGAACGGAATATTTTCTTCGCCGAAGATGCCAAAATAGCCTGGTTTGACGAGCTACTGGATACTCAAATGGGTATTTGCCGCGGGAGCGGGGTCGCAGTAAAAGAAGGTGACACATGGAAAGTAAAACACTATGTGTTGTCAATCGCTGTACCCAATGAACATGTAGATTCCCTAACCTCTCTAAAAGAGGATTTTGACCGCAGGTTGATCACTAAATTAAGAGCAAACTAAGCGGCAGCGCCTAAGTTGAAAATTCATTCCTTTTTACTAAATTTCGCAGCAATAAAAACAAATTTTAACATGAATAGAATAAGTAAAGGTTTTCTACTTTCTTTTATGGCTACAGCAGCTTTCACAAGCTGTAAGAACGACAAAGAAGTTGAAGCCGAAGAGCCTCGCGGCATCAACCTTGCCTTCATGGACACTACCGTGACGCCGCAGGAGAATTTCTTTAGGTACGTAAACGGCCGCTGGCTGGACACAAACGAGATTCCTGAAGACAAAACCGTATGGGGAAGTTTTAACGAGCTCCGCGAAAAAACAGATGCCGATGCACTTGCCCTTTTAGAAGCTGCAGCAAAAAGCGATACCCTTGACGGGAACAGCGACCAGGCTAAAGCAGTTTACCTCTACAAGACCATCATGGATACCGTTGCCCGTAACGAGCAGGGAATTAAGCCTATTCAGCCTTACCTCGATAAGATTGCGGCTATCAAGACCAAAGAAGACGTGCAGACTTATCTTGAGGAGATGCAATTGTATGGCGGCGGCGGATTCTTCAGCTTTGGTGTAGGTGCCGATGCAAAGAATTCTAACATGAACGCAGCTTACTTATCTCCGGGAGGTCTTGGCCTGCCAGACAGGGATTATTACATTGCTGAAGATGCAGACTCAAAAGACAAGCGTGAGAAATATGTAGCTCATGTTACTAAAATGCTTCAGTATTTAGGTGATTCTGAAGAAGAGGCAGCAAAAAAGGCAGAAACTATCCTCGAGTTTGAAACTGCACTTGCACAACCAATGCTGGATAAGGTAGAGCGTCGTGACGCCCGAAATACTTATAACCCAATGACCGTTGCCGAACTTCAGAAGAAAGTTTCTGCAGTGAACTGGAACAAATATTTCGAATCTATTGGCGCTGCCAACATAGATACCATTATTGTAAGCCAGCCGCGCTACATGGAAGCCGTTCAAAAAACCCTGGCTTCTCAAAATGTGGAGGAGTGGAAAGAATACCTTAGATGGGCTCTTTTCAATGATGCAGCAGGAATGCTTACTACCGAAATTGAAGATGCCAACTGGGACTTTTACGAAAAAACCCTTCGTGGTGCACAAAAACAACTTCCACGTAACGAGCGTGCCCTTGCCACAATTAACCAAACGGTGGGAGAAGCACTGGGTAAACTTTACGTAGAAGAGCATTTCCCGGCTGAAGCAAAACAAAAAGCCGAAGAAATGATCGAAAATGTGGTTAAAGCTTTTGAAAACCGAATTGACAACCTTACCTGGATGAGCGACAGCACCAAGGTAAAGGCCAAACAAAAACTGGGTACCACAAAGATCAAGGTAGGTTATCCTGATACCTGGAAAGACTATAGCAGCATAGATATTAAAGAACCTGCAAATGAAGGATCTTACTTCCAGAACATGCTCAACATTGCAAAATGGAGGGTAGAAGAAGAAATCTCCGAACTTGGAAAACCTGTAGACAAGAGCGAATGGTTCATGGCGCCACAAATTGTGAACGCTTATTATAACCCGCTTTACAACGAGATCGTGTTCCCTGCGGCCATTTTACAACCACCATTCTATGACTATAAAGCCGATGCTGCTGTAAACTACGGCGGAATTGGAGCAGTGATTGGCCACGAGATCTCTCACGGCTTTGACGACAGCGGTTCGCGATTTGATGCTGATGGAAACCTGAACAACTGGTGGAGCGAGAAAGACCTTGAGCAGTTTGAAACCCTTGGTGGAAGTCTGGCTGATCAGTATAGCGCTATTGAAGTGTTGGATTCGGTTTATATCAACGGAAAATTCACTCTTGGTGAAAACATTGGTGACCTTGGAGGTGTGAATGCTGCCTACGACGGACTCCAAATTCACCTGAAGGAACACGGAAATCCGGGAGAAATAGATGGCTTCACGCCCGAGCAAAGATTCTTTATGAGTTGGGCTACCGTTTGGAGAACCAAGATGAGAGAAGAAGCACTACGCAACAGGATCAAGACAGATCCACACTCCCCGGGAGAATACAGAGCCTACGTTCCATTACAAAATATTGATGCTTTCTACGAAGCCTTCAATATTAAGGAAGGAGACTCAATGTACGTAGCTCCTGAAAACAGAGTGAAGATCTGGTAATACCTTTCAAAAATGACACTTCAAGCCCCTCTTCCGGAGGGGCTTTTCTTTTTTCCAAAGGAAAAAAAGCATATTAAGCCCGCAGGGATTAAAAATAATTCCCCCGGAATTATTCAAAAAGAAAAGGTACAGACGTTGCATGCAACGTCTCCGCAACCACACCATCCCAAACCAACACCTCTCAAAAATGGCATTTTTAAACACCTTTTTTTAGAAATCTTTATCTTACAAACAATTGATATTTAAAATTTTATATCTTAAAACCTCTTCGGAAGAAGAATAAATTCAACCAAAATTAGCAACACACTCATTAAGCAGGTGCCCAATGGCCGACCTTTTTAAAAATAAATACCGAATAAAATCTGCCCGACTAGAAAGCTGGGATTACAGATGGAATGCCGCGTACTTTATCACCATCTGCACCGCCAATAGAAAACACTACTTCGGAGAAATCAAAAATAAAAAAATGGAATTCTCTCCCACAGGCGTGATTGCAGATATCCTGTGGCACGAAATCCCCCACCACGCCTCTGGCGTGGAATTAGGCAATTTTATTGTGATGCCCAACCACATCCACGGCATTCTGATCCTTAAAAATCCGGAAATCCCGAAAGAAGAAAATGATTCCCCCAGGAATCATTTAAAAGATTCCGTACAGACGTTGCATGCAACGTCTCAGGAGCATCCCCAGAAGCACCCCCAAATGGCAAAGATCTCCCCAAAATCCAATTCCATCTCTACAATAATAAGATCATATAAATCGGCCACTACAAAACATGCCCACCGGCTGGGATTTGATTTTGAATGGCAAACCCGCTTTTATGATATCATCATCCGGAATGAAATCTCTTTTCAGAACATTTCCAACTACATCAAAAATAACCCGGCAAAATGGAAAGAGGATAAATTCCATTGATCATAAAATAATTCCCTAAAGAAATCTTTACCTTTCAAAAATGATATTTTGCTAATCACAATCACCATCCACATGAATAGAAAAATTGCAATTTTAAGAGGAATAAATGTTGGTGGAAAAAGAAAAATCCTAATGGCCGATTTAAAAGCCTTATGTGAAAAATTGGAGTTGGAACAAGTAGAAACTTACATTCAAAGTGGCAATCTCCTTTTCAATTCTCAACTAAAAAACTCTAAGCTGGAAGATTTACTTGAAGATGCTATTCAAGAAAAATTTGGATTTGTAGTACCTGTCATTGTTCGGGATTCAGAAGAACTACAGACTTCTATTCGTAAGAATCCGTTCTTTGATAAAAATGCAGACATCAATCAATTACATCTGACCTTTCTAAAGGAAACACCCTCAAAAGAGAATTTAGAGAAAACACAATCCTACAATTACGCCCCGGACAAATTTAAAATCGAAGAAAAAGATGTATTCATTTTTTGCGAAGGTAAATACCACCAAACAAAACTGAACAACAATTTTTTTGAGAAGAGATTAAAAGTTGAAGCTACCACCAGGAATTGGAAAACCATCCTAAAACTCCATGAATTAAGCAAAAAACAGATATAATTGCCCCATAGTGAGCATGGCAGTAGCAGAAACTTCTAAAACTGTAAACTGCGGCTACTAAAAAAATACTGGCAGCAGCAACCAAACCAATCCATTTTTAATTTAATTTCAGCCTTTTATTTTCAGCAATGTTACAGCGATTATTTAAGGCGTATATAGGATCATTCAGCGACCTGAGGCGGGAGGTATGGCTGCTGGCGTTTATCACCTTCATCAACCGGGCGGGAACCATGGTGATTCCGTTCCTTTCGCTATACTTGACTAAAAACCGCGGCTTTTCTCTCGAAGAAGTAGGCTGGATCCTCACTTTCTTTGGCCTGGGCTCTGTTGCCGGCTCCTGGCTGGGCGGGAAACTTGTCGACAGGATTGGCCACTACAAAACCATGGCCTTTAGTCTGCTCATTTCGGGCGTGCTATTTATCTTTTTGCAGTTTCCCACCACTTTCTGGGGAATTTGCGCCGGAATCTTTATCGTAATGCTGGTAGCCGACACTTTTAGGCCCGCAGTTTTTGTCGCCATTAACGCCTACAGCAAACCTCAAAACCGAACTCGATCTATCACACTAATAAGGCTCGCTATCAATCTCGGATTTTCCGCAGGTCCCGCCGTTGGCGGATTGATTATTGCAGGTGCCGGTTACGGCGGACTCTTCTGGGTAGATGGGATTACCTGTATCACAGCAGGTTTTCTGCTCCTAAAGTTGCTTCATCCTAAGAAAGCTGTTGAAAATCCCAAAGAAATCCACAGCATTCCGAAGTCCATGATGAAAGACAAACCTTACCTGGTTTTCATTGGTGCCATGATCTTGTTTGGGTTTGTTTTTCTGCAGTATTTCTCCACCATCCCCTTATATTACGCCGAAGTACATTTTCTAAGCGAGTTCGAGATTGGAGTTTTACTGGGCTTAAACGGTTTCCTCATCTTCCTGTTTGAAATGCCCCTCATCAAATACCTGGAAGCAAAAGTCCGTTCCACGCTTTTCCACGTCATCACGGGCTCTATACTTGTCGCCATCAGTTTTATGCTTATCAATCTTACAGGATGGGTGGGAATCCTGCTTGTAGGAATGATCTTTTTGACCCTTGGCGAAATGATCGCATTTCCGTTTTCAAACAGCTTTGCCCTCAAAAGAGCCGAAGGTGGAAAACAAGGTTCCTACATGGCTTTGTACAGTATCGCCTTTTCTATAGGCCATATTTTTGGCCACAATTCCGGAATGCAGATGATCAACAAATTCGGGTACGCCACCACATGGAACGTCATGATCCTGCTTTCCCTAATTGCATGCGGACTCCTGGTTTATGTGATGTTCCTGGTAAAAAAGGAAAATCACACCCCTGTTCTCGAAACTTAATCTGAATTTTCTTCGGAAAGATATTTTGAAGAAGATTGCTTTTCTTCAGAAGAAAAACACCTCTCAAAAACGACATTTTAGGCACCTTTTTCACCCCCGGAAATATTCTAAAGAAAATAGAGAAAAAAAGGAAAGAAAAATGAGGAAGAGAAGATAGAATAGAAGAGAAAAAAATGGGGAAAGAAATGGAGGAAATGGAGGAAATGGAAAAGTACAGACGTTGCATGCAACGTCTCCACAGCAATTTCCACAGCAATTCCCACAGCAATCCCCCAAAAAAATATTTAAATAATAAGAAAGATCATTCTTCTTCTTCAACCTCTGCAAAAACATCTTCATTCAGAGAAAAATCCAGTGTTTCGGCTTCGGGGACATACTTTAAGAATTGATGAATACCTTTTTGAAGCATTAATTCCGTAGAGAATTTTCGGCTGGTGGCTAGCACAAATCCGCCGCGGGTAATCCTGAAAAAATATTTTCCCGAACCCGTTCTGGCCTTCCTGAATGTGAAAGAATCGAGCTCCCCCTGAATTGTCTCTATGATCTTTTCACAGTCGGTTTTTTCCCTGCAGGCAATGCTGGTGAAGATGGTTTTTCCCTTCCGGGAGGCAAAAGTGAACTTATAATTCCCATTATCTCTTTTACTTATCACAAATGCGCTCATAGTCTATCCTCGAATTTTTCAAAACTTCAAATCTAAAAAAAACGGAGGTATGATGCCACTGCAAAATTTCAAAAGTTATTAAGATTAATTATCAAGCACCGAATTCCAAATTCCAAATTTCTAAAGAGTATTTAATTGGTTGCGCGGATTTGCAATCTGTGCCGATACTGCCACCAGCAGCAATCACATGAATAAAAATACCCGACACAAAACTCAAGCAATAAATCCCATCGCGAAAAAACATGAACAGCTGGCGCGGATTTGTAATCCGTGCCGTCAATATTCATCAAATTCCGGCGCTGAATTCTACTCCCAGCTGCCGCATCACTTTTGAAGCTGAAATCACTTTCCCCACAGATGGCCGGGAATGATCGAACTGCGGAAGCTCCAACTCCATTTCCCGTGCTTTTTGCTGATAATATTGCTCCTTCGGCGGATTCAGTGGAAAAACGGCATTGTATACCTCTCCAAAAATGTCATTTTTGAGTACCTTTTTTATCACCTTCAGGCAATCTTCCAGGTGAATGAGATTTACAGCCCCCAACGGATTTGCGAGTCCGCTCCTGCCGGCAAGGTACTTCACAGGGTGGCGCCCCGCACCAATGAGTCCGCCAAAGCGAATTACAGTAGTGTCAAAAATGGTATTTTCAAGAAGAATTTTTTCTGCGGAAATGATCTCCTTCCCAGAAGCTGAAGTGGCATTTGGCTGAGTATTTTCGGAATAAACAGGAAAGCTTTCTGTCTCTTCATAAACGGAAATTGAGGACACGAAAATCACTTTTTTAACACCTGAAGCCTCAATAGCTTCAGCCAGCTTTTTTATTGCTTCGGAATAATTCACTTCCGGGTTTTTTCGAAGTCCCGGGGGAAAATCCACGATCAAAATACCATTTTTGGAAAGGAAATCTTCAATGTTTCCCTCAACACCTTCCGCAGTAACTTTTATTTGAAAAGCCTCAATCCCTGCTTGTTTTAAAACCGGAAGTTTTTCAGCAGAAGTTGTGGAGCCCTTTACCGAAAAACCTTCAGCAAGAAGCATTTTAGCCAGCGGTAATCCCAGCCAGCCGGTTCCGAGTATGGAGATGTTTTCCAAATTATGAAAAGTTAGATTTTAGAAGTACGAAGTTAGAACAGACGTGTGACGTGAGGAAAAAATATTTTACGATCGATGACATTAATATCTGTAATTTGTTTTATGTCTATTTTGGAATTTGGTGCTTGAAATTTGGTGCTTTACTTTAAAATAAACGTTTTCTTCACCACAATCGCATCATTCAGCACAAAAGGCCGCGGAATCATAGCCTCATCGCGGGCAGGCACCTGCAACTGCAGATTCTCGAACAGGTCATAAGACCCCTCCAAAAGGGTAATTTCGGGCTGCAGTCCCTCTTCAACAGTCATTTCCAGGCGCAGGGTGTCTTTGCTCACAGCGTAATAAGACAACAACTGGTCCCACCACCTGTTTTTGTGAACGTGTAGCTCACTCTGGCCGGGTTGAAGATAGCCTGCTTCCAGTCCGTTGGCTTTAAAAGATTTGAAATTAATCGTTTTATCGGCAAAAAGGGCTATTCGATTGATCTCCCGGTTTGGAGCGATTTTTACGTGGTACACATCCTCTCCTTCAGCTTCGTTACTGGCTTTTTGAACAGAGATATAGGGTGCAGGCAACATAATTTGTGGTGCCGGGGCGGTTTTGCTAAAACTGCTGCCGTTCTTGCTCCCAAACCAATACTCTTGTTGTGCAGCTTCAGCATCTTCAAAATAAGCTGCGGTAAAGGTATCGAGCCCGGCATCATAAGTGTTCCAGGTGGCTATATTCCTATCCTTATCGGCCACGTAGACCAGGCTGTTTGGCCGTGGCCGTGCCTCATTGAATTCCGATTGAAAATGTGCAACAAGGAAGAGTCCTATAAAAATCACAAAATTCACGAATCCAAAAAGCTGATTACTCCTTAGCGCTCCAAAAATCGGCCACAACAGCACGAATAAAAGCACCACCAGAACAGCCGACAGAAAGAGCATTTTAAGCCCCAAGGCGACAGGGAATGACAGGATGAACGGCATGAGAATAAAAATAGCTGGGAGACACAAAAAGGCCAGGAGGATCAATTTCCATTTTAAATCGAGGATCAAAATGAATAGCTGTACAATCCCAAACATAAGCGGAATCACGAAATACGCCGCCCCTTTTAAGTAGACTGCAGCCAGGGCACTAATTATCCACCACAAAATAAGCGGGGCTACCAGGAGTTCATGTGTATTTTGAGGCTTCCGGAACCTGTGATAAACGTATAAACAAATGGCGAGGGCCAGGAAGATTATGGCTGCAAGGTACCAGTAACCGTTGTAGGTAAAACCGTGCTCCATTTCCTGGTACTGCGGGTAAAACCAGAGAGCAAATTCCCAAAAAAAATAACCTGCCAACCCAGCCATAAAAAGCGATAGCAGCAATGGCATGAATCCCTTAAGTATTGGCTTGACCTTTAGCTTTTTCTTCAGTATCCCAAAGATAATGACAGCAAGTAGCAAAAGAAGCGAAATGAACAACAGGGGAAAGATCCAGCTGTATGGATACGTTACTAAATTAAGACCTGGTATATCAAAGAATAGCACATCTTCTTCGGAATTTAGACTGCTAAGTGGTGCCGAAGCCGAATACTTCAGCAAAGGCATTAAATAACTTCCCTGGTGGGCCAACGTACGGGCATCAAGATTTTCAGGAATATCTGTAGCCGTGTGATAGTCGAAGTGATCATCGATAAAAGCAAAATTGAGTCCATTAATATTCCTTTGCTCGCGCAGCACAGTAAGATCGGTATCGTTGGGCAGCATTTTATAAACGCTGTAAGCCAGGGAATTTGTCACAGGATAAGGGACTTCGGCTTCAGTAAAAAGATCAATTAAGGCTTTATTTCCTCCGTTGGTCTCAA
>Ga0098067_1000306_pt1 | contig 19764 bp, 16 predicted proteins | sample 26_taG_FD_92578 | JGI IMG/M metagenome (GOLD analysis project Ga0098067, IMG submission 92578) | Marine viral communities from Cariaco Basin, Caribbean Sea - 26_WHOI_OMZ | ecosystem: Environmental > Aquatic > Marine > Oceanic | place: Caribbean Sea: Cariaco Basin | collected 2014-11-09
ATACTTGAGAAATATATCCCTACCCATGCTGTTGAACCAATATTCGGCTTAATTAAAGCCAATAATGTTCACCTTAAAATTGTGAACGAAAGAAAAACCCGACATGGCGATTATCGCAGTTTGCCGGGAGGGGTTCATCAAATTACGGTGAATGCAAGTCTCAACGAGTATCGATTTCTTATTACACTGGTTCACGAAATAGCACACCTGGTGGCTTTCGAAAATTTTGGAAGACAAATCAAACCTCATGGGGAGGAGTGGAAAAGATGTTTCCAGAAGCTCATGCTTCCATTTATAAGGCCCGAGATATTTCCGGTTCAGTTACTGCCTTTAATTGCCAGGCACTTTAAAAATCCGAAGGCAAGCAGTGATACAGATGCTCATCTTTCGGTTGCCCTAAAACAGTTTGATGCCGAGAATGACAAAAACTATATTTTTGAGATTCCGCAGGGAGGGGTTTTCAGAATATACAACGGCAGGATATTTAAAAAGGGCGAACGGCGTGTAAAAAGATATGAATGCGTAGAAGTGAAAACAGGCAGAATTTACCTGTTCCAACCCAATGCAGAAGTGGAATTATTAGAAACAGCCAATTGATATGAAGGAGAATAATTTTGCAGTTTTAATGGCTGGCGGGGTAGGCTCCAGGTTTTGGCCGGTGAGTACCGCAGCAAAACCGAAACAGTTCAGAGATTTAATGGGTAAGGGGGAAACCCTTATTCAAACCACTTTTAAGCGCCTCACGCACTTAGTGCCTGCAAAGAATATATATGTACTCACCAATGAAGGTTATGAACACCTGGTGAAGGAGCAGTTGCCTGAGCTTGGCGAGGAACAAATTTTACTGGAACCGGTAATGCGTAATACCGCCCCGGCTGTGTTACTTGCGGCTCTAAAGATTAGAAAAAAGAACCGTGATGCGGTGATGATCATGGCTCCCAGTGATCATTGGATAGAAGATGAACAGGCTTTCCTAGATGATATCACTATCGCTTTTGAAGCGGCACGGGAACAGGACAAGATCCTTACTTTAGGGATAAAACCGACTTTTCCCAATACCGGTTACGGGTATATCAAATTCAATCCGTCGGCCCCGGGGAGAGTGAAGCCGGTGGAGTTATTTACTGAAAAGCCTTCTTATGAGGTCGCTAAAGATTTTCTAAAGAGTGGGAATTTCTTGTGGAATGCAGGCATCTTCGTCTGGAATGTGGACTATATAATCAGGTCATTTCAGAAAAACCTGGAACAAACTTTTGAGCTCTTTTCAAAAGGGGAGGCGATATATAATACTTCCGAAGAAAAGAGTTTTATCAGGGAGAATTATCCGGCGGCAGAAAATATTTCGATTGATTATGCCATTTTAGAGAAGGAACAGGGTACTATTGATGTGATCCCGGCTTCTTTTGACTGGAATGACCTTGGCACCTGGGGTTCTCTTTATGAAGAGACAGGAAAGGATGAAGATGGTAACGTGGCGCTAAACGCCCGTCTTTTTGCTGAAAATGCCACGGGAAACCTGGTATCTTCAGACAAAAATAAAGTGGTGGTCATTGAAGGATTGAAAGACTGTGTTATAGTAGACGAAAATGAGATTTTGCTCATTGTGCCGCGGGCAAAAGAGCAGGATATTAAAGGAATCAGAGAGCGGGTGAAAGAAAAATTCGGTCAAAATTTGGGCTAGAGAATGGAAGATACATCAGGAAGTGGTACAGCAATGCCGGCAGGGCATGTGAACAAGGGCAAAACTGCTCTTCGGGAGATCAAGGAGTTTTTAAGGGAGCTTCTCGATATTCATGATGACACCGACAGGGAAACAACCCTGGAAACGGTGAAACGGGACATTTCCTTTAAAGGTCACAATGCCTGGATTCTCATATTCTCCATTTTTGTGGCTTCTATTGGCCTTAATGTGAGTAGTACTGCTGTGGTAATTGGTGCCATGCTTATTTCTCCTTTAATGGGGCCAATTGTAGGGATTGGTTTTTCTGTAGCTATAAATGATATTGACACTTTAAAACGAAGCCTCGTCAATTTAGGGGTGATGGTGTTCTTAAGTGTACTCACAGCTTATTTGTATTTTTTGATCTCTCCAATTAAAGAAGAAACACCTGAACTTGTAGCCAGGACTTATCCTACAATACTCGATGTTCTAATTGCCATTTTTGGAGGTTCGGCGCTTATTATAGCCAAAACAAAAAAAGGGGCAATTGCCAGTGTTATTATGGGTGTGGCTATAGCCACGGCACTTATGCCGCCACTCTGTACGGTGGGATATGGGTTAGCGATAGCTAACTGGGAATATGCAGGGGGAGCTCTTTACCTGTTTACCATCAATTCCATTTTTATAGCACTGTCCACTTTCCTAATGGCGAAACTACTGCGTTTCCCACTGGTTAAGTACGTGAACAGCAAGCGTAGAAGAAACACCGCACGTTTGGCTTCTTTGGTGGCAATCCTGGTTATGATACCCAGTATCATTTTATTTGTGAATCTACTACGGGAACAGGTTTTTGTAAGTAAGACAAAAGAATTTGTTCATGAGGTGGTGAATTACCCAGGGGCCGAAGTTGTTAAATTTGAACAGGATTATAAGACAAAGATCATTGAGATCTACCTGATTGGCCGGCCGGTGCCACAAGAGCAAATTGAACAGTGGGTACAGGCTATTACGCAGGTTCCCAACCTGGAGGATGTGGTACTCGAAATACACCAGGGATCTGACCAAAGTTCTGAACTGGCCAGCCGACTTTCTACTGAAGTGAGGGCAGGAATCCTCGAAGATCTTTATGTGAAAAATCAGCAGCTGGTGGAGAATAAAGATGCCCGTATTCAGTTGCTCGAACAGGAGCTGGTAAAATATAGAAGTACCGGGATTCCTTTTGAAAGCGTTTCAAGAGAAGCCAAGATCAACTATTCCGAAATTCAGGAGATGAGCTATGCCAATAGTCTTGTCACCAACTTCTCGAAAATTGATACTATTCCAACCTTCAATGTAAAGTGGTCATCTAAATTAAATGCTGCAGCACGTAGATCTCAAATGGATAAGCTCGAAAAATGGTTGCAGGTACGCCTGTCGTTGGATACTCTTGTTGTAAGAACTGTAAATTAGCCTTAGAGGCCCTGTTGTTGGGCGTCGCGCACTTTCTTAAATAAATCGGAGGAGTAGACGAAGTCTGTTACTGTTTTGTCGTCAGTTTTAAAAACCTTGCTTTTGTCTCCTTTCCATGCCAGTACCCCGTCTTTCAAAAAGGCGATATTTTCACCAATTTCCAGTACCGAGTTCATGTCGTGGGTAATCACTACGGTTGTGATATCATATTCCACAGTGAGTTCGTGAATTAGATTATCTATCACTGTGGCAGTGCGGGGATCAAGTCCTGAGTTAGGTTCATCACAAAACAAATACTTTGGACGATTCACAATAGCCCGGGCAATAGCTACCCTTTTTTGCATCCCTCCACTTATTTCTGCTGGATATTTGTTTCCCGAATCGGAAAGGTTCACTCTTTCAAGCACCTCATCAACCCGGTCTTTAAGCTCTCGTTTTTTCTTTTTGGTAAACATTCTCAAAGGGAACATGACATTTTCCTGAACGGTCATGGAGTCAAATAAAGCTCCTCCCTGGAACAGCATACCCATTTCCTGTCTCAGTTCTCTTTTTTGCTCATCGTTAAAAGAGGAATAGGCTTTTCCGTCGTACTCAATGGTACCTTCATCTGGAGTGAAAAGCCCAAGCATACTTTTCATCAAAACACTTTTCCCCGAACCCGATTGCCCTATGATCAGGTTTGTCTTACCGGTTTCAAATACGAAATCAATACCTTTAAGGATGTGCTCGTCATCAAAACTTTTCTTTAAACCTTTTACTTCGATCATTAGCTAAGTAGTAATTGAGTTACTATATAATTCGTGATAATAATAACAACACTGGTCCATACAAAAGAGGTGGTGCTTGCCTGTCCCACTTCCAAAGAACCTCCTTTCATGTAATAGCCATGGTAGGAAGGTACAGTGGCCAGGATAAAAGCAAAAATGAAGGTTTTGAAAAACGCATAAAAAAGATGGTATGGATCAAATTCTTCCTGTAATCCCTGTAAAAAAACATCTGCCGGTACAAATCCTCCCATCACTGCTGCCGTGTAAGCTCCCATAATTCCCAGGAACATTGAAATAGCAATGAGAAATGGGTACGTGAGCATAGCAATAATCTTTGGGAAGACCAGGTAGTTTAGGGAATTAATCCCCATTACCTCGAGTGCATCTATTTGCTCGGTAACCCGCATTGAACCTATACTGGAAGTGATGAAAGATCCCACTTTTCCTGCCATAATAATAGAAATGAAAGTAGGGGCAAATTCCAGGATGATAGACTGTCTTGCTGCAAAAGCAATTAAACTTTTTGGGATTAACGGGTTGTTCAGGTTGAGTGCCGTTTGTAAAGCAACAACTGCACCTATAAAAAAGGATAGGAATGAAACAATTCCAAGAGACCCTATAATAACCACGTCTATTTCCTTAAAGATCAGTTCTTTTAAAACCGAGCGTTTGGTCATTCTTCCAAACACACCTTTTAACATTAAAAAATATTCCCCAATAGACTGCAGGTATCTCATTGTAAGCTTTTGTTCTGGCTAAAATACTAATTTTTGAAAGAATGTATTTAAGCTTAACTTAATCTTTATACTCCTTAAACTTTGTATTTTTACGACACTAAAATTTATACAATGAGATATTTTATTCAGATTGTCCTGTTGTCCTTCTGTTTCTCGACAGTTAGTGCACAGGAAGCCCCTCAACGATCTTTTGATCCTGAAAAAGACCTTCATGCCACCCCAAATCTCGTAGTGGGAGTGGTGATAGACCAAATGCGATATGACTATATCACCAGGTTCTGGAACCACTTTGGTGATGATGGTTTTAAAAGGCTTGTTTCTGAAGGTTTTAACCTAAGGAACAACCATTTCAATTATATACCTACATATACAGCACCGGGACATGCTTCGGTTTATACTGGTACATCTCCTCAAACCCACGGAATTATTGGGAATAACTGGTATGATAAGTTTGATAAAGAATATGTTTACTGTGTAGAAGATCCCACAATAGATCCCGTGGGGACTGAAGACGAGGCCGGTAAAGTTTCACCCCACCGTTTGATCACTACCACGGTGGCCGATGAAAACAGGCTACACACACAAATGAGAGGGAAGACCATTGGTATAGCCTTAAAAGACAGGGGTGCCGTTCTTCCGGCAGGCCATACAGCCAATGCAGCGTACTGGTTTCATGGTCAGGATGAAGGCAGGTGGATCACCAGTTCTTTCTATACTAAACAACTACCTCAATGGGTGCAGAAATTTAATGCTTCAGGAAAAGCAGACAGTTACCTAAAACCCTGGACTACTTTGGCAGACATTAATACTTACATTGAAAGCGGTACAGATATCAACAATTTTGAAGGCGGCTTTAAAGGAAAAGCAGATACCGGATTTCCTTACGACCTAAAGTCTCTAAAAGAGCAAAATGGAGGTTATGATATTTTAAAAGCTACTCCTTACGGGAACAGCCTTACTGCCGACTTTGCTATTGCAGCTCTTGATGGGGAACAATTGGGGCAGGATGCCGACACCGATTTCTTAACGGTAAGCTTTTCTTCAACAGATTATGTGGGGCATAACTTCGGCGTAAATTCAAAAGAGGTGCAGGATACTTACGTAAGGCTGGATCGCGATCTTGGAAAACTGCTGAAGGCTCTCGATCAAAAAGTGGGAGAGGGGAATTATACTTTGTTCCTTACTTCCGATCATGGGGGAGTTCAAGTACCTGCTTACTTGGAAACCGTCGGGATTCCATCTGGTTATTTTGACTGGGACAAGCTTAAAAAAGAGCTCAATGATTTTCTCAGCAGTAAATTTCAGAAAGATAACCTGGTAGAGAACATTTCAAATAATCAAATTTTCTTCAACTATGATGATGTCTTAAAAATGGATCTTTCTTCTGAAAAACTTCAGCAGGATATCATGCATTTTCTGCTTCAGTATGAAAATATCAGCAGGGTGTTCACCAGAAGTCAGTTGCAATCAGCTAGTTTTTCAGAAAAAATTGCATCGGCTGTTGATAACGGATTCAATCAAAAAAGAAGTGGTGATGTGGCGATAATTCTTGATCCTTCGGTAATTTCTTATTCCCGTACCGGCTCAACTCATGGTTCGGGTAATAACTATGATACTCATGCGCCGCTTATTTTCTTCGGAAAAGGTATCAAAGCGGGGAATAGTCTCGAAAGAACCGAAATAGTAGATATTGCACCAACAATTTCGGCTCTATTGGGGATCCCGTTTCCAAATGGGGCGACAGGGCGGCCGTTATATATGGTCTTTGCCAGGTAGCTAGAAAATTTTTGACAGCATTTTTTTATACCGGAGCCTTCTTATGAAGGCTCCTTCTTTTTTATCTACCAAAAATGGCATTTTTGAAGCCTTAGCCCTTCTATAGCCTTTCAGGTAATCTAATGCGAGCGCGGCATTCCCTTTTTTAAGCGCTAGCTTGACCGAAGCAATCGAAGTAATAACCCAGCCGTAGCGCAGCTTGTAAAAAGCTTCTCCCTGTTTCCATTTGGCGGCTTTGTTATACGTGAATCCGGTGGGGCGAAGGTGTTTAACAGCTAGAGAGGCATCGGTTTTGATCTTCCAGCCGTGAAACTGTGCCAGTAATTCATCAACGGTATCCCAACCCATAGAAGGTTTAAGTCCGCCAATGTCTTCAAAACAGGCTTTTCGGTAGGCTTTTAAAGCTCCCCGAATATGGTCTTTTCCGGTTAAATTTTCCAGCTGCCAGTTTCCGGCTTTTTCAAGGTGACAAAACCCTCCTGCCATTCCCACTTTTGGATCTTCCTTAAAATGCCTGCTAATAGTTTCGAGGTAGTTTTCAGGAAAAATAAGATCAGCGTCAAATTTGCAGATAATGTCGTAGTTTTCGTCCAAATGGTTCAGGCCGTGGTTGAAAGCCTTTATCACTTTGCTTCCGGGTAAATGTGCTTCGGAAGAAGTGGTGCTCACAAGGGAAATGAAAGGGAATCTATCAGCATAATCTTTCACTACCTGTGCCGTAGCGTCCGAAGATTGGTCGTCAACCACTACCAGCTTTTTGGGCTGCATGGTTTGTTTAGAAAGCGACTTCAGGGTTTGCCCTATAAATGCTGCCTCATTATGTGAAGGGATGACGATGTAGAATTTCACTGGTTCAAAACTTTCAGTAAAAGTACAATTTCTGAGCCTCTGTTTCCGAAGCAGGAGAGATTAGAGTATAACTGTAATTACGCTGTATATTGCTTCAATAGAAAAAGAGGTGTCAAAAATGCCATTTTTGACGGGTTATTTTTTCTCGGCGTACACGGCGTAGTAGCGGGGCGTGAACTGTCTAAGCAGCGGCCTTACTCCAATCTTCTTTACAGGGTTTGTCCATTTGTGCCGTTCTTTTATTTCCCAGCCGGCTTTCTCCAGCAGCCAGTCAAACTGCCAGTCTTCAAACTCGTGGTAGTGCCGGTCCCATTTATCGGTTTTACTGCGATAGGCGGGAGAGAACCACAGGCTTAACGGGATGGTAGTAACCAGTTTTTTAGCGCGTATGTCCCTAAGTACATTAAACGGGGCCACAAGATGCTCAAAGATCTCAAAGGCACTGACAATTTCTGCATTAGAGTTTTTCACACTTGTGGTGTCTAAATCCAGGTCTTCTCCTGTAGTATTGGTGACCTGGTAGCCCTGTGCTTGCATTAGCTCACTAAACGGATTTCTCACGCCCAGGTCCAGAACGCTGGCGGGAGCAGGAGCAACTTGGGTTAAGAATTCAAGGGTTTCTTTATATCGCTTGTTAGGGAAACTCTTTTCGTACATCTAGAACTGGTACACAATGGCATTAATATTCATCCCGGCACCTACGCTGGCTAAAATGATCACATCTCCCTTTTCGAGGGTCTGGCCGTCCATCTTTTTCTTCAGGATAAGGTCGAGCAGGGTAGGTACAGTAGCAACACTACTGTTACCAAGTTTATCAATACTCATTGGCATTATACCCTCTGGCACCTGTTGCCCGTAAAGCCTGTAAAAACGTTTTACAATGGCTTCATCCATTTTCTCATTGGCCTGGTGAATGAGGATCTTCTTAATATCTTCTATTTTTTTGCCACTTTTTTCAAGGCAGCTCTTCATGGCATTAGGAACATGGCTCAATGCAAATTCGTAGATCTTACGGCCGTGCATTTTTATGTATCGGCGGTCATCTGTGGCCTTTGCGTTATTTGATTTTCCGAAGAAAATGAAATTAGCTTCTTCAAACGAGTAAGTGGCACTTTCATGGGCCAGGATCCCTCCTTCTTCTTCGCTGGCTTCAATCACCGTAGCTCCTGCTCCATCAGAGTAGATCATGGAGTCCCGGTCGTGCTTGTCTATTACCCGCGAAAGGGTTTCGGAACCAATAACAAGGCATTTTTTTGCCATGCCGCTTTGTATGAAAGCTTTTGCCTGGATCACTGCTTCCACCCAACCCGGGCAGCCAAAAAGTATATCATAAGCAACGCATTTTGGATTCTTAATGCGCAGTTTATGTTTTACCCTGGTGGCAAGACTGGGAACGGTGTCGCTCTGTAGGTCATTATGAAGTACATCGCCATAGTTATGGGCAACGATTAGGTAATCGAGTTCTTCAGGATCAATACCGGCATCTTCTATTGCGCTGTTGGCAGCGAGATAAGCAATGTCAGAATTGTTTAGCTCGTTATGCGCGTACCGCCTTTCGGCAATACCGGTTATAGCCTTAAATTTTTCAATGATAACTGCATTGGGTTGGGAAAAGGTGGAACCATCCTCATATAAAAATTCATGTTTTTGAAAGTCTGAATTTTTTTCAACTCTGCCTGGGATGTAACTTCCCACCCCTGTGATTTTTATACTCATTCTGTGTCAGTTATAAAGTCGACAAGTCTCAAAATTAATAAATGTTATGCCGCTTTTCCTATATTTTTTGCATTAAAATACACTTTTGTGGCATCTGTAAAGGATTTGGTAAAAACTTCTACTATGATAAAAAATAGCGAAATTTTCTGCTTTTTGTTAACGAATTGTTAATGATAGCAAGGCTAAAAAAACCGGAGGTGATGTGCCTCCGGTGTTTCTCTTTTTAATCTTCCATATATTCTTCTATGGGCGCACAGGTGCAAATGAGATTCCTGTCTCCAAAGGCTTCATCAACTCTTCGAATTGAGGGCCAGAATTTGTTTTCGGCCAGGTAATCTATAGGAAAAGCTGCTTTTTGCCTGGTGTATGGGAAATTCCACTCGTCGGTAGTCAACATAGCCAGCGTGTGAGGGGAATTCTTCAGTACATTGTTAGGTTCATCTTCTGTAGCTTCGTCAATTTCTTTACGTATAGAGATAAGTGCGTCACAAAACCTGTCAAGTTCAGCTTTACTTTCACTTTCGGTAGGTTCTATCATCAAAGTTCCGGCAACAGGGAATGAAACTGTTGGGGCGTGGAAGCCATAATCAATAAGCCTTTTTGCAATATCGGTCACTTCAATTCCTTTGGCTTTAAATGGGCGGCAATCCACGATCATTTCGTGGGCAGCCCTTCCGCGTTCACCACTGTATAGGGTTTTGTAGTGTTCTTCTATACGTGACTTGATGTAGTTGGCGTTTAAAATGGCAAATTGCGTCACCTTTTTAAGGCCTTCTGGACCCAGCATTTTGATATAGCCATAAGAGATAAGGCAAACCAGCGCAGATCCCCATGGGGCTGATGAAATTGCGGTAATAGCATCATCACCACCTGTCTTTACAACCGGATTCCCTGGTAAGAACGGTACAAGTTGTTTTGCAACACATATTGGGCCAACACCCGGGCCACCACCGCCATGCGGAATAGCAAAGGTCTTGTGAAGGTTGAGGTGGCAAACATCGGCGCCAATTGCTCCGGGACTGGTTAGGCCTACCTGTGCATTCATATTTGCACCATCCATATAAACCTGCCCGCCATATTGGTGGATAATATCGATAACCTCCATAATGGCCGACTCAAATACTCCGTGAGTTGAAGGATAAGTCACCATGAGTGCCGCCAGGTTATCTTTGTGTTTAAGGGCTTTTTCCTTAAGATCTTCTATGTCAATATTACCAGATTCGGTAGACTTGGTAACTACCACTTTCATTCCGGCCATAACTGCTGAAGCAGGATTGGTACCGTGAGCTGATGATGGAATAAGACAAATATTTCTGTGAGATTCCCCACGTGATTCATGGTACTTACGAATCACCATGAGCCCGGCATATTCTCCCTGTGCGCCAGAGTTTGGTTGTAGGGAAGTGCCGGCAAATCCTGTAATTTCTGTAAGTTGTTCTTCCAGCTTTTTCAGAACAATTTGATAACCTTCTGCCTGTTCTACAGGAACAAAAGGATGCAGATTTCCCCACTGCGGATAGCTTATAGGGAGCATTTCGGCTGCGGCATTGAGCTTCATGGTACATGAACCCAATGAAATCATGGAGTGATTAAGGGAAAGGTCCTTACGCTCTAATTTTTTGATGTATCGCATCAACTCTGTTTCTGAATGATAAGAGTTGAAAACTTCATTTTTAAGGAATTCCGTTTTGCGTTCTACTGAAGCAGGAATGTAACTATTTTCTGAAAGCTCTGAAGCTTTAATGGCTTCTTTACCGGCGGCTTCAGCAAAAATTTCAAGAATGGTATTTACGTCATCAAGGTTTGTAGATTCATTCAGGGAAATTGCCACTACGTCTGAAGACGGGTAGTAGAAATTCACCTCATTGCGTTCTGCAATCTCCTTTACTTTTGCTGCTTCAGCTTTAATAAGTACAGTATCGAAAAATGTAGAATTCAGCTGGGAAAAGCCTAGTTTCTCAACATTTTCAGCAACAGTTGCGGCCAGGCTGTGAACCCTGTTGGCAATGAATTTTAATCCGCGTGGGCCGTGGTAAACCGCATACATACCTGCCATTACAGCTAAAAGTACCTGTGCGGTACAAATATTTGAGGTCGCTCTGTCTCTTTTAATATGTTGCTCCCGGGTTTGAAGCGCCATACGAAGGGCAAAGTTGCCATCGGTATCTTTGGTCACTCCAATAATTCGGCCGGGAATGCTTCTTTTGTATTCTTCTTTAGTGGCAAAATAGGCAGCATGAGGCCCGCCGTAACCCAAAGGAATTCCGAAGCGCTGGGTAGTTCCCACTACCACGTCTACTCCAAATTCTCCAGGAGCACGTAGCTTCACAAGACTTAGAATGTCGGCAGCTACTGCGGTTTTTATATTGTGTTCTTTGGCTTTGGCAACAAATTGTGAGTAATCGTACACCTGGCCCATTCTTCCGGGATACTGGAGAAAAGCTCCAAAAAACTCTTCGGAAAAATCGAATTCTTCATGATCTCCAATAACCAGTTCAATACCTAGCGGAATTGCACGGGTTTTAAGAAGATCTATAGTTTGCGGAAGTACAAGTTCTGAAACAAAGAACTTATTGATATTATTTTTCTTTTGATCTCTTTCCCGCACTTCATATAGCAAAGACATAGCTTCGGCAGCGGCAGTACCTTCATCAAGCAAAGAAGCATTAGCCAGTTCCATTCCGGTAAGATCGGCTATTACAGTCTGGAAGTTTAAAAGTGCTTCCAGCCTTCCCTGGGCAATCTCGGCCTGGTAAGGCGTGTAGGCTGTATACCATCCCGGATTCTCCAGAATGTTACGCTGAATTACAGGTGGGGTGATTGATTGGTGATAGCCAAGCCCAATATATGTCCTGAAAACCTTATTTTTGGCAGCCAGCGAAATGTTGTGAGCAATATATTCATGTTCGCTCATGGCCGGGGCAAGCTCAAGGTCCTTTTTTAGGCGAATATCATCGGGCAGGGTTTCGTAGATTAGTTGATCTATTGAGTCAACTCCAATAGTCTCCAACATATCCTTTAGATCATGTTCCCGTGGGCCTATATGACGTGTAGCAAAAGAAAAAGTATTCATCAAGTAAAAGTTGTGTTTTGAAGGGCGAAAATAAGCATTTTCAACCTAATTTTTAGTGATTTAAAACAGCAAGATTGGTAAAGTTTTTAAGCTCTGGCCTGTTGCCTTTACAGTTGTGAAAAAAATATTTGATTTCTATATTAATAGCAGTATTCACGTGGCTTTAGCGGTGGTTTCGCTTTGCCTTGTAACTGTGCTGCATTTTGGAGGGCAAATTGACTCCAGCCTGCTGGTTTTTATCTTTTTTGCGGTGGTAACGGGATACAATTTTGTGAAGTATGCCGCAGTAGCCGGCCTGCATCACCGAACGCTTACCCGCGGACTTAAAAACATCCAGATATTTTCTCTTTTTTGCTTTACCGGGTTGCTCATTTCTTCTTTTTTTATTGATTTCAAAATTCTGCTGCTAAGTGCCTTTTTTGGATCACTAACTGCGCTTTATGCCCTGCCTGTCTTCAGCAAAAGAAGAAATTTGAGAAGTATCTCGGGCATTAAGATATTCATTATTGGTATTGTGTGGGCCGGGGTGACCGTAGTGCTTCCCGGAATAGGTGTCAAAAATGCCGTTTTTGGAGACCTTTTTCTCGAAATGTTTCAGCGGTTTTTGTTGGTGCTGGTCTGGATCCTTCCGTTCGAGATAAGGGACTTAAAGTACGACCTGGAGCAGCTGGGAACCCTTCCGCAGCGAATAGGCGTTACCAGGACCAAAATCGTGGGTTTGCTGTTACTTGCAATCGTGATTGTGACAGATCTTGTGAAAACTTCCAATTCCCAAGCCTCTTTTAGTGCTTTGGTGGTAATGTGTCTTCTAACTGCCGTTTTTGTAATGGCCAGTAAAGAACGCCGAAGCCGCTATTTTACCGCTTTCTGGGTGGAAGCTATTCCTATCTTTTGGCTGGGGATTCTTATAGGGTTAAGAGCCTTTTGAAGTTCCGTTTTTGATCTTATTTCTGAAAGCTTCCTTTTCCTGTGAAGAGCAGGTTTTAATATGTGCTTTTTTCAGAAGATTACTAAGTTTCTTGTTATTGTGATAGTAATCATTACAGGTTCGGCAAAAGTAGAGGTGGAGCTTCAGTCTTAACTTTTCCATAAAACCGGCCTCTTTATATTCGGCCTTTGTGCAAACTTTTTCTGCTTCGGCGCAGCTAAGTTTCATAAGATGTAATCTCTTCATGCTAAAACCAATTTTTCTCCAGGCATTTAGCCAGAGAAGTTCTGGCCCTGTGAATAATCACCCAAAGGTTAGACGGACTAATTTCAAATTCATTACAAATGGTTTCGGTATCTACACCATCAATGGTCTTCATTTTAAAAATGGTTGCCTGTTTTTCATTGAGCTGGTCAACACAATCCAAAATGGCAAGCCCCAGTTCGTGGTTTTCCATCTCGTCTTCGGCTGTCATGTGAGAAAGATCGGCTACCCTTTCTTCCAGCCAGTCACCTTCATTGTCGCTGTCGCGGAATTGCATTTTAACTTCGGCCTGTCCTTTTTGGGAATTGTTCCGGCGGTAATGGTCAATGATCTTTCGTTTTAAAATTGAAATTAACCAGGTTCTTTCCGAAGCTTCTCCCTTAAAATTTTTCATGGAGTTGAGCCCGGACAGGAAGGTTTCAGAAACAAGATCGTTAGCCATTTCCCGGTCATTTACGCGCACAATGGTGTAGTTGAACAGGTAATCTGCATACCTGTCTACCCATTTTTCTGGATTAATGCTGTTTGCTTCCATAATTGGCCGGTTCTCTCAAAAATAGCAAAAGATTTGGTTAATGCTTTTGTGCATTCGCCAAACCTTCTGCTTAACTTGTAGTAAATGTTGTCTTATTTCTTCGGAAGCAATCCTGCTCTGCGCAACAAGGCTTCAGGAGCAGCCTCTTTTCCTCTGAAGCGTTTGTACAAGGTCAACGGGTGCTCGGTGCCTCCCTGTGAAAGTACGGTTTCCCTGAATTTATTGGCGGTTTCCCTGTCAAAAATGCCATTTTCAGTAAAGAATTCAAAAGCATCGGCGTCCAGTACTTCTGCCCATTTATAGGAATAGTAACCGGCAGCATAACCTCCCTGGAAGATATGTGAAAACGAGGTGCTCATGCAGTTCTCTTTCACTTCAGGATAAAGCTGTGTAGTCTCAAAGGCTTTTTCTTCATGGGCTTTAACATCATCAATGCCTGAAGGATCTTTGCTGTGCCAGCTCATGTCAAGCATTCCAAAACTAAGCTGTCTTAATGTGGCCATGCCTTCATGGAAAGTGGCCGAATCTTTTATTTTTTGAATAAGATCATCGGGAATCACTTCGCCGGTCTCGTAATGGGTGGCGAAAAGTTTCAACGCATCTTTCTCATAGCACCAGTTTTCGAGCACCTGGCTTGGAAGTTCGACAAAATCCCAGAAAACATTAGTGCCCGAAATACTTGGATAAATTGTATCTGCCAACATGCCGTGAAGGGCATGACCAAATTCATGGAAGAGGGTAGTAACCTCGTTGAAGGTGAGCAGCGATGGCTCTTCATTTGTAGGTTTTGTGAAATTGCAGACTATAGAAATATGTGGGCGCTCATTTTTGCCTTTTTGGCGATATTGAGATTTGTAAGAAGTCATCCATGCGCCACCACGCTTGCCTTCCCGCGGATGGAAATCGGCGTAAAAAAGGGCAATTTCCTTTCCTTCTTCATCGGTAACCCGGTAAGTTTGCACCTCAGGATGGTAGGTTTCTACATCAAAGACCTGTTGGAAATTGAGACCATAAAGTTTTTCGGCTACTATAAAGACACCTTTGATGACGTTGTTGAGCTCAAAATAAGGCTTGAGCTGTTCATCGTCGAGGTTAAAAAGTTTTTGCTTCAGTTTTTCTGAATAATAGGCCGCATCCCATTTTTCGAGTCGGTCGATCTGGTCAAGATCCTGCGCAAAACTCTCAAGTTCATGAAATTCCTTTTCGGCTGCCGGTTTGGCTTTTTCCAAAAGTTCTTCCATGAAGGAATTTACTTTTTCAGGAGTTTCGGCCATACGTTCTTCCAGTTTGAAATGCGCATAGGTTGGATAGCCCAGAAGATTGGCCTTTTTATGCCGCAGTTTTACAATTTGCAGCACATTCTCCCTATTGTCAAGCTCGTCGCCGTGAAAACCCTTAGCTCCAAAAGCAATGGCAAGTTCTTTGCGCAGCGCTCTGCTTTTAGCATATTTCATAAACGGAATGTAGCTGGGGTAATGAAGGTTAAAGATCCATCCTTCTTTGTTCTTTTCTTTTGCCAGCATCTTTGCTGCGGTACGGGCACCTTTGGGCAGGCCTTCAAGATCTTCTTCGCGAGTGATATAGAGTTCGTACCTGTTAGTTTCGGCCAGCACGTTTTCTCCAAAGTTGAGGCTTAAAGAAGCCAGTTTTTTATCCAGTTCTCGCAGCTCCTGCTTTTGCCCGGCATCAAGGTTCGCACCGTTGCGTTTAAACATCTTGTACTTCTTGTCCAGCAAGGTGCTTTGTTCAATGCTGAGGTTGAGGCTGTCTTTGTTTTCATAAACCGCTTTTACCTTTTGGAAAAGTACCGGATCCTGGATAATGTCATTTTTGAAGTCGGTTAATACAGGAGATATTTCCTGGGCCAGTTTCTGAATTTCTTCATTGGTCTCGGCTGAGTTAATGTTGAAAAAGATGCTGGTAATTCTGTCAAGTTGTTCTCCTGCAAATTCAAGGGCTTCTACGGTATTCTCAAAAGTAGGGGCTGCACTTGAAGCAGTGATTTGCTCGATATCCTGTTGCGCCCGCCTGATAGCTTCTTCTATGGCCGGTTTGTAGTGCCCGGTTTTTATTTTCATAAAAGGAGCGGTATTGAATTTTTCCAGGAGTGGATTTCTTTCTGTCATATAGCTTGAATAATTGGCTTAAAAGAATGCGTTTTAACGAAATTTTTTGGAAAAGTTCGGAAAATTCTAAAATTATTCTTTACTTCACATTTCCCAAAATACTAAAGTAAGTAGCTTTTAGGTTTTTGATTAATATATTTAGAATGGTTAATAAATACTATTAAAACAACGAATGCTACTTTAAAGCCACGTGAAAACGTGGCTTTTATTTTTTAATGCTTTTTGCGCCCTCAATTACTTTCTGTTTTAGGTCTTCCTTGTAATCTACGATTTTTTGAAGCACGTCCTGGTTTGAGCTACCAAGAATTTGCGCTGCCAGGATACCTGCATTTTTGGCTCCGTTGAGGGCTACAGTGGCTACAGGAACTCCTCCCGGCATTTGGAGAATAGACAATACAGAATCCCAGCCATCAATAGAATTGCTCGATTTTACCGGCACCCCAATAACCGGCAGGGGGGAAAGAGATGCAATCATTCCCGGAAGGTGCGCAGCGCCACCGGCACCTGCAATAATAACATTTATACCGCGGGTATGAGCATTTTTCCCATAATCAAAAAGTTTGTCGGGGGTACGGTGAGCAGAAACTATATCTACTTCAACTTCTACATCAAAGGACTTCAATATATCAATTGCTTCCTGCATTACCGGCATATCGCTGGTGCTGCCCATAATAATTCCTACTTTGCTCATATAATAAATTTTAGACCTCACAGGTTTTTGAAACCTGTGAGGTCTGTTTTGTTATTCGCTAATTACTCTAATTTTATTTTTGACCTCTTCAGCAATTTGTCTAGCTTTAGAAAGATCTGCATTTACTATGGTAACATGACCCATTTTTCTGAAAGGGCGGGTGATTTTTTTTCCGTAGATATGAGGGGTGACTCCTTTTAGCTTCATGATTTCGGAGATATTCTCGTAAACCACATTTCCCGAATAACCTTCTTCGCCTACCAGGTTCACCATTACGCCGCCGGCCTTGCTTTCGGTATCTCCCAAAGGAAGGTCAAGAATAGCTCTCAAATGCTGCTCAAACTGGTTGGTGAATGCTGCCTCTATGCTGTAGTGGCCGCTATTGTGAGGTCTGGGTGCAACTTCATTAACCAGGATCTCATCTTCTTCTGTCTGGAACATTTCAACCGCCAGTAAACCAATATGTTCATAGGCCCTCGAAACTTTTTCGGCTACTTTTCTCGCTTTTTCGGCTACCGCGGCATCAATACGTGCCGGGCAAACCACGTATTCTACCTGGTTGGCTTCGGGATGAAATTCCATCTCAACCACAGGGTAGGTCTTTACCTCTCCCGAGGGGTTGCGAGCCACGATTACCGCAAGTTCGTTCTTAAAAAGGATGAGATCTTCAGCAATACAGGCAGTTTCGGGTAAATCTTTGGCTGTTTGGAGGTTTTTTATTACTGCAACACCTTTGCCATCATAACCTCCTGTAGTGCTTTTCCACACAAGAGGCAGGGAAATTTCCCCTTTTTGAAGACCTTCCAAAAATGCCATTTTTGAGGAGTATTTTTGGTAACGGGCAGCAGGGATTTCGTGGCTGGTAAAGAAATCTTTTTGTATGCCTTTGTCCTGAATTTTCTTCAAGGTTTTAGATGAAGGATAGACTTTTATTCCTTCAGACTCTAATTTTTCAAGAGCTTCTACATTGACTGCTTCAATCTCAAAGGTAAGTACATCTGCTTTTCTTCCGAAGTGTACTACCGTGTCAAAATCCATGAGATCGCCGCGGGTAAATTCATCACAGGCAATCCTGCAGGGTGCTTCGGCATTAGGATCGAGAACAATGGTACGAATGTCAAATTTTCGGGTTTCGTAAAGGAGCATTTTTCCAAGCTGGCCTCCACCAAGTATTCCGAGGGTGAAATCTGAAGAAAAATAATTGATCATTAATGAGGTGTTTCAGCAAAAATAATTTTAAAAATCTGAAATGCCGCAAGATTCAGTTATAAATGCGCAGGGTTTGGCATCCTGAGTTGATAGGAATATGTATCTTTGCTTCCCAAAAATATTTTTGTTTTGGTACAATTACACGATCTAAAATTTACTCCTTTTATTTCTGAAGCCGAAATCAACGTTGGCATAGAAAAAGTGGCTGCGCAAATAAATGCCGATTTTGAGAATAAAACACCAGTTTTTCTAGGGGTTTTAAACGGGGCTTTTCTTTTTGCGGCCGAAGTTATTAAGAGATTTAAGGGCGACTGTGAAGTGAATTTTGTGAAGTTAAGTTCTTATGAAGGTACGGGAACCACAGGTAAAGTAGAGTCTTTAATGGGGCTTACCAGTTCTTTGAAAGGTCGTAATGTAGTTGTTATAGAGGATATTGTGGACACAGGAAATACTCTTGAGAGCCTCGACAGGATTCTTAAGAGCGAAGAAGTGAACCTATATAAAATTGCAACTTTATTTTACAAGCCGGCATCCTACAAGAAAAGCCTTCCAATAGATTACGTGGGAATAGAAATTCCGAATGATTTTATAGTAGGATATGGCCTTGATTATGACGGGCTGGGCAGGAATCTTACCCAGGTCTATAAACTTAAAAACAGTAAAATGACAAACATCGTTTTGTTTGGGCCTCCAGGCGCAGGTAAAGGAACTCAGGCAACTATTCTTAAAGATCATTACAACCTTAAACATATCTCTACAGGAGATGTCTTTAGGTACAACATTAAAAATGAAACTGAACTTGGTAAGCTTGCAAAAGCTTACATGGATAAAGGCCAGCTGGTGCCCGATAGTATTACAATAGATATGCTGAAGGCTGAAGTAAGACAGTCACCTGAGGGGAATGGCTTCATTTTCGACGGATTTCCACGCACGGTTGCACAGGCCGAAGCTCTTGAAGAATTTCTTCAGGAAGAGGGAACCCAGGTTAATGCCATGATCGCTCTGGAAGTTGATGACGAGATCCTGGTGGAACGTTTGCTGGAGCGGGGAAAAACTTCGGGACGGCCAGATGATGCCAATGAACTTGTTATTCGCAAAAGGATAAAAGTTTATTACGAAGAAACTGCGATCTTGAAACAGTTTTATTTGAAACAGGATAAATATTTTGGCATAAACGGAGTAGGCTCTATCCAGGAGATCACTGCGCGATTAAAAGAAGCTATTGACCAGCTGGTATAAGAAATGCCACTGGTGTAAAGATGATAAAGGATGACTGAAGGGAATTTTGTTGATTACGTTAAGATACACGTATCCTCGGGTAATGGAGGTAAAGGATCGGCTCACCTGCACCGTGAAAAGTACGTTGCAAAAGGCGGACCCGATGGCGGAGATGGAGGTCGTGGAGGCCATGTGATCCTAAGAGGAAACAAAAACCTTTGGACGCTTTTTCACCTCAAATTTAAGAGGCATGTTAAAGCCGGGCACGGCGAACACGGGAGTAAACAACGAAGCACCGGGGGCGATGGGCAGGATGAGGTCATTGAAGTGCCGTTAGGAACGGTTATTCGTGATACCGAAACCCAAAATATTCTTTACGAGATTACAGAAGATGGGCAGGAGATCATTGTTGCTGAAGGCGGAAAAGGCGGGCTTGGAAACTGGCATTTTAAATCTTCAACCAATCAAACTCCGCGATATGCGCAGCCTGGAATTCCCGGTGAGGAAGAGGATATAACCCTTGAGCTAAAGATTCTTGCTGATGTTGGTCTTGTAGGTTTCCCTAACGCCGGAAAGTCAACTTTACTTTCGGTGATCACAGCAGCCAAGCCAAAAATAGCCGATTACGAATTTACTACGTTAAAGCCCAATTTAGGAATTGTTGAATATCGTGACTTTAAAACATTTGTGGTGGCCGATATCCCCGGAATAATTGAAGGGGCAGCTGAAGGAAAGGGTATTGGACACAGGTTCTTAAGACATATTG
>Ga0098067_1000310_pt1 | contig 19684 bp, 19 predicted proteins | sample 26_taG_FD_92578 | JGI IMG/M metagenome (GOLD analysis project Ga0098067, IMG submission 92578) | Marine viral communities from Cariaco Basin, Caribbean Sea - 26_WHOI_OMZ | ecosystem: Environmental > Aquatic > Marine > Oceanic | place: Caribbean Sea: Cariaco Basin | collected 2014-11-09
GCTATTTGCTATCCCTGACCAAAAGAATCAAACCAATAAATATGAAATTAAAATCCCTTATGTCTCGGGTCTAATTTTGACCCACTCCTTAGATGGAGAAATCAAAGGCCTAAAAAACTGGGCACCTGAAGATCAGCCGCCAGTTATCATCGTCTTTTGGGCGTTTCGTATAATGGTCGGCATTGGCATGTTAATGATTCTTGTTGGGCTATTTAGTGCCTATAAGTATTTCAGAAAACAGCATTTTGATCCTAATAGCGTTTGGTTCCATCGAGTTTGGATGGGCATGATGCCGCTTGGTTTTATTGCCTTACTTGCAGGTTGGTTTGTTACCGAAACTGGCCGTCAGCCTTATACTGTATACGGCGTATTGCGTACCGTAGACAGTGTTTCACCGCTTGCTGCCGAGCAAGTCGCTGCGACCTTATTAGGCTTTATCGTACTTTATATCTTCGTATTTGGTGCTGGCAGTCTCTATATTTTAAGACTGATTGCCCAAGGTCCTAAACCATTCGAAGACCCTGCTGATGATAATTTTTATGAGCACTCAGTCACAGAAGGTCAAGGACGTACGCTTAGTGGAGACAGTGATCCTGCTGAAAACACCAAAGAGTCGGAAAACCCTAGCGATAGTTTGGAAAAACCGGCCAATGATAAACAAGACGGAGGACTACGCTAATGTTTAACTTTGGTGATGTACTGGACCTACCCCTAATTTGGGGAGGCTTAATTGCTCTCTCGGTCTTCGTTTATGTCTTGTTAGATGGTTTTGATTTAGGCTGCGGGATACTCTTCCCGTTTGCCGGCTCTGATAAAAACCGTAGCCGCATTATGAACTCTATCGCCCCATTTTGGGATGGTAATGAGACTTGGTTAGTTTTAGGAGGGGGTGGTTTATTTGCCGCTTTCCCAGTCGCTTACGGCATTATTATGACGGGGCTATATTTGCCTGTTATTACTATGCTTTTTGGCTTAATACTGCGCGGCGTTGCTTTCGAATTCCGCTTTAAAGCCAGTTCGCGTCGCTATGTTTGGGATACTTGCTTTTTCGTTGGCTCAGTCGTGGCGTCTTTCACCCAAGGCGTGATGCTAGGCGCTTTGGTACAAGGTATTGAATCGAGTAACCGCGTCTTTAGTGGCGGTCAATATGATTGGCTCTCTCCTTTCAGCATTGTCTGCGGGTTTGCTCTAATGATTGGCTATGCTCTGTTAGGTTCAACTTGGTTGATTATCAAGACTGAACATACCTTGCAGGTCTGGGCGCGTAAGGTTTCAGGTTGGTTGTTAGTAGCACTAGTAGCCGCTATGGTTATTGTCACTGTCTTCATGTACTTCTCTTCTATCGAAGCAGTCACACATTGGTTCACGCTACCGGATCTGCTATATCTGATTCCTGTGCCTATTATTATCGCTGCTTTATTTGTCCTCATGGGCAAAGACCTAAAGACAGAGCGCGAATACCGTCCTTTCCTTTTGACAGTAGCTATGTTTTTAGTGGGTTACCTCGGGGTTTGCTATGCTATCTTCCCGCATATCGTCCCTTACAGCATGACCATTTATGAAGCCGCAGCAGCCGATACTTCGCTATCATTCATGCTGATTGGTGCCGGCATTATGTTACCTATTATCTTAAGTTACACCGCTTATGCCTACTATACCTTTAAAGGTAAAACGGACCATGAGCATATGTATTAAGAGTGATAGCTCAAGTGACTAAAAAGGGCTAAAGATTGGGCAGTGCTATCTATTAACACTGTCCAATCTTTCTCTAAAATTGTTTTAAACCTCTTTCTTGATAGGAGGCTTTATGAAAAAGCTCAGTAAAAAACAATCCCAGTGGGCCTGGTTTATCGGGCTTTACTTGGCAGGATTCTTAACTATTTTTACCATCGCCCAATTGATCCGCTTGGCTATGGGTATCGAATAACTCTAATTGGTATTCTTGAATAGTTTTAAAAATAGCTTTTAAGCTATTCAAGGCATCAATATTATGCTTTTGCTGCAAGTTGCGACAAAAATTATGCACCCTAGCTGCTAATATCGTAGCGCCTATTAATTGCCTTTCACCGTACTGGTTTATATAAGTTATTAACGCTGCGTGTCTTTGCTCGATTAGCTTGGCAACCACTGCGGCGACCTCCTGCTCTAACCTTCCTGATATTTGCCAGTAAGCACCTAAACTATCTACCACCCAACCCTGCCAGCAGTAGACAATAGGTTTGTCTGCACATATTGCTAGACGCAGCGTGGTCATATTATCTACGGTTAAGGTTTTAGGCAACCTTTCTACTTGGGCTATCAACGCTTGCCATTGCGCCCTCATCTCATCGACCCTTAACTCATCCCGTTCATCTTGATGTAAATAGTCTAATCGTGACCAATCCAGTGCGCGCATACGTTGTCCTAAATCTACATGGGTGCGTTGAAACTTTTCAGTAAGTTGACTGGGTACTGGAAGGTTATAAATCTGCTCTCTTATTGGATTATAGTAAAGTCGACGCTGCGTTAAGGTTTGCCCAACGGCGTCAGGATGACAGTCCATCAGCAAGTACCTGCCTTGCGTCAATTCCCCAGACTCTATTAAGGTGGGTATTAACGCTAGCGAGTGATGCCTCTGGTGACCTTTGTTCTCTGCTAAAAGACTTATAGACTCTGCACAAGATTGGCCCTTTCTATTAGACTCTTCTTTACTCACGCTGATGAGAGGATAGTCTTTTTCGTCATCCTCGCCATTGGTATAATCCACATAGTTTTTGCCAAATAATCCTGCGATGCTTAATTTCGGCTTAGCCGTGATTACGTGAGCTAGCGGCACTATATTTTTCGATGTTGCTTGGTTTAGAGTGAGCTTATCTAACGCGCACCCTGCCTCTTTAGGCTGACCAAATACCGTTAAAAAATCTATTTCATGCTGCGCAAAACTTGCTTTAGTAGGGTGATAGCATTTCAGTAATAAGTAATAGTTTATTGGTGGCTCAGTAGCATTTAAGCGCTCTGTAATCCGTATCACCACATATGCGATAGTCGCCTTGCTAAATAGCTTACACTCTACGCACTCGATGGTTAAGCCTGTTTGATAAGGGTTAGTGTGAGCGTTATCTTGTAGCGCTGTCGCAGTTTTTACGCTAGAGGTGGCGTTATGGTCTCGCTCCATTATCTTAGGATGTCGAGCCTTGATAGTGTGATAGCGTGCTCTGACCCAAGAGGGCAACCAGTCCTTAAGATGCTGCTGATAAAACTGCTGCTCAAAATCATTTTGGCTACTTAGCCTTAGCTGCTGCTCTTTAGATAAAAATAATAGATTAATATTATTAATGCGTTTTTTAATACCCAATAAGCCCAGAGCGACATTGACGTACGCTAGCAAGGCTTGTCTGCTAATCAATACCGCAATAAAGGTCAGCAGTAAACTCGGTAGGCTCTGCTGCATATAGTCATAGACGATGACCACAAAACCTACAGCAATACCTAGATTAGTCAGTAATAAACTATTTTGCTGTAAGCGATCTTGTAACTTTTGATAATCTGCTAATTGCGGCGACTGGCGGAGGCTATATTGGATACTCATGGCAAGTATCAGCATATAAAGTAGGATAGCAAAAGCCATCTTAGGATAAATAAACGCGACAATTGTAGTAAAGACTAGCCAGTTAACGATAGCGGCGAGACTGCGAATGATCACGCCCATAGTGAAATGCGCAATCGCTTGATGATTGACCATCAGCTTGGTCTTATCAAGGTTGTAAACTACCTTATCCGCTAGGTCCTCTATCCCTACTTTACTTTGATGCTTTAACCAGACATACAAACCAAAGCTAACAGCAATCACTAGGCTTAACCACAGTAGCTGTAGCATCGCTGGCATCGGGGTAGACAACATACTGTCCATACGACTGTGCCCCGTAGAGAGCACATAAAGTATCTGCCAAGGTAAGATGAGACTAATCAATAGACACACTTGCGAGCCTAAGCTCATCAGTAGTATCCACCCTACTCTAGCTTTATACGGCGCAAAGATTTGTCGGTAGATATGAAGCGCATTTGCAAGCATAAGTTGGACTCGCCAGCAGAAAGCCTATAGGTTAGGCAGCCCTTAAAGCTCAATAGCTAGAAATGTCTTAAGCTCGTCAGACTGCTCGGCTATAGGTACCGCTTTATTGACAGCACGTTTTATTGCCTGCCAAATATAAGGATTTAAAGTCTCATCACTTTGCATTTTTTCTCGCCAACCATAGGGTGGCCAACCTTTTATCTTTGAAACGTTTAGGCTTTCTGCAGCCAACTCATCAAATAGTATGGGAATAAACTCAGTACCGTAGGCTTTATTATCGGCAAAGATGGGAGCGCCTGAGAGATAGCGTTGTTGAGCCAGTGCTTCAGGGATAATAAATTCGTCATTCTTATCAATTTGTTGAAATAAACGCGTCCACATTTTACTGGCGCCATAATTCGTCGCCATCACCTTGCGCAGCTCAGCCTTAGTTTGTGGTAATGAGCTACTTGCCGCCCCAGTGCCCTCAATAAATAGCGATTGCGTCCAACGCGCTAACCCTTCGAGCAGCCAACCATTTTTAAACATGATTTGGCTGTTTTGATAAAGGTGAAACAGCTCATGGGCTGGGGTAGCTAGTGTTCTGCTATCTCCATAAACTTCATTACCCAATGCTAGCCGTATAAAGCACTTATTCTCCGGATCCGCTCTACTGGTATGCACCTCATCAAATGCCCGTCCATAGGCTTTATCAGCGGGTGATATTTCAATATTAATATATTGGGCGAGCTGATAGCGTGGCTGCTCTAGCGGACTCTTTAACTGGAGTACTTGCTGATATAACTCATCTGCTGCTTCAAGCTGTCTTTGGATATCAATAGTTTGCGCTGCAGATACCGTTTGTTGCACCTCATTGCTCACTTCCTGGTTAGCCTGCGCTTTGGTCTTAATCGAAAATCGAAAATAGTCACTGGTGGGCTGGGTTGCATAGCGAAACGGTTTAAGCAGATGTTTGCCTTCTAGGCAGGCGCTATGATTTTTACCCGACATATCATTGCGGTTCGCCATGCTACTCAAGGCAACACCCTTATTCTTATTCTCATTATTTTCCCTACCGCCATCCGATAACGAAACACCATTGGCTGACAGTAGCAGGTAGCCTATGCTCACTACGACAAATAACGCTAACCCTTGATAAGTAGTCATAAATGCCTCATAAAATCTTTTTAAAGAGTGCGCCCGTCTTACCAAAGTCGCTATCTCGGCTAGAGCCTTTAAATAAAATCACATCATCAGGTCTGACCTGTTGCTTTAAGAACTCTGCAAGCGCTTGTGCTTGCTCAAAATGAGGGCCAAGTATAGTATCGGGGAGTTTGGCGCGTAGCCATTTCATTTCCTCCCCATGGGTCAGTACTAAATCCGGTTGACTGTCTAGCAAAGGTTTAGCTAAAGCTTCATGGATATCTTTCGCCTTGTCCCCTAAATGTACAATACGCCCAAGGACAAAGATTTTTTTGTTGTACTGAACGCTTTGACTGCTATTCACCATAGTTTCTTTAGCGTTATCCCCTTTATCATTAGTACCTAGAGAATTTGGACTAATACCGTCATTACTTTGACCTTTAGTATTCTGTGTATAACTCTCTTTCTTTGCACTGCCTACAAAAGTGCCGTTTTTAAAAATAGTAAAGGCATTGACCATAGAGTCGTATTCGGCATTAAAGCTGTCATCAATGATATTAATGACCCCTTGCTTATAGTTCAGTTTTTCTATTTGTAATCTGCGCTCAGGGCATTCGTAATGCTCGATAGCTTGGCATGCCGCTGATTTATCAAACCCCAATGCATAGATAACGGCAAAGGCCGCAATGGCATTTTTTGCCATCCCCATAGAGGGCATAGGCAAGATAAAATCAAAGTCGCCCTCATCCGTCTCTAACCAAATATGACTAGATGCTAAAGATAACTCTATATTTTTTATGCGTATGTGTGATTGTGGGTGATCACCATAGATGATGACTTGCTTGCTGTAATGCTGAGCATGATGAAGTACCTGCTTAAAAAAAGGCAGATGAGCGCCAACGACCGCTATAGCATTACGACTTAAGCCATTGAATATTTGGGTCTTATATTGCATCGTTTTTTCAAGGGAGCTGAGCTGCTGGGTCTGTGAGTAGCCTATTTCAGTGACGAGAGCAATATCAGGTTGAATAAACTGCGTCACCGGTCCTCTTTTCATCCACAACGCACTTTGCGCCACTTCTATTATGGCTGCCTCATGGTCAGGGGCTAGACTGGCCATCACCCCTAACGCTCCTACCCGAGAGTTATAATTATCAAAAGAGGTCAGCACCTTTTTAGCGACCATCATGTGTTCTAACATGCTACAAGTGCTCGACTTCCCTACTGTGCCCGTGATGGCAATGACGGGATTAGCAAAGCGAGTACGGGCAGCAACCCCTATCTCAATCCAAGCTTTAATAGGGTCCTTAACCAGCAGTACTGGAAAATCTTTAGGCAAGCCATCGACAGGATGCGCCACGATAGTACCTGCTAGCTTGTCTATATTGGGTTGAATCTGAGTATGTCGATCAAGCGGTGCCGGCGGCTTAGTACTGTTCTCGTGTTGGGCTCTGTTCTCATTAGTATTCGCCACCATCAGCACTTGTTGCCCGCTAAATTCATCAATATGTTTTTGACTATTGACCACCGCATCGACATACCAGTCTTTCGGAGGCGGTGTCAGCCATTTACCACGAGTGATGGATTGTAATTGCTCAGCATTCCAGCAGCCGATAGTGTGTTGCTCGTAGACTTTATCTGCAAAAGCCTGGCGATACTTAAGACGTTCAGGCAGTGAGGCCGCATAGTTAATGGTATTAATATGCAGGAGATAATGAAACGGTAAACTTTTAAATGGAGCGTCTAATCCAGCCCCGCGAATGGCCACTTCTAACTGTAAGGAGCCATTGTCCCAGGTCTTAAGATAAGGTGGCCGTAACCCATAAAAATCTCTATATATTTTGCCCACTTGCCAAGTAGAGGTCGGCAGTAGCCAATCGCAAGGATCATGCGAAGTGCCACGACCCCATGCCAGCATAGCGGTTTGAAAATTTGGCTTGCCACGGAAGTGAAGGCGATAATCTTCGCTTAAGCTCTCTGTTATCTCCCAGAAACTCTCCACCCATAACATTCTACGTCGGTTAAAAAACCTTGGCTTTGTGCGTAGACCCAACAAAGTCATGGGACCAAATTTTATCGGCTCTATTCGGGCGTCTTCGGGCACCTCTTCCATTACCAAGTCGCTGTGGTCTTTAGTCTGCCATTGGCTATAGTCGAGCTTGGCGTCCTGATTATTAAAGTTATGCTGTCCAGTCGTTACTTCAGTGATGGGTTGTAAGGCTAAGCCTTGTTTAACAGGGCTGGCTTCGCTAGGCGGCACTACAGCTAGGCAACCCGATTGATAAATTTGCACGGGCGTTTTCATATTTTGGCAAAGCTGAGCATAACGTTGGCAACTGTCGATTGCCTGCCATCCCTCAATAGTTTCGGTTCTGCCGTAGTCAATAGCGACGGGATGCATGACGACTGCTTCAATACCTTGCTGCGATATCTGCAACTCGAAGACGCCGCCCTCTTTAGGGTCGGCTAACATGGCATCAAACAATAGATCACCCGCATCATGAATAATTGGTTTACCTTGATAGATTTCTATACCTTGTAGACGATGCGCTGATGCCCCTAACACCGCATCTGCCCCAGCTTCGATTAACTGATGACCTACCGATATTTCGTCTTTATCTGGGACTGTGCGCTCATTCGCTCCCCAATGAATCGCTATCAATATCAATCGACCTGCTGATTTCTCTTGCGTAAATAAAGGGATATAAGTCTCTAACCAAAGCTCATGATTTTTGGGACTAATATAAGCGGCGCCCGCAGCTGTCTTCGTCACGGCGTAGCGCTGCATAGTGGCATCAACATTAAATAAAGCAAGCTGCACGCCATTGGGCAAAGTATGATAAATAGGGGCAAAAGCGGCTTGTGCGCTCCTGCCTATCCCTACATAAGCAATACCCGCTGCTTTTAAAATGTCCATTTGCTCGAGTAAAGCCGCGGCCCCATAATCTCCACTATGATTATTAGCACAAGCTACCGCGTTAACACCTGCCTTAAGCAACACTGCTACCATTTCAGGACGTGCTCGATAATAAAAAGGCCCACCCTCCCCTTTTTCACGCCCTTGCTCCCCTTGTACCGCTAGGACACATTCTAGATTTACGATGGTGTAGTCCGCTGTTTTTAATACTTCAATATCTAGGACGTTATCTATCCCATACTCAGCCGTTAGAAAATGTTGCCGACGCCCTAAATTGACATCGCCGCCCCAAACGACACTGCAGGTATTAGCCGGTTTATCTGGTAGTAGCGTCACAGGTATTGGTTGCGGTTGCTTAGCCGGAGCGGTATAGGAGGGGGATTTAGTCAGTAATTTAGGATATTGAGGATTTGCCAGTAACTCATAATAATTCACGTACCCCGACAGATAGTGCTCTACGTCATCAATACGGACTCGAAAGCCGTGATGACGAATAAAAAAACCGTGCTCAATGGTAGTGGGTGATTTGAAGAACATAGCGACTTCAGGAAAGAAGAAGCCATTGAGCAGATAATTAGCACGGGCATGCAGTGCTTCATAGAATGCTGCAATATCAAACGCTTCTAAAACATCCTGATACTCAGGGAAATCGTCGAGCTTGATGAGCATCTTATGGAAAGCCATGCTGAGCTCAAGTAAGGTAGGAAAAGTAGTAATACGATTTTTGATAAAGTCGGTATACCCTTTGACATTATTGACAGCAAACTGAAAATACTTTTTGTCCGGCTTATAAATAACCAGCTCATTAGAGCAATAAGATAACCAATGATCGTGAGCGTGATAATGCTTTGCAGCGATAAAGTAATCAAAGGCTCGCACGACACAATCTAACCAACGCTGATCCTTGGTCAATCCGTATAGTCGCATTAAACCAAAAGCAGCCTCACCATCGTAATAAATAATACGGGTTTTTTGCTTTAATTTGAGTGAGTCAGCATGTAGCACATGGACGAAACTGCCGTCTGGCTGCTGCATGGCGACTATACCTAATGCCAACTTCTCAGTAATAGCTAGGTACTCATCTCTTTGCGCGGTTTTAGGGAAAACTTGCAAATACTTTACAAAAGCTAAGATAGCAACGGCATTGGCTCCCAGCTTTATCTCGCTATTTAAATCAATCACATAAGCTATTTGTTGATAGTCTCGGATCAGTTTATCTTTTAAATAAGTTAAAGCCTGGTCTATGCGGGTCTTAAGCACAGCCAGCCCATCAGCTGTAATGGTTGCTTTATCACGGCAAATCTCGAAGCCTTCTAGCAAAGCATAGGTGCTACTCGCGTGGCGCAGATTATTGTAAAAATCGATTTTACGGTCAAAACAAGGAAAATACCCATAAATATATTCACCACAATCCTGTACTTGTTGGGCTAAGTATTGGCTACTTTGAGTGATGATGCTTAACGTTAATTGAGGTTGCAAGCTCCCCAACTGTCGGCGACCTTTATTGCGGGATTGAGTATTTAAATCCCAGCATTCATTGGTACGAGCATCAAAATACCATCCCGCTGTATTAAAAGTTTGCATGGCTAAGTCAGGAGTATAATTAGGAATTTGGCTACTGCCATGACGCCGCTTAAAATAACGCTCAAAATTAGTCTTATTTACTTGCGCGTGGGAAGTATCTCCACCTTTATAAAGAGAAGCATTGGCGTTTAATTCCATTTCTGTAAACAATAGCCAAGGCTCGCGAATACCCGCAAAGGCGATACCTGCGCGATAATAATTCCGTTTAAAGTTTTTTAATGAACCCTTAAATTGTGACCAAGTAGTGGTTTGGCTATTCGTCATCCATTCAACACGACAGCTTTGTAAAGGCCCATCAAATTTCTTCCCTATCTCTACCAAAAAATCTTCAATAGTTTGATTTAAAAATAGATCAGCATTTTGTTGAAGGTCTGTTTCTGCTAACCATAAAGTTTTAGTAACAGCACGCGCATGCATATCACTCGCAGAAATTATTAAACAGTAGTCTTGTGTGTCACTAAATTTATACTGTGCCTGCCATATATGAATATCTTCAACGATTTTAGTTTTTACGAGTTGAATTAAATCTACAGTCTCACTATCTTTAATTGTGTCCATAGCTTAGCCAACCTCGTTTAATTATTAGCTATAATATAAATAATTATTAAATTTACTTTATCATAATTCTAATAAAATATTTTGCTAAATTAATTCCAACCCATCTCTTTTATAAAAATATATATACAACCTTTTGAAATTGAATAAGACTTTTACTATTAAATAAATACGGCGCTATCAATAGATAAAACCTACTGACTACTCAAATAAAAAACGCCCCCTATTGGGGGCGTATTTATAAACTACTACTTACTATTTCATTCTATAACTAACTACACAGAAAACACTTAAACCCTTTAAATTCCTTGATTTTAGAGCATAACCATCTTATTATCCTATACAAGATTCAACAAGGTACGACATTATAAAACATCAATAATGGCTACCATGATGGCTACCATATTTCAATATAGGTATAAGATTATGGCAAAGGTAGACAAGGGCATAACTACAGATACCCAAATTAAGAAAGCAATTAAACAGGCCATAACTGATAGGCAGTTAGCCTTGCACCCCATTGCAGGGTATAAGGGTTTAGAGATACGCATACGGCCCACCAAAGACGGCAAAGACGTTACCAGTGATTTTAGACATCGTTACACCCACCCATACACAGGTAAGCGCCCATATATGACGCTAGGGCAATATACTGCTTTGTCACTAACAGACGCTAGGCAGATGCATACTGACAATATGCAATTGCTAGCCCGTGGCATTGACCCAATAGCCCACCGTGATGATGAGATAGCACAAAAGGCCAAGGCTGCAAAACATACCTTTAGAGAAGTAGCCAAACGCTGGCTAGATGACCAAATTCAAAATCCTGATCATAAACCTAGTAAAAAGACGCTTAGCAACTGGAAACTTTACATTAAGGCTTTAAATGATGCCCTTGGTAATTACCCAATTAGCGAAATCACAACGCAACAAATACTAGTCGTATGTAAGGACGTTCAAAAGAATTACATTAATAAGGGCAATCGTGTTAAAGGTATTGCTACCCGTATTTTTGCCAGTGCTATTGTTGATGGATTAATCGATATTAATCCTGTATTACAGCTAACAGGCACTAAGATATTAAAAACCAATAAGACAAAGCACTATCCTGCCCTAACTAGACCAGAAGACTTTGCAGAGCTATTAAAAGACATTGATGCACTAAACCAGCCAGCCACTTTTAAAAAAGAAGTCTTGCAGCTATTAACTCTTACTTTTGCCCGTATTGGTGATGTTTGTTCTATGAAGTGGGCCGATATACATTGGAATGATAAACAATGGATATTTGAGCCAATGAAAGGACAAGGCCGTGATGACATGATAGAGAGTTTAGTTGTCCCCCTAGCACCGCAAGCCTTAACTATACTCGAGCAGATTCACCAAATAACAGGCGCTCATGAATACGTGTTTTATAACGCTAGACGTAAGCAAGCAAAGTACATTGACCGCCAGTGTATCAATATTTTATTGAATGATTCATCAATGAATAAAGCTGGTATAGGTAGGCACTATATAGCAGGTAAAGGCTATCAGGGCGTACACAGTCCCCACGGCTTTAGGGCTAGTGCTAAAACAATGCTAATGGAGCGACTAGGTTACAGCCACCTACTAACAGAGCTGCAAAGCGGTAGGAGCATACCTGACCAATACGGTAGCACTTACAACCGTATGGAGGGCATAGCAGACCGTACCGAGATGATGACAGAATGGGCCAATTACTTAGACAAGCTAAGAGCTGGTGAATTTAATAATGTTATTTATCCAAAATTTAGGCAAAAACAAACCAAACAAGCATAAGCAGCACTGCCAAAACTGACAAAACCCCACCCCAAAGGAGATAGACCTATGAGCAATTCACAAAGTACAGTAACCGTTAATGCATGGGAACTTAAAGACTTGCTAGCGAACATGGAGACATTAAACGAGCGCTTAGCCCATCTTAGCACCCTAGCAGGCATGACCAATGCAGACAGTAGAGCAGACCAGCTAAGTGCTGTTATAAGCGCAATGAGCGATAGCCTACACGATATAAGAATTATTTCAGGTCATGATAAGGAGCGATTAGCTGAACTCATTAACGAGCCAGCAACCGCTTAACCATATTCGATAGCACACGCTATCAAACCGTATTGCAGGGCTAGGAGTAATTACCCGAAGTCAGCCGTTTCATGCCTCAAGCTGGCGTGCCCTGCATCTATTTGATTATTTAAGGCATGGATTTTTGAGGTGTATAGAGATGTTTTTTAAAGAGTATCTATCTATAGAAAATGCAAATCAATATTGCATTCAGAAAACTGGATATGGATTATCCGTATCTGATTTACAGCAACTTGAGAGAGAGGGAAAGATAACCCCTTTACTCTATCTTGATGTAAACCTAATAAGTCAAAAACTACCTGAGGGCACGCTTTATAGTTTTGATTTGCCGGACAATAAGCATATCCATCGAGTAAGAGGATACTTTAAGGCCAAAGGATTTTTTCTATTAGATTGTTACGAATATTGTGGCAATCCATATTATTCTACAAGTGAAGAGATAGAGGTTTTATATTTCAAAAACGGCTTAGAAACTTTTGAGGTAGTACAAACCGTTATGCCAACTGAAAGTAGTTTTATCGGTAGTGTTGGTTATATATTCCACTGTAATATTAAAGATGAAAATGGGTTTTACGAAACCATTGAGGCCTTAGAGCTGAATAACGTGCTAATCAGAAAAAGCGAGCTAGACAGTCTAATTAATCACCAGCCTGAACAAGGTAATGATGCCCTTAAGCAAAGGATTGCAGAGCTTGAACAGCAGTTAGATGAGCAGCAGCAAGCCCCACAGAGAGCGAGAGCGCAAACAGATGAAACTAACACCGATAAGAAGTTAATCGCAATGCTGGCAATTCTACTGGCTAAACAGTCTAATACTTTTCGTATTGGTCAAAAGCCAAACTATAAGCAAATAAATAAGGCAGTCAATGAACTTGCTCTTGATTTACAGGTAGATAATGAGGACATGAGAGGCTTACAAGCCAATGCCGATAAAATAAGTAAAGCAGTACAAGCCTATGCTGATATGTTCAAGCTATCAAAAGATTAAAAACCCCTCGTTTTAATTTTAATTAATTCAAATTAATTTCTAACAACACCCCACGTATAACAATACGCCTTAACAACTTTCATCAATTGAATAGGAGTTAAGGCAATGCCTAACACTACCAACCCCACCACCGAAAACAAGCTATCCCTAGCTGACCTACTCAATAAACCTAATGAGCTTTACTTGCTTAGACAGGTTGCCCAAATCTTTAACCGTCACCCTGAGACAGTTAGACGCTGGATTAAAAAATCCCAATTCCCTACACCCTTAAACATTAACGGCATGTATTACTTCAAAGGTAGCGACCTATTGGAGTATATAAACGCTGGTGATGCGGAGGGCGTTTAGTATGAGCAAAATACAATCAGTTGCCGATCATCTTTTATCAGGTCAAGAACTTACAGGCCTGCAAATGATGCTTGATTATCGTTGCCTAGCTTATCGTGATGTTATCTACCAATTGCGTAAACAAGGCCTAGACATTCAAACCGAGATGATAGGAAAGCCGAAGTACGCTAGGTACTCGATGGATAAGGCAGCAATCAATGATTATTTATTACGCACAAATTGTACTGTAAAAGGGGGTAAGTCATGAGCCAGTCACACGATAGAGAATTGTTAATTGCAGACACGCTACACCTAGTCAATGACCGCTTAATTACGTTAGCGATTGATACCGAGCATTACGCTATGGCATTGCAGGCAGTCAAAACAAGTGACCCAGTAGCTACGGGCATTATTCAAGCTGTCATAACCTGCTTATTCAGTAACTCAATGTTAGCAACTGAGACAAGCGAACAGATGGACAGTCTTATCCTGATGACTGAGTTGGAGGCAACACGCTATGAATAACGATGCGTTTATAACTCAAGTAATGGACGGTTTAAAAGAACATGGCGTTTTAATGATGACTGATGACTTTATGGATCAGCTCATTACTACCTTACACGCCAATGTGACCATCATAAACACTATGACCAAAATTGCAGAGATAGAAACTGAAATGTTAGGCAACTTGTTACCTACAGGCAGCAGGCAAGTAGATTCGCTTAAAACCCTATCCAAACACATAGCAGAGATAGCCTTTAACGTGGAGGACGTAAGAGATGAGCAAAGATAACAAAGCCAATCTAAAGCCCCACTACAGGGCATACAGTGAGCCACAGCGAGGCATATTAACTAAGTTTATCCGCTTTATATTCAATGTTTTATTTATGGCAGTTGTAATCATTATTGCCCTTAGCATTGTTGCAGCTTGCCAGCCCAAAATGGTGACCACAGCCAATAGCATGGAGGGTAAACCATGAGCAAAAGAACTAGCAGCGAGTTAGAGCTACTTACTAGACAGTTGGAGCTATTAACTGATAGAGACTTCGAGCTATTGCCTGAGATTGAGCCAAACTTAGCTAATGATTTAGATATGGATTTACTCGAATTGACCGATTTAGGAGGGTTAAACGATGAATAGCGATAAACACCCACAGACAGCAGACACAGCCCACAGTGAGCCGAATAGAGCCGTTAATGATGGTGCTAACTTCATAGATGCCCAGCTTGCCTATGCAAAGTCAAAACAGAGTAAGCAGCAAAAGCGCAAGCGTGAGTATTATCAGCAAAAGCACTGGCAGACAGGCAAAGCGAATAGCAGACAAGTAACAGGGGGCGATAATGACAAGCGATAAAAACGACAAAGCCCATGCAGTTAGCACAGGCTTAATATCGAAACTAACAGACCTTAGACCAGCGACACGGCAAGCACTGGGCAATGATGAGATATTAGAAAAGCTATACGACCTTGAGCACGTTTTAGACCACCCTTTAGGGTTAAGCCATAAGCTTTTATATCTTCATGAGAATATTAGCATAGGGGGCGATGTCTTACCAACAATCAACACCATAGGCCTAGTGACAACTGACAGCGACAATCAGCCTATTACTATTGCAAGCATACAGCCAAGCAATAGCCAAGCGCCTTTAATTGCTGACACAAGTAAGCCCAGCGCCTTTGTTATAGGTGACTTAAATCCTGATGGTGATAAGTGGGCATCTACCTATCTAGCTGAGGGCGTGAACTTATTTGCTGAGCTTAACACTACTAATGGCAGGCGTGACACGGTATTAGCTAGTCTTAATCATTGGCAGTATGAAAAGATGGTTAAGCACTTCTCGAAAGCTGAGAGAGTAAGGATCAATACTACAGCCGAAAAGAAAAACCAGCTTATTAAAATGTTCAAAGGCCATGATGTAGACCTTGTTATAACTACAGTGCCACTTCATTGCTTAGCAGATTATGACGATACTTTAGATGATGTATTAGCTGATGCTGAGATTATTAATCTAAAGCAACTAGGCTGGCCTAAGCCTCAAGATATAAACAAGTCATTGCCACAGGTTAAGACATTCACCAAAGACATGATGCCAGACTTAATATGGGATTATGCTGCAAACAGTGCTGAGCGCTTGAGCGTACCGATTGAGTATGTACTTATACCGCTAGTGGTAGGTTTAGGCGCTATCATTGGTACAAATCTTACTATCTATCCTAAGAAGTATGATAACTGGGAAATATCGCCAAACTTTTTTGGTGCAATTGTAGGCAATCCCTCGAGTAAAAAATCACCATCATTAATCGATGGCTTACGGCCTATTGCTCATCTTGTCGCTTTAGCTCAAGACAAGTACAACACAGATAAGCTCGAGCATGAGGCACAAAAAGAGCTTAACAAGCATATGGCAAAAGCTACTGAAAAGCAGTTAAGTGACCTTGCTAAAAAGCTAGCAAACCAAACAGATGAAGATGACAGCGATCTGAACCAAGACACGCTCAAGGCTAAGGCTCAAGAACTGGCACAGGCTAAGCAGAATGATGAGCTTATACCTGAGAAGAAACGCTATATCACTGATGACAGTACTATAGAAAGCTTAGGAGAGCTTGAGAGTAAGCACAAGAACGGCATACTTGCCAAACGTGATGAGCTGACAGGTTTACTTGCCTCACTAGATAATGAGAGCAATCTACAGGCACGCTCATTCTATCTTGAGGGCTTTAATGGCTTAGGCAGCTTTCAAGTGGATAGGATAGGCCGAGGCTCAATATATATTGAGACCCATTGCTTGTCTGTCATTGGTGGCATACAGCCTGATAAGCTCGAGTACTACTTAGGTAAGACGGTTAAGGGTTTAGGCAATGACGGCTTAATACAGCGCTTTCAACTTATCGTTTACCCTGATCCATTACCAAACAACAAGGAAAAGGACTTACCACCTGATAAGGAGAGCCGTGACGCTATCTATAACTTGTTTGAGACTATCGACAATATGCAGCTAGGTGACTTCATGAAGTATGGCGCAAACCCTATTGATGAATACCACAAGCGCCCTTATTACCGCTTTAGTGATGAGGCTTACCCTATCTTCATGAGTTGGTACGATGACTTAAAGACTAAGGCAAACGAGACTGAGCATGGCATTATTGCTGAGCACTTGATTAAGTATGCTAAGACAGTGCCATCATTGGCCTTAATATTTCATTTAGTGGATTGCATTGAGCATGGCGCTAACTTAGGCTCAGTCAGTATCTCATCATTGAGAGCAGCCTTAGCATGGTGTGAAGTGCTACAAACTCACATGATGAGGGTTTATAGTGCAGTGACAGACAGCGCCAATATCAAAGCCTCTTATTTAAGTGAGAAAATATTAAGAATGGTCAAACAAGGAGCTGACAAAACTGACAAAACTGATTGGCTCGAACATGGCTTTACAGCTCGCCAGCTTATCCGCAAAGGTTGGAAAGGCTTAACTGATGCTGATGAGGTACTTAATGCATTGGAGGTACTTATAGAGAATGACTGGCTAAGATGGGCAACCGTTGAAAGCACTGGGCAAGGTGGCAGACCTACCGAGCGTTACTATATAAACCCTCGATTGATTGAACTTACTTAGGTTTCGTCAGTTTTGTCAGTGCATCATATGGGCGTTATTGAAAAATAGCGCCTTTTTTTGTGTCTGTTATTTAGGTTTCGTCAGTTTTGTCAGTGCTGATACTGGGCATATCTGAATTATTAAAGTCATTAAGGGGTTATGTTTTGAGCATGACCCTTTTTTGTTGTCTGCTGATAAGTTTATTAAAGTTAAGATTCATAAGGTGAATTTAAATCAATGTAGTACAATATAGATGAATTTAACTAATGATTTAGATAACCATGCCAAAGTTAGCGACTACTCATAGCCTGAGCAATTATCCTAGACTATCTATTACCCAATATCGTGAGCAGCTAAAGCAATCCACTAGCCAGCAATCAATCATGCTGGACTATAAATATAAAGGTAAGTCCTACCAATACGATATAACAGTAAGTAGCACACCATGCAATTATGGGGGCTATCGTCATTGGTGGCATTGCCCGAAGTGTTGCAGGCGTGCAGCAGTCCTTTATTGTGCTGGTAGTTATGTTTGTCGCTACTGTATTGGTGCAAACTATCAAACCCAACTCATACAGCCCATAGACCGATTATTTAAGCGTGTGAGCGTCATTAGAGCAAAGCTAGAATGGCAGCAAGGCATTGCACACGGTCACGGCTCAAAACCCAAAGGTATGCACTACAGCACATACAGCAAGCTAGTTAACGAGCATGACCAACTAACGCAAAAGATAATAGGGGCAATGAGTTGAGACTACCCACAGTTAGCGACTTGATAGCAGACTTGCAACTGGCAAAAGATATTGCAGTCAGGAACGAGAACCCAAACGGCATAGTGTTAGCAGTGATGAGCCAAGCAAAGTTACTTGCACTAGATAAGCCGATAATTGATGTGACCAGTAGTAACGATCCTGATCTGATAGCTGATTACTCGCTACTGACTGATGATGAGCTAAGGCAGCTAATGGCAATTACTGAGAAAGCGCAACAAGGCAGCAAGTCCGCAAAACCTATAATCATTGCATTGACTGCACCTGAGACTGACGATAACGGCAAGGTGATTCAATGAATAGCGCAATTACGATAGATGACTTACTCGAGCAATTAGAACAAGCAAGGCAGATAGCTATTGAAGATAGAAAGCCAGCAGCAGCAATCACCGCTACAATGTCTGCAGCGAGGTTACTTGCACTAGACAAGCCCATGATAGACGTTACACCATACGGTCAGGACGTGCAGACCATTAGCGAATTGATGGACGAATTGGCAGCAGATGACCAGCTACTATCTCAAAGGATAAGCCATGTTAAAAACGAGTATTGATGACCTGATAGCAGAATTAGACGATGCTAGATTGACGGCTAAGGGCAATGGTCAATCGTCAATCGTCTGCTATGGTTGCTGCTACGATGAGCAAAGCAAAGCTGTTAGGGCTAGATAAAGGCGCACCTGATGACGACTTCATACAGCCTGTTAAGGTCGTGATTCAAACAGTTGATGCAAGGATAAGGTAGCACTAGGTTATTACACATGTTAGGAGATAGCCACCAATTGTGGCAATAGATGAGGTTAACTCTCTAAATGACAGATGGTTACAAAATAAAAATACTGCTACAGATATGACAAAAATTAAAGTAAATGGCTATCAGGGTGGCTACCAAATATAAAAATGAAAACCTACATCCCTTTATTTACAAGGTTAACATAGTAATAAAACGCCCCCTATTGGGAGCGCCTGTTAATTATGCGGTTAAATGACTACTTTAGATTCAGATTTAGATAATATTGACCTGAACATCAGTCTCTATCATCACACATTCTGCTGTGCTCGAGCTGTAGTAGGCATCATAACCATTCATAGAACTGCTGCCTAGCTCCCAGTCTCCGGACATATTGACTTCATCCGAACTGGTACCAGAGATCATTAACTCAATGGACTCAGTATTCTCTAAACTGAGGTTGACCGTGTCATCGCCATTTAGGTTAATATTTTCGAACCCAGTAACTTGGCTTAGGTCTAACATATTACTATGATCACCGGTTAAGGTCAGAATATCGTTGTCACCGTCACCACCATCAAGCTGACTATGATTATAGTAGTTACCTTCGATAGTCAGAGTATCATCACCTGCCCCTAGCTCGACGGTAGCACTGGTTAAGTGACTGCCTATATTTCCGACCGTCACAACATCATCGCCATCGCCTGTATATACAGCTGAATGACCTTTAACAGCGCCATCGATATTGACAGTGTCATTCCCCATGCCGGTATCGATAACACTACAGGCTGAAAGATTGCCACCAACATCGACGGTATCGTTGCCCACGCCCATATCAATGATTGAGCCGAGAGAGATATGATGACCTACTGTCAGCATGTCATTACCAGATCCCATAGAGATATCTGAGTGAAGAATGGCATGACTAACTTGGATAGTGTCATTGCAAC
>Ga0098067_1000312_pt1 | contig 19476 bp, 16 predicted proteins | sample 26_taG_FD_92578 | JGI IMG/M metagenome (GOLD analysis project Ga0098067, IMG submission 92578) | Marine viral communities from Cariaco Basin, Caribbean Sea - 26_WHOI_OMZ | ecosystem: Environmental > Aquatic > Marine > Oceanic | place: Caribbean Sea: Cariaco Basin | collected 2014-11-09
ATCGATTCATGGCTTGGGACCTCTTCCCAACCCAGCATTCTCAGTCGCCCTGTGATTTGCTCAGGTGAGTAGTGCTTGCTGAGTAGATGCTCAATATAGCACCAGCCAAAGCGGCTGATCTGAGCGCTATTCACAACTTTGCGCGCTTTTGCCAATCGATGGGCTTGTTTGGGGCGATAACCTCTTTGTCCTAGGTTTCGCCTTATCTCTCGACTAACCGTTGATTTATGACAGCCGATAATTCTAGCTATTTCACTGAAACCCTTTTTTGCTTGCAATAGCGCTGATATTTGATATCTTTGCTCTTGGGTAAGATGTGTATAGTGTCTCATAACGTTCTGATATGTAGGAGTTGAAGTTTGAAATGCAACACGGCACATCTTACTCTTCAACTCATTCTTTTAAAACGTTGCACTTCTTATTTGAATCTAGGCAATGTTATTCGAGATAATACTCAACATTATAGTTTGCCACTTTTACCTCTACGGTTTCTTCAGCATAGCTCATACCTTCCTTTTTACAGTATAATGTAAAGTTAAATTCAATAATTTTTACTGTAAATCGCTCAAGCTGTTAATAATCAGCAAGTCTTCTTTCTCTTCGAAGAACTGCTCATATTCATCAAACTCACTCCAATCAGTAACAAAGATAAAGTCAATATCTCCAACGCTCTCGACAGCTGTATAGTCATACTGACTGTCTCCAATAAAGACAGCAGGTGACTTAATGTTACCCTGCTCGCGCTCGCGACTCATAATGACTTCCTTACTATCGGGACTGCCGAATATACCACCGTCAAAAAGCTGAGAAATATCACGCTCAGCAAATAGCTCACGAAGCTCAGCTTGATCACCACCAGATACAATTAGCCATATACTGTTTTTGGTTTTCTCTCGCAATTCAGTTAAGCCTTCTGCTATCTGACAGCTTCGCAGACCCTTATGTACTTCTGCTGCATAGCTTGACAATAGATTATCTAAATTTGGCTGATCCTTTGATTGCGCTAAATCCTCTTTATTTAGGTTATCGATAAACCACTGAAACTTCTTATAACGAGAGATACCACCACGCTCTACGTGATACTTGACCAAACGCTCTGCGGCAGCTTGACCAAATGCTAAAGCCGTATTATAGAACGCTTGAGTCTTGACTTTATTAGAGTTAAGCACCACCCCATCACAGTCGAATATAATAGTTTTATAGTTATAAAGGCTATCTAATTTATTCATAGTGCCACTAATCCTTTTTCTATAAGACACTCAGCAATAATAAAGTCCTCTAGCCAATCTATATCATGGCTGATTAATTTATCAAGGGGGTATAAATATACCGATGATCCAATTCTATCATCTAACTCATTATAAACCGATACAGGAGCGATAAATGCGCCACTATTTACTTCATGTATCGGCTTTAAAGTCTGGGTTCTCGGCCACTTTTCTTTCGCTCGATCATAATTTAAAGGCGTACCATTTTTCCATAAAAAGCCATGAATCTCAGAGGTCGTCATTAAAGAGTCGAATCCACTGTCTAGCTGCTTAAAGTAGCTATCAATAATATCATCATATTGGTTAGCATTAATAAATGGTGAGGTAACATGTGTCCAAAGTATGTGTCCTTCAGGAATGAGGCTTGCAGCATGAGCAACTAACTCATCGGTACTTGTGGAGCTAAGCGCTAAACTCTCAGCTCTTTTATGTATGACAAAACGTGAATCCTGAATACCCTGTGCGTAGTTAATAATTTCTGCATCATTAGTACTCAATACAATTTCGTCAATTCGTTTGCTTGCAAGTAATTGTTTAAGTTTGATCTCAATTAGTCCAAACTCAAACCCTGCGAAGGGTTTGATATTTTTTTTAGGCACTCTCTGGCTACCTTGCCGACAAGGCAAAAAACAGGTGACTTTATTAGACATTACACCATCCCATCATAGTCGAAGATAATAGTTTTATAGTTATTGAGCTCCATAACCATCCTTTCTCATTGCGCTTTCTACTGCTAAAACATCTTCTATTTTATCAACGGCCAAACTACCAGGGTGTGTTTCATACATAAGAATCGACTTATCTGCTTCTAGAAAACGTAAAATCTCGATATCTTCACAGGCTTCTAATGTACTTTTTCGACCAAAATTAGAAAACCATAAAAGCTCTTCTTTAGTAAAGGCATAAATACAAACCTGTTTCTTGTAACCGGCAGGTGCGTCCTTAGCTGCTTTAAAGCCTGGGATAGCACCTCTTGACATATACACTAGCTGATCATTCTCTGTGGTAATCACCTTTGGAATATCGACACTGTTAGGATCTTCCGTTTGGCTTAACCAGCAATAACCGTTAATAATAGAATCCATATTCTGGTTTTTTAACTCAACTGCTCGAATGATATCTTTAGGATTAATGATGGGCTCATCACCTTGCACATTAATATAGATATCTGCATCAACCTGTTGAGCGGCTTCTGCTAAACGATCCGTACCTGTCAAGCAGCTATCTGATGTCATTACAGCCTGATAACCCGCGCTAATTACCACATCAGCGATATGAGCATCATCTGTTGCAATATACACGTTATCATGACCTACTGCTTTTTCGGATAACTCTGCGACCCACAGAATCATAGGCTTACCCAAGATAGGGGTTAGCGGCTTCCCTGGAAAGCGACTTGAAGCGTATCTAGCAGGGATAATTACAACAGCTTTTGTCATGTCATTTACATCGCATAGATGGATTGAGTAGATAGATTGTAAGTAGTGGGCGTAATTGCAGTGATTGGTAAGTCTGAAGACTCTTTGTATAAACGTAATACTTTCTTCATCTCAATAGCTCTTGGATCATCAGCATTATAGCCATCAAAACCTGCAATCCAGATACGATTAGCTTGTCCCGAGGTGATCGCTGCTAAGGCATAGCAAACTACTAAAGAAGATGGAACCGTACAATAATCTTTCTGAAAAGCAAACTTGTCTTGCTCAACATGAATACCAAAATCTTTAATCTCTTTTTTAGAGAGTTGAGACTGTAAATCTTCCGGTAACATTGAAAATGGTGTGATAAGAGGCTGCGGTAATGATACATGCTCTTCTACATCTGCTAGAAGTCTAACTGGATGACAAGCAATACGATAGTCGATTAGCTCAGCATCAATACCTGTTTGAGTATTCATAGCGATCACAACAGGCTTATTCGCTTTAATATAGTTCTCTAAGGAATTTTTATGGCGTGAAACACCAGGACCCGCGCCTAATAACAGCACATCACGATTAGCAAAAGCTTCTTTGGGAGACCAACTACCTTGTGGTTCGGTTGAATAGAACTCTCTTGCATTATTCAAAGTAGCCGTACTAAACTTCTTACCACCTTCATTACGCAAGTAATCAATAACGGCTAATAAGTCCTCTTCATCATAGCGACTATCTGCCATCATAGATTGGATATAAGAGGGATGAATACCGTATTTTCCTGCTAAGAAATAGTATGGATTAGAGCCCCAACCATACTGGATTTGCATCGGCTTAAAGTACTTACGAATGATGGTCATCAATGGAACTAGGTTGGTTGGTTTACCACGTAGCTCTGCTACTTCTATAGCGAGCTCTTCAGTTCTTGCGTTACCTGGACCGCGACCCATACCGGTCACGGTAGCATCGACCCAAGTGACACCTTCTGATATGGCACGTAATGTATTCGATAGTGCTAGGTTTAAGTTATCATGGGTATGAATGCCCAGTGCTCCGTCCCAATGAGTACGTAACCAACCAATAATCTTAGAGACATCATCAGGTTTCATGCTACCCATACTATCGGCAAAATAAAGCGCGTCTAGGGGATACTCTTTAGCAAGCTGTGCAAGCTTAATCACTTCTTCTTCGGTACGGTCAGCGATTTGCATGAGGTTAAAACCAACGCGGTAACCCCTGTCTGTTAGCCAGCTCACAGCCTGCAATGCCCCCTCAAATTCATAGACATGACTGGCAATCCGTACTAAATCTACTGGTGACTCATCCGCTGATACGGGAAAAAGAGCTTCTAGAACTTCCAGCTGGGGTGTGTCACCTACTAATTCAGAAGCATTAACCATAACACCAACCGTTAAGCTATCAGGAATAGGTAGGCTATTAATGAAGTCGTCTGTGGTAAAGGCTGAGGCACCTTTAAAGCCACTATTTTTTATTGAACGCAGACCAAGCTCGACTATATTGACCCCTGCTGCTGCCATGGCCTCTAAATACTCTTCGACGACCTCTTGAGAGAAGTCCCATGAGTTGTAATAGCCACCGTCACGAAGTGTGCAGTCTAATAATTTAATTTTCTTTTCCATGAGATTATCCTTATTACTACATTATAAAAGAGTCGCTAAATAGTCCTTAGTCTATAAGACTAGAGATTTAAAATAGCTTTTATAGTATTTAAACGCTTTGTTAAAATGCTCGCTATTCTCAATATTCATATTAGCTATTGATTCCTTAGCGCAGATAGCGTTTAAAATAATTACACCAAATGTTTTTTTTAAAATAGGAGAATACTCTAATATTTCAATATTACGTGTCATGAACACATCATAAGCATCATCTGCTAATAAACGGTTAGATAACATACTCCCCCAATATGGAATTTGTTTACTCTCTTTTTTTTCTTTCAAAGGTACAAGTTCATATATAGCTCGTACTGTTTGTGCAAAACGTTCTTGAAACATATAATTCGATATCGCAAGAGCACAGGTCTTTTCTAAAGGGTCACCAAAATCAGCAAAAGTATCCACGACTGACCATAAACTACGAACTGATAAAATTTTACTTAGTTCTATAAAGTTTTTAGTATAAAAATCCTGAAAAAACACCCAGTCTTTATCCATAAAGGAGTATTCATGCCCTTTGAAGACACCCCGCGAACTATAAGCACGTTTTCCGCGTCTTAGTCTAATCATCAGTATTTTAAATGCTATCAGGTCAGAATTGACTCTGAAGACATCTAATACGTCTTTATCTTGGCAACTAAAGTCACTTCTATCTGGAATTTGAAACTTTTCAAAAGTATCTTGCCATTTTTCTATAGCTCCACAGAAAATACTAGTAGCCATACAGACGCTAGAATTTGAGATAGTAACTGAATAAAAGTTTCCTTCTAAACTATCTTTTATTATATTTTTAAAGCTGAAACCACAATGAAGGTTGGTTGTTATACCTTTTCTAACGACACTTTCTCTAGTATCACCTATAGTTGTAACAAACTTATTCCCTTGGCTATCTATAGCTGTGATCTTAGTATTTAAATCTTCTGTAGCTACCCATCCAAGTAATTCTCCTTTATGATACCCAACATGATAATCCATAAAAACCTCTTAAACATAAACTCAATATAAATTACAAACCACTTATCTATACAATTAAGTCTAAATTAACAACTTAATTGGAATAATATCTGCATATTTTATTTGGATAAATTCAAGAGCTTTATTAATATCCAAGTCGTATGAAACAAAATCTTTTCTGAGTCCAGCACTCGACTCATCAACTATAGTATCTTTGGGTAGATAAGCGCTATTATAATGAAGATGACCACCTATTGCATTACTCCTAAATGCATTGCTGCAATGTAAAACTCCTGGTTTTTTAACTATCCTTGAAGTCCACAAAGACCCAGTTCCAGCAGAAGATATATGAAAGTCTATTAGCATAGCAATAGCAACTTTTTTTAGACTTTCAGCCCCTATTGTGGAAAAAAACTGCACTTCAGGATATAATTCACTTATTTCTGCAAAAACTTTTAAGTCTGACTGTATCTGCTTGAGCTTCATAGACTCATCTGCATGTGCGGAAGTCCAGCCGTCAATAACGACACATAACTTCTGCTTCGTTTCAAACCTCTCGAGCAGTTTACCTATAAAGTCCACCTGGTTTAGAAGGGCTCTTTTCTCTGTTGATATACTAGCCCAGAGAAGGTAACCTCCTTGTTCTTTTATATCTAATATTTGTCTATAAGAATGATAGATTATGTTATTAATATTTATCGAATTTATGAGAATATTATCAAACCTTTTAACTAGCTCCACAACTCGAGGTTTCGATTTATTAAATACATAGCCCACTTTGAAAAAAATAGGATTACCATCGTCAGATATATGATTAAGCTCATTAAATGTTAAAACACTATTAGGTACCTTAAGCCCATATATTTTGGTAAAGTCTATATAAGCTCCTGTTTTCATTTGGTAATGAGGTACAACGCCTATTAATCCTTCCTCATATAGCTTCTGCACACCATTTACGGTATCGTAAAAAAAATGATATGGTCTTCCGTGTGATAAGATAAAACCCTTAAACTTAGGGTTTATCTTAGTAGATTCTTTAAACTTACCTGATATATCACTATTATCTCTTAAGCGACTTAATACAGTATGAGCCGATAAGGGTTGAAAATGAGCCATAGAAGATAAATAGTTTAAGGTAGGGAAATATACAAAGTCACAAGATGTAACATGCTGTATTATTACAAAATCTAAATCTTTTACTCGATTAAACATGATATTAGTGTTGTTATCAATCATGTAGGAAAAATATACTGAACACCTCACCCCCTCGTGCCGATGAAGTATGAAAGATGGGGAACTGGCCTCTAAAGATGTTTCTATGAAATTTCTAGCAAAATTTATTTCTTCGACAGTTGAAATTATATCTTTAATTAAATCTAGTGTTTGAGCGCTTACTTTAATCTCGTTAATATTGTTTTCAAAGAAACAATTTTCATCCCCATTCTCTATATTACTGATTAGCATACTCAAACAGTCTAAAGTCATTAATTCTCTCCAAAAACTCATACCTACCCATTAAAACATAGCATAAAATAGAATGAGGTTATTTAAAAAATATAAAAAATTTCAACTTGAGATATTAACTTAATTAAAGATTATACAGTTCATTACTTCAACTTAGCCTCAATATCATCAACTTGAAACAGATACTAACAAACAGCTTGATTCTCTAAATGTTATTTAATAAATACTCTAACATCTGTTGTATTATTTTATCTTTCTCACTCTCAGATAGCCTCATTTCTTTTAAGTTAAGGGCTCTTTTCTCACTGTAGCCAGCTTTGCTCCACCACCTACTATCTTTAATCATAATATCTCTATGTATAGGACTTAGTTTATTCATTAAGATAAGATTTGACTCATTATAGTTTTTGATGATCTCTTCACATAAAGCCTCATCTATTACCCAAGGAGTCTTTCCCTTAAAGTTAAAAATTTTGGCTAGCTTCCAATCTACATGTGAATCATGTAGTCCACGATATTCTGGATACTGACTCAATAACTTTATTAATTCGGGGGCTAAACTTGTATTGCTTCGAGACTGCTTTAGTCCATCTATTGACGCCTGTATATCAAATATGGAGAGGAAGTCTTCTACATTATCTTGATGTTGCAGTCGCACTTCAATGGATTGAGTATTAGGTAAAGTAGCCCACTCATCTATGTATTTATTCCAATCTGCCGAATTTCTGCCTAATTTATTAAAATAATCTTGAGGTGAGTTAAAATTGTTATGCCAGTGAAACCATTGCCACCACGCTGAATTCAACCAGTCTACTTGAGGCCTAATATAAAAAACTACTGTAACTTCAACATTAAGTTTTTGAAAAAAACTACTGCTTTTAAATTTTTCAGCATTTCTAGCCCAACCTTCACATGAAAATATGGGAATTATATTTTGTTCAAACAACTTGTCTAGCTTACGTTTTAGCAAAGCAAAGTCTACGCTTTCGAATACATTAGGATATGAACTTAAGTAGCCTAATGGATCTTTTTTAGCCTTTTCTTCTAGATTGTCAGTCAATACATCTCCATTACTATTAATAATTCCATAGACATACTTATTCTTACTACTTATAAGCTTATTGTTAGACAAGTAAGTCTGAATTGAAGAACTACCTACTTTATCGAAACCTACATGCATTATTATTCTGCGTTTCATACAACATCCTTAAATATATTTTTATTATTGCCACATAAGCTTATATGTTATTAAACAAATGTATTTGGAACTATCATACTAGCCTATAAGCTTTATGAGGTTGAAATATCAAACTTTTAAACTTAATCGACTCTATTAACATATGTTCGAGCTATTAATACTAAACAATTTGACTATAAGATGCCCTATACAGATATTTAATTGATACTTATGAGAAAACTAGATATTTAAAGAAAAATCTTCTCTAGCTTTAGTTAGATTTGGGCTGTAGTGAGGATCTCTATTTAATAAACTTGGCCAAGTTGACTTCATATAATTCATTTCTTTGTTGAACCTAGCTACTTTTTCTGGATTGTCCTCCGCACCACGACTGATAGACTCATGGTGATAGAGCTCCGCATAAGGCGTCCATAAATTACGATAACCTGCGCTGTATACCCTCAAGCAAAAATCCACATCATTAAAGGCTACAGTGAGGTCATTCTCATTTAGACCGCCTACTTCATTGTAAATACTTCGTTTCACTAATAGACAAGCCGCTGTCACCGCTGTCAAATCTTGTACTAATACCAACCGATGAAAGTAACCTACTGACTCTTTTGGGAAGTACTTATGAGAATGACCTGCAACACCACCAAGGCTTGTAATAACTCCAGCGTGCTGTATTTGGCCGTTAGCATAATACAGTTTTGCTCCTACACATCCAATTTCGGGACGGATGGCATGCATGACCATTTCAGTAAGCCATTCAGGGTTAATGACCTCCACATCGTTATTGACTAAAGCAATGATTTCACCGTCTGTATGCTTTACACCAAAGTTATTGATCGCCGAGTAGTTGAAAGGTTGGTCATATCGTATCACGGATATCCTGTCATCTTCCGCCTGAATCTGCTCAAAAAAGTCAAACGTTTCTTGCTTCTCGCTACCATTATCTATGATTAAAATATCATAGTTAGTATAGATTGTTTTTTCTAATATGCTACGTACAGCTTGTTCTGTAATGTCTTTGCCATCTCGGGTAGGTATTAACATGCTAACTTTAGGAGAAGGGTCAGGTATAGGCCAATCTACTTTATAAGTGTTTGGAACTTTGCCAATATCTACTTTAACGCCCTCAGGGCCATTGGTGTCAAAGTAATCCTGTAATGCTTTAATGCCAGCATCTGTTGTGTATGTTTTCTCACCTGCATCAGAAGCGGTAGAGCCCTCAATAGCACGCCAATGGTAGAGCACTTTGGGAATATGAATGATTCGTGACGCATCTACATGTGGTAAGCAGCGTAATAAAAGGTCATAATCTTGGCTACCCTCTACTCCGACCCTAAACCCACCAATGGCGTTAATCAGTTTGGAATCATAGACGCCTAAATGAGAAACATAGTTTTGAGAGAATAGTAAGTCTAGATTCCAGTCACTCTTAAAGTGTGGATTTGATCTTACTCCATTTTTGTCAATCTTATCTTCATCAGAGTAAATAATTTTAGTATTGGGATTTTCAAATATGGCTTTTGCACAATGATATAAAGCATGTGGAGACAACTTATCATCATGATCTACCAATACGATAAAACGACCAGTAGCTATCTCAATTGCAGAGTTTGTCGCCTTGGAAATATGGCCATTCTTCTCTCGATATACTATCTTAATACGCTCATCTTGGCTCTCATAGCTTTGTAAGACCTCCCTTACTCGCGTATCAGGGGAGCAGTCATCTGCAATGCATATCTCAAAGTTAGAGAAGCTCTGGTTAAGAATTGAATCAATGCACTCTCTTAAGTACTTTTCTTCTGTGTTATAAGTTGGCATTACAATTGAAAACAGAGTCGAAACTGTAAAGTGATTCTCTAAAGCCTGTATCTCTTCATAAAAAGGTGCTTCATCCACCTCATTAGTAGCGATCCACTGCTCATAACTACCAATCTGCTCATTACTTTCTGTAATGAACTGATCATACTGCTGATATAATTTTAATAAAGGTTGATCGACATCACTTAGCATCTGCCTAGCTTGTAATAATACCTTTTTGAAGTAATCAGCAATCGTATGCTCATTAATCGTCGTAATTTCAAAGTCAAACAAGCTAAATTCAGTTTGGGCTTCTAATGGATCAAAACGAAGAGAGACAGGTGGCATTTGTAAAAAAACAACACGTTCGTTAAGGCCTCTATTTAATGGAATACGTACCGTATGCTCTTCGGAATAACCTTCGCCATAATCAATATAAATCTTTCCTAGCTGACCTACCAAGCTTGTATTAGCAAAAATATAAAATGACAAACCATACAAACCAGGATGGAACCCTTCTATACTTTTATTAAGCGTAAAATACGGATCATTATTCTTTGCTATGAATATATTATTTTTTTGTTCTAGCTCGTTTGCTACAAAATCATTTTCAGTCAATAACACATTATCTTTATAGCTATTAAGCAGACTGTTTTTATTTTGTTTTTTTGCAAGAAGTTGTTCTAATTTATCTGTAGATACATTACCGTCTTGCTGTAGAAGTGCCTGTTTTAAGTTAAATCTTACCATATCCTCAATGAATGGATACTTATGAAAAGCTTGAACATATAGCTGAATTGATAATTTGTAATAGCCAAGTCTTAGAGCAGCATTGGCTTGATAGAAACAATTATATTCATTCGTATTATCGGCGAGAGTTTGCATGATTCTTTTTAATACCTTTTATTATTTTGGTGCTCCACTTTGGAGTACAGAGGACTGATTGTGCCACTTAGCTTTAAAAATCTCTCGGTTTTGATTTATATGGCTTTTACGGCCTTTGGTCTTTGATCTATGATGATAAACAGTACTTTTTGCTTCGTACCATAAATATTTTTCAGGGTGTTTTTGGCGAATTCTGAGACATAAGTCCATGTCCTCTTGACCATTAATATACCAAGCATCAAACCCCTCTAAAGTAGCAAAATCATGTGATGTTATCATTAAACAAGCAGCTGTTAATGCCTCACAAACAGTAGAAGTATTTGCTTCACTGCTGTCTTTACTATCTCCTTCGAAGCGACACCTTCCAAAACCGTCCTCCCCGAAGTACACACCTGCACACTGAACTTTATCATCGAAATATAAAAGCTTAGGTTGGACTGCAATAACTTCTGGATTTGTTATTGCTTCTTGAAGAGATCTTAGCCAGTTAGCCGTAACCTGAGTGTCATTGTTTAAGAATACAACTTTATCTCCTTGGCTTTTGCTAAAGCCATAGTTGCATGCTACAGAAAAATTTAAGTTGCGAGGTAAATGTACAATATGCACCTTACTGCTCAAACTAGCATACATATCTAAAATAAAGCCGTTAAATTTTTTGCTACCATTATCAATTATGATCACTTCATAGTTGATATTCTGAGTATATTTTCGAATTGACTCCAAACAAGCTAAAGTCAATTTAATGTTATTAAGAACTGGAATTATAATTGAAACCAGTTCTTTCTGGCGCGGTTGTTGACGCAGCATAGGCCAGTTCATCATCTTATACTCTAACTGTTTAAGCTCAAGTGGTCTTACTCTATTAGCAAAACCATTGAATTGTCCTATTAGTAAAAAATGTAGATAAGCGTGGTTATTATGCTCGAACTTGACACCGACATCTTTAGAGTACGCTAATACATCTAACAGGGAAACACGTTGTAATATTCTAAAATTATCAATTAAATGTTGATAGCTATGTATCAGCTGCTGAGTAGAAACTTTATTGATGGCAAAAGGATGTCTACTACTATATACCAAAAAACTATAGTTTGATTTTGACTGTGATGGTAGAAACAAACCAATATCACCTGACTTTTGAGCGACTTTAGTCACTAATCTCTCTATCGCGTGTGCTATTTGACCATCTTTTGCAAAGGGCTGTTCAAACCATTCTTCTTTTTCAATCAAGTCATGCGCTGCGTCGGCGAAATGGCGAGGCTTAATCCAGTACAGACTCCCAGCAAAAAAGCCCCAGTCATCACCTATATCAACCTGCCAAAGCTTAGCTACCTTTTCAACATTACTCTGGTTATTGAGCATTAAATGCTGCGCTGACATGAAAAAAGGCATTATGCCAGCCATAGTCCAACTTGGGTTAGCACGAATACACTCAAGCGTTTTAAAGAACACTTCTGGAGTACCTATCAATCCTTCATATAAACTCTCAAACCAAATACAGCTAGCCTGATTATCGCAATTTTTAGTATGCAACTTAAGTACCCAGTCATATGCTTGTAGACTGGGTACTAATTGAAAAAAGGGTAGCAAGTCCATTCCATAATTAGGCTGGTAATGAACCTTCGCTTGGCTCAAATCAGTAGCAATAATTGTATGAATTTCTGGCTCAGAACTGTCATTTAAGGTGATATGTACGTCAACTTCTATATCCGCTATATCTATATCGCATACTGCATTTATGCGGTCAGCCATAATCTGAAATTGTTCTGCATAAAAAGCATGAATAACGATAGCAACTTTGAATGTATTTAATTCCAATTCTTTATCCACCTGCCAGTTATTACCTATCGATTTAGAGTTCCGTTATAGGGTTTGATAAATTAAAACTTAGGTGCTTCAGAGAAGCTTAAACCAGCTTTATCTTTATCGGAAAGTGAGACCTTATCACTTTCAATAGGCCAATCTATGCCTATACTTTTATCATTCCAAAGTAACGAATACTCATCACCAGGGTTATAGGAATCAGTGCACTTGTAAACAAACTCTGCTTGTTTACTTAGCACAATAAACCCATGAGCAAATCCAGGTGGCACCCAAAGCATTTTTTTATTTTCTTCGCTAAGATGTTCTCCAACCCACTTACCAAAAGTTGGGGACTCAGCGCGCATATCTACAGCAACATCAAACACTTCTCCTCGCACTACCCTAACCAGTTTTCCTTGAGGCTTCTCATATTGATAATGCAGACCTCTTAGTATGCCATACCCTGAACTACTATGATTATCTTGTACAAAACGATAATCACCACAATGCTTTTCAAACTCAGTTTGGCGAAAGGTTTCCATGAAAAAACCACGTTCATCACCAAACACGCTTGGTGTCATTAAAACAACATCAGGTATCTTTAATTTCGTATATTCCATAATACATAACCCCCAGTAACAATAATTCTATTTAAATGTAATAAAATAAAATAAAAAATTAATATTATTTCTTATCTCTATGTTTAAAGAAATAAACTTCCTTAGTTAATTCGAAAGGTAGCTTTAAAAGCTCTCTAGGAGAATTAATACTTTCAATTGCAGCTAATCCAACTCTATAGGTAAGATGCTGTTTCGCTTTTTCTGCTTCTGCAGCATCTATGTAGCTCTCCAAGGGTGGTAAGTCGTGTTCTTCGGTTTCTTTAAAACTATTATATTCTTTCAATAACAGCTTAGGAAGTTTAGCCACACCTTTGGGCGTTTTAGTACTTTGTATAATGAGAAGACCCAATCTATATGGAAGATCATCTTCAACTCTCTGACGAGCACCATAATAGAACTTATCTGGCTTCTTAAGTAAATCTGTTTCCTCTTTAGTAAAATGCGCCCTTAAAAACAGAAGTTCTTCCTGACTTTTATGAAGTGCTTCAAGAAAAAAGGATATTTTTTCGTCACTCTGTTCTTTAAAAATTTCTAGGCGAGAGTTCATTTCGTCTACTTGGGCAGTTAGCTTTTCATTCTCGGCATTTTTATCTGAAATTACCTGTATTAAACTCTCACACTTTTCTTTCAGATCTCTTTCAACGTTGAGATCAGTTTCTGTTGTATCGGGGTATCTTTCTTTAAAGCGAACCTTTCTTTTATGAGCCATTACTCTTTCCTGTCATTTCCGAATTATTTTTCATTCAGCACTTTAGACAGCTACTTATCTATTAAGCAGTCTTAAAAGATACTGGCCATATTGAGTCTTTCGAAACTTAGTACCTTCCGTTTCTAACTGTTCATCATTAATCCAGCCGTTACGCCAAGCGATTTCCTCAAGACTAGCTACTTTTAAGCCTTGGCGATGTTCTACAGTCTGTACATAACTACTTGCTTCTAACAATGAATCATGAGTACCGGTGTCTAACCAAGCAAAGCCTCGACCAAGTTTTTCAACATGTAAATCGCCACGTTCTAAGTAGGCATTGTTCACTGACGTAATTTCAAGCTCACCACGGTCTGAAGGCTTCACTGATTTAGCAATAGAGATCACATCATTGTCATAGAAATACAAACCTGTGACAGCATAGTTTGATTTAGGAGACTCGGGCTTTTCCTCGATAGAAATGGCTTTACCAGACTCATCAAATTCAACCACACCAAAACGTTCAGGATCATTGACTAAATAGCCAAAGACAGTTGCCCCTTTTTTTCTCTGCACTGCTTGTTCCAACTGAACTGAAAAGTGTTGGCCATGAAAGATATTATCTCCCAGCACTAAGCACACTGAATCGTCGCCAATAAACTCTTCACCTATAATAAACGCTTGCGCTAAACCATCAGGCTTAGGTTGTATAGCATAGCTAAACCTAACACCAAACTGTGTCCCACTTCCTAATAGTTTTTGATAAGCAGGCATATCATCTGGTGTCGAAATGATAAGAATCTCGGAAACTCCAGCCAACATAAGCACTGAAATCGGATAATAAATCATAGGCTTATCATAGACCGGCAACAGCTGTTTCGAGATGCCCATAGTAATGGGGTGCAGTCGGGTACCTGATCCACCAGCCAGTACAATACCTTTTGTCATAATAGTGTCAGCCTTATTAGTCGTGTGTTATTTTTAGAAGTAATCAATTTATTTATTGAACGTTTAAGCATCACCTTTTGAGTGTTTAGCTTTGATTCATCTCTAACCACTCATCAAGCGTCAAAGCAAGCTGGCTCTGCCATGTTGGCATTGATAAACCAAATGCAGACTCAATTTTATCGAGACTCAAGCGCGAGTTTAGAGGGCGCGCTGCAGGTGTTGGGTACTCTGAAGACTCTATTTGACCCAGTCCCTCTTCTTTTAATGCTAACTCTATCCCTTTTGAGCGAGCACCCTCAAATATCGTCTTAGCGAAACCATACCAACTGGTATAACCACTAGGAGCTAAGTGATAAACACCACTTAGCTCTTGCGCCTTATTAGATACTAATATTCTTTGTATACACAGTAAAGTGACTGTCGCAATCAAGCGAGCAGGTGTCGGTGCCCCTATTTGATCATTAACAATATTGAGTCCCTCACGCTCTTGACCCAACCTCAACATACTCCGCAAAAAGTTATTACCACGTGCGGCATACACCCAACTGGTTCTAAAAATCAAAAACTTAGTTGCAGTTTTTTCGATCGCTAAATCTCCTGCAAGCTTTGACTGACCATATAAATTTTGAGGATTAGTCACATCTTCTTCATTCCATGGATTTTCCCCATTACCAGGATAAACATAATCAGAGGAGTAATGCACTAAAAGAGCATCATGCTCAACACTTAAGTCCGCGAGTCTTTGCGGCAAGTCTCGATTCAAAGCAAAGGCACTGTGCTCATCAGTTTCTGCCTTGTCAACGGCAGTATACGCAGCTGCATTGACAATAATATCAGGTGCCAGTGCACCGATATGTTTATAGACTGCCTCGGAGTCTGTAAAATCCACATCTCCACGACTGACTGTGACGATAGTTCCCAAAGACTGAAGCTGACGATGTAATTCAAACCCAACCTGGCCTGTATGAGCAAGTAGTATTATTTTCTTAGTCATTATCGTTTCGCCAATTTGTTGTTGATGTCTTGGTAAGAGCCATCTTGGATAGACTGCCACCAAGTGGGATTATCCAAATACCACTGCACTGTCTTCTTGAGACCTGTGTCAAAGGTCTCATTTGGCGTCCAGCCTAGCTCTTTTTCAATCTTAGAAGCATCAATCGCATAACGAACATCATGTCCTGGTCTATCAGTGACATAGGTAATTAGATCTTCATAGTGTGACAAACCTTGAGGTTTTTCAGGCGCTAATACTTCAAGATGCTTGCAGATAGTTTTGACGACTTCAATATTCTGCTTTTCATTGTGTCCACCAATATTATAGGTTTCACCAATATCACCTGTCGTTGCCACTAAAACTAAAGCGCGTGCGTGATCTTCAACAAACAGCCAGTCTCTAATTTGTTTGCCATCTCCATAAATCGGTAAAGGCTTTCCTGCTAAAGCATTTAATATCGTTAGTGGAATCAACTTTTCAGGAAAATGATAAGGACCATAGTTGTTTGAACAGTTCGTTATCAACGTCGGCAGTCCAAATGTACGCTGCCAAGCTCTGACAAGGTGATCTGAAGAAGCTTTACTTGCTGAATATGGACTGCTAGGTGCATAAGAAGTCGTTTCAGTAAATAAATCATCAGTCCCTTCTAAATCACCATACACCTCATCTGTTGAGATATGGTGGAATCGAAACCCAGCTTGCTTATCATCACTCAAACCTTGATAGTAAGCTCTAGATATCTCCAACAGGTTATAGGTACCTATAACATTGGTTTCAATAAATTCTTTTGGACCGTCAATAGATCTATCAACATGACTTTCAGCCGCTAAGTGCATAATAATATCTGGCTGAAACTCATTAATAACAGACTGACACTTCTCAAAGTCACAAATATCTGCTTGAACAAACTGATAGCGATCAGAACTTTCAACATCACTAAGAGATGCCAAGCAGCCCGCATAAGTTAGCTTATCTAGATTTAACACCGTATGATCCGTATCATTTATTAGATGTCTAACTACAGCTGAACCAATAAACCCTGCACCACCAGTAACTATAATTTTCTTTTTCATAATGTATCTAATTTATAAGCCATTTACTGTATAAAAAAACCGCATTCTAGTAATCGAAGTTGAACTTACTATTATTATCATGCGGCTCGGTTTCTATTTAAATTGTAATTATGTTTCTTTAATTACTTAGCAGAAGCACCTTTCAGCTCAACTTTGGCACGGTCTTCTTTTGCAATCGTTGCATAGTAGTCGCGAAGAATCTGTAATACTTCTGGGCGGCTAAAGTTCTCAGGAACCTCTTCATCTTCAGACAATGCTTTACGCAGCTTGGTTCCTGACACTTTAATATGCTGATCTGCATCGTGTGGACATGTCTTGGTAGATGCCATTGATTGGCAAGCATTACACCAGAAAGTCCAATCAATTTTAATTGGTTTGGTCTTCAGTGCACTTTCTGGAATTTGATCGAAGATATCTTGAGCATCAAATGCGCCGTAATAATCACCTACACCTGCATGATCACGTCCTACGATTAGCTCTGAACAACCATAGTTCTGTCTAAATAAAGCGTGCAGTAACGCCTCACGAGGCCCTGCATAACGCATATCTAATGGATAGCCAGACTGAATTACCGTATCTTTTTTGAAGTAATTATCAATTAGAGTTCCAATCGCTTCTTGGCGTACTTCTGCAGGAATATCACCTGGTTTTAATGCACCAAGTAGCGAGTGAATCATCACGCCATCACAAATTTCAACTGCAATTTTAGCTAGGTATTCATGTGAACGGTGCATTGGGTTACGTGTCTGGAAAGCAGCAACTTTCTTCCAACCTTTTTTTGCAAACTCTTCACGTGTTTGCGTTGGTGTCATATAGATACCAGCATACTCCGTTGGGAACTCGCCTTGGCTGAACACTTCAACACGACCTGCCAAATTTACATCAGCTTGTTCCATGACTTTTTTAACGCCTGGGTGGTCAGTATCTGTTGTACCAAACACTGTTCTGCATTCATGCTCTTTATCAATGGTGTACTTCTCTTCAAGCGTTAAGATACCCATGATTTCGCCATCTTCGGCTTTCAGGGCAATTTCATCACCAATCTCAAAGCCTTCCGCTTGCTCTGAACTGGCTGATAATGTGATAGGAATTGGCCAGAATAGACCTTCATTCTCCCCTGATTTCAGCTCCATGTCATCACAGACACCTTGCCAATCCGCTTTGTTCATAAAGCCGTCTAGAGGAGTGAAGCCACCAATACCAAACATGATTAAATCACCACGCTCACGTGAACTCATTGTAACACTTGGTAATGTCTCTGCTTTTTTCAAAGCATTTTCTAGCATTTCGCCTTCTAGCAAAAGAATATTTAGGGCTGGGCTACCATGTGGCGTTACTAAGTTATCAAGAGCTTGTTCGATATCGTTCGACATAGATTACTTCCTTTTTTGAGGTTAGATATATGATTTGAAAAACTTATAGACTATAACTTATAGCAATTAAAAAACCACGAAATCTATTATAAATGACTTAATTTCAATTAGAAAATACTTGTTGAGTTGCTTCGGACATTCCTTAAACATGACTCTAGTAAAAACTATGATATATAATAACCATTGGGATTCATGCTCTGCCAACGCCATGTATCTTGACACATATCATTAATTGATAACTCAGCTTGCCACCCTAATAACGTTTTTGCTTTATCGGCACTGGCATAACAACTCGCAATATCACCTGCTCGACGACCTGTAAACTGATAGGGAATAGCTTGTCCAGATACATCAGAAAATGCAGATACCAATTCTAATACAGACGTACCTTTACCAGTACCTAAGTTAATAGGTAAAAAGCCTACTGAGTATTGTTGTGTCGTACCACTTTCGTTTGGTCTGGTTTGTTCCTCTAAATAACCGAGGGCAGTCACATGACCTTGAGCTAAGTCAGTAACATGAATAAAGTCACGGACACCTGTTCCATCGACAGTAGGATAGTCATTACCAAAGATACTGAGCTTATCAAGTTTGCCCACGGCCACTTGAGAAATATAAGGCATCAAGTTGTTAGGAATATCATTGGGGTCTTCACCAATCTGTCCTGATGGATGCGCGCCTACTGGATTAAAATACCTAAGAGCAATCAGATTCCAGCTGTCATCAGACACAGCTAGGTCTTCTAATATGTATTCGACAACAAGTTTACTTTGTCCATAAGGATTGGTACAAGAACGCTTCGAGCTCTCATCGATGGGTAAGTATTCAGGATCACCATAGACAGTGGCAGATGATGAAAAAACTAAATTCTTCACGTTATATTCTGCCATAACTTCTAATAAGGTAATGGTACCGCTGACATTGTTATTATAATACAGCAATGGCTTTGCTACTGACTCTCCAACGGCTTTTAAACCAGCAAAGTGAATCACGCCAAAGAATTCGTGCGAAGCAAAGACTTCTCTCAGTAACTCAGAATCTCGTATATCCCCTTCAATAAACTCAATTGTCTGTCCAATAAGAGTAGAGACACGGTCAATCGCTTCACGGCTACTATTAGATAAGTTATCGTATACAACAATATCATAGCCTGCTTCATGTAGTGCTATACAAGTATGCGAACCGATATATCCAGCACCACCAGTAACTAATATTTTATTTTTCATACTATCGACCCATTATTTTTCGCAGCAGGCATTCGTTTTTACTCGTAAATGTAACTATACTGGGAACTATAAAACATTGCGAACATAAATGTCTTAATAATTTATATCC
>Ga0098067_1000317_pt1 | contig 19286 bp, 17 predicted proteins | sample 26_taG_FD_92578 | JGI IMG/M metagenome (GOLD analysis project Ga0098067, IMG submission 92578) | Marine viral communities from Cariaco Basin, Caribbean Sea - 26_WHOI_OMZ | ecosystem: Environmental > Aquatic > Marine > Oceanic | place: Caribbean Sea: Cariaco Basin | collected 2014-11-09
ATCACTTAGAGAAACGGTATTGTCGCCTAAATCAATAAAGCCGCTAATTCGATCATCACTAAAAATATATCCCTGAAAACCACAAGGGGTCACGCCATCTTTGCATAAACTGTGCTTGGTTTTCGCAGGGTAAATCTTGACGGTAAAAGGCGTTACTGGTGACTTCTTATCCTGATCTGCTGTAAATCCCCAACTCGCTAAATCTGTGGCCACTAGCGCCATATCATCACAACTGACATAGCCTTCCTCACAGCCATAGTACAGGTTCAATCGCTGACCCTGAATATCCATCCCCATAATTAAATTAGACTTTATTGGAGCAACGGCGCTACTACTAGCCGCTGCTGTCAGCAAAGCTATGGCTACAATAAATGGCTTAAATGGACGGGTAAAACGACTGATAGCAGACACCAAGGTGGGCATAAAATATCCAAGATAGAGACGTAAAAGCGGGGAATGATAGAGCAAATTCGCTATGAGTCATAGGAAAAGTTCTGCTAAATAGTTTCCTAGCTCAAAGTTTTTTTATAGCTCCATTAAGGTTGGCATAAACTATAACATAAGCTATTAAGAAAATTTTAACAATATAATATGACGTTTTTAGTGCTAGGTCAGTCTACTGCAATGATAAATTCACCTCATTGCGCCATAGTGATGCTTAATTAATCATATCGGTGCTAAGTGAATAATATTGGTGCATACATTAGCGTTTATGCGCCATTTCGATGTAATAAATTCCCATTTAAGTGGCATAAAATTTGTAGCAACTCTAAGTATGAGAACGGCTAAAAATTTATTAAATATTTTGATAGCTAGTCAAGATTGTAGGTAAATACTGCATTCCCATACTTATTATTTAATAGTTATCAATGAATGAGAGAGGGTAAATAGCCTTTATGGCACCAGACTCAGCTACTGCTTTTATCCCATTTCCAAGTGCGCTATCTGGTTGGCACTCTACGTTAAAGCTGGGTTTTAATGCCTTAGGGTCTAAAACTCGATTATATAAACGTCAGCACTGCGGGGCGTTGCAAGTACAGCGGGCGCTATATCCTGAGCCTGACTCCCAAACTGCACCCAACCAATCGGGCATTTGCCACGCCATTATTCTATATCCCCCCGCAGGTATTGCGGCAGGTGACAAACTTGATATTGATATCGAATTGGCTAGTGATAGTCATACCGTACTGACGACACCGGGAGCAGGGAAGTGGTATGGCAAGGAGCTAGATAAAAACGGAGCGCAAGATCCTGATAAGGAAAATGAAAATACTGCGGCAGACCTTAATTTTGCCAGTCAGGATATTAGAGCAGCTGTGGAAAAGGGCGCCTGTCTAGAATGGCTACCGCAAGAGAGCATCGTCTTTAATCATGCCAATATGCAGGCACGCGCACAGTTTGATTTAGCGAATAGCAGCAGTTTGCTGACTTGGGATATCGTGGTCTTTGGTCGGCAAGCTTATGAGGAAGTATTTGCTCGCGGTCAATACCGTAACGAGTTAACGATTCGTCGTGACGGCAAGCTCATCGTTTACGAGAATAGCAATCACAATGCAGGTTCGCGTTGGTTTACCTCACCGCTAGCGATGGCAGGTCAGCATATAGTTGGGACGTTTTGGGCGGTTCCGGCGATAGACGCCTTAGCTTCCGATAGCAAAACCGAATTGACCCAAGCTATTGCCATTTTACGCGAGCAAATTGCTACTCACTCATTGCCTGTAGTTTGCACTCAAACCGAGCAGGCGATCTGTATTCGTTACCTTGGTGCAGACGTTCAGGCTTGCTTTACGGCTTTCTCTAAATTACGCGATGTCCTTCGGCAGGAGTGGTGGCAACTTGCTGAGCATAAACCGCGAATCTGGGACACTTAAATATTTAAAACTATATCGCTAAACCATTCCATTCAAACTTTCTAAAGAATAAATTTTAAAGGATAACCCATGCAGCTGACCCCGACTGAAAAAGACAAACTGCTTCTCTTTAGCGCAGGTATGGTCGCTGAACGCCGCAAAAATCGCGGGGTGAAATTGAATTATCCTGAGGCGATTGCCTATATCAGTATGATGCTACTTGAGGGTGCGCGTGATGGCAAAACCGTTGCCGAGCTGATGAGTGAGGGCAATACTTATCTGAGTCGCGCTGACGTTATGGATGGTATTCCGGAGATGATTCATGATGTTCAGGTGGAGGCGACTTTTCCAGATGGCACGAAGTTGGTCACGGTTCATGATCCTATTGTTTAAAGTTAAAACTAATTATAAAAATTCATAAAAAGGACGCCACCGTGAGCCAAGAGTTTAATTCCAATAGCCATGATACTAATAGTGCGAAGCAGCCATTAGCCAGTAGCAACCAGCCTGAGCCGCATGTCAAAATTGGAGGCTACGATATTGCAGACGGCGATATTGTTATTAACGCAGGGCGACCGACGATTGGGCTTACCGTCACCAACACTGGTGATCGTCCCATTCAGATTGGCTCACACTACCACTTCGCAGAGGTCAATAGCGCGCTAGACTTTGACCGCGAATTGGCCACAGGTTACCGATTAAATATTATCTCAGGAACGGCTATTCGTTTTGAGCCGGGTCAATCGCGAGACATTGAGTTGGTTGTCTTGGCAGGCAAGCGCGAAGTTTATGGCTTTCGTGGTGATGTCATGGGCGCGTTAGCTAGCGCGGAGGAAAAGGGAACTACTGACAATATTCAGCAAGCAACGCAGCCCTCAACTAAGAAAGTATCCCGCCGCATCTACGCTGAGCATTTTGGTCCAACGACTGGCGATAGGGTTCGCTTAGCCGACACTAATCTGTGGCTTAAGGTCGAAAAAGATTTCACGACTTATGGCGAAGAAGTTAAGTTCGGTGGCGGCAAGGTTATCCGCGATGGCATGGGACAGGGACAAGAGCTAGACGCTAAGGTTGCCGATACGGTTATCACCAATGCACTTATTGTCGATTACACTGGCATCATCAAAGCCGACGTCGCTATCAAAGACGGTCGCATTAGCGCCATTGGTAAAGCAGGCAACGCCGACATCCAACCGGACGTCAGCATTCATATCGGCGCCGGCACCGAAATTATCGCAGGCGAGGGTAAAATCCTGACTGCAGGCGGCATCGACAGCCACATTCACTTTATTGCGCCGCAGCAGTGTGAGACCGCGCTTATGTCAGGCGTCACTACCATGTTTGGTGGCGGCACGGGACCTGCCCAAGGTACGCTCGCCACCACTTGTACGCCGGGCGCGTACCACATCCAAATGATGCTCAAAGCCTTAGATGATGTACCGATGAATATTGGTCTACTTGGCAAAGGCAACGTCAGCTTGCCAGACCCTGTTGCCGCGCAAATTAAAGCGGGCGCTGTCGGCCTAAAGCTACACGAAGACTGGGGCACCACACCGCAAGCGATTGATAACTGCCTGACTGTCGCCGACGAGTACGACGTTCAAGTTGCGATTCACAGTGACACGCTAAACGAAAGTGGCTACCTTGAGAGCACGCTTGGCGCTTTCAAAGAACGCTGCATCCACACCTTTCATACCGAAGGCGCGGGCGGTGGTCATGCCCCTGATATCCTCAAAGCTATCGGTGTGCCACACGTCTTGCCGTCATCGACTAACCCGACGCGGCCATTCACTATCAACACCATCGACGAGCATCTCGACATGCTCATGGTCTGTCACCACTTAAGCCCTGCTATTGCTGAAGACGTCGCCTTTGCAGAAAGCCGCATCCGCCAAGAGACCATCGCTGCCGAAGACATCCTGCATGACCTCGGTGCTATCTCGATGATGAGCAGCGACTCGCAAGCCATGGGCCGCGTTGGTGAAGTGGTCATCCGCACGTGGCAAACTGCCGACAAGATGAAAGGTCAGCGCGGTCATCTAGCGCCAGATGCCGCCGCAGATAGCGAAGCTGATGCAGGCCATGTTCAGTTTTCAGACGCAGACTATGAGGCTGACAACGACAACTTTCGCATCAAGCGCTATATCGCTAAATACACTATTAACCCTGCACTCACTCATGGCATCAGTGACCTAGTCGGTTCGGTAGAAGCGGGTAAATGGGCGGATTTGGTTCTGTGGTCACCGGCGTTTTTCGGTGTCAAACCCGACTGCATTATCAAAGGTGGCCTTATCGCTGCTGCACCGATGGGCGATATCAACGCCTCCATCCCCACGCCGCAGCCTGTGCACTATCGCCCCATGTTTGGCAGCTTTGCCAAGCCTGTGCATGAGACCTGCATCACCTTTGTCTCAAAAGCCGCCTATGCTTATGGTGATGGTACAGGTATCAAAGACGAGTTGGGTCTGAATAAAATCGTCAAACCCGTGCACAGCATTCGTCAAATCCGTAAAAGTGACATGCGCCTAAATAGCTATTGCCCCGACATGGACATTAACCCTGAGACTTATGAGGTTCGCGCCGATGGTCAGTTGCTGACTTGTGAGCCTGCGAGTGTATTGCCCATGGCGCAGCGCTACTTTTTATTTTAGGTAGTTAATACTTTGCTTAACTCGATAAGGACTATTGTAGGCTTTGGAATAGGAAGAAAGTTACTAATGCGAAGAATCCTGCAAGTATAAAAGTCCCCCTTTTTTAAAGGAGGATTTAGGTGGATTTTCTTTATATTGGTCATAAGAGCTATCTTTCTTATCCCGAACTCAGAGTTAAACAGAAGCCGCTGCATAGGCATAGCAATGCGAAACTAATGATTAAATTATCTAATCTTCTTCGTGGGTTACGCTAACGCTAACCACACGCTACAAAAGCAGTATTCTGCAGATGCCGTAGCGTAAGTGCAACCCACGGATAAATTAAACACCACATATATCTCATTACTTTTTAGTTTATGAATAACGACATATCAAATTATGGAAAACCCAAATGACTCAGCCTAACACTACCGTACCAGTCTTTACCCAACGCCTAGACGCCGAGCAATTAAGCGAAGAGCAGCGCCAACAGTTGGATAGTCAAAAAGCTGCCAATGACTACCTCAGCCTCGATTTTGATACCCGTCAGCGCTCCCGTTTTAAAGCTGACACCCAATCAGGCAATACCGTCGGCGTGGACTTACCCCGTACCGAAACCTTAAAGAGTGGCTGCGTGCTTGCGGATACCAATAGTAACCTTATGCAAATTTTTGCCGCTAACCAAAGCTTGACCCAAGTAACGACCTCAGGCGATGGGTTCCTACTAATGAAAGCCGCCTACCATTTGGGCAACCGTCATGTGCCATTAATGATTACACCGTCAGTGCTTTTTTTTGAGCCGGATCATGTGCTGAGTGATATGTTAGTTCGACTTGGCGTGCATGTGGAAGACGTTAATGCGCCTTTTGAGCCGGAGACTGGGGCTTATCAATCGGGGCATGCCCACAGCCACGACCATAGCAACGATAACCATGTTCATAATCATAGCCACAATGACCACTTGCACAGTCATAGCCATTAAGTAGCCGTAGGCTGGGCATTTTGCCCAGCAAATTTTAAGTGAAGTTTGAAGTGAAGAGGGGCGTTCCACGTGCCCAACCATAATAACCAACCAATCATGCAGGCTTAATCCCTCTATTACTATGATTTGATATTTTCAACTGCTCATATGATAGGTTTGTTCATTAGATTAACTAATCAATCAATAAAAGGAAACCCCATGAGTTTTGACGGAATTTACCTTTGGCACCGCGAAGAGGGCATGCCGACCAGTTATGATGATGCGCGGCGTATTGTTGGGCAACTATCCCCCCAAGGCGACGCTACCATTACAACGAATCATCAAGCTTTTATGGCAGTAGCACAGGCAGTCGAAGACTTTGCCAAACAAGCTATTGAATTTTATGATGACTTGGCATTAGAAAGTTATACCAGAATGACACAATGGATGACAGACTTTGCAGAGCCAATGTTGTCCTTTGACCAAAATCCTGAGGAAGTAGAGGAAGCATTTTCTGCCGTCATTATAGATGCGGCTAACCGAAATAATTTAGTGGTATTGCACGAACAAATAGAAGTGGTATTTTTGCCTGACGATAGGGTATTGACTCACAACGACCCCGACATTTGGAGTGACTTTGCCAAGGTAGAATTAGACAATTGGCAAAAAAAGATTCACTCTCTTCGAGCCGACAGCCTTGATGACAGTGAACCTCAGCAATTGCCAGAAACTTCAGCCCTTGTCAAAAGATTCGTTAATCGCATTATTCAAGAAAGACTCAAACAAGCAGGGGTCAAAGCCAAAAAATCACACGCCACTGGATACATTGTTGATAAAGAGGGCTATACAATAGAACTTAGTGTCTTCCCTGAGGTCGATTTGTTGTATAAATACGACGAAGATAAAATCAGAATATCAAATAGTGATTTTTTAGATATTGAGATACCTGGACTACGCCAGGATTTTCATCATAACCTTAATCGTAATTTTATTAGAACCAACAGCATCGCTTACTATAAAAAAGAACCTAAGATACTCATTTTTGACGACGTCTTAAGACAAAAATTAAATGCGAGTATTGAAGATGAGAATATGGCAGACCACTTGTATTTGGCTTCTGAAGAAGAAATTAATTGTTTTGATACTGTACAAGGATACACACATTATTTGCACCAATGTGCCGATATGTTTATTGATATCGTAACCCAAGCCGAAAAAGGTATAGGAGGCTTATATTGGTTTATTGAAAACAACAAGCACTCTCAGGAACTAAAATTGCACGATAAATATCCTAACGATTCATATTTTTTACCTCAGCCAGAATTTATACTTGCATTAGCAAAATTGAGTAATCAGCCTAATTTCGAACAACTGATAACATCGTTTCCACAAGATTACATAGACTGTCATTTACTATTAGAGCAGATGAGACATGAGAGGGCACTACTTGCTGCCAAAATCGAAAAATCTCGAGACGAGGTTGAGCCATTAGCTCCTGAGACCGAGAGAAGACTAAAACATGCTGATATGGCAGATTATTTGATTGACAAAATAGAAAATTCTCCAAATAAGAAGGAGTGATCAGTCAAAGAAAACTTGTTAAGTTTGGTATTTAGAAGGATGAAGGTAGTTGTTTACTAACAGTATTGAACAAATACAATAGTAATGATTTTTTATAAGGTTTAACCAAATCCACCTTTGGCAAGATGGCAGTGGTATCAACTGGGCAGAGGGCGAAGGTCCAGTGACCACCACAGTTTATAACATCGAAGTCGAAGGCACTCATACCTACTTTATCGTTGAGCAAGGCGTGTGGGTACATGAATAATAAACCAGTCATAAAACAATAAATATAAACAGTAGGAATAAAAATGAATAATTTAGGATTCGTCGCAGGCACGCTGGTACATACTGACAAAGGCTTAGTGCCTATAGAAAAATTAAGGTAGGTGATAGGGTTCTTTCCCGTTCCGTTTGAGGCAGAGATAGGCGCTTATCGATCTGGCCACGCACATGGAGGGCACAGCCATGACGACCAGCCGCACAGCCATTAGCCGTAGATATTACCTTGGCAAACCAGAATCAAATAGCGATATGGGCCGTGGGTTACCACCCACGCTACGCCCGATTCTTAAACTCTGCGCGTAGGGTGCGGCATCCGCCCCTATTCACATTGTGATTTCAATGGTGCGCCGAGCACACCCTACAAAATACAGACTCTATCTAAATCATTTATAGATTATTTACCATAACCCAAATGAAAAGACCCGATTAATGAGCCAAAACTCTAGCATTTCACAAGCCGCTGAACTTTCAAACCTTGAGAACAATAGCAATCAGCTTGGTGCTTTACTCATGTTTGCCTCAAGTAATCTGCCGATTGGTAGCTATACCTATTCGCAAGGGGTAGAGGCCGCGATTGAAGCAGGACTGATTTTTGATGAAGCCTCAATGCTGGCGTGGATGCAGGACTATCAAGCACTGGCATTAATGGGGTTTGAATTACCGTTGATTGTGGCAATAGCGGAGCTATTAGCGCGAGATGAGACTGAGCTTGCCGATAAGCTTGCCGCGTATTATATGGCGAGCCGTGAGAGCCATGAGTTCATGTTGGAGGCCAGCCAATTAGCGCACGCACTGGGTGCTTGGGTCGAGGCGGTATTAGATTTGACCGTGCCGGAGTCCATTCGTCAGCAAGGGTTCTTATCCCTGTTCGCGCATATCTGTCAGCATAATAAAATGAGCCATGACGCTATTGCCATGGCCTACGGCTTTGGTCAGTTGGAGAATATGGTACTCGCCGCTGTCAAAACCGTTCCGCTTGGGCAAATGGCCGGTCAGCGCATCCTGTGGCAACTGCAAACTGAGCTTCAACACGAGTTGCCGGCCTTAATCAAAAAAACAACGCAAACGGTGATTTCATGGTTGAACGAACCCCAAACTATGCCGAAGAATAAATTAGAAAACCCAGTCCAAAAGCCAGAAATCTCAATACTGATTGCTAGGCTAACTAGCGTGGGAAATCTACCCAATCTTGCAATGCTGTCTTGCCGACACGAGCAGCAATATAGCCGATTGTTTCGGTCGTAATCGGCTAACTTTTTAACAAGAATAAAGAAGCTACTTAACGTTAGTGCTATATGGCATCTAACTATTATCAATGATTACCATGCATACCCTGTCCCCAAAGCAGTATATCAATCCTTGTAAGGCATTAAAAAGGATAGCTCCCTTCCTTTTCTAAAGGAAGGGCTGGGGATGGATTTTCTAATTATTTAAAAAGGAAACTCAATGAGTCAATTTACAGCTAAACCAAATACGGACGATGCTTCCACAACACCTGCATTATCCCCACTACGCCTCGGTATCGGTGGTCCTGTCGGTTCAGGTAAGACTGCCTTGACGCTTAAGCTATGCCAGCGCCTGCGTGATACCTATAATATGGCGGTCGTCACTAATGACATCTATACCCGCGAAGATTCAGAGTTTTTAACGCGCAACGATGCTATGCCAGCTGAACGTATCGTCGGGGTGGAGACGGGCGGTTGTCCGCATACCGCTATTCGTGAAGATGCGTCGATTAACCTGACCGCCATCGACGAGCTAAACGCCAAGTTTCCGGGCTTAGAGCTAATCATTATTGAGTCGGGTGGGGACAATCTTGCAGCGACCTTTAGCCCGGAATTATCCGATTTAACGCTTTACGTCATTGATGTGTCGGCAGGGGATAAAATCCCGCGTAAAGGTGGCCCTGGTATCACCAAGTCTGACCTACTGATTATTAATAAGACCGACCTTGCGCCACTGGTAGGCGCATCGCTTGACGTTATGGCGCGTGATGCCAAGATGATGCGCGGCGACAAGCCATTTGTCTTTAGTAATATGAAATCGGGTGATGGCCTTGACGATATTATCGAGTTTATCGAAGATAAGGGTATGCTGCGTCGTTAATTGTTCATTTAATTTTTCAACGTTAAATTTACTCCCCCTGTATTTTATGTAGGTTATTTAATTAAAAAGATAGCTATCTCTGATTAAATTTAGAAAGGTTTGATTATGCTAATCAATGGCTAGCCTATTATTAATTTGATACGAAAAAGCCCTATGCAATGATAGGGTTTGCATTTATTTATCTGACTTAGGCGTTAAGTGGTATTGATTTTAGAAATTGCTATGAGGTTGAAGTGCTAAAGCTATCTATGAGCAGTAATACATCTTTAGATATTTGAGAAAAACATTCGCTTTGTCCGCTAAATGACAACTCTGGCGTATATGAGTGTTGTCCTAGCAACTTATGAATGGAGCTCTCTAAATCCCATATAAAATCGGCGGTGCCTTTGATTTGGCTTATAAGCTCAAAGCTATACGGCATCTTGCCCTTAGAGTCAAATCGATTAAATACTCCACGTCTTGCAATACCTACCTTATAAAAGCTCTCATCATTACCCCTGCATTTAATTAAATATAGGTGCGTTAATCCATCAAATTTATTACAGTACTCTAAGTAACTATTTTTTGTATGACCTATTGTCACTGCACATTTAGGACAGCCGCTACCTTTTTTGTGAGACCTTGCGCCTTGTGAGAAAAGCCCATGTGTCTTGCATATAATATCAACAGTCTCATGAGCACCTTGATACACAACTCTTGAGTAGTTATAAGTGTCACCATGCATCTCTATGAACTGCTCTATTATTTCAGTGGTGCTGTATTGATAAGTACCTCCGCATTGAGGGCAGCCGCTACCATTAGCGTGAAGTCGTGGATATTGTTCAAATATTCCGTGCTCATGACATATTATTTTGACTCTAGATTTACTATTTGAATAATCAACTAAACTATAGTTATAACGATTCCCATGAGTCTCTACAAAGTCACTTAGAATATCTTCAGTGACACGCACATGCGTACCTGAGCACTTAATACAACCCTTACCTGAATAATGTCCGATAGGTGTTTGCAGGAAACTGCCATGTTCACGACAAATTATTTGCACTTTGTCATTCACTCTATTAAAACTTACCTTTGAATAGTCATACCTATCCCCATGAGCGTCTTTGAATAGTTTTAAAACCTCATGCTGACTCTTGTACTTGCCAACACACTTTGGACAGCCGTTCCCTTGTATGTGATGGTAGGGAGATTGCTCAAATATACTATGCTCAGAGCATATGATTGATACCTTAGTATCAATATTTTTGTATACAACTAATGAGTAGTCATAGACATTACCATGAATCTCAATAAACCGTTCTACAACATCTGACTGATTCCTACGCTTATCGTCATACATACACTTCGCACAACCTTGACCTTTTCTATGCATGCCAGGCAACTGCTCAAAAGCACCGTGCTTTCTACAAATAATTTTTACCTTAGTTTGACTGTGAACATATTCTACAAGTGAGTAATCATAAGTATCTTTATGAGTTGTAGTAAATTGCTCAATAATATCGTCAGTTGTATATTTAGCCATTGGATTTTTTATAGACTTGTTTATATCATTATGTGGGAAGCTAAACTAACATCAAGCCTGCAGTAAAAAGTTACTCAGCAGACGCTTAGCCCCTTCAGTAGCAAAAGACTCAGGGTGAAATTGCACCCCTTGGATAGGGTAGTCTTTATGGCGCAGCCCCATAATTTCCTCGCCCTTAGCCACCAACTCAGTCAAGCTAAGCTCAGCGTGATCCTCACTGGTCACTGCAGCCGTCACCGTTAGACACTCGGGTAAGTCGTCAGCCTGAACCATCAAAGAGTGGTAGCGCATAATGTCGACATCTTGTGGCAACCCATGATAGACCCCTTGATTATCATGACGAATAGGCGAGGTCTTACCATGCATGGGCACACCAGCACGCACCACTTTCCCACCAAACACATGCGCGATGCCCTGCATCCCTAAGCAAACGCCCAGTAAGGGGACGGTCTTGCCCATGGTCTCAATCACTTCCGCACAGACGCCAAAGTAAGCAGGATCATCAGGAGAGCCAGGGCCGGGAGAAATGATAATGCGGTCTAGATTCATAGCTTGCACATCGGCTAAGCTAATTTCATTGTTGCGTTTGACGATGACGTTGGCTTCAGTATTATCGCCCATGGTCTGCAAAATTTCGCCAACGTATTGATAGAGATTAAAAGTAAAAGAGTCGTAATTGTCGATAATAAGTACATTCATGATAAAGGCCGTGGTTATATTTAATAGGTTCGATAGATATAATTATTTAGATAAGGAGTGATTAGGTAAAGGGGTTGATAAGCCTAACACCAGTATCGATAAAGTCTTTAGTATTGCGGGTAACTAAGGTTAAATCGTGCACTAAGGCGGTAGCCGCAATTTGTTTATCAATGCTGTTTTGAGCATGAGGCACTCTTAATCGCCCCCAAGTATCCGCACAAGCTGAGTCAAAAGTTAGTACCGTTTGTTGGTATTGTGAATTGACATCCGCTAACCAAGATTCTAATAAAGCAGCTTGGGGTCTGTCGCCGCGATAACGAATTTTATCAATACCTCGGCGCAGTTCACCCAGAGTGATGACACTGATATAAATAGGCGCTGCGTCTCTTTTGGCTTGTGCCATAAAGCGACTGACCCCTACGTTAGCGTCATTTTGCTTGCGACATTCACTGATGACATTGGTATCTAATAGAAACATTTATCAGTCCTTTAATTAAATACATCATCCACGCGACTGCTATCATCTTGCAGTCGTTCAAAGTCACTATCAGACCCCACATTAGGCATTGCCAGTAGATGCTCAATAAAACTAGCATTAGTCTTAATATTTGTTGTGTCAGGGTAGTCAGAGTTCTTAGGTTCAGTAGCAACCGCTGCGGCTTCAGTCAACGCTAACCCCTTAGAGAGATTATTCGCCAAGAAGGGCAACACGTCAGGCAAAGCCCCATTAGACAGTTTAGTAAAATTAATCCATAAGCTAAGCACTTGCTGATGATACTCATCCAGAGTCATGCCGGCTTGATTTGCCAAAACTACCAGCTCCTCCACCGTCTCGCTAGATACTGGTTGTAGCTTGAGTTCACTCATTACAGCCTCCTGCCTATGGATTATCGTCTACTTAAAGTGTAGCACTATTTGACATAAAACTATCGAGCACCACTTTCATAGCCGTCAGTTTGCGTTGAATCTCTAAATATTCATCAGCAGGGTTGGAGTCGTAGACATTACCGCCACAAGTTTGTGCGTATGCGGATTCGCCATTGATAAATAGGGTGCGAATTGGGATTGCAAAGATACAGTCGCCATTAAAGTTGAATGAGCCTAGGGCCCCACCATAAGCTCCGCGACCATCTGGTTCTAACTCATTAATGATTTTGATCGCCTCAATTTTAGGGGCGCCAGAGAGAGTGCCTGCAGGGAAGTTGCTGGCAAGCGCGCTAAACATATCGTGGTCAGGATGCAGAATACCGACGATTTCTGATGATATATGCTGAACATGCGAGTAGCGTTTGATGTCCATCAGACTGCGGACTTTTACCGTACCAAAACGCGCCACACGGCCAATATCATTTCGATGCAAATCCACTAGCATATTATGCTCAGCGATCTCTTTGGCATCATTAAGTAGGGCACGCGCCAGTTGCCGGTCTTCGGTCTCATCAGCACCACGTCTGGCGGTACCCGCTAATGGATAAGTCTCCATCTCCCCTTGGCGAAGGCGGAATAATAACTCAGGCGACGCTCCAATAATGCGCTGCTGACCAAACTTCATAAAATACATATGCGGGGAAGGGTTGACCTCGCGCAGTTTTTCATAAATTGGCATGTGGTCGCCGACAATGCGATAGCGCGATTTAAAGCCCACTTCACACTGAAAAATACGCCCGGCAATGATGTCTTCTTTTACCTGCATAACTGCAGCTTCGTGATCTTCACGACTCATACCGTCGCCTAAAAATTCTACATACGGCGCTTCGTAGGTGGGGATTGGCGCATCGAGTAGGGCTTTGATTTCTTCAACGCGGTTGCCTTGAGTCTCGGTAGGGTAGTAAAAATAGAAGATTTCACCCGTCATTTTATCTAAGGTTAAACCATCTAAATACACGCCGAATTTAAAAGGTTCGAAGTCTTCGCTAGCTTTGGCTTCTAAGCTGGGTTCGAAGAAGTTAACACTGTCATAGCCTAGATAACCGACCAAGCCACCGGTTTGATTGCGTGCGATGACGTGCTGTGGAGTAATGTCACGTAAGAGCTGATAAGGGTTGTCCGTAGCGTATTGTGTCGTCTCACCAGCTGTCCCATCAGCATTATTTTGGGTAATCGCTAAGGTATTACGGTCTGTTGCCGTAATGGTCATAACGGGCGCAAAACCAATCGCATGGTGGCGTGAGATATGGCTTTCTTCGCCTAATGATTCGAGCATGTAGCAAGTATCAAAGGCGGCTTCTATGCGTTTGAATAAGGCAAAAAACTCGATATCTTGCGTCAGCTTAATACGCTGTGGTTTACTCGGAATAGCAATAGGATTTGGTTTAGTAGTGAGTGGCGTTTGCTGAGAAGTAGCAGTCATAAAAGGGTCCAAAATTTTAGCAAAAATTATCAATATAAGTGTCAGAGAATAAGAAGGTTGGGCAATATTGGGCAGTGTTAATGGTCGCGACGATGTGTGGCTAATAAGGCGCTAACATCGTGTTGTTGTCTAGCTTTCGCCCCGCGAGAGACTGTGGCAATACCCACCCCAAGCTGTTCGGCAATCTCACGTTGCGTGACCCCTTTTTCTAATAGGTCAAAGATGCGGATACGATTGGCAATATCCTGCTGCTCTTTATCGGTTAACAAAGCCGTTAATAAGGCTGCTATTTCGGTGGCGTCATTACATTGCGCCAGATGCGTGAGTAGGCTTTGATAGGTATCCGTAGTCATAAAGTCAGGTCTTAGTAAAGGCGAGGGGTATTAACTAAATAGAGCTAATCTGTTTCAGTATTCTAGTACACTAGTACTAGATTCACAAGTATTTTCTTGAGGTAGAGATAGAAAAAGAGAATTAGTAGCTCAAAAATAAACTAAGCATTCATAAAAAAAGCCCTGCGAGAGCAGAGCTTAGCTTAGTATTTTAATTAACTTCACTAATTCTAAGTGGTGAGAAAATTTATACCTTTTGTCGTCGCGATAGCCATTTAGGCACACGAGTGGTCGTAGAATTTAATACAGCATTCAGTAGAGCGGCTAGGAGAATTAATACAACACCAAGATACTGGATAGGGGCTAAAGCTTGTTGCAGCAATAGCATAGCTAAGAATAGGGCGGTTAAAGGTTCAAAAATAGTAAATACGGAAGCGCGAGTGGCGGGCAGTTTTTCTAAAGCTTTCATATAAAGTAAGAAAGGTGCGACTGTACCTACTAAGGATAAACCTAGCGCATACCACCAAGTAATGGTCGGCAGCTGAATTAACTTGGCATAGGTCTCATAAGTTGCTGGCACAAATAGCAGTACCACGGCACTGGAGATAATCGAAGTAAAGAAGACCAGCGGCGCTGCATGAGAATAATGCATGGCGCGTTTGCCCAATACCCCATAGAGCGAATAACAAACGCCAGAAAGTAGCCCCAACAGAATGCCCCAATTGGCGGAGTTGCTAGAGCCTGCCGTAGTGAGTCCTACCCCAATGACCGCCAATAAAGCCAGTAGCGCAGACTGTTTAGTGATATGTTCTTTGAGTAAAAAATGGGAAAACACGAGACTAAATACGGGAGCAGTATAGAGTAATGCCACGGCAGTACCAGCGCCCACGTAAATTACGGCAAAGACATAGCACACTGTCATACCCAGCACGCCAATCAAAGACTGTAGACCGAGACCTACCCATTGACCAGCGGGGAGCTTGACCAGTTGTGGCCATAACTTAGGCAACATGACCAGTATTAATATAGCGGCGGTCACGATACGTAATATAGCAATCTGTAGCCCATTAAAACCAGACTCGTATAAGAAAGTCGAAAAGATACCCAAAGTACCCCAACAGACCGCAGCAGTAATAATTTGCACGGTACCAATCCAGCTTTTCGGGTTCGCGGTCATTGCAGCGTTGGTAGCAGTGGGTTGCGTCATCTTTTATATCTCATTTAAGGCAATAGGCTCTAGCAAACGTCAAAACGCGGCTTCATTCACAAAGAATAAAACCGCGGTCGTTTAGTCATAAGATCAAATAACAATAAGGTCTATAGGGTAGTTGATTTAGTCCAACAGGGTCAAGGCTATTACGAATCCAGTTCGATCAATACTTGCCAATCGGTAATATCTAGTTCGATACAGTTATTGCCTTCGCCATTGACACGGTCAACCACCAAAAACGGACTTTCAGAATTCAGCGCCATTAAAGGGTGATGCCAAACGCCGGCGTCATACTGAATACCTTGGGTAGACTTGGCATAAAATACCGTTAAATCATCAGCAGATTTGGGCGCTTCACCTTTTGGCGCGACCACGATAATGTAGTCTTCACCCGCCATTGAAAAGAAGGCCTGTGCGCCTAGCGGATGGTATTCCATAATGCATAAAGAGATAGGGAAGGTACGCGGCTTGGCCATAAAGATGCTCATACCCACTTCACCGCCGTCGAGGGCAGCCGTGGCGATAGCATGATGGCGGGTAGCATAACCATTATTAATTACGTAGCAATTTTTATCGGTCTGTTGCGCCTCATCATAAGGCTCAATCACCGTACCAAAAGGAGCAAAATTCTCTTTGGTCAAAGGCTGCGGCTTTAGAACAATACTCATGGTTTATCCTTAATAGTGACCCTACCTCAAATGTCCCTCATTAATTAGCAAAGGGCACTATGGTTTTCTATTTTAGACCGCTAAAAAAGGTAGGGTATAAATCTGGAAAGAGCGACCTATAAAGTCGCTCTTTATCTAGCTTTGATTGTTATAGCTATTCGCTAAGGTCATTAAACTAAACTTTATTTAGCTACTTTACCATAGACACGTACACGGCTAATACCACCATCTGGGAAGATGTTGACGCGAATGTGGGTAATTGGTTTGTCGCTCACTAGATTGTCAAAAGTATGCACGTTATGTGCTGTGACCGCTTGTGGCTCCAACATAGTATCCCAGAACATACTTTGCGTGATGAGCGTCGCTTCAGGCGTCTCTGGTGCATAGACTGCTTGGATAGACACTTGGTCTGGGAAGTTGCCTTTAAAGTAAGCCGTATCAATTTCGATAGACTCAACGATACCCGGCTGACCTAGTGCAATGATACACCAGTCGTTACCTGGCTCACGGCGACGACGAGTCTCCCAACCTTCACCCATGTTAGGCGCTTTGGTAGGTAGCAGTAAGTTTTCTACGCCACCGAAATGCGCGTCGTTTGAGGCGATAGCACGGCCACCGTTTAGAGCACCGACTAAGTCGATAGTCTCATCACCGGCGTTGCTGCTGTCTAATTGGATATCACCATAGACGCGTAAACGAGCGACACCGCCATCTGGATAGATATTTAGGCGCACGTGAGTCACGGTTTGCTCGCCATCAGTTTCCACAAATTCATGTGAGTTACCTTGTAGTGGCGTCATGCCTACTAATGGCTGCCAAGCTTGCTTATCCCACTCTTCCTGGCTCACGCTACCCAGTTCAGCATCACTCTTTTGCATCAGCTCAGGCGCATATAAGGCGTCGATGCTAGCAGAAGGCGGGTAGTTGCCCGTAAAGTGACTGGTATCGATATCAATACCTTTGATTTTAGTTGGGCGCGCCAATTGAATGACAGTATAGTCATAGCCTAGATGACGCTTACGACGCGTTTCCCAACCGTCCATCCATTTACCATTGTCGTCGAATTCGGCAACGATGAAAACGGGCAGTTCAGGCTTTAATAGGCGATCTTTTGGTGCAAAGAAGTCATCGGTAGAAAATAGCGCTTTGGCACCAAGACGACTGTCGGCAACGTTAGTTTTTTTCACAAACTCTGGCAGAGTCTCAGGGAGGTTGTCCGGTAGAATGACTTGACCTGGTTGTCCAGCTGAATGGCTCATACAATTTCCTTATTTGTTAGGTTAGTATTATGGAGAAAAGTACTGAAAAAGACCTCAATGTCTCATCCAGTAGGGGGTTGCAATAGACCGAGAGCGCGTAGCATCATGGGCACTATTGGACGTACAGACCCCTCCCAAGCCACGTAAAGTGGCAAGGTTTGCCTGTCAATATCAACGTCGGTTGAGAGGGGCTAAAGCGGTTTACAGAATACGGCGCAAAAAATTAACGGTTTTGCAGTCTTATAGCCAGTTGGCCGTATTGTTTTCGGTAGCAGGGTGGTTCTCGTACCAATGACGAGCAATCTCATCACGGCGACATACCCAAACATCAGGCTTTTCACTGATATATTGTAAGAATTGCTTTAAGGCTTTGATACGACCAGCGCGACCAATCATGCGGCAGTGCAAGCCGATAGATAGCATTTTTGGGGTAGTAGCCCCTTCTTCGTAAAGCGTGTCAAAGCTGTCTTTAAGATATTGATAAAAAGGCTCAGCATGGGTAAAGCCAGGGCTAGAGGCAAAGCGCATATCATTGGTTTCTAGCGAATAAGGAATGACTAGATGTGGCTTACGCACGATTTGATTGCCTTGAGCGGTTTTTACATTGAGCCAGTACGGTAGCTCATCGCCATAAGAGTCTGAGTCATAAGTATAGCCACCTTGCTCGACGACCAACTCACGGGTATTCGGGCTATCACGACCGGTATACCAACCTTTAGGTTGTTTGCCTAACATCGCTTCAAAGATTTCAGTAGCGCGGCGGATATGCTCACGCTCCGTCTCACGGTACATGTCTTGATAGGTAATCCAACGCAGACCATGACTGGCTATTTCGTGACCGTCTTCTAACACGCGATCGATGATATGTGGCGTTCTTTCAGCGGCCGCAGCACAAGTAAAAGTCGTGAGCGGTAGACCATATTCTTTAAAAACATCAAGCACACGCCAAACACCCACTCGGCTGCCATATTCAAAAGCAGACTCAATCGATTGGTGGCGATTATTAAACTCAGGTGTCCCTAAAATGTCAGATAAAAAACGCTCAGAATGACCATCACCATGGATGACATTATTTTCAGCGCCTTCTTCAATATTCAAAACAAACTGTACCGCAATCTTAGCGCCACCTGGCCATTTAGCTTTAGGTGGGTTAGCGCCATAGCCTTTAAGGTCACGCGGATAATCAGCAGGATCAAAGGTACTGTTGATATGTTTAAATTTTTGATCGGGCATTATGGCGGTCCTTATAATGGGTCGAAATTTATTAAGAGGGTCTTGAGGTGATAGGAATTGTCTGACTTAGCTGAAGCTATTTAGCTCAAGTTAGTTAATAGTAATTATCCTATAAAACCATGTAACGCTAAGGCGGTAAAGCAACAACAAGTAAAGTATTGGGGGCGTTCAGTTAAAGCATTAGGAACTCATAGCATTTATCAATAATCCGGATTCAAACTTGGTAATTAACAAATGGCAATACTAAATACTAGCTCATAAAATAAGCCGCAACCTTGACTATTTCCTAGTAGTATTGCGACTTATACGATAACGCTATCAAGTACTTAAGTTAGATTTCCCTATGAGTCTACTATTCAACTTATTGGAGACTGTTGTACGGTATCAGCTTATAAACCAGAAACATAAGCTAGCAGTTGCGAGCGCTCTTCTTCAGTAATGTTAGTCAGGTTACCAAGCGGCATATACTTACTTTGTACTGCTGTGAGCACCTTAGCTTTATGCGTGGCCAAATCTGCAGGAGAGTTTAAGATAATGCCCAAAGGGGGGGCATTAAAGCCAGCTTGGGTCGGTTTTTCAGCATGACAAGTAGAGCAGCGGGTCTGCACAATTTCCATA
>Ga0098067_1000321_pt1 | contig 19167 bp, 15 predicted proteins | sample 26_taG_FD_92578 | JGI IMG/M metagenome (GOLD analysis project Ga0098067, IMG submission 92578) | Marine viral communities from Cariaco Basin, Caribbean Sea - 26_WHOI_OMZ | ecosystem: Environmental > Aquatic > Marine > Oceanic | place: Caribbean Sea: Cariaco Basin | collected 2014-11-09
ACACTAAAAAGCAGGGTGTCCCTTTTTGCCTTTCGCAGCCGGGCAATTACTGTGTCGCTCACCCGTGGGGTTTCCACAAGGAATTTGAGGGTGTCACGCTCGGCAAAAGGTTTGTACCAGTAATGCAGCGTATCGGTCTCAGGATCTTTAGTGATTCTATCTTCAAAATCGGCAGGTACATCAAATGGGGTAATTGAAATACTGTCGGCCACTACTAATCCTGTGTATCCAAAAATGAGGTGCTGTTGTGCCTTTACCTGGGGCCTTTCAAATTTTCCTTCAAGTATTTCGGAAAACAGCGTGAGGTCGAATTCCTCATCTGTGGGAATCGTGATGTATTCATCTGCAAATGCCACCTTGTCTGTACGCGGTTCAAAAGTGTAATTGTTGTTCACATCACGCATGGCCACCAGTTGATAAGTGCCCTGTTTAAGATTGTTTAGCTGAAAAGTGGTGGCACTGTCAAGGGTGTTGGTAACATATCGGGGCACCCGGGTGTAGATCACAGAATCTGAATAAGTCGAATCTACTTCATAAAGCATCACCGAGATAAATGGGTCGGGCGCCCGAAGAATTGCATCCTTCACGCTGCCTCTCAGGGAAAGGGAATCAATATACGGCCCCGTAGAAAAGGCGTAGGTGAAAAAACTAAGCGGGTTAGACTCATTGTTGTCTGTAATGCTTCTTCCGAAGTTAATAGTATAGGTAGTGCGGGGTTCTAAAGTGTCATTAATTTTTATGCGGACAGATTTGCTGGCCGTTCCCAAAGGAGTGATCTCGGGCCGCGGATCCATTGGCGGGGAAATAATTATTTGTTGCTGCGGGTTTGACAGCTTGATGTATTCGTTGAAATATATCCTTATTTCATCAGAATTAAAACTGGTGGTAAAATTCTCCGGCTTTGCCCTTACATATCGCGGAGGCTCCATATCTCGCGGGCCACCATCGGGCGTACCTCTTTTAGCACAGGCCGCAAAGGCGATTATAATAGTAAGGATGAGCAGGAAGTTTACACCGGCACGTTTCATAAAACGAAATTTGTTACAAAGAAACAATTTATTCTTTTAATCCTGAAGCCGCTAATGCGTAACGGCCATAGTGGCTATGCTAATTCTCACGTTGGGAACCTGGAGCAGTTTATGAGCACAGGCCTCAAGAGTGGCACCGGTGGTGACCAGGTCATCTACCAGCAGTACGTGAGCATTTTGCAGCGAAGATGGATTTTGCACAACCAAGGTTTCATCTATTGTGCCCCAGCGGGCAATCCTCTTTTTTATGGTTTGTGTTTCTGTAGAGGTGATCTTTAGTAACAGGTCGTCACGATAAGGAATATCAAGTGCTTTGGCGATTTCCCGGCCAAATCCCTCTACCTGATTAAAGCCTCTTATTTTAAGTTTTTTGCGGTGGAGTGGTACAGGAATAACCATGCTGGTTTGCTGCCATTGCGGTAATGCTTTGAGTTCATTCCCCAGCCAGGCGCCTAAAAAGGGGCCTATTTCTTCATGGCCGCGATACTTCAGGTTGTGAATAAGCTTTTGCACCACCCCTTTCTTTTCAAATAACAGTAGGGAAGTGGCATTTTCAACAGGAATCCTTCCGTAGAAAATCTTTTCAACCAGATTGTCTTTTTCCAGGTGATGATTGGTCACCGGCAGGCCGTGAAGGCAGGACGTACAGAGGATGTACTCATTAGCCCGCAGACCAGATTCACATCCATAACAGAGTTTGGGATAAAGAAGGTTAAGGAAATCGTGAAACATTTGTTAACAAATTGGTTTTAGCCTGATTAAAACTCCTAAATTTACAAAACTAAACCGTTAAAAATCATTTGTTATGTCAGACCAGAAGAGTAATAATGCCTTAAAGATCCTTACCGGGGTTTTGGCAGTCGCTTTGGTTGCACTGGGTATTTATACCATTAAATTTTATAATGACGAAAAGGAGAACCAGGAATTACTACAGCAGGAAAAAGCTGTGATAGAAGGAGAGCTTAACGATTTAATTGTGAAATACGATGAGGCGATCGCTGAAAATGAAGGTCTTGATTCTGAGTTAAATGCAGCGAGAAACAGGATATTAGCCCTGCGCGATTCTGTACAGGTTATGGAAGCCAACCTGGCTCTTATCTCACGCTACCGCCGTGAAGTGAGCAATCTTAAAGCCGAAAAGGAACAATTGTTTAGAGTGGTAGACAGTTTGAGCAATCAAAACCAAAGGCTTATTACTGAAATTGACAGTACCAACAATATGCTGCTGGAGAGAACAAGAATTTCTGATTCGCTTCAGGTTCAAACTCAGACCATGGCTTCAAAAATCGATAAGGCTGCTCAACTGAAGTTAAGTAATCTGAGAGGGGAAGGTGTTATTGAAAGAAATAGCGGCAGACTGGTAGAAAATGACCGCACCCGAAGAGTAGATAAGATTAGGGCCTGTTTCACAATTACGCCAAACACACTGGCTACGGCAGGAGATAAAAATATCTATGTGCAGGTGTACAATCCCAATAACGAACTGGTAGGAGATCAAATTGCCGTGCAGCATGACGGCGGGGTGATGGTCTATAGTGCGGCTACAAAAGTCTATTATGAAAATGAAGAACTCGATGTGTGCCTTTTAGCCAATACAAATTCAAACCGCCTTATTGAAGGTGCTTATAAAGTGCTGGTTTATGAAGGCGCTAATTTGATAGGTGCTACAGGATTTAGTCTCAGGTAAAACAAAAAATTAATTAATCCTACCGCCCTGGCTTGAATCGGGGCGGTTTTTTTATTTTTGCTTTATGGCAAAACAAGAAGACCTTTTTAAAAATGTAATATCCCATGCCAAAGAGTATGGGTATATTTTTGCATCATCCGAAATTTACGACGGCCTTAGCGCAGTCTATGACTACGGTCAAAACGGAGCAGAACTAAAAAAGAATATCAGGGAATACTGGTGGAAAAGCATGGTGCAGCTGCACCAGGAAATAGTAGGCATAGATGCCGCTATTCTCATGCATCCTACTACCTGGAAGGCATCAGGCCACGTTGATGCTTTTAATGACCCTCTTATTGACAATAAAGATTCTAAAAAGCGATACCGGGCCGATGTCCTGGTTGAAGATCATGCTGAAAAAATTCTTCAGAAGGCACAAAAGGAGATCGAAAAAGCGCGCAAACGCTTTGGGGAAGCTTTTGATGAAGAGCAATTTGTCAACACCAATGATCGGGTACAGCGGTATTTATCTGAAAGAAAGGAAATCCTGGAACGCCTTGGTCGTTCCCTTACCAATGAAGATCTAAAGGATGTAAAAGCTTTAATTGAAGAGCTGGATATTGCCGATCCTGAAACCGGATCCAGGAACTGGACCGATGTAAGGCAATTCAACCTTATGTTTGGCACCAAACTGGGAGCTTCTTCTGAAACGGCATCAAACCTCTACCTGAGACCTGAAACCGCTCAGGGAATTTTCGTGAACTTTTCTAATGTTCAGAAAACCGGAAGGATGAAAGTTCCTTTTGGAATTGCACAAACAGGAAAAGCCTTTAGAAATGAGATCGTGGCGAGACAGTTTATTTTCAGGATGAGGGAGTTCGAGCAAATGGAAATGCAGTATTTTGTAAGACCTGGCGAAGAGCTCAAATGGTACGAACACTGGAAAGAGGTGCGTCAAAAATGGCATTTTTCACTAGGTTTGGGAGAAGAGAACTATCGTTTCCACGATCATGAAAAACTGGCTCATTATGCCAACGCCGCAACAGATATTGAGTTTAATTTCCCGTTTGGTTTCAAGGAACTTGAAGGTATACATTCCCGTACAGATTTTGACCTGAAAGCGCATGAAGAATTCTCTGGGCGCAAGCTTCGGTTTTACGATCCAGAACTTAAGGAAAATTATGTGCCTTATGTAATAGAAACTTCAATAGGGCTTGACAGGATGTTCCTGGCTGTACTTTCAGCCTCCCTAAAAGAAGAAGAACTAAAAGATGGCAGTTCGCGTACTGTTCTTAAACTACCAGCAATACTTGCACCTGTCAAGGCAGCTGTGTTGCCACTGGTGAAAAAAGACGGTTTGCCCGAGCTGGCGCAGGAGATCATTGAAGACCTGAAGTGGGATTTCAATGTGCAATATGATGAAAAAGATGCTATTGGGCGTAGGTACAGGAGGCAGGATGCTTCGGGTACACCGCTGTGTATTACCGTAGATCACGATTCTCTTGAAGATCGTACGGTGACAGTGAGGTACAGAGATAGCATGGAACAAAAAAGGATCCCTATTGCTGAGATCTCGAAATTGATCTCTGAAGAGACCGACTTTAAACACTGGATGAAAAAGTAGCTTTTTTCCTATCTAAATATGAGTTAAAAAAAAGAGCAATTCTCTCCGAATTGTTCTTTTTTTTGTTCCTGCTCATCCTAAATCATTACATTTATTGGTCAAAGCTTGCTTTATGGTAAAGAACTATTTCCTTTTTTTTCTGGTCCTGTTCCTGTGTTTAGATGTTCCTGCCCAGGAGAAAGAGCTATTGGGGCCCGTTTCACAGGGAGTGGCAAAACCATCTGTTTCTGCACCTCTCTCTGCCAAAGAATTGATCCCGGCCATAAGTGAAAGAAAAGAAGTAAATCCCAAGAACCGCACCGCCAACAGGGTAGTGCCGGGAAAAGGATATCCTAAAGGTGCAGACGCAGCTTTGCAGGAAAAAAAGGGAACTATTCCCGTGAAACAGGCCATTCTCTCTTTTGATGCAGCCAATCTTTTTCATACCCCTACAGATCCTACCGGAGCTGCCGGGCCAAATCACTACGTTAACGCTTATAATTCGGGTTTTTCAGTTTTTGACAAGCAGGGAAATGTGCTTTTGCCACCTACCGATATAGCTTCCCTGGGAGGGGAGTTTTCAGGAGAAAGGCTGGGAGATCCCATCGTGCTTTATGATCAATTTGCCGATAGGTTCATCATCACGCAGTTTGCCGGCTGCCCTTATAATCCTACCCAGGGTTGCCCGAATAAAGTTGATCCCACCAATGCACTGCTCGTAGCTATTTCCAGGGGTCCCGACCCCGTTAATGACGGATGGTACACTTACAGGTTTGCTACAGGTACTTTTCCCGATTATCCAAAATTCTTTGTTTGGAGTGATGGTTATTATGTCACCACAAATCAGGATTTGGATGACCCGGCAATCAGTGAAGTAGTATTTGTGCTGGAAAGGGAGAAAATGATTAGAGGCGAGGCAGCCAGGCATGTGGGCTTTCCACTTCCGGGGGTGAGGAACAACGGCTTTTACAGTCCGGCGGCCTTTAATGCAACCGGTAGTGAACCGCCACCACCGGGAAATATGCCGGTAATTTATTTTCAGGATGATTCCTGGATGGGCATTAATGTAGATCATCTTAAAATATGGCTGGTCAATGTAGACTGGAATAACATAGGAAATTCAACCATAAGGGAAGCGCAGGAAATAACACCTTCGGAAGGGCTCACTCCTTTTAAAAGCACTTTTGACGGGGGAGGCTTTTCCAATTTATCTCAACCTTTTAATAAACCCGAACTTGATGCCTTGCAGGGCGCCCTGATGTATCCTACTTCATACCGAAGGTTTGCCACTCATAATTCTGTAGTCTTCAATTTTGTGGTAGATGTAGACCCCAGCATTGCAGAACATGCAGGGATAAGGTGGTACGAACTGAGGCAGTCCGGAGAAAATCAGCCGTGGGAGATTTATCAGGAGGGAACTTATGCGCCCGATGATAGCGACCGCTGGTGTGGAAGTATGAACATTGATAAACATGGAAATATTGGAATGGGATTTACCCTGGTGAACGACAGTCCCGAATCGCCTATACTTCCTGCTTTAAAATTTACAGGACGATATTTTAACGATCCGCTCAACAAAATGACACTACAGGAGGTGACCCTTGTGGAAAGTACTTCAGCTAGTGAAAGTAACCGGTATGGAGATTATGCCCATACCAGTATTGACCCTGTTGATAATGAAACATTTTGGTACAATGCAGAATATTTTCAGCCAGGCTCGCGTCTAAACAGGGTGGGTGTCTTTAAACTGGCACCTCAATTTGCAAAAGATGTGGGGATAACTGCAATCACGTCTCCTGTCTCTTCAAGCCTTTCCGCTAGCGAAGACCTCACTGTTACCATAAGGAATTTTGGTACTGAAGCTCAATCAAATTTTCCTGTGATTTTCCAGGTGAACGATGACGAGGTAGTGACAGAAACCTTCAGCGGTACCATTCCTTCAACAGAGCAGGTGGAATTCACTTTTTCAGAAAAAATAGACTTTTCCATTTCCGGAGAAACATATGAGCTTTTTGTAAGTACAGCTCTGGAAGGGGATATGAACCCCGAAAATGATTCTTTAAAAGTTGAAATTACTAACCTGCCGCCCAATGATATTGGAATCACACAAATTGTACATCCCGAAACCGGCTCCAATCTTGCAACTGAAAATATTACTGTAGTAATTGAGAATTTTGGAGGAGAAGCGCAAACCGGTTTTGAAGTTGGTTATACGGTAAACGGCGGAACTCCAGTGACCGAAACTATAAACGAAACTTTGGAAGTAGATTCTCAAATCACGTATTCTTTCAATAATCCGTACGATTTTTCAGCAAACGGGAGGTACACTATAGTAGCGTCTACTTTTCTCGAAAACGACAGTGATACTGCCAATGATGCGACTGTGGAGACCATTGCTCAACTCGATTGTATTCCCCAGGGTTCTTCCTGCGCTTTTGGAGATGGTATTAACAGCTTCTATTTGGAAGAGATCGTCAATGAAAATATCTATTGTGACGACGGTTACAACAACTTTTTGGGTATTTCTACCAGACTGGACATCACCCGGGAGGTGCACCAGGTAGGAGTGGTGTCTAATAGCAGTAATGAATTCTCTATGTGGATAGATTTTAATGACAACGCCGTTTTTGAGCCTGAAGAGCAATTGGTGAGATCGGGTAATATCACCTCTTCTTCGGCTCCTACAGTATTTGAATTCTCACTTCCCGAAAATGCCACTTTGGGAGAGCATATTCTAAGGGCAAGAGCAGGAGACGTTAGCCCCGGTTACGATGGAAATCTTAATGACCCCTGTAATGTGATGCAATATGGTACTACCGAAGATTATACGGTGGTGCTGGTAGATGGGATCAAAGAATCTGAAATACAGCAGGGAGATTTTGTGATCACTTCTTCCGAAGAAGATATGTTCAGCCTCAATTTTACAACGCCATACCAACGCCCGCTGTGGGTAACCGTGCACGATATGTTGGGGCAAAAACTTGTGGAGGCCATGGTGAAAAAAGGTGCCACAGCCTACAGCTATTCTCTTGATATGTCTTACGCTGCATCGGGAGTTTATCTTGTGCGTATGGGAACGCGAGACGAGGGTAAAGTGAAACGTATTATTGTACAGTAGTTAAAAAAGTCTGACTTCATTCTTTCTAAAGGCCCTTTAAAAATGCTATTTTTGACAGCATAAAATGTAAAGAATGAAAATAATTTCCTACAACGTAAACGGAATTAGAGCTGCCATTAAAAAAGGGTTTATTGACTGGCTGGAATCAACTAACGCCGATGTGGTTTGCCTGCAGGAAATAAAGGCTACCCCAGAGCAGTTTGATCATGAACCTTTTGAGAATTTGGGGTACAAGTACAATTCCTGGTATCCGGCTGTAAAAAAAGGCTATAGCGGGGTTGCTATCTTGAGCAAGGAAGAGCCTAAAAATGTGGTTTTTGGCACCGGGATAGATTACATGGATTTTGAAGGCCGCAATGTGAGGGTAGATTTTGATGATGTTTCGGTAATGAGCCTGTATTTGCCATCGGGAACAAATATTGCCCGCCTCGACCATAAACTGCAGTATATGGCCGATTTTCAGAAGTATATTGATGAATTAAGGCAGGAAATTCCGAATCTCGTGATTTGTGGAGATTACAATATTTGTCATGAAGAAATAGATATTCACGATCCTGTACGACTTAAAAACACCTCCGGATTTTTGCCGGTAGAAAGGGAATGGATAGGCAATTTTATAAAGAGTGGTTTTGTAGATTCCTTCAGGCACTTTAATTCTGAACCCGGGCATTACTCGTGGTGGAGCTACCGTGCCGGTGCCCGTGGTAACAACAAAGGATGGAGAATTGACTATAACATGGTGAGTGACCCGCTAAAGGACAGGTTGAAGCGAGCCGTTATTTTACCCGATGCACAACATAGCGACCACTGTCCCGTTCTTCTTGAATTAGATTAAACCAAACCCCTATTTTATGAAAAGAAATCTCTTATTCGCTCTTTTGAGCAGCTCGGTTTTACTTTCTTCCTGTGTTTCTTCAAAAGTGTACAAAGATCTTGAAGACAGGCATGCACAGTTGCAGGAAGATAACAGTGACCTTTCCAGGGAATTTGATGATCTGGAAGCCCGGTTCCGCCAAAACGAAAATGATCTTGCAGCTTTACAGGTACAATATGAACAAACCAAAGCTGAAAGAGACAGGTTACAGGAGGAGTACAGTAGTACCAAAACTAGCTATGAGAAATTGAAAGCCTCTTATGATGCTCTTGAAGCAAACAGCTCGTCGGCCCTCGCCGAAAACTCCCGAAGAAATCGTGAGCTTTTAGCCGAGCTTGATGCTAAAGAAGAAGCTTTGCTTCAGGAAAAGAACAGGTTAGAAAAATTGCAGAAAGATCTTGCGGCCCGCTCTAAGCGTGTGGATGAACTGGAGAGTATGATCGCTGCAAAAGACGCCAAAATGAATGCCCTCAAAAATGCCATTTCCAAGGCCCTTGTAAATTTTGAAGGAAAAGGTCTTACCGTAGAGCAAAGAGATGGGAAAGTTTATGTTTCCATGGAAAATAAGCTCCTCTTTAACTCCGGAAGCTGGGCAGTGGGAGCAGAGGGAAGAAAGGCGGTACAACAACTGGCTTCTGTACTGGCTCAAAATCCCGATATCGCTGTTCTTATTGAAGGGCACACAGATAATGTTCCTTACAAAGGGAGTGGCCAGCTTACCAACAACTGGGATCTTTCCACAAAGCGTGCTACGGCAATAGTTGAGCTGTTATTGGAAAATTCAGGGATTAATGCTGAAAACCTTACCGCTGCCGGAAGGGGAGAATACGCGCCTGTAGCTTCAAATGACACTGCCGAAGGGCGTGCAAAGAATCGCAGGATCGAAGTGATCCTCACTCCGAAGCTTGATGAAATTAACAGGCTGCTCCAGGAGCCGGAATTCGAATAATTTAAACTTTTTATAATGGTGACGCCAGGCTTTTATGGATGAAGAAATTTTCATCTTTAAGCCTGGTGTGATACCAGTCAGTCGTTTCCCCAAGAAACTGTAGCGTATCATTTGTGTTGGCGCGGCTGCCAATTTCAGCTTTAGTTGAAGGCCCTTTTCTAAGGTTAGCCGTACCGGTTGTCCGCAGGAATGCCTTATTAAACTTCGGAATAAACTCGTTGGGAGGTGAGGGTTTAAAAACGTAGGGCAGGGGATCCTGTGCGCCTCTATAGCCTTTATAAACGCCGAAATGTAGGTGCGGCGGAGTGGTGCTTGCATTACCCGTATTTCCTACGAGCCCCAGGGTGTCACCCACTTTTATTCGCATTCCGGGACGGGCAATAATGCTGTCCAAATGTGCATAATACAGGGAATTTCCCCGCTTGCCATCACGAAGCCAGACTTGTTTTCCGCCTAGGCCTTTGTTCCCGGTTGAAGATACTCTGCCCGAAGTGGCTGCAACCACAGGCGTGCCTCTGGGGGCAAAAATGTCAATTCCTTCATGGCTTCTTCGGCCTCCGTCTCTCGTGGCGCCCCACATACTCTGTACTGCGGTGTTGCCTTTATCGGCTACCGGAAAAGAATAAACAGGCTCTGTGAATATCTTCATTGAAAATGCTGAAGTGGAATTGATTTCCGGCTGAAGCAGGATCTTATATATTCCGGGTTGTTCTGTTTCATACTGAATTTCAGTGTCTCCAAAATCGGCCGATTTCACGTGCTCGTAACTCCCTGCCGAATCTGTTTTCTGCCGGTATAGATCTATAAAGACAAGTGGGTTCAGGGAATCTGTCTGTACCTGTGTTTGCAGCCGCTCTCCGGGATTGAGGGAAATATTGTAGGTGTAGATATGATTTTGCAGGGCTGTAAACTTTCCAGCTTCAAAATAAGGAGGCGTAACAGTTATACTGTCAAAAAGGGCATTTTCAAAAGTCTTTTTCCACTGAACAAAAGCCGCCGGGTCACTGTCAAAATCCCGCTCATATTGTTCTCTTGCTGTGGGTGTGGTAAAGAAATCCCTGGCTTTGTTCATTTTTGAACAGGAGATTACCACGGAAAATAAAACCAGTAGCGCTGTAAAATGTGTTATAAAGTTCCTCACGCCCTTAAAATGCAGAAACTGTGCCAACTAAAAGACAAAAAAGCAATGGTGAAATGCCATTTTTGACACCTCAGGTTTTCAAAAGAAAAGTTTCATGATTTTATCTGTCTGCCGGTCGTTCCCCACCATGTAGGGGTGACTTCCGGTAACTTCAAACTTATTTTTCAGGTAGAAATTGATGCCGCGATGGTTATGCTCCCAAACTCCCAGCCACAAGTACCTCATTTTTAGCTGAATGGCCATTTCTATCACGGTATCCAGGATCTTCTGTCCTATTTTTTGGTTCTGAAACTCCTTCCTGATATAAATTCGCTCCAGTTCCATGCCGTCTTCGTCCTTAAATTCGGTTTGAGCGTCACCTAAATTAATTTTAAAGTAACCCGCGGTTTCGCCCCCCAGTTTTGCAAAATAAAAATGTGAAAGCGGGTTGAGAAGTTCGGTTTTGAGCTGCTCTTCGTTAAAAGCACTATCGAGATAGGCCTGGAGATCTTCAGCATTGTTCTGGTCTCCAAAGGCATCGGTAAAGGTGCTTCGGCTTAACTCTTTCAGCTCCTGAAGATGTGCTGAAGAAAGCTTCTCAAAAATGACATTTTGGGATGGCATCGTGATCTTTTTCAGCAAAAGATAAGGCTTTTTTATCCGAAGAGAAAGCTCACAACATCTTCCACTTTTGAAGCTTTTTGAATTTTTATTCCGAAGTTACTCTTCGGAAATTTATTTTGGGAAGAAACCACGATACTGCTGAAGCCCAGTTTCTCGGCTTCAAGAATGCGTTGCTCGACCCTGGTTACCGGCCTTACTTCCCCGGCCAGACCAATTTCGGCTGCAAAGCTAATGTCTTTAGGCACGGCAATATCTTCGTTGGAAGAGAGAATTGCTGCAACCACAGCGAGGTCAAGGGCGGGATCATCAACAGAAATTCCGCCGGTAATATTTAAGAAAACGTCTTTTGCGCCCAGCCTGAAACCTGCCCTTTTCTCTAGAACCGCCAGCAGCATATTGAGCCGCTTGGCATTGTAGCCTGTCGCTGAGCGTTGCGGAGTGCCATAAACCGCAGAACTCACCAGTGCCTGCACTTCTATCATCAACGGCCTCATACCTTCAAGGGTGGCAGCAATAGCGGTACCGCTCAGGTCTTCTTCATTTTTGGAAATAAGGATTTCTGAAGGATTACTCACTTCCCTAAGGCCGTTCCCCTGCATTTCATAGATCCCCAGTTCATTGGTGGAGCCAAAACGGTTTTTATGCGCTCTTAAAATCCTGTAAACGTGATTGCGATCGCCTTCAAACTGTAGCACCGTGTCAACCATGTGCTCAAGGACTTTTGGCCCCGCAATGCTTCCTTCTTTGGTGATATGGCCAATAAGAATAACCGGTGTAGCCGTTTCTTTCGCAAATTTAATAAGCTCGGCGGTGCACTCGCGAATTTGGGAAATGCTACCGGGGCCGCTTTCAATGTAATCGGTTTGAAGGGTTTGAATGGAATCAATGATGACGATTTCGGGCTGCAGCTTTTCTATTTGCTGAAAAATGTTCTGGGTCTTTGTTTCTGTAAGAATGAAGCAGTTGTCGGAATCTGGGTTGATACGTTGAGCCCGAAGCTTAATTTGCTGCTGACTCTCTTCGCCTGAAACATACAGGGTTTTGTAAGATAAATTAAGGGAGATTTGAAGCAGCAGTGTACTTTTTCCTATTCCGGGTTCCCCACCCAAAAGGGTAAGAGATCCGGGAACTATGCCGCCGCCCAGCACCCTGTCCAGTTCCTGATTATTGGTTTTGAGCCGCTCTTCTTTAGATACCTCAATTTCAGAAATCCGCAGCGGTTTTGCTATTTTTCGAACCCCCGGGGCAGCTTCACTACTCCAGGATTTTTTTTCGGTTTTTTGTACTACTTCTTCAACCAGAGTATTCCACTCGCGACAGGAATTGCACTGGCCCTGCCACTTGCTGTGTTGTGCGCCACAGTTTTGGCAGTAATACAGGGTCTTCGATTTAGCCATTGATGAGATGCTTCAAATGAGCTGCTAATAACCGAAATCTTGTTTAATTAGGTCGGCTTTTTTCAGCATAAAATCAACCGTAATAAAGGCCACTTCTTCTTTCCCATAAGCACTTTGGTAAGTTTTCATAGCTTTTTTGGGTCGGCCATTGGCCTCATAAGATCGGGCGAGGTAATAATTGGCCAGCGCCATGTTGGGATATTGTTTTTGGGCGAGTTCACCGAGTTTTTCCAGTTCATCCCACTGCTCACGGTACTCTAAAGCCTTACCAATAGCGAGATAATCATTTATTCTTACGGGTTTTTGAATACCAAAATTTCCTTCTATAAGGTTGTATTTTTCAAGAAGATATTCGAAAGCTGAACCTTCAAGGGCGATCACCTTATCGTAGTCTTCAAGGCTTATAGGTTTATATGTTTGAAAAATGTGCTCCAGGGCCCGTGGTATCGCATTTGCAATTAATGTGTAATGATTGGCAGCTTCAAAACTCTCAAAATCGTAATGCAGATTCTTATTTTCTATTAGTGCCAGTTGTTGATCAAAGGCGGTCACCTGTTTTTTGAGATCGGGGACGTCATTGGAGCCTGTTGCGAGGTAGTACCAGCAAGGCGCTTCGGCCTTTGAAAGAGATTGTGCGATCCTGTTGCTCATTTCGGGAGCCAAATGAGGGCTTAAATTGATGTAAGCCTTAAAGATTGGATTTGGTTTGAAGAGGTAGTAGTTGATGAAATTTGAAGTAATGTCGTGTCCTGCAATAGCCGTAAACTTCGAAGTGCGGTAGTTGTTGTCAATAAAAGGGAGCAGTTCCATGCCTAAAAATTCAAAGAAGTCGGCACCTTTTTTCTCGGGGAGAAAATTCCTGGGGTCATAGGAGCAGTCATCATGCCTGCTTCGCAACTGGTTTACGCCTACTACGATGGTTTCGGGAATTTCATCCCAGTAAGAATAGTAATCGACGTTCCCTGCCATAGGTTCGAAAAGGTAGTCTCCATCCAGGACTATGATCACCGGGTAAATTTTATCAGTATTCTGGTCGTAATTGCGGGGTAATTGAATTTTTAGTTCCCGTTGTTCTCCAAGTTTTGAAGAATTTATAGTCTTGTAAATGGTTTGTGAAAAACTTAACTGGACTATAAAAAACAGGCAGGCTAAAATGTATAATTTCTTCATATGCAGTAGGTTTATTTCCTAAAGCAATATAAAATTTTATTTCTTCTGATTGTAAATTGGTAGAAATAAGAAAGAAAGTCCGCCGAGAATAACTACCATAAGGGTTTGTGACCCCCACATGATCCATCCAAAGGCTTCCCCGGCCTGTTGATTGATCCCAAAAAGAAGCAGTACGGCACCCATTGCTATAGGATAAACTCCTATTCCTCCATTAGTTGTGGTAATAGCAAAAGAACCGGCAATAAAGGCAGCCATGAAGCCGGCCAGAGATAGCGAATTAGTTTCGGGGATAGCGTATTTGATGACGTAGAACATCAACAGGTACATGGTCCAGATAAAAAGGGTGTGAAAAAGGAATTCCTTTTTCTTTTTCATCCTTACAATACTTCGCATTCCTTCAAGCAGTCCCCGTGCAAAATCTCTTATCTTGATCATTAAAGGGTGATTTGAGCGCCGCACCAGGTTGAGAAAAATTACGCCAATGATGATAAGTACAAGCAGTATCCCCATAGAGAGGAAAGGGTTGATGTTGTTGTTTTCGAAGTAATTGATAAGGTTTTCGGTTTGAATGAGGAAGCCGAAGGTGGTGATGAGCAGCACCATTGCCAAATCGGCTATTCTTTCTGAAACTATGGTTCCAAAAGCTTTATCAAACGGAACATTCTCATAGGTAGAAATAGTTGCCCCACGCAATATTTCACCAGATCGTGGTACACCCAGATTGGCGAGATAACCTCCCATTACAGCCATAAAACTGTTGGCAAGTCGGGGCTTGTATCCTAAAGGTTCCAGAAGATACTTCCAGCGATAGGCACGGGAAAGGTGAGATAGTATTCCGCAGAAAACACTTAGAAAAACCCATTTTAGGTCGGCAAGGAGAATGTTGTTCCATAGTTCCTGCCGCTCCAGGGGAGTTGCACTGCTAAGGGAATACCATATCAAAAAGATTCCCAGTAATAGTGGAAGAAAAGTTTTCGAAAACCTGAAAATTTTTTTCTTCAAGAGTTAATTGAGGAGATTGGTTTCTTCGTTAGGGAACACAAGAGAGGGCTTAAAACTCTTAGCTTCTTCAATATCCATAATAGCATAGGTGATAAGAATAAGGATATCTCCTTTTGCCACTTTGCGAGCGGCAGCACCGTTAAGGGTGATCTCGCCACTGTTACGAGGTCCCGGAATTGCGTAGGTTTCAAGTCTTTCACCGTTGTTATTGTTCACAATTTGCACTTTTTCACCTTCAATGATATTGGCTGCGTCCATAAGATCTTCATCAATAGTAATACTGCCAATGTAGTTAAGATCTGCACCGGTGACTTTTACGCGATGAATTTTTGATTTTACAACGTGGATTTGCATACTGCTAATTTAAAGCTATATTATCAATTAACCTGATGTCGCCAGAATAGGCGGCAATAAAGGCGCGATACTTCTTTGTCATATCTTCTTCCTGTGCACTCAACAGGTTGTCTGCATTGGCTATTTCAAAATATTCCAGAAGCAGACCAGGTTGAGATTCAAACTGGTTAGACACCCAGGTGGTAATCTCTTTAGCACTTTTTGTGCCAAAATCCTCCTTCACTTTTTGCAGAATCTCGTAAATGAATGCAGCCTTTTGTCGTTCACCGGGGCTTAACCTTTCATTGCGGGAACTTCGGGCCAATCCGTTCTTCTCCCGGTAGATAGGGCAGCCTATCACTTCAACATTCAATCCCTGTTTTTCTACCAGCTTCTTTATTATTTGTAATTGCTGATAGTCTTTTTCTCCAAAAAAGGCTTTATCGGGCTCTACCATTTCAAATAACCTTCTAACGATGGTTCCTACCCCGTTAAAATGGCCACTCCTGTACTTCCCTTCCATTTGATGTTCCAGCCCATCAAAGGAAAATTCTTCCGAAGAAATGCTGTCGCCATACATTTCTGATGCTGCAGGGGAAAAGACAATTACATCATCGCTCACCTGTTTTATGAGCTCCACATCCTTCTCGAATGTGCGCGGATATTTTTGAAGATCTTCGGGGTTATTAAATTGCGTAGGATTGACAAAAATACTTACAACTACCTTATCACAAGTAGAAAGGGCCTGTTCAATTAGCGAGAGGTGACCCTCATGTAATGCTCCCATGGTAGGAACAAAACCTATACTGTGCCGGTCATTTTTTAAGGCTCTAACCTGCTTCTTGAGAGCTTCTTTCTCCGTTAAAATCTGCATCTTATTCCAAAATTAAGGGCCTGCAAACTTAATATAATACTGGCAATCTGCATAAAATTTTGTATTTTTGCGTGTTTTTATTTTACAACAGCATTAAAGTGATCCTATGAAAGATAAGAGGATATTGTACGTATCATCTGAAGTTATTCCCTACTTGCCCGAAACCGAAATTTCATCTATGTCTTTTGAAGCCCCCCGAATGGTTAACAACCAGGGAGGCCAAATTCGCATATTTATGCCCCGGTTTGGGAACATCAATGAGAGAAGGCATCAGCTTCATGAGGTCATTAGACTTTCTGGAATGAACCTGGTTATCAACGACCTTGATATGCCACTAATTATTAAAGTAGCATCTATTCCCAAAGAGAGAATGCAGGTGTACTTTATAGATAACGAAGATTATTTTAAAAGAAAGGCCACACTTACAGATGAAGAGGGGAATCTTTTCCCCGATAATGATGAAAGAGCCATTTTCTTCGCGAAAGGGGTGATTGAAACTGTTAAAAAACTCAACTGGTCACCAGATGTTATACATGTGAATGGGTGGTTGTCTTCCTTGCTGCCACTGTACCTTCGTAACTATTACGGCAACGAGCCTTTGTTCAATGAGGCAAAAATTGTGACCTCTGTATACAATCAGGACTTTGATGGAACGTTAGATAATCAAATGTATAAGAAAGTATTATTTGATGGTCTTGAAAACGAACAGGTGAAACACCTTAAGAAACCCTCTTACGTGAATATAATGAAAACAGCCGTAGATAATTCTGATGCTGTTGTTATCGCCGGAGATAATATTCCCGATGAATTAAAGAAATATTTGAGTAAACTTGACAAGCCGGTATTAGGTTATAAGAACCGGGAAGAATTTGCCCAGGCTTATCAGGAATTTTATACCACAAAGGTGCTATCATAATTAGAAAAAAATCAATGAATTTAAAGAATATAATGTTGAAAACAACAACAGTTTTGGCTGTTGTTTTTTTGTTTGGAGCTTGCGAAGATGATTTTCAAACTCTTGGGAGTGATGTAATTGGAGAACCTGGTTTTGATGCCAGTGTCTATGACGAAACATTGATCTCTGCACATTCTTACGATCTTCCTCCTGTACAAACCAACAGTTTGCCTCTTAACCTTCTTGGGGTTTATACCGATAATGTTTTTGGAACACAGGAAGCAAGCGTGCTGTCTAACCTCGAACTTAGCTTATCGGATCCTTCTTTTGGGACCGATCCTGTGGTTGATAGTGTGGTGCTTACTATTCCTTATCTTTCTCATGAAGTACTTAAGAATGACAAGGTGGAATATGTTCTCGATTCTGTTTACGGAAGCACCCCCATCAGGCTCTCAGTTTACGAATCTGGTTACTTTCTGAATAATTACGATCCCGACACAAATTTTGAGCAAACCCAGAAGTATTATTCCAATCTGGAGCCAAAGATCATGAACAACATCAATCCAGAGCCAATTTACGAGAGGGATAATTTTATTCCTTCTCCCAAAGGCTATTTGGAGTACAGTGTTGATGCTATGGGGGTTGCAGATACTGTGGTTGTGGCTCCGGCTTTAAGGTTGAAGCTGAAAAACGATTTCTTCCAGAAGAAGATTCTTGACAAGGCAGGTAGTTCAGTTTTGCTTAATCAGGATAACTTCAGGAACTACTTTAGAGGGCTTTATTTAAAAGCTGATAAAGTAGGCGCCGGTGGTACGATGATGCTACTTAATCTACTTGATTCAGATGCCGGAATTACTATTTACTACAAGACAAAAATTGTTGATGGGAATGATTCTGACGATGATGGAGACAGGGAAGAACTTATTGAAGGAAGAAGAGCCTTTAGTTTAGACTTTGGTGGTGTGCGGGTAAATACTTTTCAGCAGGAAGCACCACAGTATGACGACCAAAATCTCTACCTTAAAGGTGGGGAAGGTTCTATGGCGGTCATAAACCTTTTCTCTGGCCCCGATGCTAATAACGATGGGGTTTCAGATGAACTTGAAGCGCTAAGGGAGAATAACTGGCTCATAAATGAAGCACATCTCGAATTCTTTGTGAATAGAGATTACATTAGCGATGTAGATGAGGCCGAGAGGGTCTATCTTTATGATTTAAAGAATAATACTATATTGGCCGATTATATTTTGGATGCAAACGGGCAGCCAAACGGCATGGCTTCAGTTTCAAACCGTCGCCATCTCGAACCATTAGAAAGAGATGAAGATGGGAAGGGAATAAGTTACAAGGTCAGGATTACCCGATATGTAGATCAGCTTTTAAATCAGGATTCTACAAATGTTAAGCTGGGGCTGGTAGTAACACAAAATGTAAATTTAATATCGACATACAAAGTATTGCCTTCGGCTGATCCTGAAGTGGATAGAGTTCCGGGGGGTGCTTTAATAACACCAGAGGCTACTGTTCTTTATGGCCCGGATGCACAGAATGAGGATAAGCGCCTCAAGCTGAAGATTTATTATACAGAACCAAAGAATTAGAATATGTGTGGGATAGTAGGATATATTGGTCACAGAGAAGCATATCCAATTGTATTGAAAGGGCTTCAAAGACTGGAGTACAGGGGGTATGATAGTGCGGGGATAGCACTGTATGATGACAAAAATTTAAAAGTAAGTAAGACCAAAGGAAAGGTAGCCGATCTTAAGGCGAAGATGGAGAGTGAGCTCGATAGTACTTCGGGTACACTTGGCATTGGTCACACCAGGTGGGCAACTCACGGTGTGCCTAATGATGTCAACTCCCATCCTCATCTTTCAAATTCCGGAGATCTTGTGATCATCCATAACGGGATTATTGAAAATTATGAGAGTCTTAAAAAAGAATTGACCAAACGCGGATACAAATTTGAGTCTGATACCGATACCGAAGTTTTGGTGAATCTTATTGAAGATGTTATTGCCAAAGAAGGCGTCAAGCTTGGTAAAGCTGTGCAAATTGCACTTAACCAAACCGTAGGGGCTTATGCCATAGCTGTTTTTGACAAGAAAAAGCCCAATGAAATTGTGGTGGCTCGTTTAGGAAGTCCGCTTGCGATTGGCGTTGGGAAAGATGAATATTTCATAGCTTCAGATGCTTCTCCTTTTATTGAATTTACCAATAATGCAATTTACCTTGAAGATGGTGAAATGGCTGTGGTAAGACGCGACAAAGGAGTAAAGGTGAGAAAGATCCATGATGATTCCCTGGTCGATCCTTATATTCAGGAGTTGCAGCTCAACCTGGAGCAGATCGAAAAGAACAATTTTGATCACTTTATGCTCAAGGAGATCTATGAGCAACCCAATGCAATAAAAGATACCTACCGCGGAAGGTTGCATGCAGAAGAAGGTATTATTCGCATGGCCGGGATAGATGATAACCTTGAACGTTTTCTCAATGCACGCCGAATTA
>Ga0098067_1000322_pt1 | contig 19116 bp, 17 predicted proteins | sample 26_taG_FD_92578 | JGI IMG/M metagenome (GOLD analysis project Ga0098067, IMG submission 92578) | Marine viral communities from Cariaco Basin, Caribbean Sea - 26_WHOI_OMZ | ecosystem: Environmental > Aquatic > Marine > Oceanic | place: Caribbean Sea: Cariaco Basin | collected 2014-11-09
CTGGATTTGCGACAGTCGTAGGACTGCTGCAATATGGCAAAGTACAATCTGACAATAAGAAGTCCAGTACGCAGAAGACCGGTGAAAGCTTATTTCATCGAGTGCAAAGCTGGTTTAAAGGTGAATTTTAATTTTATTTTGGGGGCGCTATAGCTACGGCATCAAGGCTAGCAGGAAGCAATTAGCCTAAGGGAATGACCTGGCGTAGTGTTTAAAAGACGTACAACCGGAGAGTAAGTATGTTCGAATTAATGGATAGTCACGGCGAAGAAGCCGTAATCAAAGTCATCGGTGTCGGTGGCGGCGGCGGCAATGCCGTTGAGCACATGGTGTCTCAAAGCATTGAAGGCGTAGAATTTATTGCAGTTAACACCGATGCACAGGTGCTTCGCAGCTCAAGTGCAGACGTTACACTTCAAATTGGCTCAAGTGTAACAAAAGGGTTAGGTGCGGGTGCTGATCCGAATATTGGTCGTGAAGCTGCACAAGAAGACAGAGAAACCATTCGTCAGGCGCTAGACGGTGCAGATATGGTTTTCATCACTGCCGGTATGGGCGGTGGTACAGGAACGGGCGCAGCGCCAGAAGTGGCAAAGATTGCTCGTGAAATGGGCATCCTTACGGTAGCGGTAGTTACCAAGCCATTCCCATTTGAAGGTAAAAAACGCACCTCGTTTGCGGAACAGGGCATTGTTGAGTTGTCTAACAACGTTGACTCGCTAATTACCATTCCTAATGAAAAGCTGTTAAAAGTAATGGGTCCAGGCACGCCGCTTCTTCAAGCGTTTAGCGCAGCAAATGACGTATTACGCGGTGCAGTTCAAGGTATTGCTGAACTGATTACCCGTCCTGGTCTAATCAACGTTGACTTCGCAGACGTACGTACCGTTATGTCTGAGATGGGTAAAGCGATGATGGGTAGTGGCGCTGCAAGCGGTCCAGACCGTGCTGAAGAAGCTGCTGAAGCCGCGATTGCCAGTCCGCTTCTTGAAGATATCGACTTGTCAGGCGCGCGCGGTATTCTTGTAAATATCACTGCGGGTCCAGATTTCGCCATCGACGAGTTTGAGACTGTTGGTAACGCCGTTAAAGCGTTTGCCTCAGAGAATGCCACAGTGGTTGTGGGTACAGTGATCGATATGGAAATGACAGACGAGCTTCGCGTAACGGTTGTTGCAACCGGTATTGGCGCAGAGCGCAAGCCTGACATTTCGCTAGTAAGCTCTGAAGGCTCTCGTCTAACACAGCCTGCAAAAGAATACGGTAACACGCAATCAAGTGAACCACGTTCTGCAGTAGGCGGTACAGAGGGCAATCAGGCGCTGAAGGCCGACGACAGTGCACAGCCAGAAAATGATTTGGAATATTTAGATATTCCTGCATTTCTTCGTAAGCAGGCAGACTAATTTAGCTGCCTGAAACGGAAGGGAATTATTTCGCGTTTGTGATGTCTCACCTAGTAAGGTGTATTTATACAACGTGAAAAATTTCGCGTGGATAGGTTGATTAAATACGTAATCTGACAGAGTTAAATCCGTCAGAACGGGTGTTTTTTGACATGTGAGTAATAACTCACTATAATTCGCGCCCGCTTTTTTTAATAGGTAAAAGCTTAAGCAGATGATTAGACAACGTACAATCAAGCAATCGGTACAAGAGACCGGAATTGGGCTTCATAAAGGGGAAAAGGTCACAATGACTCTCCGACCTGCGCCAGCAAACACGGGTATCGTGTTTAGGCGTGTTGACCTTGAACCACATGTTGACATACCTTCGCGTGCGAACGCGGTAGGTAATACCATGCTGTGTACGTGCCTGAATAACGAAGACGGTGTGACTATCCAAACGGTAGAACACTTAGCGTCTGCGCTTGCAGGTTTAGGTATCGACAATATTATTGTTGAAGTAGACAGTAACGAGCTGCCAATTATGGACGGAAGTGCTAGCCCGTTCGTATTCTTGCTTCAATCTGCCGGTATCGAAGAGCTAAACGCGCCTAAGCAATTTATTCGTATTAAAAAGCCAGTTCGTGTAGAAGATGGCGATAAGTGGGCCGAATTAGTGCCTTATGACGGTTTCCGCGTTGATTTCCAAATTGACTTTGATCATCCTGTGATCAGTCAAACTCGTCAGCATATGGTGATGGATTTTGATTCATGCTCATATGTAAGCGAAGTTAGCCGTGCACGAACTTTTGGTTTTATGCGCGACTTAGAGTACATGAATGCTAACAACCTAGCGTTGGGTGGCAGCATGGAAAACGCAGTGGCGTTGGACGAATTCCGCGTACTCAACCCTGAAGGGTTGCGCTATGACGATGAGTTCTTAAAGCATAAGATTTTGGATGCTATCGGTGACTTATACCTTGGCGGCCATAGTCTAATTGGTGAATTGCGTGCGTACAAAACAGGCCATGGTCTGAATAACAAGCTATTAAATGCAGTACTTGCGCAAAAAGAGTGTTGGGAGTTCGTGACCTACGACTCGCAGGAAACAGCACCAATTCGTTATGCTCAGCCCGCATTAGCGTAAGAATTTTAAAAAGCCGCCTTACGGGCGGCTTTTTTTCGTATGGCAATTACTGAAATAAATGATACAGTAGCCGAATAATTAATATAAATTTCACCCATGTGACAAAAAATTATCGCTTAAAGGCTGTCGCCTTTGGCTAAAAACACATTCATCGTGGTATGAAGTGGTATGAAAAGAGTGGCGTGAAACAGCAATTTTCTTCGTGGTATGAAACTAACAATTACACTCGCTGGTAAAAATAAACGCTATAGGCACAGTATTAGTGTCCGTACGCTTGTGAGCGCAACCGTGCTCTCGTCTATTTTTATGCTAGTGTCGAGCCGTTCAACAGAATCGGTATCAGAAGATATTGCACGAGTTCGTTTGGCACAGACTGAAGTCAACGAACGACAAAAAGACGTTGAAGCGTTAAAACAGCAAACAACGGTCAAATTACAAGCTTTGCTTTCTCACGTCGCAGAGTTATCTGCGCAGGCTACATTGCTGGACGAGAAAGGTAAGCAAATCGCAACAGAATTAGGTATGTCAGCGGCTGACCTGGACGCTTTCGTACCGGTATCGATACCGGATAACCTTCAAGACGATCCCATCCTTCACGAAATAGCCAAACTAGAGCAATCACTCGATTTGAAGTCTCAACAGTTGTCTATGCTTGAAAGTTTGGTCAGGGGTCACCATATCCACGAACAGAGCCAATTATCTGGTCGTCCGATAGAGTCAGGGTGGTTGTCTTCTTATTATGGTATGCGGGCCGACCCGTTTACCGGCGAACCAACTATGCACAAAGGGCTAGATTTCGCTGGTAAGGCAGGGGAAAACGTAGTGGCAACTGCCGCAGGTATTGTGACCTGGGCTGGTGATCGCTACGGCTATGGCCAACTTGTAGAAATTGATCACGGTGATGGTTTTGTTACCCGCTATGGGCATAACGACACCCTTACTGTCTCAATAGGCGACGTGGTAACCAAAGGGGAACCTATCGCTAAAATGGGCAATACGGGGCGCTCAACGGGCGTTCATGTTCACTACGAAGTAATAAGAAACGGAAAACAAGTCGATCCTCTGCCTTTTGTCTACAAAAAGTAGCATAGGTAGCAGCCAGGTAATTCTCGTAGACGGTGGCTTTATTTATTAAGAGTCATCTAAAACGAAGAAGCATAATTTTAGAACATCGCAAAACACAACGTGGTTACCGTTGTGTTTTATACGTTTAATTTAGCTGTGCACATTGTGCGGCGCCTCGACAAGTAGTGGAATAATAAAGCTAATGTTTTCAAGCATCCTTCGAAAAGTATTCGGTAGTAGAAACGACCGACTATTAAAAAAATTACGCAAAAACGTAGATGCCATCAATGCACTGGAAGCAGAATTTGAAAAGCTTTCCGATGAGGCGCTAAAGGCTAAGACAGACGAATTTAAAGCGCGTATTGAAAAGGGTGAAACCCTTGACGATATTCTTGTAGAAGCTTTCGCTACTGTGCGCGAAGCGAGTAAACGCGTATACGGCATGCGTCACTTCGACGTTCAGATGCTAGGTGGTCAAGTACTTCACCAAGGTAAAATTTCAGAAATGCGTACGGGTGAAGGTAAGACGCTTACCGCTACCTTGCCAACTTACCTTAATGCTTTGTCTGGCAAAGGGGTTCACGTTGTGACCGTGAACGACTACCTTGCCCGCCGTGACGCTGAGTGGAGTAACCAGTTATTTACTTACCTAGGCATGCGCGTTGGCTGTAACGTGCCTGGCATGTCGCCACAGCAAAAACGTGAAGCTTACCAAGCAGACGTAACCTATGGTACGAACAACGAATTTGGTTTTGACTACCTGCGTGACAATATGGCATTTAGCCCACAAGACCGCGTACAGCGCCCGCTTAACTATGCGGTAGTGGATGAAGTTGACTCAATTCTTATCGACGAAGACAGTACAACACTTATTATTTCTGGTCAGGCTGAAGATAGCTCAGAGCTGTATCGCCGTATCAACACTATTATTCCTAAACTTGTTCAGCAAGAAAAAGAAGACGAAGAAGGCCAAGAGGGTGACGGTGATTACACGATTGACCTTAAAGCCAAACAAATTCACCTTACCGAGCGCGGTCAAATTCACGTTGAGGAAATTCTTCAACAAGAGGGCATGCTGCCTGAAGGCGAGTCGCTGTTTGCTGCAGGTAATATTTCACTGCTTCATCATATTAACGCTGCACTTCGTGCGCACAAGTTGTTTGCCAAAGACGTAGACTACATTGTAAAAGACGACCAAATTGTAATTGTTGACGAGCACACCGGCCGTACGATGGAAGGCCGTCGCTGGTCTGAAGGTCTGCACCAAGCTGTAGAAGCGAAAGAAGGGGTTCGTATTCAAAACGAAAACCAAACCCTTGCGTCAATTACCTTCCAGAATTATTTCCGCTTGTATAACAAGCTTGCGGGTATGACAGGTACAGCAGATACAGAAGCCTTCGAATTTAACCATATTTACGGCTTAGAAACGGTAGTTATCCCAACAAACCGTCCTATGCAGCGTAAAGATATGGCTGACCTCATCTACCTAACGGCAGAAGAAAAATACGAAGCCATTGTTGAAGACATTAAAGAGTGCGTTAAACGCGGTCAACCTACGCTTGTGGGTACTGTGTCTATCGAGAATTCAGAACTCATTTCTCGCATTCTTAAGAAGTCGAAAATTCCTCATAAAGTGCTTAACGCTAAGTTCCACGAACACGAAGCAGATATCGTCGCTCAGGCTGGTAAGCCAGGCGCAGTTACGATTGCGACTAACATGGCAGGTCGTGGTACCGATATCGTGTTAGGTGGTAACTGGCAGGCAGAAGTAGAGAAGATTGAAAATCCAACTGAAGCGCAAATCGAGAAGATCAAAGCTGAATGGAAAGAAAGCCATGACGCTGTGCTTGCCTCAGGTGGTTTACACATTATTGGTACAGAGCGTCACGAGTCTCGCCGTATTGATAACCAGCTTCGCGGTCGTTCGGGCCGTCAGGGTGACCCGGGTTCAAGCCGTTTCTACCTTTCATTAGACGACGCACTTATGCGTATCTTTGCCTCTGAAAAAATGGGCAACATGATGAAGCGTTTAGGTATGGAGCGTGGTGAAGCCATTGAGCATCCGTGGGTAACTCGCGCCATCGAGAATGCACAGCGCAAAGTAGAAGGTCGTAACTTCGACATTCGTAAGCAGTTGCTTGAATACGATGATGTGGCCAACGACCAGCGTAAAGTCATCTACGAGCAGCGCAATGAGCTTCTTGATGAAGGCGATATTAGCGAGACTATCGCGGCTATTCGTGAAGACGTTATTTCAAGTGTTGTCGATGAGTACATTCCGCCACAGTCTCTAGAAGAAATGTGGGATGTAAGCGGACTTGAAGAGCGCATGCGTGCCGATTTCGCCGTAGACTTGCCAATCAAGACCTGGCTTGAAAATGACGACAAACTTTACGAAGAGAAGCTTCGCGAGCGTATTCTTGGCGAAGTCGTTGATGCTTATAAGCAGAAAGAAGCGGTAGTGGGCGAGCAGGTACTGCGCCAGTTTGAAAAAGCGGTAATGCTTCAAAACCTAGACAGCCATTGGAAAGAGCATTTGGCGGCAATGGATCACCTGCGCCAAGGTATTCATTTACGCGGCTATGCGCAGAAAAATCCTAAGCAAGAATACAAGCGTGAGTCGTTTGCTTTGTTCTCACAAATGTTAGAAGCGCTTAAAGTTGAAGTGATCACTATTCTTGCGCGTGTAAAAGTACAAGCTGAAGAAGACGTGCAAAAAGTAGAAGAACAACGTCGTCAAGCTGACGATGTGCCAAAGAACTTCGAGCACGAAGAAGCGAACGCAACGCCAGAAGAGGCAAGTGACAAAGTACGTACGCAAGTTCGCGAAGGTGCGAAAGTGGGCCGTAATGACCCATGTCCTTGTGGCTCTGGTAAAAAGTATAAGCAGTGTCACGGCAAGCTTAAGTAATGAAAGTAGTACATGTTGCTGTGGGCGTTATCGCCCGCGGCGATGAAATATTCATTACGCTTCGCCCTGACAATGTTCATCAGGGCGGAAAATGGGAATTTCCCGGCGGCAAAGTAGAAGACGGTGAGACCGTTCTACAGGCGCTGAAGCGAGAGCTTGCTGAAGAAGTTGGGATTATTGTGAACCGCAGCGAGCCTGTGATTGTGATCACCCATGATTACGGCGACAAGCAAGTTAAACTAGATGTTCATCGCGTGTGTGATTTTAGCGGCGAGCCGCACGGCAAAGAAGGCCAACAGTCGCGGTGGGTCAAGGTAACGTCACTAAACGCTTCTGACTTTCCTGAAGCGAATATACCCATTATTAGCGCATTGCAAAAATAATAAAAACGGCCACATCTTAAAGTGGCCGTTTTCTTTTAGAGCAGTTCTATTTTTAGCAATTTCTTTGCGTTAGATTGGAAAATTGAGAACGCTCAAGATATACCCTTTCGGAGTTACACCTACAAGGTTATTCGTTCAGCGGTGGCAAATGCCACATCCAGTTTGAAATAAGCGGCTTCATTAATAAAGTGCGGGTAGGTTTCAGTTTCGTTTTCCCACACGATATCTTTGCCGTCAAACGTCCGAAATACAGGTGCCCCAGGTATGAGAGGTTTGAAATCGTTATCTTGCAGTGAATGATGGATCATGGCGGTGCGTTTTCCATTAGCATCTAACGGAAAAGACACATTATCGCCTAAACGAAAAGCTTCACAGGCAGGCAAAGCGTCAGTACTAATTTGCCCTTTATTATACGCGGCACAAAAATCCAATATTGCTTCAGCCATGGTTTGTGTTAGAAGGTAAACATCTTCTCTTAACACGCCCTGTGGCTGCCCACCCACTTCTATCATTACACCTTTCTTACCAGTGGTGCACAGGTAACCATGTTCAAGGTAGGGCTTTTCGTCTTCTACCAAAATGTTGGCTTCTGGCATTTGCTGCTTTACGTATCGCGCCAGCTGAATATGAAATTCATCCGCTTCCAAAATGATAAGCGTAGCACCCATTTCGCTGGTGGTGTTGTGAATATCAATCACAAAATCTGTGTTCGAATCACCCTTAGGCCCTAACTGTTGGTTAAGAGCCTTAGCAAGCTCAGCTTCTTTCGCAGAATTGTTATTCGATAAACGTTCAAAGGTAAACTGACGGTTTAAGTCTTCGTCTACGAAACGAACGTTTGCCGCAATGGCCGCTTCATTGGCGATGCTTAACGAAACATTTAGCTCATTAAATCGCGAAGGTAGCCCAAACTGTTGCCAGTTTCGAATAAGCTGAATACCACTGGTTTCATTTCCATGAGTACCACCAACAAGCGCGATAGAATTAAACATTCATGTTCCTTTTTGTATAGGTTGAGGATGAGGAAGGCTGCGCAGCGAGCTATTGAGTAATATTGTGATGAATTAATACGTTCGCTGTCTGCGCATCTACCCACGACTTGGAAATCAAGTAAACCGATACTACACCACTGCGCTTTGTACGAGAATACGTCTTAGTGGAATTTATCTAAATACTGGTGTTTGCCAAATTGTGGAGAAAGACAGCGCGTATTAGTGCTTAAAGAAGTCATCTGTTTGCTGTGCTAGCATCGCCTCTATTTCTTCAACATCGATATGCTTGGGCGTTGCGTCTTCTGCAGGCTTGCCGGCTATTTTTCTGTCTTCAGCGGCCCATTCACCTAAATCGATAAGTTGGCATTTTTTACTGCAAAAAGGGCGATATTCGCTTGTTGGTGCCCAAACAACCTGCTTGGCACAAATAGGACATTTCACTTCCATTATTTACTCCAGTGAAATACGTCTAAACGGCGAAGTTTGCGATTTGCTATCACTACCGCAGACGGGAAATAATAAATTAAAGACTCGGGCCTGCTGATCTTTGCGGTACATCAAACATCAACAGGCCTTAAGTTTAACAGGCAGCTAAACGAAACTGAATACTGCTTTCCACTGCGCCAGATTGGCCCTCTTGAGGAGAAAATAGCATGAAGCGGAGTGCGTAACGGTATTTGTTGCCGCTAAGCGTAGGGTAATACCCTTCATCAACGCTACATTTAACGCGAATTAACTCGTTTTTATCTTCTGCTGCGCCTTGGTAAAAACCGTTGTCAGCAACCACATTGACAAATTGACCTCGTTCGCGAATGAAAGACAGGCTAACAGCAATAGCATCATCGAGTAAGGCTAACGTTTCAAGCCATTGCGCTATTTCAGCGAGGCGTTGTTCAAGGGGTTGTTGTAACCAAAAATGAAGATTGGGCAAATCGAAGCTACACGCGCCACCTGGAATGGCAAAGCGCTGCCTGATTGCGCTTAGCAGTTTATCTTCTTTCAAAGCACTACCAAAACGGCGGTCTGTTTTTAGCTTTTGTTTTAGGGTAAGCACGGTTTTTAGCGCTTGCTCTAAGGCGGTGCTGTCAATTTTCGGGTGTTTAGACCAATAAACCAAGTTCTTTTCATGGGCTTCGAGGTCTTTGGTAAGATCGGAGCGAAGATCCAGTCTTTCAATGAGATCAAGTAATTCGAAAAGCTGTTCAAAAAACACCAGCTGCAGATGAGTATGTTCTGATTTAGCCGTAATTTTAAGTTGTCCAAGCAGCTGCTCAACACGTAAATAGTTACGTACTTTTTCCTTTAGTGGAAATTCGAAAACAGCGTGACCCATGGAACCCCTTAAAACACATAGACTTAGAGAAATGTCGCTAAAAATTTAGCTGAACAGTGAAAGGCAACAAGCCTAAAGCATCAAAGCGTTTAAGCCAAGTATACTTGTTCGCCAAATCTTTACTTTGACGTTAATTGGTCAAAAAAGTTTCAAAAATCAATCCGTAAGGCTGTAACGCCCTGCTTTTAGGTGGTGAATTTAGTTATTAGGGATGTGTTTTTGCGTTAACTTCGTCTATCAACTTCACGCTTTAGATAGCAAAAGTAAGTGTTCATGCAAGGCCGAAACTTGCGAAGAGAGGGCGTTTAGGCTGGTGCTATTGTCTAATACATGGTCTGCAGCGCTCAGCCGTTCTTTACGGCTAGCTTGTGACGCCATAATACTTTTTATCGTTGCTTCAGAGCTACCATCTCGCTTTAAGGCGCGTTCAAGCTGAAGCACTTCAGGGCAGTCAACCACTACTACGTGGTTACACATTTCAGTAAGCTTGTTTTCAACCAATAGTGGAACAGACAAGATGCAATAGGGGGAAGTCGATTCCATGATTAGCTGTTGCATGCGAGAACGAATAAGCGGGTGGAGAAGGCTGTTCAGCCAGGTTTTTTCATCTGGGTTAGCAAAAACCTTCTCTCGAAGTGCCGCGCGATCAAGGCTACCGTCTTCAAGCAAAATATGCTCGCCAAAATGCTCAGCTATTTGAAGTAATCCTTGTGAGCCCACGGCAACCACATCCCTTGCGACCTCATCGGCATCCACGATGTCTATGCCTAACGACGCAAAAATATCAGTGGCAGCAGATTTACCGCTACCTATCCCGCCAGTAAGGCCTACTACAAAGGGAGTCTGCTTATTCATAATGCCGGCACCTTCTAACTAAAGTACGTAATCAAGATAGGTGGTAATAATGGCATCTTTAAAAAGCAGTGTCAGCCAACCCGCCACTGCGAGATAGGGACCAAAAGGAATTGCCAGCGACTTACCTTTGTTTTGAATCACCATTATGAGTATGCCTGCAATTGCACCAACAAACGAAGAGAGCAAAATAATAATGGGCAAACCTTGCCAGCCCGTATAAGCGCCAAGTGCGGCGAGCAGCTTGAAATCGCCATAGCCCATGCCTTCTTTGCCAGTGGCAAGTTTAAATAGCCAATAGACAGACCATAAACTTAAATAACCCGCCGCTGCGCCAATAATAGCGTCGGTGGTGCTTACAAAAATGTGTTGCGTGCTCAACAGTAACCCCAACCACAGTAGAGGCAGTGTCAACTGGTCAGGTAATAGCATCTTATCTAAGTCAATAAACAGCAGAGCAACGAGTATGTAGGTAAACAATACGGCCCATAGTGCTTGCGATGTGACACCAAATTGATAGGCCGCAAACGTACAGGCTAAAGCAGTAAACAATTCAACCAGCGGGTAACGAACTGATATTCCAACTTTGCACTTAGCGCATTTACCTTTAAGGAACAGGTAGCTAATAACAGGAACATTTTCCCATGCGCGAATTTTGTGGCCGCAGCTAGGGCATGTGCTGTCTGGTTTTACAAGGTTAAATACTTCTTCTGACGCTGATGAGTTTTTATCGTTAGGTGTCGGCTCACCCTCGCTAAAATAGCTTTGGTACTCTTGCTGCCAGCTGCGTTCCATCATAATAGGCAAGCGGTAAATCACCACGTTCAAGAAACTGCCAACCATTAAACTTACAAAAAAGACTAGGGAATAGAATACAGCAGGGTAAAGCTGACTAAGCGTAATTATCGCGTCCATGGTATGTGGTTCTTATAATTGTTGATTTTCGTTCTTTTGGTGCTGAGCCACGTTATACCACGTTACCCATCTGGAATATAGGGAGGTACATAGCCACAATCAAGCCGCCGATTACCACGCCAAGTACGGCCATGATCATTGGTTCTAGTAGGCTAGTTAAACCGTCTACCATATCATCGACTTCAGCTTCATATATGGTGGCAATTTTACTGAGCATTTCATCAACCGCGCCCGACTCTTCACCAATGGCAATCATCTGCGTCACCATGTCAGGGAATACTTGTGTAGCGCGCATGGCAACGTGCATTGGCATACCTCCCGCCACTTCTTTACGCATGTATAAAATGGCCTCGCGGTATACCGCGTTGCCCGAAGCTCCGGCAGCGGATTCTAGTGCGCCAATAAGCGGCACACCTGCTGCGAAGGTCGTGGCTAGGGTTCGGGTAAAGCGCGCAATGCTGGCTTTTTTTAATATTTCGCCAATGACGGGAATTTTTAAAATGTTGCGGTCCACCGTGTCACGTAGCTTCTGGCTTCGCTTATAGGTGCGCATAAACATAAAGCCAGCACCACCAATACCTATAGCGATAAAAATACCGTAGTCTTGTACAAATCGGGAAATAGCCAATACAAACTGGGTGAAGGCGGGGAGCTCTGCCCCAAAGCTGCTGAAAATTTCTTCAAACTGCGGTACAACAAATATAAGAAGGATTGTCGTAACAATAAAAGCAACAACCAAAACTGCGATAGGGTAAAACATCGCTTTTTTGATTTTTGATTTTAGTGCTTCGGCCTTTTCTTTGTAGGTCGCAATGCGGTCATAAATAGTTTCAAGTGCGCCCGACTGCTCACCGGTATAAACCAAGTCGCAATATAAATCGTCAAAATAAAGAGGGTGTTTTCTTAAGGCAGATGAAAGTGGATTACCCGCTTTTACTTCCTCAGTTATTTCTCCAAGGAGCTTTCGCATTGAAGAATTGGCGTGACCTTGAGAAATCATTTCTAATGATTGAATTAGCGTTACGCCAGCCGCGAGCATAGTGGCGATTTGACGCGAAATAACAGAGATATCAGCGGGAATTATTTTTTTTGTACCGCTAAACAATGGTTTAGCTAATTTTTTGACTTTATTGGCGGAAATACCCTGGCGACGAAGAAGGTTTTTTGCTTCTGAAAGCGAAGTGGCAGAAATTTCGCCTTTTCTAGCTTGGCCATTACGGTCTTTACCTTGCCAAGTGAATATTGTAGCTGCTTTTGCCATAACTGATCTTCAGTCTTTATATAAATATTGCTATCTACAAACAAAAAAAGCCCAGACTTAACTGGGCGTTTATCGAGTTCTATTTTTTTAACAAAGGTCTTCAGGAAGACAAGCTTTAGTCCATTTGACGTTGCCATCAGTAACATCTGGACTTAGCGTGTATGTAGCTGCGTCTGAACCGTTTACAAGACCTGAATCACCAGAGGCTGTAGCTTTAATTTCACCATCAGTGATCGTTACACCAACGGTGTCAGTGTCTGCTTCTATCACACCCGGGACTCCATTTGTACCTTCATCACAATCTTCAATGTCACCAGTTGAGGCGTAACAAATCTCAACCGCAGTCTTCGCAGCGGCAGTAGCGTTCGTTACTTCAGTAAACTTCGCTTTTTGCGTGTAGTTTTGGTAAGCAGGAAGTGCGATTGCTGCAAGGATACCTATGATTGCAACAACAATCATTAGTTCGATAAGGGTGAAACCTTTTTGGTTTTTAGTATTCATGTTCATCATGGTTTTTCTCCGGGACGTGTATAACACGTAAAGTTTAAATCTAATTCAAATTGACGTTTATACCCGAGTCGTCCATTTAACGCCCCTGGTACTTGATACTCAGTATAGAATTTTATTTGTTACTGACAAGTATAGGCAAATATACCTATGTCTAGCTTTTTCAGTATGACACGGTTCGCCGCGCCTTGGCAGGCTTTATCACTTGAACTTTCGTATAAAAGTTAATGACTTAAGTGCGTATGCCTATCTATACACAAAAAGCATTATCGAGAAATGACTGAACAGAATGACGAGTAATCGTATTGTAAATTATACATCTACTCGGTGATTTAAAATCACTGTGCAACCTCAATCATTAAGGTCTCAGTAATTAAAGCCACAGTATAGGGAAGTGATAATTGCGATAACGTAAATTTCACTGAAGCACTGTAGCTTTATAATAAAACACGTGCAACAAAGAAGCCGCGTTATAAAGGTGGAAGTACAAGGGGATAAGCAACACATTCGCTTACCTAATGTTAAATCCACCTTTACAGCTTTTAATTTGGCTCTTTATCTTTCTTGCTCTGCTATGACAAATTAATGCGCAGCGACAAATCAATGGCCTGAACGTGTTTGGTTAAAGCTCCAGATGAAATGTAATCTACGCCTAGCTTAGCGAGAGAAGCCAGTCGTTCATCAGTAATGTTTCCTGATACTTCCAGTTTACATTGACCTTTGTTGAGTGCTACTGCCTGTTGGATCTGTTCGTTAGAAAAATTATCCAGCATGACAATGTCGGCACCTGCACCAAGGGCTTGTTCAAGCTCGGTTAAATTCTCTACCTCTACTTCAACGGGCTTGCCCGGCATCATTGTTTTCGCTCGGCTTACGGCTTTTTCGATGTTTCCGCAAGAAAATATGTGGTTTTCCTTAATTAAGAATGCATCGAACAAACCCACACGATGGTTTTGACCACCACCACAACGCACCGCGTATTTCTGTGCGTGCCGCAAACCTGGCAACGTTTTGCGGGTATCGAGAATTTTAGTGTCGGAGCCATCTAAATACTTAGCGTAAAAGGCAGTAACAGTGGCGGTTGCCGACAGGGTTTGCAGGAAGTTAAGCGCTGTACGTTCTGCCGTCAATATCGCGCGAGCAGAGCCTTCCAAACTAACCAGTACGGTGTTGGCATCAACTTTGTCACCATCTTTTACATGCCACGTTAGCGACACCGACTCGTCGATTAGTGCAAATGCTTGGTTTGCCCATGCGATTCCACAAACCACGCAAGGCTCTCGCGTAATAATAGTGGCTTTTGCATTAACGCTTTCATCTATCAGGTTCGCCGTAATGTCGTTTGCAGCATTTAATTCGCCGCCAAGATCTTCAATAAGCGCGTTCGATACTTGCTCTCGAATCGCTTGCATGTCTGGTGATGTCATCTTCATCGCTATGATCTATGCTATCTGTGTATTTAAAGGGTACGCAATATTAACCATTCTCCGCGCTGAGTAAACTCTAATTGGCGAAGAACACTCATTCCCAGCAATATATGGTCATCTTGCATACCGGGGTTTAAGTTTGCTTTTACATCGCGCACCACAATTTCACCAATGCGCAAAGTTTCAATGGTCGATTCGGCGACTCTTACCACGCCGTTAGCTGTGCTGGCTAACCCTTCTCGACCCGCTTTGAGTTGAAGCTTGTTAGCCAAATGAGCGGGAACGGCCACGTCAGTTGCACCTGTATCAACAAGAAATACGACTTCCTCACCATTAATATAACCTGTTGTCACATAGTGACCTTGGCGATTTTGCTTAAGTCGGACTTCGGTTTGTGAACCAATACGCTCTGATGTTGGTTCGCTATTTGGGTTAATTTGTTTTTCTAAAAGATCTGAGAAAACAAAAACCAGTAGACCAAAACCGCAAATCCAAGCAAGCGCAACCATCCATTTACCCGTTGACGCTGTCGGGTCTTGTTGTTCATTCATGCTTCTACCTTTCTTATAATAGTGGTGCACCGCTTTTCGTATTGCTAAATACTCGGCGTAATCTCTTAAGCAAAGGACTAACGTGCTGATTAGCTTATTAGAATGCAATGTATAGCCCTATACACTTATATCCATATACAATGTAGGCTATAACGCAGAAAATCAATTATCGAAGCAAATACTATGGTGCTTTACAACGAAGCAAAGTACACAGCAAGTCCGCATTATGATGCCCGTCCTGACAGCGCAGACGTTAGCCTGTTAGTGATACACAATATTTCACTACCTCCTTCACAGTTTGGTACGCCGGGCATTCGCCAATTGTTTACCGGAACCCTCAATCCTGATGAACATCCTTTCTATAGAGAAATTGCTGGGTTACCGGTCTCTGCTCATTGTGTAATTTATCGAACGGGTGAAATAGAGCAATTTGTGCCCTTTGAACAGCGGGCATGGCACGCGGGCCTGTCTTCATTTCAAGGCCGCAGCCGCTGTAACGACTATGCTATAGGTATTGAACTTGAAGGTACTGATACGTTGCCTTACACCGATGCACAGTACCAAGCCCTTGGCGAACTCACTGATTTTATTACGAGATACTATCCTCGGATCACTTTAGGGCGTATCGTAGGCCATAATGATATAGCACCAAGGCGAAAAACTGACCCTGGTGCAGCTTTCGATTGGGCAAGATATAGAATGCGCGTTGCTGGGTTTAAATAATTTAACTAATCCGCACTGCAGAAAAAAGGAAACTCAATACCTATGATGTTAATGAGCTTGCTATTAGTTCTCAGCCTCGAGCGGTTGATAACAAAAACACCTAATTGGCATATTGAAAAGTATGCCGCTCAATATCGTGCTTTTCTTCAAGATAAAGAGTTGATTAAGTTTCAAGAAGAAAATGAAGGTGAGGAGGGGAGTAAAAAGGTCTCATCCACAGCACTTTATTTCTATCTTTTACTTCCCGCAGTAGTGCTGGGAGCATTTGAATACTGGGTACTTGGCGCATTTCTTACGTTTATAGAGCAAAGCATAATTTTGTTCATCTGTATTGGCTGCCCTGCATTGCGAGCCGTCTACAAGAGTTTTTTGAATGCTGCTGACCGAGGTGACCTTCAGGCGTGCAGTATGTACACCGACCAATTAGGGCATTGTGCAAGTCAAACAGACAGTGACGGAAGTGCGGGTACAGAAGGCAAAACTTTTGGCCAACACCTTACCTGGCTTAACTATCAACACTATGCCGCTGTGATGCTTTGGTTTATTGCTTTTGGTGCACCTGGCGCGCTGTTTTATAGCTTGAGTCGAAGCACAACCGAGGCATTGTGTGATGCAAATCACCCTTTAAAAGCCGCTGCGGGAAGATTGATGTTTGCGCTCGATTATATTCCTGTTCGCGTGACCGCTTTTGGCATGTTGATGATGGGACATTTCTCACGAGCGTTGCCTGAGTGGATTAAGTATGCACTTCAGTTCGATGTACCTGCATACGATGTGCTTACACAAATTTCTTCGAAAGCTGAGATTTTAACGCCTGATGAACAGCAGTTGCAGGCTGAAAATGCAGCAATAGAACCGAAGGTGCTTGTAAAGTTAGCAAAACGTAATGTTATTTTTCTTCTTGTAATAACATCAGCGCTCACGCTTGTTGGCAGTCTTGCATAGTCATTATTTTTAACATTTACTAGTCTACTCGGCTTAGAAGGGCGTTTGGTCTATTTATTAATTGTATGTAGATCAGGCGCTTTGCCCCTATTACTGCATTCTCCCTTCCTCATCAGACCAGTTTGCGGTTACTGATTTTTCTTAACAAATTCAACAATAAAGCTTAACACCCAGCAAAAGGTAAATGCTTTGCTATGCTTGTGAGTATTTACCTCGAAATCGATCTGCCTTAAACTAGATAGGTAAAATGGTATTACCAATTGTGTTTGTGATTAAATATTCCACGATTATTTTTTACATTCACCGCTCTTATAACGTCGCTATTGTTATAGAGCACGGTTTAAATAAAAGGATACGTAGAGCGCATGCGGCAGCAGCGAAAAAAACTCTCTGATGTGATTACCGAGCAACTCGAGTCAATGATACTCGACGGTACGTTATTGGCTGGTCAGAAATTACCGCCAGAGAGAGAGCTTGCGCTTGAATTTGATGTATCGCGACCTTCGCTTAGGGAAGCCATTGGTAATTTACAGGCACGTGGGTTGGTAGAACGTAAGCAAGGCGGCGGTACGTTTGTTAATCGCAACCTTAATTCTGCCATGACAGACCCCCTAATGGACTTAGTTAGCCAGCGTCCTGAAACTCAATTTGATTTGCTTGAATTTCGTCATGCGCTTGAAGGGATGGCGGCGTACTATGCAGCACTTCGTGGTCAACCTGAAGATTACAACGCATTGAAGCAAGCGCTGAACGACGTACCTACGCCTAAAGCGCACGAAAGCAAGCGTGCCCAAGCTGAGGCGCTAGGACAGTTTTATATCATTATGGCAAGAGCATCACACAATATGGTGTTGTTGCACGTAATGAGCACCATGCAAAGCATGCTGGTGGACAATATTGAACGAAACTTTGACATGCTGGCAGCGCACCCCGAAGCGGTGGAAGACATTGCTAAACAGCGTCGCGAAATTGTAGAGGCCATTGCTTCTCGCGACCCTGAAGCTGCGCGTCAGGCATGTAATACGCATTTGGCGTTTATTGAAAAAACGCTATTAACCATTAATCAACGCGATACCCGCGTACAGCGCGCATTGCGACGATTAGAGATTTAGTTACTAGTCTGACTTTTTATAAGATAAGGGCTAGATAGCTATTCATTCGCAGAGGCCGGTCAGGTTTTTCCTGTGCCACTGCAAAAGCAGGTGAGCCAGATTGGGTCACTGTGAGTACAACGTAATTTAGTTTTCCTTCTTTTAGCGCCTTTAAGAGTAGAGGCAATGCTAAGGGAGGATTTTCTATATAAGCAAAAAATAGGATGGCACCATGTCTGATATGATGCACCAAGATGTAGATCCTCAAGAAACTAAAGAGTGGATTGATGCGCTTGAGTCGGTTTTAGAAGAGGAAGGCGTAGAACGCGCCCACTATTTACTCGAAAAACTTATTGATAAAGCACGTCGCAGCGGAGCGCATCTACCGTATGACGCAACTACTGCCTACATCAATACTATCCCAGCAGCGCAAGAGCCAAAAATGCCTGGCGACTTGACCATCGAAGCGCGCATCCGTGCGGCAATTCGTTGGAACGCATTGATGATTGTATTGCGTGCATCTAAGAAAGACCTAGAGCTTGGTGGCCACATTGGTAGCTTCGCATCATCGGCTATGCTTTACGATGTTGGCTTTAACCACTTCTTCAAAGCGCCTAACGAAAATCAAGGCGGCGACTTTATTTTCGCTCAGGGCCATATTTCTCCAGGTATTTATGCGCGCTCATATATGGAAGGCAACTTAACTGAAGAACAGTTAAACAACTTCCGTCAAGAGTGTGCTGGCGATGGTCTGTCGTCATACCCACACCCTCACTTGATGAAAGACTACTGGCAATTCCCAACCGTATCTATGGGTCTTGGTCCACTTCAAGCTATCTACACAGCGCGCTTCCTTAAGTATCTAACTAACCGTGGTATCAAAGACTGTTCAGGTCAGCGCGTTTACTGCTACATGGGTGACGGTGAGTGTGATGAGCCAGAGAGCTTGGGTGCAATTGGTCTTGCTTCTCGTGAAGGCCTAGACAACCTAACGTTTGTTATCAACTGTAACCTTCAGCGTCTAGACGGCCCGGTACGTGGTAACGGCAAAATTATCCAAGAACTTGAAGGTACGTTCCGCGGCGCTGGCTGGGAAGTAGTGAAAGTGATTTGGGGTAGCTACTGGGATGAGCTATTAGCTCGTGATAAATCTGGCAAGCTAATTCAGCTTATGGGCGAAACGGTAGACGGTGAATACCAGAACTGTAAAGCCAAAGGCGGCAAGTACACCCGTGAAAACTTCTTCAACAAGTATCCTGAAACAGCGGCACTTGTAGCGAACATGTCTGACGACGACATCTGGCGCTTGAACCGTGGTGGCCACGATCCAGTTAAAGTATTCGCGGCTTACCAAAAAGCGATTGATACGAAAGATCGTCCAACAGTAATCCTTGCTAAAACGGTTAAAGGTTTCGGTCTTGGTGCATCAGGTGAAGCACAAAACGTAGCGCACAACGTGAAGAAAATGGACGTTGATTCAATCAAAGCGTTCCGTGACCGTTTCAATATTCCAGTAGCAGACGACAAGATTGCTGACCTTCCATACTTCAAGTTCGACGAAGACAGCGAAGAAATGAAGTACCTTCGTGCACGTCGTGAAGCTCTAGGCGGTTACTTGCCTTCTCGCC
>Ga0098067_1000334_pt1 | contig 18507 bp, 14 predicted proteins | sample 26_taG_FD_92578 | JGI IMG/M metagenome (GOLD analysis project Ga0098067, IMG submission 92578) | Marine viral communities from Cariaco Basin, Caribbean Sea - 26_WHOI_OMZ | ecosystem: Environmental > Aquatic > Marine > Oceanic | place: Caribbean Sea: Cariaco Basin | collected 2014-11-09
TATCTTCAAAATTATCTTGATGAATTTGTATATAAGCTAAATAGAAGATACTTTAAATCTATCTTTGAAAGGCTGGTGGTGGCTAGTGTATATCCTTACTGGCAAACTAACGAGTAATCAAATATTACTTCTAAATACTTCGGAATGAAAAACACCGGCCAGTTATTTGTATTACTATCTTTTCTTTGCGTAAACTCACTTTTTGCCCAGGAAAATACCCGGCAAATGCTGAAGCAAAAGGCAGAACAGCAGCTCGAGGAGATTTTTCACGATTCTCCTGCAATAACAGGCCTGGTTGCCATAGACCTCACTTCCGGGGAGAAGATCAGCTGGAATCCTGATATTCAGTTTCCGCAGGCCAGCTCCATAAAAATTCCGATCCTCATGGAAGTCTTTAAACAGGCCTATGAAGGTGAATTTTCCCTTTCCGATCCTTTGCCTGTAAAGTCGGAAAATCTTGTAGGCGGTACCGGGATCCTAAAACATTTTGAAGATCCTGCACCTTTAAGCATTCAAAACCTCGCAGTTTTAATGATCGCCCTAAGTGATAACTCTGCCACCAATGCGCTGATTGATTTGGTAGGCATTTCAGAGGTCAATAGCACGCTGAAAAGCCTTGGGGTAAATAACACCCTTCTACAACGAAAAATGATGAATTCTGCGGCTTCTGCAAGGGGCGAGGAAAACCTTGCAACACCGGGAGAGGCTGCAAAGATCCTTGAGCTGTTATACAGTGGTAAATTTATTAATGCTGAAGTCTCTCAGGAGATCATCGAAATCCTAAAAACGACCGGCAGGGAAGACAGCCGACTTGCTGCCGGAATCCCCGAAAGCACTTCAATAGCCTTCAAACCCGGATTTATTGACGGAGTTTCTACAGAATGGGCGATTGTTCTATTGGAACAGCGGCCTTATGCCGTTGCCCTGATGGAAAGTTATAAGCTTCCCGGGGAAGCCGAAGAGGTGATGGAAGAGGTGTCAAAAATTCTGTTCAACTATTATTGGAGGATTGGGAGTGCCAGTGAATATGGTACCTATGTAAAGTAATGATCAGGGAACAAATAACAGGCTCAGAAATTATTGGGCTAAAGCCCCTGTGGTGGTAACTTTCTATACCCATGACTGAAGCCATGGGCTATTCAAATGATTTTTGAATCCTGGGTCTCTCTATTTCTGTGGCAACAACTCCAGTACTACCAGGTAGGCACAATGATCTGACGCGAGATCATCACAAACCACTTTCTTCTCAAGCACTTTCCATCTGTTTTCAGGAGAAAACATGATATAATCTATCTTTCTTTCAGGTGCGTGGGAAGGGAAAGTAAATTCTGGAGCTGCTTTGTCATAAGTAGACGTCCACCTTTCTTCAAAGATGTTGATGGTCTCACTCCCGGGAATGTCATTTAGATCACCGGCTAAAAGGGTTGGGAATTTGTCATTTTTGAGAAGTGAGTTGATCCTTTTTGCCTGTGCTAACCGGTCAGGGCTGTTTTCCACATGATCTAAATGAGTTCCAATAATTCTGATTGTGTCTCTGCTTCCCAACACCATGTTTGCGGCAACAGCGATTCTCGGTTCTTTACCAGGAGCACCTGGTAGCGCTATTTTTCCGGTTTCGAGGAATGTTCCGCGGTAAAACAGAGACTGTCCGTATTCTCCGCCGTCAAAATCCATTGCTTTGGCAAAAATGGAAGACATTCCTGTTTTTAGTGCCAGTTCAGTATTAATATCCCGCTTCTCGACTCTGTTGGTCCTGAAATCTACTTCCTGCAGGGCAATGATGTCTGGCTGTAGTTCATTGATCACTTTAGCAACCACATCAAGGTTATTGTCCCTGTTGGTAGTGGCACCATGAAGAATATTATAGGTAAGAACGCTTACCACCATTTTCTCCTCCCTGGCTTCCTGGCTATTCCCTGCAGTACAAAATAAAAGCAAAAGGAAGAAAATTGAGAGATTACGCATAATTACAAAAACAAACTATTCAATATCAAATCTATAAAATCCACCACCTTTATCCCAGCTGCAAAAGATAAGGGTTTTGCCATCGGGAGAAACTCCTATTCCGCGGGGTTCTGCGCCATCTACTTCTGGAAGTTCGATCGTCCACATACGTTGTTCTTTTTCATCTCTAAAATGAAAGGTGGAAGGCGCAATACCACTTGCCCGCACCGCTGCAAAGAGTCGGCCATCTTCCATGATCTCAATGGCACTGGAACCCGAAGCTGTGCTAACAATATCTTTTTCTTTTTTGTAACTAATTCCGTCTTCAGAACTGAATTTCTGTATGATGGGGCTGCCCGGGTCGGGGAAATAAAGGGTTTTTCCATCATGGCCCATATCAAAAGTACGGGAGAGGATCCTGCTTTCCAATTCGAGCGTTCTTACCAGCTCAAAGGTCGTAGGATCATTTATACTTTGCTTCAGCACATAATTGGGGTCATCTCCAAACAAAGACATTGCATAGATTTCTCCCGAAGCTGAAGCCCTGGGTGCGGTAATTGCCCTTTTCCCTTCGGGAACCTCCCATACTGCAAGTCCTTCTCCGGTTTGGGCATTGATCTTAATAAGGTGCCGGTTCCTTCCCACCAGGATATTTCCGTCGTTATCTGCTCCAATGCCATTAACAGGTCGCAGGTTGTACGTTTCCTGGTTGATTTTCACCTCTGTTAAAGGGGAAAAAGGAACATCATCCCCATTGCTGTCTTTGATGATCAATCCGCTGTTATAATCGGCCAGCCATAGCTTTCCCATATGATCCCATTCGGCACCATACCCGGCACCTGAAGGATGGATCTTTCCAGAAAATTTCAGTTTGGGGGCGGGTACTTCAATAAGGTCATCAAGGGGCTGTGTGCTTTTCATCAGCCGCAAAGCTGCGACAGGTCCCTGGCTTATATTTTTACCATCTGTAGCGGTGACCCTGTGGTAAAATCTCACCGGTTCCCCTTCCGAAGCATTTCCGAGGAAATTAAACCAATCCTGCTCGGTCAATTTTATGCTGTTGCTGCGACCGGAATACTGCTGAAAAATGACATTTTTGAAGCCTTTGTCTGTAGCCACTTCATATTTGTAGGAAACAAAATCCCCGTCGGGATCAATTACTTTCTCCCACTGTAGTTCGTAAAGTGCTTCCAGGTTACGCAGCCCGTAAATATTCTTTTCCTGATGGGAAGTAATTTGAGGCGCCGGCGGCAATTGGTTATTTTGTGGGTATAATTGTGCGCGAAATGTTCCTGAGGTGCTCTCTACCTGTACGTATAGTGCGCCGACCGATAAATATTCCTGAAGATCACGGCTGGCAGGCATCTCTCCCGATATTCTGGCCCCACTTCGGCGGGATTTCAGCTTAAGGGAAAGCAGTTTTCTCCCTTTTTCGGTATGGCGACCCAAATATAGATCGGCAGCTACAGCTTTTCCAGAGAGGTCCTGGAGGGAACCTTCAAAAATGACATTTTTAAAACTAATTTTTGCAAGAACTTTGCCATTGGCTTTTTCTGCTGTTGAAACCGGAATAAATATACCTTCAGCAGAAGAATTTACAGCCACATCCTGCCGCAAAATATGACCGTTCACCCCAAAAACTGAAGCTGGCAACTTCTTTTCATCAAAGATCTTCATCTTACCGGCATCTGGGGTTTTGATCTCGTAGGTGGTGTAAGCAATGGAATCATTTTCTTTAAAAATGTCCATTATAGTAACCGTGTTGACGGGTGCATCTTCGAGAGTAAGCCAGCCTCGCGCGCCCGATCCTGCCGCTCCGGTATTAAGAAATTTCAGGTCTCCTCTTTTTCCGGGGTAGTAGGCGTGCTGGTGCCCGCTAATGTAGGTGTGAACCTTATGTTTTTCAAGGAGGTTTTGCAGTTTTTCGGGCTGCTGGAGTACATTTCCTTTAGAGTCTCTTTCCTGTGCCACGCTGTAGAGCGGCATGTGGCCCAAAACAAACCTGTAACCGGCATTTTTTGCTTCCGGAGTTTCAAATTGCTGCTCCATCCAGGCCAGGTTTTCCGAAGTAATTTCTGAAGATGAGGCATCCCAGGAAACAAAAAAGACCCCATCCTTTACGAATGAATAGTAATGAGGAAAGTGGGTCTTATCAATAAAATTTAGGTTGGGCAAATTGTCGTTCCAGTACCTGGCTGTCATCGCTCTTTCCAGCTTATAGGAGCGTGGGCCGTCGTGATTTCCCAGGGTAAAGGCGAAGGGGATTTTGGCATTTTTGAGAGGTTGGGCAATATGCTCATCAAAACCGGCCCACATTTTTTTAAGGAGAAGGCTGTCATTAATCCCCATACCGGCTACCATGTCGCCACCACAAACCACAAGATCTGGCTGCCATAAGCGTGGAATCCTGTTGATGATGCTGTCTACCTGCCACTCATAATTTGCAGCCCCCAGCCCCGAATTCAAATCGCTTATTACCGCAATTCTCACATAACCGCGCGCTGGCAACACCGGCGAATTGGTTGTTGCCACTAATCTTATTGCATCGGCAACAAGACTGCCTTCCTTTCCTGCACCAATGGTCTCAAGCGAATCTTTAGCGCCCAACTGGTAAGTTCCTAAAACGTTCCATTTTTCCTGGGTTTTAAGGCTGCTTTGATCTACATAAACCGTATCGCGGTTGTGGGCATGATGTATCACGTAAGCCGCTTTTGAAGTGTTTTCTTCTTCATTGACTGTCCACCAGGCTGCCAACTGGTAATTTTTCTGCGGAAGGCTGTCAAACTTATAAATAGCCTTATTGTAATTTAGACCTGCTGAAGTTGTTCGGGAAGGGGTATTTCCGTAGTAATTCACGGCGTTACTGTTCTTCCAAAGCCCAAATTCGCGATAATTGTCACCGGAAGTATCATAGTAAAAGATTTCTTTTTCTTTAGCCCGAAGTTTTTGGGAAAGCACAAGCGCACTTGCATTTTTGCGCAAACTGTTACGGTTGCCTCCCGTAATATCTGCCGGAATATTCACTACTTCGTTCTTTGCTACCATAGCCGATGAGCCGCCGCCATCAAGATTAAGGGCTTCTTTGGCTCCTGTCATTTTCATAAGAATGGCAAGTTCGGGTAAAGTGACACCGGCACTGGCTTTTTGCCTGCCGTCTACAATCATCATAATCAAATTCTCCTGCCCGTCATAGCCAATGGCAGTTCTTGGATGCCGTATTGTGTGGCTGCCTCCAAAACCTTCTTCTTTTGTAGTTACATTTATTTTGCCATCTTTTAATAATACAGGGCCGCCCCCAACTGCCTGGGTGGGCGAAAAGGCTTTTCCTCTCTTTCCCTCTGGGAGTAAAATATTAAACGGGATTTTATCTTCTGAAGCTAAGGTCCAGGTGATTTGTGGCTTGGCGTTTAGCATTCCAAAAGCTCCCCTGGGCGTCTCTCCCGAGGGGCCGGGAGCTATAATTTCACCATCAGATATGAGCGCACTTACCGATGAGGTTGCGGCAAAATATCCGCCGTTAATGGAGAGTATTCCGTTGTTGCTGTCGTGAGTATGTTTTGTGGTCTCACGATGGGTGTTGCTGCCAATAGCCCTTAATTTCAGGTTTTCATCCTTAAGATCAATCCTGGCATATACAGCTTTCACCGGGGCACCATCGGCTAAACTTCCGAAGCCATCAAAGATTTGAACTGAAGCCGGAAGCAAGATATTGAGGTCTTCCCTGGGTTGCCAGTCCAGCTTGATTTGCTGCGCAAAAAGGGAATTGGTCCCAATCCAGAAGAAGAGGAGTAGAGAAATTGATCTTATGTACATGTAATTTTATTTCCAGGTTAAAATCACCACTTTCCCATCCATTGTCGAAGCGATCAGGGATTTTTTGTTTATAATCCTAATAGTATTGACCATAGAATGGTCGATCTTATACTTCCAGTTTATTGCTTCGGTTGTGGGATTGAGGCTGTATACAACGCCATTTCTGGTACCAAATATGATTTGCCCATCCTGTTCAAAAAGCATGGAAGGCACGTGATCATAGCCAAATTTGGCATTGATCCTTTTAAGCATTTTTGGTTCCTCTTTTTCAGTAGCAAAGATCACTACATCATCATTCATAGTCTTTCCAAAAAGGCGTTTTCCATCTTTTGAAATTCCCAAAGATTCTCTTACTGTAGCTTCATTGGTTCTCCAAAGCGTTTCTCCTGAATTTGCATCTATTGCAGAAAGATACCTGTCTGGAGCCACAATATACACCACTCCGTCTTGTGCTACTGGAATAACCATGGCAGGGGAAAACATACGGTTTGGTGAATCATTGTTCCATTTCCAGTTGAGGGTCCCGGTTTCTTTATTAAGCGCGTAAAGATTTCTGTCCCAGGCACCAAAGATCACCTGGTCTTTATAGATAAGAGGCGTGGAAACAACCGGGCCATTGAGGCCTTCAAAAACCCATTTTTCGGCACCTGTTTTAGCATTTAGCGCACGGAATTTTCCATCACTTCCACCAATATACACAACACCGTCTTCAACAATAGGCGAGCCCAAAACTGAATGTTCTGTTTTTGTTTTCCAATTAAGTTTTCCTGAAGCAGCTTTTAGGGAATAAATATTTCCGTCGCCAGATCCAAAGATCACTGTATTTCGAAATATGGCAGGAGAAGAGAATATTCCGCCTTCAGTCTCAAAGCTCCACACGGTTTTTCCTGTTGCTTCAGAAAGGGCTTCTACTTTCCCGGTGCTGTTGCCAAAGACCACCATTCCATCAATATATGCCGGAGTGGAAATCACATTGGCATCTGAATGGTACTCCCATTTCTTTTGAACCTGCGGGAAAGAATCATTCACGGCATAAGAAGGTCTTTCATAGAGGTTCTCATTTTGAAAATCTCTATTGCCAAGTGGAATTTCCCGCCATGCATCAGCAGTTTCGCCTCCGGGAGTACGCTCTCTAAAAATGGCATTTTCAGAAGTTATTTCTACAATGTTATATCCGCCCACTTCCTGCCCGGCCCGAAGATTTGACCTTCCCATAGTTCCTGGGATACCTTCAAAATCGAGGGCTTTATTCCTGTGTCCATGGCCACAAATGGCAAATTGTGTATTGTAATTTTTCAGCCGGTATATGGCTTCATACCAGTTGTCAAGGCTGTTGTCTAAAGGGTAATGGTTAACGAAGATGATAGGTTGATCCTTGGGGGTCTCCTCAAGTACTTTGTCCAGCCAAACAATGGCATCTCGTGGAATATGCCCGTCGGACATTCTTACATAGGGACCCGAAGCATTACCTATGAACTTAAAGCCTTTGTGCTCAAACACAAATTTGTCATATCCAAATTCACGGATAAAACTCACTCCGCCAGATTCTGACCAGCCGGTGTCATGATTTCCGGGCAGGATGTACCATGGAATTTCCAGCTTATCTATAATACTTTTAGCAAGTTCAATTTCTTCATCGGTTCCCATTTCGGTAATATCACCGGTGAGCAGGACGAAATCCAGGCCTTCAAGGCTGTTGATGTCTTCCACTGTTCTTTGCAGGTCTTCTTCAGCCACGCCTTTTGGGGAGCCAATATGGGTATCGGTTACAAAAGCGAATTTAAATTCCTGCGCCTGCAGGCAAAGGTTGAAGAAGAATAGAATTCCGAAGAAGATCTTTTTCATTCCAGTAGTTTAAAGTTAGTACAGTATGTATTGGGCTCTTTTTTGCCTGAAGCTTTCCAGGCCATTTTTCCATTTCGCAATAATCTCTTCAGGTGAATTTCCTGCGTCGAGCATCTCACGCACTTCAGAAGTTCCTAAAAGTCCGTCGAGACGAGGTTGCCGCCACGCCATTTTTTCAGGATAAAGGGTTTTTAGAGCATGCAGAATATAGACACCGGCTTCGGTCGATTTAAAAATGTCACGATCTGTTACGAGCATTTCCACACCATTTACCTGCTCTCCCAGAAACTTTGGAGGATAGATCTTAATTCCGTCAACGATACTGTCGGGCATAAACATGACGGGGCGAAAATCAATACCTTTTAATTTATAACTGTTCAATTGATCGGCTAATTCCCGGCCTTTTACCCATGGTGCCCCAATACGTTCAAATGGATAGTTAGTACCACGCGCTTCAGAATATTCTGTGCCTTCAAGGAGGCAGGTAGCGGGATAGACTACTGCTGTTTGCAGCGTGAGCATATTGGGAGAAGGCTTTACCCACGGTAATCCTGTTTCGTCATACCACTGATTCCTTTTATAATTCTGAAGGGGAACCACTGTTAAATTTGCCTTTTTTAAACCTTTTTCTTCCCTTTCACCATTGTACATCATGGCGAGTTCTCCTATCGTCATTCCGTGAGTAACAGGAATAACACCTATACCTTTTTCCGCATCAAGTGCTTTGCCCACCGGCCCATCAACATAAGTGGCGGAAATAGCATTGGGACGGTCAAGAACAATGAAAGATTTGTCATTTTCGGCAGCTGCTTCCTGTACCAGGAGCATAGTTTTAATATAGGTATAATATCGTGCTCCTATATCCTGAATATCAAATACAACCACATCTACCTGCTCTAGCATTTCGGGAGTGGGTTTCCGTGTTTTTCCGTAGAGAGAAATAATAGGGAGTCCTGTTTTGTTGTCTGTACCATTGGCAACATGAGTGTCTTCTTCTCCTCTCAATCCATGCTCGGGGCCAAAGAGTATATTTAATTCAACATCTGGATGGTCATTCAACAAGTCGATGAGGTGAGTGCCATCAGGTAATAATCCCGTATGTATGATTTGTAACCAGACCCACTCTTTTTCCTTTTACCAGGTGAGCAAAGGCCGGAGATAAAAGTTGCTCGGCTCCAATTTTTACCCGGGGATTGTGTAGGTCTTCCACCTTTTTTCTAAGCGCAGGCAACAGCCGGTAGAGGTCTGTGCCCGGGCAGGTAGTCTCTGCCTGATCTTTATGTCCTGAAATAGCTTCTGCAGGGATCTTATATTTCTCAGCTATAGCCAGTACAAGTTTTTCGAGATTCTCTACTTGTTTGTCGTTGATCTTTTCCTGATTGAAATTTCCCTCAACCACAACCAATGCATGGCCGTTTAGGTTATAATTGGTATTGGAATCTCCCTGATACTCAAGTTCCCTTCCTTCAGCTACACTGCCGTCAACACCGATGTAAAAATGGTAGGGCACATCGGGCCACGGTTTTTTAGGAGTACCGTCTCCCAAAGCTCCTTCACTGTAGGAAAACTTCTGAAGGGCCTGTAGCTTATCTGAAGTACTGCGATCTTTATTCTGAAATGTGCCCGTGTGGTGAATAGTGATCATACGGGGAATGTGCCGGATAACTTCCATTTTTGGAGGGTTGGCCTGCCATTCCTTTCGGGTTATAATGTCTATACCTTCTACCTCTATTTGCGCCGTGGCAGAGTTACTAATAAGGAGTTGAACCACTAAGGCAAAAAAGAGAGCTTGAAATCGCATTTTTTAAAAGTATTTTTGATAAAGATTATAAAGGATCTTAAGGTCCTCGTCTGTTAATTCAGAATTGATGTCCTTTTGAATAAAATGGATCTTAAAAGATTGAATAGCTGCATCTAAATCACTAACATCATAACCAATTACCCGCAGGGCGAGTTTTGGATCTATTGTTAGGTGAAGGGAATCTGTTTCTTTACCTTCTTGCGCAATTTCACTTCCATTAAGATCAATCTCCCTGATCTTATTTCCCGGTACAAGGCTATCTCCAATTACTTTTGGTTCCACCTCAATATCATCATACCAGTAGCCAAAACCTTTTTTAGCCAATTTCTCCCAAGGAAAATTAGGGTTTGGATCTACTTTTCTGCCGGGGGCAATATCTGCGTGACCAATAAAATTTGGTGTGGGTATGTTGTGTCTTTCTTTAAGAACACTCAATAACTCTATAAGGCTTTCAATTTGAGCATCGGCAAAGGGTTCAAAGCCATTATTATCTAGTTCTATACCAATAGAGGAGGAGTTAAGATCTGTATCATTACCCCATTTCCCTGCGCCAGCATGCCACCCGCGGTAGAAATCGTTGAGCATTTGGTAAATTTTGCCGTCACGACCAATAACGTAATGAGAACTTACAGAAGTGCGGCGAAGGGTAAAGGTTTTTAAGGTATGATCAACAGAATTTTGTGCGGTGTGATGAATGATCACGTAATTTGGTTTTCGCAGACTAAAATTCGTAGTGCCAACAGGATAGGGGCCATAATCCAGCAGTGTGTCATCTGAATGTTGCTGCGGAAATATTTTTAAATTCCGTGCATATTCCCGGGCCTGCTTTTTATGTGCGCGGTTGGTTTTTGAATAAGGGTTGGTACCGCAACCTATTAGTAGGGATAACAGGAGGGTACCAACCCAGATTAAATGATTTTTTCTCATCTTAAAACTGCCACTTGACAAAAGCTTCCATGGCTTCGTAATTTGCAAGGCCTAACTTGTGGTAAGCCTTTGCTGTTTCACGATTTCTATCTTCTGCTCTTTGCCAGAATTCTCTTTCGTCATCTCCCGGGAATACAGGACGGTCTTTTTGTGACTGGTGCTGGAAAATCGCATCGCGTTTTCTTTGCACTTCCTGAGGTGATAAAGGAACTGCCATTTGAACTTCATGAGTTTCAAATTCATGCCATGCACCACGGTACAACCATAGCCAGGTATCTTTGATCCAGTCTTCAGTTTCTTTTAGTCGCTTTAAGGCTTCTACCACAATATTAAAACATACCAGGTGGGTGCCGTGTGGATCGGCAAAATCTCCTGCTGCAAAAACCTGGTGTGGCTTTACTTTCTTCAGCAAGTCCATGGTAATTCTCACATCTTCATCTGTGGGAGGGTTTTTCACCGTTTTTCCGGTTTCATAGAATGGTAGTGCCATAAAATGGATATTGTCATCTTGCAATCCTGCATAACGCGCTCCTGCGATAGCTTCTGTCTTTCTTATAAATCCTTTTACATCCCTTATTTCAGGAAGGTCTAATTGGTTTGGCTGTTTGGTCTTAAGGAAATTCCGCATTTCATCGTAGATCTTTTCCAGTTTGCTGCTGTCTTCTCCAATACTTTTGTTGAAGTCAATCGCAAATTCCACATAACGCAAAACGTCGGTGTCCCAAACGGCAGTATTGCCAGAGGTTTGATAAGCCACGTGCACATCATGTCCCTGATCTACCAGTCTAATAAAAGTTCCTCCCATAGAGATCACATCATCATCTGGATGAGGGGAGAAAATAAGGGAGCGTTTTTGAGCAGGTTCAGCTCTTTCGGGACGCTGTGAATCGTCGGCATTGGGTTTTCCACCCGGCCATCCCGTAATAGTGTGCTGTAGCTGATTAAAGACGTTGATATTTATGTTATAGGCTGGCCCTTTTTCTGTAGCCAACTGTGCCATTCCGTGAGTGTTGTAATCTTCATCGGTCAACTTCAGGATGGGTTTATTGACTTCATCCGACAGCCAGATGACTGCTTTGCGAATAAGGTCATCATCCCAGCTACAGTCTTTTACAAGCCACGGAGTATTGAAACGGGTTAGTTCGGCAGCGGCATCTTGATCGAGGACAAATTCAGTATTTTCTGAAAGCTGCAGGTAAGTGGCAGGGACCTCGCCTGAAATTTCTCCTTCTACAGCTTTTTTAATGATAGAGGCTTTTTTCCTGTTCCAGGCCATAAGGATAATCTCCTTTGCCTTAAAAATGGTTCCAATTCCCATCGTGATGGCTTTTGTTGGAACATTTTCTTTTCCTCCAAAATCCCGTGACGCATCCCGCCTGGTAAGATCATCTAGCGTTACAAGCCTTGTTCCGGAGTTAGGGGCCGATCCTGGTTCATTGAAACCAATATGCCCGGTTCTACCTATCCCCAGTATTTGTAAATCTAATCCTCCCAGTGCTTCTATTTGGTTCTCATATGCAATACAGAAATCTGCAATCTCTTCTTTTTCAAGTGTACCATCGGGAATATGGATGTTCTCCTTTTTGATATCAATATGATCAAAGAGGTTTTCTTTCATAAAAGTCACGTAACTCTGCCGTGACTCGGGATTCATGGGGTAGTACTCGTCAAGGTTAAAGGTGATGACATTTTGGAAACTAAGGCCGTCTTCTTTGTGACGGCGAACCAGTTCTTCATAAACCTGCACCGGAGTAGCTCCAGTTGCCAGGCCTAACACAGCCATTTCTCCCCGATCCTGCTTTCTTTTTATCAGGTTGGCAATGCGATTGGCAACTTTAAGGGAGGCTATATGTGCATTGTCATAGACACTAACGGGGACTTTTTCAAAACGTGTTTCTTCAAGAAGATTTAATCTTGCCATAGTATTTGTAGAGGTATAATGTAGTATGATATTTCAGTTTAATTATTGTTTATAAGGCTTATTTGTTTGCCAAATATATTTTCCATCACTGTGGCCACCGATCCCAGGAGAACCGAATCTTCACCCAGGTTGGAAAGAGAAATTTTGGTTTTTTCTCTCAATTGAGCCATACAGTAGGTATTGATAGACTGTTGGATAGGTACTGTAATGAATTGGCTGGCCTTAGAAAATTTTCCTTCCAGAATGATAAGTTCTGGGTTGAAGAGCTGAATGAGAATAGCCAGGCCTTTCCCTAAGTTTATTCCAATTTTGGAAAGTATGTTTATTGAGAATTGATCTCCCATATTGGCAGCCTCAATGATCTTTTCGGGCTGTAGATTCCGCAGGTCTTCTTCAGAAAGCAGGTTTAAACTGGTGCTTTCTCCGGCTCTTATTCCTTCCTGTGCCATTCTTGTTAAAGCCAGGCCCGAAGCTACGGTTTCCAAACAACCTCTTTTACCACAGTGGCACAACTGCCCGTCGTCAATTAGGGGTATATGTCCAAATTCACCGGCAAAACCCGACGAACCCTGGTAGACTTTCCCGTCTATTATGACTCCCAGACCAATTCCCCAATCCATAGAAATTACCAGAACATTCTCCAGGTTAGTAGCCATCCCGAAATTAGATTCTGCCACACAGGCACTTTTTGCATCATTCAGAATGAAGATGGGTTTGTTGAACTTGCGTTTCAGGATGTTTTCAAGAGATTCAGATTCTTCTTCCTGAATAAAATAAGTGAAATTCCTTCCTTCTTTTGAAGATACCAACCCCGGCATGCTTATTCCTATGCCCAGCAGTTTTTCAATGTCTATGCCCGAAGTTTCTATGAGCTTGTTTGCCTCCCCATAAATATGATCTACCAATCCAACCTCACTTCCCAACTCAAAAAAATCTTTAAAGTCGGCAACCTTCTTGTTATGGTTGTCAAAAATGGCAATTTTGAGCCTGGATCTTTCAAGCTGGATTCCCATCACATAAAAGCTATTGCCTTCGAGTTTATAAAGATCGGGCTTACGCCCACCTGCCGATTTTCCTCTACCGCTTTTCTTTACCCAGCTTTCGTCTATAAGTTGATTGAGAAGCCTTATAGATGTTGGTGAGCTAATATTGAATCGCTCACAAATCTCGGTGTTGGTTTTAGGGCCTTCAAAATAGAGATTCTTTAAGATCTTTATTTTCTGAAGGTGTTTTTTTCGCTCTACGTTACTGGTTAGCTCTTCGTTTTTTATAAAAAGTTCGTCGATGTTCATAGAATTTTAGAAGCTGCTTTAAGCAGGCTGATTGAAAATTAAAAGTAGGATAAAATGAGATTACAACCAAAGAACTTAATCAAAATTTTTATAAAAGTTATTTTATTTAATAAAAATTTATATTTTTATGCTGAGATAAAATCCACATTATTTACGAAACTTCTGAAGAAGTAGGTGTAAATAATGGTTAAACCCACTTATGGAAAGCCTTAATATAACAAAGTCTGGGGAAGAAAAAACAATTTTCAAACCCAAACGTGGCCAAAGATTTTTGGCATTAGATGTATTAAGGGGTCTAACTGTTGCACTTATGGTGCTTGTAAACACCCCCGGAAGCTGGAGTACTATTTACGCTCCTTTTAAACATGCTGCCTGGCATGGGTTCACGATTACAGATTTGGTTTTTCCCAGCTTTTTGTTCGTAGTGGGAAACGCCATGAGCTTTAGTATGCGCAAATTTGATACACAACCTGATTCTGTATTTCTAAAAAAGGTATTTAGAAGGACCATTAAAATTTTTGTTATAGGTCTTTTTCTAACTGCCTTTCCTTTTGTTTACAGGTCGGGTGGAGAGCTGGTTTTGAAAGATCTTTCCGAAATGCGTATCATGGGAGTCTTACAGCGTATTGCACTTTGTTACCTTTTTGGATCCCTCATTGTAAAATATTTTAAACTGAAAGGTTCCATAATTATAAGTGCCGGTATTCTATTGTTATATTGGTGGATCATGTACTATTTTGGGGATGTTGGGAACCCTTATTCCAAAGAAGGTAATGCAGCATTAAAATTTGACTTATTGATCTTTTCTCCTGAAAATCTATACAGTGGCTTTGGTTTACCATTCGATCCTGAAGGACTTTTAAGCACTTTGCCCGCTATAGTTAATGTTATTGCAGGTTATGTTGCCGGTATTTTCATCCAGAAATCTGGAAATAATTTTACCACAGTGTGGAAATTAGTAGCAGCCGGTATAGCTTTGGTTATTTTGGGAGAGGTATGGGGCCTGGTGTTTCCAATCAATAAGCCAATCTGGACCAGCTCTTATGTGGTTCTTACCATTGGCTGGGGTCTTGTACTTATTGGATTCCTTATTTGGATTATTGAAGTGGTAAAGCTAAAATCCTGGACCTACTTCTTTGAAGTCTTTGGTAAAAATCCTTTATTCATTTTTGTAATGTCTGGGGTCTTTGTGATGCTTATGAGCGTCATCTGGATCAATGGCGTTTCCATGAAAGGCTGGATTTATAGTAACTTTTTCCTTAGCTGGCTGGGGGCATATAATGCATCGCTGCTTTTTGCCGTTTGTTATATGCTGCTCATGTGGCTTATGGGCTACTGGATGGATAAAAAACGTATTTATATCAAGGTGTAGTTTACGCCCCTAAACTTTTTAAGATAGAACTTCAAAAATGTCAAAATTTCCCCCTTTTCTCTTAGTTGTAGCCTTTTTGTTCAACCTTTCTCTAGAGGCTCAAAACACTAAACCTCCATTCCTGAAATATACAAACAGCAAATGGGTAGATTCGGTGATGACAACGCTGTCACCAGATGAGCGCATTGCTCAACTTATCATGGTAGCTGCATATTCCAATCGGGGTGAAGACCATAAACAGGAAATTCTCAAGCTTATCAACGAACAAAAGGTTGGCGGACTCATATTTTTCCAGGGAGATCCCGAGAGTCAGGTGAAGCTGATGAATGAATATCAGGAAGCGTCAAAAGTGCCACTTTTGGGAGCTATAGATGCCGAATGGGGCCTTGGTATGCGCCTGGACAGTACCATTAGCTATCCTTACCAAATGGCTTTGGGCGCGGTTCAGGAAGAAGACCTAATTTACGAGTTGGGCATCGAAGTGGGCAGGCAAATTAGAAGATCGGGGCTACACCTCAATTTTGCACCTGTAGTAGATGTCAATAACAACCCTAATAATCCGGTAATTAATTATCGATCTTTTGGGGAAGATAAATACAATGTGGCGCGAAAGGCTACAGCCTATATGCAGGGGATGCAGGATGCAAAACTGCTCACCACAGCCAAGCATTTTCCGGGTCATGGAGATACCGATACCGATTCGCATTATGCCCTTCCACAAATTAACCACCCGGTGGTAAGACTTGATTCTTTAGAGCTGTATCCTTTCAAAGAGGTTATAAAAGCGGGTATTGGCGGGGTCATGGTGGCGCACCTAAATATTCCGGCGCTTGATTCTACGGGAGTTCCTTCCACTTTGTCCAAGCCTATCATTACCGGACTTTTAAAGGAGGAGCTGGGCTTTGAAGGCCTCATCGTCACCGATGCGATGAACATGAAAGGTGTGACCGAAGGTAATGAACCCGGAATTGTAGACAAAGATGCCATCCTTGCAGGAAATGATCTCCTTGAATTTACTGTTGAAGTTTCAAAAGCTATTTCCGAAATTCGGAAAGCCATAAACCAGGGGCTTATATCACAAAAAGAGATCGACTCCCGCGCAAGAAAGATCCTGGCAGTAAAGCAGTGGGTGGGGCTCAATAACTACAAGCCAGTAGAAGTAAAAAATATTTTAGAAGAGATAAACACACCAAAGGCAGTTTATCTTAAGCGAAAACTGGTAGAAGCTTCGCTAACTGTTCTTAAAAACACTAACAATGTCATCCCGGTACAGGAGCTGGAATCTTTGAGAATAGCTTCTGTTTCTTTTGGTACTATGGAAAGGACAAATTTCCAGGAAACCCTTGACCTTTATGCCGGAATTACACATTTTAATCTGCCGGCAGATGCTTCAGAATTAATGGTGCAAACCCTGAAGGACCAGCTTCAGAATTACGATTTGGTAATTTCAGGAATTCACGACTTCAGCAAATTTCCGAGGAATAACCTGCGACTTAATGAAGATGTGTTGCAACTCATAAAAGAACTGGCATCTAAAGACAACTCGATTTTTGCCTTTTTTAAGAACCCGTACGTGCTCAATAAAATTGACGGAATTGAAGATGCTGCAGGCCTGGTGGTTGCTTATCAGGATAGCGAAGAAACCCAGGAGGTGGCGGCACAGCTCATCTTTGGCGGGATTGGTGCTAACGGAAAACTTCCGGTGAGTGTGGGAGAGAAATTCAAAGCCGGAGACGGCCTGGAGGTAGAAGGAGGTATCCGGTTTAGTTATACCCTGCCCGAAGCTGCAGGAATGGATTCTGAAATTCTGCGCACCCGTATAGATTCGCTCATGAACCTGGCCATGGAGATGAAAGCAACTCCTGGAGCACAAATTCTGGTGGCAAGAGATCAAAAAGTTATATTTCACAAGGCTTATGGCACCCATACTTATTCTGATACCGTTACCGTAAAAAAAGATGATATTTACGATCTCGCTTCTGTGACAAAAATTTCAACTTCAATGGCTGCGCTGATGGAATTGTATGAGCAGGGGAAATTCAAATTGGATGGAACCCTGGCCGATCATCTTCCATCTTTCCGAAGATCTAATAAGGCAGATATTCCGTTTTATGACATCTTAACGCACCAGGCGAGATTTCAACCATGGATCCCTTTTTGGAAAGATACTTTTAGAAAGAATGGCAGTTACAAGAGAAAGACCTTTAAAAAAACACCTTCTGAAGATTATCCCATAAAAATTAAAGATGGGATGTACCTGCATAAAGATTATCCCCATAAGATTGTAAAGGCGATAAGAAACTCTCCTTTGCGTGAAAAGAAGGAGTATGTGTATTCAGATTTCTTTTTCATCCTGGCGCCACGAGTGGTAGAAAGCCGAACTGATTTGTCTTTTACCGATTTTCTTCAGCAGAACTTTTACAAGCCTTTAGGTGCCACTACGGTAGGATTTAATCCGCAGTTGCCACTTTACAGGATTGTACCTACAGAAAATGACTTTTTGTTCAGGCAACAACCTATCCATGGTACGGTTCACGATGAAGGTGCCATAATGCTGGGGGGAGTTTCTGGCCACGCCGGATTGTTTGCTAATTCCAACGACCTTGCAAAGCTGTTACAGATGTACCTTAATGGCGGGAATTATGGTGGTACACAATATTTGGAGGAGCAAACGCTTCAGAAATTTACAGAAACCACCTTTCCTAATACAGATAATCACCGCGCCCTGGGTTTTGATAAGCCACATTACAACGAGCAGGGAGAGAGCAGGAACACTGCGCAGGATGCATCGGCAGCCAGCTTTGGCCATACCGGTTTTACAGGTATAATGGTGTGGATGGATCCTGAAGTAGATTTACTGTATATATTTCTTTCTAACCGTGTGCATCCTACCCGCGATAATCATAGATTATACAGCCTAAATACCCGTACAGAAATCCATCAGGTGCTTTATGATGCCATCAAAAAATAGCTATTTTTGAGACCTGTAATTTCTTAATATGTAAGATTGTACAAAATACTGAACTGCCTTACCGATCTTTTCTCCTGGGCGAGACTTAAAGCATTCTTTTTTATTTTGCTTTTTCTGCTCATGGGAGAGGTGATAAGTTACCTTTTTGCACTGCCTGTGGGGGGGAATATGATAGGTATGGTATTGCTTTTTGTGGCGCTTAAATACAAATGGGTACCGTTGAGAGCAATAAAACCGGCATCCGATAAACTCATAGAATTTCTGGTGGTGTTTTTTATTCCTTACGGGGTGGGTTTGATGGTTTATTTTGATTTAATAAAATCATACTGGCTGCCGCTTTCAATTGCTGTAATTGCCAGCACCCTGCTCACTTTATACGTTACAGCTATAATTCTTCAAAAATCGGGAAAATGAACTTCTCTTTTCTGTGGGCTATTTTTGGCATTGGGATAACCCTGGTTTTTTATGCTTTAGCCGGAAAAATAAAGAGATTTAAAATAACGTGAGTTCGACTTAAGCAGATAACCTTTGCTCTATAATTTCCAGGTTTAAGGAAGGTTTTTTAGGAAAGAAGCTGTAGGCGATTAGCCCAGAGAGCAGGTTTGATAGGAAGTTATCAAA
>Ga0098067_1000335_pt1 | contig 18499 bp, 14 predicted proteins | sample 26_taG_FD_92578 | JGI IMG/M metagenome (GOLD analysis project Ga0098067, IMG submission 92578) | Marine viral communities from Cariaco Basin, Caribbean Sea - 26_WHOI_OMZ | ecosystem: Environmental > Aquatic > Marine > Oceanic | place: Caribbean Sea: Cariaco Basin | collected 2014-11-09
CCTTGAGATGCTCAGTAAGAGTATTCAAGGCGGTTTTTTTATGTGTCCAACAAGATGATGACTGGCTAGAAGGCCATTTATAAATCAATACTTTTAGGCAGATGTATATCTATACGAAGTTTTGGTAGGTCTTGTAAGTACTCAGTTAGTAATGGCAAAGTATTAGCATGCCAGTCTAAAGGCAGAGTATCTACTATAGTGCTTTCATTGGATACGATATCACGTGGTTTGCCTGAGATAAGTGGCCGCGCAAGTAATGCAACTCTGCGTATGCCTTGGTAACGTATAAGCGGGATTATTTGCTGTTGTAAATCAATCAAGGCAGCAGTCAGCCAACGTGTGCGCGCTGGATGATAAGGATGGTTTGATATCACAAGGTTGGCAATATAGTTTGGCTGGTTACCGTTGCTACTGATACCAAGCCCGACTTGCTCACGTGTACGCTTATTAAGTAAGCAGCTACCAACATTCAGACTACCATCGCGGCACGCACGATGATAGCGACTATAATTATCAGGAAATAGAGTTTTCGCTCGTGTGAGTACAGGATCTAAAACGACACCAGCATTGTTGACAGGTAAAACAAGTAACTGTGCATTGCTATTTAAAATAGAGGCATGTGTGAATTGCAAAATAGCCATCGTAAGCCTCTCTATAACCAAATCAAGTAACGGTTATTGAACCGTCGCTTTATTAGAATCGTTTGCTTCTAATTGAGCAATTTGTTGTTCGAGTAGCGCAATTTGTTCTGCCTTCATATCAGTCAATTGCTTATTTATAGCCACTTGTTCAGCGGCTAACTTTTCTTGTTCGGCCAGTCGCTGACGCTCATCTTCTAAACGATCAATCTCTTCTTTTGCTAAGCTATCATTTTCTGGTAGAGGCGCATCTAATATAGCAGTAGGATTTGGTATCGCAGTACTGTCATTATTGGCTGCTCCAGAGTTTTTATCCATGAGCACACCATCGTCAATCACAGAATTATCTGATACTTCTGAAGTGCTGTCTTTGACTGATTCTGTCTGTGATTGGTCAATTACTGGTGCTGAAATGGCGTCATCTATAGGGAGTGTGGACTGAGTGCCAGACCTTCCTACAATAAGGTAGACAATGACGATAAGTAGCAATATGGAGATAAGTACTGCCAAAATTTTCTGACGTGATTGAGTCTGTTTTTTCTTAGAAGTGTGGGTTGATGAAGGCCGGATATTGTCTGGTTTCATATTATGATCGATTCATGTCAAGAATATAAGTAGCCATACTATAGCAAACTCAAAATAAAAAGCCTATCTATTGATAGATAGGCTTAATAGACCATTAAATAATAAAGTATTTAATCTGTTTTTAGTTGTGAAAACTAAATAACTAAGATTTAAATTTCACAGTACCGCTGGTGCCAGTTGCCATTGCGTCACGAGCCATCTGATCTTCTAAATGGTTCTTGGCACTAATGGCATCAGGATCGGGACGGTGCTCTGTGTGTCCGCATTGAGTACATTCAATATACTCATCTGGGGTAGGAGTCACGATATTAACTTGCACCACAGCGTCCATCTCCTGACATTTCGGACAACGTACCCCTGCTAAAAATCGGCGCTTGGGACTAGATGATTGATAACGCATTTAAATGACCTCGCGAGTCGTTTGAGTATTTGCGGCATCGATACTTTTAACATCAGTGAAACCATTATGACGTAGCAAGGCATCGATACTGGCGCTACGACCGCGGAAGTTTTCAAAGTTGGTCTTTGCTGGGAAACTGCCGCCAACAGATAAGATAGATTCACGGAACGCTTTACCTGTCGCTGGGTTGAAAATACCGTCTTCTTCAAACTTGCTAAACGCATCAGCTGATAGCAGTTCCGCCCATTTATATGAGTAATAGCCTGCAGCATAACCACCCGCGAAGATATGACTAAAACCATTAGCAAAGCGGTTATAGTCAGGTGTTTGCATAACGGAGATATCATTACGGACAGTATTGAGCGTCTCTAAAATGCCATCGTAACTCAGTGCTGGCGTATGAGCGTGAATGAGTAAGTCAAATAGGGCAAACTCAATCTGACGCAGCGTTTGCATGCCGCTTTGGAAGTTTTTCACTGCTAATAGTGCATCGAGCTTGTCTTTAGGTAATGGCTCACCAGTCTCAACGTGGCTGCTGATAAGGGCGATACCTTCAGCGTCCCAAGCCCAGTTTTCCATAAACTGACTAGGAAGTTCGACCGCATCCCACTCGACGCCATTGACACCAGCGACATCACCGACCGTGACTTGAGTCAATAAATGATGCAAGCCATGACCAAACTCGTGGAATAAGGTTAATACTTCATCATGGGTCAATAAACTAGGTTTGCCATCAAGTGCTGGCGTGAAATTACCAACCATAAAGCAGACGGGCAGCTGCTGATGGTTCTGTTCTTCATAGCTATAGCGAGATTGGAAACCACTCATCCATGCACCGCCACGTTTACCGCTACGCGCAAATAAGTCAAAGTAGAAGCCACCGAGCAAGCGATCATCAGCATCGAATAACTGATAAAAACTTACATCGTCATGCCAGCGAGAGACTGAGTCACTTTCTGCATCTTTATGACCTTGCTCTTGTACTTTAATACCGTATAGACGCTCAACGATAGTAAACAAGCCATTAATCACTTTGGGTAATGGGAAATATGGACGAATTTCCTCTTGCGATAAGCTGAACTCACTTTGTTTTACCTTTTCAGCGATATAGGCGCTATCCCACGGTTGCAATTCATCAATGCCATAATCGCTAGCGTATTTCTGTAGCTGTGCCAAATCTGCTTTGGCAGCAGGGGTTGCTTGCATTGCTAAGTCACGTAAGAATGTTTCAACTTCTAATACGCTATCTGCCATCTTAGTCGATAGCGATACTTCAGCATAATTTGCAAAACCAAGTAGCTTGGCTTTTTGCTCACGTAATGAGAGTATTTGACTCATGTTGTCAGCGTTATTTAATGAGTTGCCTTTTGTATTGGTATGCGTATCAAACTCAGAGGCACGTGTGACATAAGCATGATAAAGCGTTTCACGTAGGCTACGATCGTCCGCATGAGTTATGATCGCTAGATATACGGGGATATTTAAACTGGCCACATAATAAGGAGTAGGAAGTGCATCTATATCTGTTTGACTCAGAATGCCATTAGCAAGCTCACGCGCTTTGTATTGCTCGCCTGCATCTGCCAATAGTGCCAGACCGCTCTCTGTTAACCCCTTTAATTGGGAGTCTACTAAAGGCAGGGCAAATGCTTGCGTCGCATCCAAGATATTGTCCGAAAAGGTTGCAGACAGGGTTGATAACTCACTTTGGATAGCGGCAAACTTTTCTTGCTCAGCTTGAGGTAACGCAACGCCTGATAACTCAAAGCTACGTAATGCCAGTTCGATTGCACGTGCACGAGCAGGCTCTAACGTAGCAAAGAAATCTGTGTCATTGACGATAGCTTGATAGCGATTAAACAAAGGCTGATGTTGGCCCACTCGCGTACCGTAAGCAGATAGCTTTGGTAACAGTTCATGGTGAACATGACGAATCTCATCATTGCTCATCACACTATTGAGATGCGACAAAATGCCCCAGCTACGATCTAATGCCAGATTAATATGGTCAAAGCTCATCACATCTGCCAAAGCTTGTCCTGCGCTTATTTTTTTAGCACTTGTTTTTTCAGCACTTATTTTTTCAGGACTGTCGCTTTCTATCACGGTTAAGGTATCTAAAAAAGCATTGGCAGCATCAATAGCATCAATCACTTGGTTCTGTAACGTATGTGGCGCAGTGTCGGCAAAATCGACAAGGCGTAAATCTAAAGGAGAAGGTGTCATATAGGTATCCGATATCAATGAATTATTATTAATAAAAATGAGAGTGAGATAAGTCTGGCTACTATTGAAATATACAGTGTGTTCTTGTTTTATATATAGATTATATAAAAGATGGGTTCGTTTGGTAAAAATACAACCTAAGCACTTTTATACGATTCAAGTGAGTAAAACAGTACTAGCAATCTGAAAGTAAACGTTGAGATTCTGGTATTTAGATTCCACTTCTCAAGATAATTATCTGAATATGTAGTTATGCTCGCTAAGAAAGTTCTTTAACAATATAGATTGCTCTATTTACAAAGCGCTATCATTTACTTGCATTTTCACCCTACAGAGAGTGAGAAGCAGCTGCTAGGATTAAGACAAAGGAATCCAAAAAAATAGGCATCTGTAAAGGTGTGTACAACATGGACATGAAGCTAATGATAAGCCAATGGCTCTAGCAGTTTTTTATGAGCAGTCTATGGTTTGTGATCATACTGATAAAACCATTGCTAGGTAAGGCATAGAGCAAAACAACGTAATGCTGTACTGATAAGAAAATATATAAAATCGAAAGTAAATGATAATAAAACAAGGAGCACTATATGAAAGCGACTCTCAAAAGTTTACGTGAAACCAAAGCGAACCCAGCAGTGAGTATCTTTGTAAAGACTCACCGAGCACATCCTGCCAATGAGCAAGATCCCATTGCTCTCAAAAATCAGCTAAAAGTCGTAGAAGATCGCTTAAATAAAGAATATGATAAGAGCACAGCGACAACAATCTTGGACAACATCCATGCCAAGACCAATGACTTAAATCATAACTATAACCTCGACACTTTAGCTATATTTGCCAGTACTGATGATGTACAAGTTATCCGTATGCCAATCGATACAACAGAACGCGTGGTGATCTCAGATAGTTTTGCAACGCGTGATTTGGTTCGTGATATGGCAAGTGCTGTCCATTATTACACAGTCATTCTAACCCGTGATAAAGCTCGTTTGATCGAAGCTTCTAATGACCGTGTCATCAGAGAGTTCGATAAAGACGATGATGCGCAAAACAATATGGAAAATATTCAGTTCCCTGTAGAGAACAACGGACTATATACAACGGGTGATGGTAGCTCAGATCGCTCATCAAATAATGAGAGCAGCCATCTTAAAGAGTACTTCAATCAAGTTGATAAAAGCGTGCAAGAGCTGTGGGGCGAGCATAAAATGCCACTTGTGATTGTCGGAGACGCAAAAAATATCGGTTACTATAAAGAAGTGTGTGATCGTCCAGACAACATCATCGCCACGGTATCAAACGCCACTAACCTAGAAGATGGCAGCGCTCAGCATATCGTGGACAGCGTACAAGACGCTGTAGAAGAGTATCGTACGTCACTGCATCATGCAGCACTGGGTGAAATCGATAAAGCTCGCGGTGCCAATATGTTGCAGACTGACTTGCAGGAAGTATATCGTAGTGCATTCCAAGGTGCCGGCGAGACCCTTTATGTGCGCCGTGGTTATATACAATCTGCCAAAATCGATGAGAAAGCACAGACCTTGAGTCTGGCAAGCGATGTCACCGCAGAAGGCGTCACTGACGATGCAGTCGGTGAAATCATCGAGCACGTCATTCATAACGGTGGTGAGGCGGTATTTATGCCACAAGATATAATGGGTGAAGATCAGCCTATTGCTTTGGTAACTCGTTACTAATTAAACAGGTTATTAATTAAACAGGCATATTTTATTAACGATGCTTATCCATAGATAAGCTATCGGCAATAAGCAATTACGATACAAGAGCGTTGGTTCTATATGGACCAGCGCTCTTTTTTATCATGCTTATTACTCATGTCCATGAGTACACATTATATTGGTTACGGATTCGAAGCACTGGTTCATATTGAGTCAGTGCTTTTTGCTATTTTTCACTTTCTAACAGTCAAATTATCGCAGACAAAGCTAAGTATCGATGCATACTTAGCATGGTTCAGAATAGAGCGATATTTCTCATTATGGTGCACGATGTTCTATGATAGTGCGTTTTTTAATTTACCTAGTAACTAACTTATATCTTTTATGAACTGCTACTGCCAATCATATCAGAGCCTTGTTTTTAAGAGAGTATCGAACTTACTATTATGTACTCAGCCTATATGTATTAGGCTATAAGCGTCCCTAGAAGTAAATTTGTTTTGGAGAAATACGAATAATACAGCGAATTTTTTAGTGAGCTGATTTTAAGTTGTGCGAAAAATAAGAGCCAAATCGATAGTGATGAATAATGGCTGGCATACTGCTTGCAGAGTTAATAGTACACGGTTAACTACCGTATGCTATTAATCTAAGAGCTAAAAAAATGCCGTCTAGGGTTCCGATATAGTAGAGGAAGGCTTTCTAAAACTATATGACTGGTCCGAGAGATGGCGGTTCGAAAGAACTACACGGAGGGATAAAAGCCCGGGAGACTCTAAGTGACACTGCTCACTTAAGCTCATAACTGTGGAGTTTTTTATGTCATCCGTTTCAATCACTACTTCCGATAGTTCATATTCAGACCGTTTCACCATGCCTCTACCAGGTGGCCACCATTGGTGTGGACGTATCAACAAAAACACTGTATTAACGCTCAAATCACTGGCAGCCAATGCCAATGCTAGCCTATATGTGGTTGATGCTGATGAGAAGCTTGAACGCTTCAACATGCCAGATAGTCTAAAAGCACAACACACCTTATACCTATCTGAAGGTCACGTACTCTACTCCGATATGGGCCGAGTGCTGGTCTCTATTATTAGCGATGACCATGGCTGGAACGATGCTATTTGTGGCCCTAGCACCGCTGCTATGATCAGCTCACAATATGGCAAAAAAACCTTCCAAGATGCTCGTAACGAGCGCTATCAAAATGGTCTTGACGGACTACTAACAGAGATGTCGAAGTTTGCGCTAGATGAGCGTGACCTTACGGCAACGGTCAACTTATTCTCCAAAGTCACCCCCGATCTACAAGGGCAGCTGTCCTATATCGCTGCTGACAACACCAACCAATCTATCGCCCTACGGTTTGAGATGAATTGCTTAGTATTCATCTGTAACGCTCCGCACCCACTTGATCCATCAGACATCTATGATCCAGCTGATATTGAGCTAACCATTCAGCAGGCAGCGCCTATAGTGCCAAAGGCAGAGCTTGATATTTGCCGTGACTCTTGCTCGCAAAACCAACGTGGGTTTGAAAACAATGCACGCTATTTTGGCGACTATGCGAATGCCTAATGACAGGCATTATTTAGTAGTCGAAAGCGTTTGTTCAGTGCTTATCGATTACGTGGCATCAAGTACGAATCAAGTGGTTATCAACTTCTAATTTTTGACTGGTAAAAGACTTTATAGGTTCGCTCACACCATACCTACGTCCATAACCAGTCATAGCAATCATTCATAGTAACTAATTACAGTAACTAAGAGAGCAGACTCATGACAACTAACAATGATACTAAAAATAAAGATCAAGCTATTCAAAATCCAGCATCAACAACTTTAGAGTCAATCGATTCAAAGACGATCAAGCTACGTGAGGTTTGTGCTGCTGGAGAGGGATGGATGGCCGAGGTTAAGAAAAATCAGACCTTGCGCATTATAGATACCGAAGGCAATCAGGCAGTCGATACCTTGTTTATCAGCTGCGCTGATACGGCTGAACGTTATAGTGCCACGGATACGTTGGCAAAAAACCAAAAGTTGTTTTTGGAGATGGGCAGTCAGCTATTCACTAATAGAGGGAAAGTTATTGCCACTATCACAGATGACACTTGTGGTCGTCATGATACGTTGGGCGGTGCATGCTCATGTGAGAGCAATACCGTGCGTTACGCTCATGATACTTATCCCATGCATAGCTGCCGAAACAATTTTATGCATACTCTAGCAACGCATCCAGTTGCTCAAAAATATGATCTAAACCTACGTCACGTCGGACCAAACATCAATTTCTTTATGAACGTACCTATTACGCCTGACGGTAGTTTGGCGTTTGATGATGGTATCTCAGCCCCTGGCAAATACGTCGATATCACCGCTCAAATGGACATGATTGTCCTGATATCGAACTGTCCTCAGCTCAACAATCCCTGCAACGGCTATAACCCCACGCCCATTGAGCTGGTGATTTATGAGTAAGTAAGCGATTTTCGAACAAGACGATACTGCCTATTAATGAGAATGCTGAGGAAGTTGTGATGTTTAAAAAAGTATTGATTGCCAATCGCGGTGCTATTGCTTGCCGAATTATACGTACCCTAAAGCAAATGGGTGTCGGCTCAGTCGTTGTCTATACCGATGTAGATCGAGGCTCACTACATGTCAGTCAGGCTGATGAAGCCATCAACATTGGCTCTGGTCCTGCCAGTGATAGCTACCTGAATATGGACAAAGTATTGCAAGCAGCGATAGATTCAGGCGCAGAAGCGATTCATCCTGGCTATGGGTTTTTATCAGAAAACGCTGCATTCTGTGATCGCTGCAGTGATGCTGGAATCGCTTTTATTGGGCCAACCTCTGAGCAGCTGCTGAGCTTTGGGCTCAAGCATACGGCTCGTAAGCTCGCCATTGATAGCCAAGTGCCATTGTTACCCGGTAGCGAACTGCTACAAGATGTGGACGAAGCATTACGTGAGGCCGAGCGTATTGGCTACCCTGTCATGCTCAAAAGCACTGCAGGTGGCGGCGGTATCGGCATGCGTCTGGTGTGGAATGAGGTCGAACTAAAGGATGCTTATGAGTCTGTGCATCATTTGGCACAAAGCAACTTCAGTGATGCCGGGCTATATCTCGAAAAATTTGTAGAGCATGCTCGCCATATCGAAGTGCAAGTATTTGGTGACGGGGCAGGTAATATCATCACCTTAGGAGAGCGTGATTGTTCTATTCAGCGTCGTAATCAAAAAGTGATTGAAGAAACGCCAGCGCCCTTACTATCAGATGCACAAAGACAAAACCTACAAGAGGTGGCGACTAAGCTCATGCAACAAGTCAACTATCGCTCTGCTGGTACCGTTGAGTTTGTGATGGATGCATCGACACAAGACTTTTATTTCTTGGAAGTGAACACACGCTTGCAAGTTGAGCATGGTGTCACAGAGGAAATCTATCAGGTAGACCTAGTACGCTGGATGATTGAGTTGGCTGCGGGCGAGTTCGTGTTGCCAGAATTGCCACTGCACGCGTCAGGACATTCAATTCAAGTGCGCCTGTATGCCGAAGACCCTGTCAAAAGCTTTCAGCCAAGCACGGGGATTTTAACGGATGCTTATTTTGACCCAGCTGCTCGTGTCGAGACTTGGATAGAAACAGGCAGTGAGATATCAGCCTTTTATGACCCGATGCTAGCAAAAATCATTGTCACGGCACCTGATCGCAAGCAAGCACTGGAGAAAATGAGCCAAAGTTTGGCTATGTCACGTATGGCAGGTCTTGAAACCAATCTTGAGTATTTGCAGCAGATAGTGGCCTCAGAGACGTTTGACCAAGGTGAGCAGACTACAAGGTTTTTGAACACTTTTACGTGGCTCAGTCAAAAAATTGAAGTGTTGCAGTCGGGCGTACAGACGGCCGTACAAGATGTACTCGGCCGAGAAGGCTACTGGGATGTAGGTGTACCACCATCAGGTGCGATAGATGGTCTGAGTCTCAATACTGGTAATCAGCTTTTGGGCAATCCATTTAACACCGCAGGTCTTGAGTGCGTGGTTACTGGACCGACTTTATTGTTCCATTGCGACAGTCAGATTGCTATTACTGGCGGTAACATGGCCTGTACCTTGGATGGTGTAGAGCAGCCAATGTGGCAAACCATCACGGTACGTAAAGGTCAAAAACTCATTTGTGGCAATATCACCTCAGGCTGCCGAAGCTATATCGCTATCAAAGGTGGCATAGATGTCCCAGAGTACTTGGGTAGCCAAGCGACCTTTAGTTTAGGTCAGTTTGGTGGTCATGCTGGTCGTAACTTACTTATCGGCGACATGCTACCCGTTGTACAGTGCGATACGTCTATTGCTACTAAAGCCTTACCTGCTGCCCAGCAACCAGCGTTTGATGGACTATGGCAAATCGCGGTCATGTATGGACCACACGGCGCGCCAGATTTCTTTACGGACGCTGATGTGACGCAGTTCTTTGAACATGAATGGGACGTTCATCATAATTCTAGCCGTACTGGTATCCGTCTGGTCGGACCCAAACCTGAATGGGCGCGTGAAGACGGCGGCGAGGCGGGACTGCACCCATCAAATATCCACGATAATGCTTATGCCGTCGGTGCGATTGACTTCACAGGGGATATGCCGATCATTTTAGGCCCTGATGGACCAAGCCTCGGCGGCTTTGTGTGTTTGAGCGTCATTGTTGCAGGTGAGCGCTGGAAAATGGGACAGCTCAAGGCAGGTGATCGAGTGCAGTTTGTCCCTGTCAGCTATGATCAAGCATCACAATTACATCAGCGTTACGATGACATGCTACGGGCTAATGACTGTCATTTGGTTGATTACAGTTTGCCCATTCATACAGAAAACGCGACTTTGCAGACAGCCATATTAGACACCTTACCCATCAATAATGACCAACCAAAAGTGGTATATCGCCCTGCTGGAGACAGCTATATATTGATTGAGTACGGCGAGCAGGTGCTTGATTTGCAATTGCGCTTCCGCGTTCAGGCATTGATGGAGTGGCTACAAGCACAGCATATCGATGCCATTATCGATATGACGCCAGGTATTCGCTCACTATTAGTGCATTACCATTCATTGAAATTGCCACAGGCAGCACTACTGGCAATCCTCAAGCAAGCAGAAAGCGCGTTGCCCGATATTAAGCATATGCAAGTGCCTTCCAGAATTGTTCATCTACCAATGGCATGGGCTGACTCTCAGACTAAGCTAGCAACTGAGAAGTATCAGCAACTTGTCTATCCTGACGCACCTTGGTGCCCCGATAATATCGAGTTTATCAGACGTATCAATGGCTTGGCCTCTGCCCAAGCGGTCAAAGATATTGTCTATGATGCCAGCTATTTGGTTATGGGACTTGGTGATGTCTATTTGGGTGCGCCTGTCGCCACACCGCTCGATCCAAGACATCGTTTGGTCACCACCAAATACAATCCTGCCAGAACATGGACGCCAGAGAACGCGGTGGGTATCGGCGGCGCTTACATGTGCATCTACGGTATGGAAGGCCCAGGCGGCTATCAGTTCGTCGGTAGGACGCTACAAATTTGGAACCGCTATCGCTCGCATCCAAGCTTTGAAGCCGAAAAACCATGGCTGCTACGATTCTTTGATCAAATTCGCTTTTATGAAGTCAGTGAAGAAGAACTGTTATCGATGCGAACTGCCTTTAAAGCAGGTGAGCTATCGATTGAGGTTGAGGATAGTGTGTTAAACCTCGCTGAGTATTACGAGATGTTGAGTGAAAACAAGGACAGTATTCAGACGTTCAAAGAGCAGCAGCAAGCCAACTTTGATGCAGAGCGACAACGCTGGAAGCAGCAAGGTCTTGACCAGTATGTGGGCGAAGATATCGACGCGGTAGGCATGTCATCAGAGGTCTCTGTACCTGAGGGCGGGGTAGTTGTCAAAGCTCATATGATGGGCAGTGTCTGGAAGATTTCTTGCGCGGTAGGTGATGTGGTCGATGAGGGGCAGACCCTAGCAATCATAGAAGCCATGAAAATTGAGATACCAATTGTCTCACCCGTTGCGATGCAGGTCGTGAGTATTGAAATTGAGATTGGTACTACAGTGAAACCCGAGCAGCCTTTATTTGTACTCGCACCCATTACTGCTCACGAAACATTGGTGGCAGACTCAGACATACACGAAGAAAGCTGATGCTGTACGGACTCATCTAGCCGATAGTGAGATAGCAAAACAACGATAAAAATGGCGAAGAATAATAGAGAGAGCAACTATGCAAAAGAATTGGACGATCAAAGATTGGCAAAGCGCTTATGCCGAAGGAACTACCCAGCTAAGTGATCTACTGGATTATGTGGCGGGTATTAGCAATGACAATAATGCTTGGATTGAGATTGCGACTCCTGAGCAGTTAACCGCTCAGTTTGATAGTATCGCCACGCAAAATCTTCAAAACTTGCCACTATACGGCATACCGTTTGCGGTAAAAGACAACATCGATGTGGCAGGGTTTCATACCACGGCAGGATGTACAGCTCCTTTGTATTTAGCTGACAAGGATGCGCATGTGGTTGCCAAACTCAAATCAGTAGGCGCTATCGTCATCGGCAAAACCAATCTTGACCAGTTTGCGACAGGACTGGTAGGTACGCGCTCCCCTTATGGAGCAGTGGCCAACAGTTTCAATCCTGACTATATCAGTGGTGGCTCAAGCTCAGGCTCTGCGGTAAGTGTGGCAAATGGCATCGTGCCTTTTGCATTAGGAACGGATACAGCAGGCTCTGGACGTGTACCTGCGGGTCATAACAATATAGTAGGTTTGAAGCCTACAAAAGGCTGGTTCTCTAGTACGGGTCTCATTCCAGCGTGTCGATTACATGATGTGATTTCTATTTTTGCGCTGGGTGTTGATGATGCGTGGCAAGTAGCTCAGCTAATGAAAGGCTATGATGAAGAGGATGATTACAGTCGTATCCATCCTGCCACTGCGCCAGTCGCCTTTAGCCTTGGCAAAATCGCTATCCCTGATACCTTGGAGTTTTACGGTGATACCGAGTCAGAGCAGGCTTTTGAGATAGCCATCTCTCAGCTACAGATGATGGGTTATGAGGTCACACCGATAGACTTTACTGTCTTTAATGAGTTAGCAGATGCGCTCTATAACGACAGCTGGGTTAGTGAACGCACCTTTGCCATCGATCAGCTCGTCGAGCGTGACACATTGTTGCCTATCACTCGCCAAATCATCAGTCAAGCTGAGAACTACAATGCGGTTGATGCGATGAGTGCTGAGTATTCTCGCGCTACATTAAGTCGCCGTATTCAACAAACGCTATCTGAATTTGACGCACTAATGGTGCCAACTGCGCCGACTATTTACACCATCGATGCAGTCAATGCTGACCCGTTAACGAAAAACAGTCATATGGGAGCCTACACTAATTTTGTGAATCTAGCGGACTTGTCGGCGCTGGCGTTGCCGAATCTAATCGCTAGAGACGGCCTGCCACGCGGTGTGACCTTTATCGCCATGGGTTGGCATGACGAAGCCTTAGCCAACTTTGGTCATCAGTGGCAAACCGCTCTGGATATACCAATGGGAACCTCTCACCATCGTTATCACTCCGAGACATCTCAAACAATTCAATCTGATCAACCACAATCGCTTATTCCTCTAAGTACCAATGACAGTGATAGTAGTGTGGCGTTAGCAGTAGTTGGTGCGCATTTGAGTGGTATGCCGCTCAACTATCAGCTGACTGATAGAGGCGGTGTTTTGTCCGAGCAAACTCAAACGGCAGCTACTTATCAACTCTTTGCATTAGCTGGATCGACGCCTGCTAAACCAGGACTGAAGCGCCATGATGAAGGACGCTCTGTTGCAGTAGAAGTCTGGCGAATCCCTAAAGCTAGATTTGGTGACATAGTCAACGAGGTACCTGCGCCATTAGGCATTGGCAATGTTGAATTGGCAGACGGACGCTGGGTCAAGAGCTTCATTTGTGAAGAATATGGGTTTAAAGGCGGTACAGATGTTACCGCGTTCGGTGGTTGGAAAGCTTATATAGCCAAGCAGTCAGAGCCCGTAACTGAGACTGACTCAATTGAATTATGATCCAAAAATAGTAGCGCCAGTAATATTCTCTCTCGTGGTATTGCAAACAATAACCAACGGACATTCCCATGACGGGCCTGTCTTTATTCAAGGAGCAAGACTCATGAATCGACGCTTATTTACTTTTGCGGTTCTCTCAAGCTTTATGCTATTTGGTTGTGACAACACGGCCACCGTATCAGCACCTGAAGGGGAGGCGACATCAGAAAAAGTCACCACCTTAAATGATGATCCGATTTCTATTGGTTACAGTGATTGGCCTGGCTGGGTGGCTTGGCAGATTGCGATTGATAAAGGCTGGTTTGATGAAGCTGGCGTGAATGTTGAGTTTAAATGGTTTGATTACTCTGCCTCGCTATCTGCTTTTGCCTCTAATCAGCTGGACGCCATTTCTGTGACTAATGGCGACAACCTGGTCAACGCTGCGAGTGGTAGTGAAGGCATTATTGTCTTGGTCAACGACTACTCAGCAGGTAATGATCAGATCATTGCTAAATCATCAGTCACTAGCATAGCGGACCTAAAAGGCAAATCAATCGGTGTCGAAAAAGGCTTAGTAGATCATTTGCTGCTTAATAGCGCGCTGGCTGACAATGGCTTGACAGAGGCTGATGTGACACTGGTCAATGCCACCACAAACGAGCTACCGCAAGTTTTCACAAATGACAGTATTGACGCTGTCTCCATTTGGCAACCCAATGCCAATCAAGCCCTAAAAAATGTACCAAGTGCTAAGGCTATCTATACCTCAGCGGATAAGCCCGGTCTTATTTATGACACGCTAGCCGTCAGTCCTGCCAGTCTATCTGCGCACAAGGCAGAGTATGCCAAAATCATTCAGGTATGGGGCAAGGTTGTCAATTATATCAATGATCCAGCGACTAGAGATGATGCGATCAGCATTATGTCTAACAAGGTCAACGTGCCTGCTGGTCAGTACAGCGCTTTCTTAGATGGTACTAAACTGATGGGTCTTGAAGATAATAAGAGAATCTTTGCAAAGTCTGATGAGCTGAGCTCTATCTATGGGTCTAGCTATCACGTCAACCAGTTCAATATTGACAATCAGATTTATGATCAAAAACTGGATATAGATAAATTGATCTATCCTGACTTAATTAATCAGTAAGGATAGTTGCCGTTTTATTTATTGCAAAGGTAGTGGTTGTCGAGTTTTCATCATCGTTTTAGAGGGTAGCCCATGAGTCATATCAACACATATCTAACCAAGAAAACCACGCTTGGGCTCAATGTACTCTCGTTTTTGATTCCAATCTTAATATGGTGTGCGGTTAGCTACCTTCCTTTTATTTGGCATCCACAAGTTGAGATTACGGATGCTGGCGCGAGTACTTATCTACAAGAGGGCAGCCGCATTGATAAAGAAGTATTTTATCGCGAAGCACAGGATGCAATGGCCTTTGATGCAGTACCGCCACAAGGAAAGCTGGTCAACCCTGTTTACTTGCCAGCACCTGATGAGGTAGCCACAGCGATGGTTACAGCCTTTGTCACTCCACCTGCACAAGCGGACGGCCCTTGGCTACACGAAAGTCTCTGGCAGAGTATCCGCACGGTATTTATCGCTTTTTTTATCTCATCTATCGTCGGTATACCACTAGGTCTGCTGTGCGGGTTTTCTCAAAAAATTGCACAAATCACTCAGCCTTTCGTAGAGTTCTTTCGCTACCTACCAGCGCCCGCATTTGGACCTTTGGCCGTGGCGGTGCTTGGTATTTACGATGGACCAAAAATTGCCATCATCGTGATTGGAACTCTATTTCAACAGATTCTAATCATTGCAAATACCACGCGTACCATGGATCTTGGTTTGATTGAGGCAGGCTACACGCTAGGCACGACCAAACTAAAAAGTTTCTTTTATGTACTGCTGCCTGCCGTCTTGCCTGATGTCTATCGAGACTTACGAGTCCTACTGGGATGGGCATGGACGTATTTGATTGTTGCTGAACTGATAGGGACGACGTCCGGTATTACTTGGTTTATTGTGCAACAAGCCCGTTACCAGCATTTTGATAACGTCTATGCAGGTATTTTACTCATTGGGTTTATCGGTTTAGGTACAGATATCTTGTTGTACCAGCTCGGTAAAAAACTCTTCAAATGGAAAGCGAGTATTTAAATGATGACTATTGATATGAACTCTTCCGTCCCTACAAACAGTGCTCGCATCAACCATAATGGAACCACTGATGATTATTTCAAAGCGATCTACCAGCGAGATGTGGTGCTACAAGTTGATCAGCTGACACAATCGTTTGATCAAGGTGGTAGCCAAAAAGTGATATTGAAGGATGTCAGCCTAAAAATCTATGAGCGTGAATTTGTGTGTGTGATTGGTCCATCTGGTTGTGGTAAATCAACATTGGGGCGTATCGTTGCAGGATTAGATGCTTATCCCAGTGGAGAAGTAATCGTTGACAAAGAAAAAGTCAAAGGCCCAAGCGCCAGTCGTGGCATGGTTTTTCAAGGCTATACGTTATTCCCTTGGAAGACGGTGAAAGAAAATGTCATGTTTGGTCCTATCATGGGCGGCCGCAGCAAGTCGAGTGCAGAGCGTAGCGCTCGTGAGTGGCTTGACGTGGTCGGTCTGACCAAATACGAAAACCATTATCCGCATCAACTGTCTGGCGGTATGAAGCAGCGTGTTGCGATTGCGCGAGCGCTGGTCAATGAGCCAAAGGTGTTGATCATGGATGAGCCTTTTGGTGCACTTGATCCTTATACGCGTCAAAAAATGCAGAAGCATTTGCTGGATTTGTGGCGCAATATTGATATTACTATCGTATTTATTACGCATGATATGGATGAGGCAGTATTACTGTCAGATCGTATCGTTGTGCTCAAGGCCAATCCAGGAGAGGTACAAGAGATTATTGAAGTGCCGCTCGCCCGGCCTCGCTCTCCTGATATTGTGACAGACAGTCATTTTTTACAACTAAAAGCTCATATCAATAGTATCGTTCACAATCCACAGCCTGTTATTGATCCTGCGTTGACAGATATGCCAGATATCCCGCGCATGACACCTTTAGATACACATAAATCAGTAACATAGTCATTTATCTTAAATTATCAATGGCATCATCTATTATGAATTTTAACCAGCACGATCGTTGTTAGCCATACGGCGCATTGGTTGTGCTTTATCGTATTGAGTCATAAAGACTATGATCTATTTATCAGTTTCTCTTAGCAATACTACTACGAGTTATCTCTGATTAACTACTGCTGATAAATACGACTACTGTTATACTCAGTAGCGTATTCATCTGCTTGCTGATCTATTTATGACGAACAAATTTATGACTACCACCTCTTTTGTTTTAACTAGCTACAACATTCATAAAGGCATGTCACCGCTAAATCGCCAAGTGAAGATGCAAGGTATTGCTCAGGCGCTAGAGTCTGTGGGCTCAGACGTATTGTGTCTGCAAGAAGTACAAGGCCAAAACCTTAAACGCAATATGCAATATAATGAGTACCCAGATCAATCACAGCATGAATGGTTTGGCGAATTTTTAGATTTACAAAACAGTTATGGTAAAAACTCAGAGTACGAAAACGGCCACCATGGCAATGCCGTATTGAGCCGATTCCCGTTAGATCCAAAACATAATGTCAATATAACCGTCAATAAACTTGAGCAGCGCGGCGTGTTGCATTGTGAAGTACAGCCTATCGGTTGGGAGAGACCTGTCGTTGTATTGTGTGCGCACTTAAATTTGTTTGAGCGTGATCGTATCAAGCAGTATGAGGCCATTACTAACTATATCTGTCATGAGATTGCTGATGATCAGCCATTGATTTTGGCGGGTGATTTTAATGATTGGAAAAAAATGTCCTGTGATAAACTGGCTCATGATTTGGGTATGACAGAAGCGTTCAAACACTGCCATGGCAAGCTGTTGCCAACATTCCCAGCCAAGTTACCTGTACTCAGCTTGGATCGTATCTACGTGCGCAATTTGCTTGTGAAGGATGCTTGGGTACACACTGGAAAACCTTGGTCATCGCTATCAGATCATCTGCCCATTAGTGCAGAGCTGATGCTGCCGTAATACCTAACTATAATAATTCGTCTAAATGTATTATATTGGCAATCTATCGATATATGAACAATTGTCTTTATTGATCATATTATTGATTAATTGTGTTCTCGATTGAAAGTGCTATTAACAGCATAACGTTTCAATAAAATGAAGACCAAGTACAGCCTAATAAACAAAATATAAGGATATTCTACGATGGCAACAGCGTCTACTACTGATAATAATCCTCAAGCTAACCACAAAATACCTAAGACCCAGCACGCCGTACTCATACGCGAGTTCGGTGAGCCTGAAGTAATGAAATACCAAGATGGTGCTGATGTCCCTGAGCTACAGGACGACCAAGTACTGGTAAAAATTGCCTATGCTGGAATTAACCCTGTCGATTATAAAACTCGCCAAGGTAAAGGCTGGGGTGCAGAAAACATTCGTAAAGACAAGTTTGAGAATGATCAGCCAGCTATTTTAGGGTTCGATGTATCAGGCGAAGTAGTCAGCAGTAATAGTGATGAGTTTGCTGTCGGCGATAGAGTAGCGGCCTTGACCTTTAGCGGTGGTGGCTATGCGCAATATGTGGCAGTAGATGCCAAGCTGCTTGCAAAAGTACCAGAAGGTGTCAACCTAGAGCAAGCAGGTGCTTTGCCTTGTATCGGACAAACTGCGCTACAGTTCGTAGATTTTGCTGATATAAAAACAGGCGAGCATGTGGTGATTAATGCACCAGCAGGCGGTGTCGGTCATTTACTAATCCAATTGCTCATGAATAAAGTGGCG
>Ga0098067_1000346_pt1 | contig 18161 bp, 19 predicted proteins | sample 26_taG_FD_92578 | JGI IMG/M metagenome (GOLD analysis project Ga0098067, IMG submission 92578) | Marine viral communities from Cariaco Basin, Caribbean Sea - 26_WHOI_OMZ | ecosystem: Environmental > Aquatic > Marine > Oceanic | place: Caribbean Sea: Cariaco Basin | collected 2014-11-09
CGAGACCAGCCAGCAGGGCAATAAGGGCATTCGGCAAAAGCACCAGGACTTCAACGATGGTCCCGGCGAAAACGCCGCCAAGGCAGAAGAAGACGCCACAGGCGATGCCTGCGACGTAACGGCGGTCGGTGTCTTCATGGCTATCTGATCCCGCACAGAAGGCTGCGGTGATTGAGGCCAGAGCGGTTGTGATGCCGCCCAATAACGCGGCCAGGACAGAGACAAGGCCGCCAACAATGAGGATCGGATTTGCCGAAACCTGAAAGCCATTGGCCCTTAGGATCGCCATGCCCGGAAGGTACTGGCCACTCAATGTTGTGATGATCAAAGGCAATGCCAGGCTCAGCATGGCCCCCATTGAAAAGACCGGTCCGCTGACTTCGAGGGACGCGAAAGCCACGCCCACGGTTCCAACCGATGCATCGTAGAAGACGGCGCTGATTAACAGTGCCGAGGAGAGCAGGATCAGCATGGCATGACGGTGAAAGGCCACCGCGCAAACGGCGAAGATGACGATCAGCAGCGCAATTGCGGCGGGATCGGTTGCCAATCCTCCGGCGGCCTTCAGGCCGAACCCGAAGAGTATGCCAGCCATCATTCCATTGGTCACCGAAGGCGGCAGGAGTTGCACAAGGCGTTCGAAAACGCCGGAAACGCCAATTAGGACCAGAACCGCTGCCACAGCGACGTAGGCGCCGACCATCTCCGCGGGTGACAAGGATGTCCCGAGAGAAATCAGAAGGACCGTGCCAGGGGCCGACCATGCCATCGCGACCGGAACACGGAACCATAGGCTGAGGCCGATGCTCGACAGTCCAGCAGCCACGGAAATTGCGAACACCCAGGACGAAAAACCCTCCTTCGAGATTCCCATCGCTTCAGCAGCGCTCAGATAGATCAGGAGAGGACCTGCATAGGACGCAAGGACAGCCAGAAAACCGGCCCCGATTGCGGAGCCGGAAACGTCACTCAGGCGCAGTCCTTGATTTCCGGCCGCGTCAGACAATCGTTGCCTCGGTCGCCTTGATGATATCGTCGCGGGAGACACCATCGGCGCATTCGACGATGTGCAGACCCTTGTGGGTCACGTCCAGCACGCCAAGGTTCGTGATGATGCGGTCGACCACGCCCTTTCCGGTTAACGGCAGGGTGCATTCCTTCAGAACCTTGCTGTCACCGTGCTTGTTGGTGTGATCCATGACGACAACGACACGGCCGACACCCGCGACAAGATCCATCGCACCGCCCATGCCTTTGACCAGCTTGCCGGGGATCATCCAGTTGGCGAGATCCCCCTTCTCGGACACTTCCATCGCGCCCAGGACTGCCGCGGCGATCTTGCCGCCGCGGATCATTCCGAAGGACGTGGCACTGTCGAAATAGCTGGTGCGCGCAAGCTCCGTGATCGTCTGCTTGCCCGCATTGATCAGGTCGGGGTCCTCTTCGCCCTCATAGGGGAACGGTCCCATTCCGAGCATGCCGTTTTCGGACTGCAGGGTAATGTCCTTATCGCCCACGTAGTTGGCGACGAGCGTCGGGATGCCGATCCCAAGGTTCACATACATGCCGTCTTCGAGTTCTTCTGCGGCACGTGCCGCCATCTGATTGCGATCCCAGGGCATTATGCTTCCTCCCGCTTGCGTACGGTGCGCTGTTCGATGCGTTTCTCGTGCTGACCCTGGATCAGACGGTGCACGTAGATCCCCGGCAGATGGATATGATCCGGGTCGATGGAGCCGCGCGGCACAATCTCCTCGACCTCGGCCACGCAGACCTTGCCGCACATGGCGGCGGGAGGATTGAAGTTGCGCGCGGTCTTCCGGAAAATTAAGTTGCCTGTGTCATCGGCTTTCCACGCCTTGACGATCGACAGGTCGGCAAAAATGCCCCCTTCGAGGATGTACTCTTTGCCGTTGAACTCTTTGACTTCCTTGCCTTCGGCGATCTGGGTGCCAACACCGGTCTGGGTGTAAAACCCGGGGATGCCTGCACCGCCAGCGCGCATACGCTCGGCCAGCGTGCCTTGAGGGTTGAATTCCAGCTCCAGTTCTCCGCTAAGATACTGGCGCATGAATTCGGCATTCTCGCCCACGTAGGACGACATCATCTTCTTGATCTGGCGGGTGGCCAAGAGCTTGCCGAGACCGAAGTCGTCGACGCCCGCATTGTTCGATGCGACGGTCAGGTCTTTCACGCCGCTTGCCACAATGGCGTCGATCAGAAGTTCCGGGATGCCACAGAGTCCAAAGCCCCCGGCGGCGACCAACATCCCGTCATGCAGGAGGCCATCCAGGGCCTCGGCGGCTGTTTTGTATACCTTGTTCATGCTGCGCGTCCTTTCGAGGCATTCTCGGACAAACGCAGTCCAAGAATCCTGCGCGCCTCTTGCCAGCTCGCCACTGGGCGATCGTTCCTCTCACAGATCTCTACAGCCCGGCGCACCAAGGCTGCGTTGCTGGGAGCGAGCGTGTCACGATCCAGTCGGACATTGTCTTCCAGCCCGGTGCGGGCATGACCGCCCGCCGCGATGGCCCATTCATTCAGTTTGAGCTGATTTGCACCAATGCCCGCGGCGCACCATGGGGCGTCTTCACCGAAAAGGCGGCGCACGGTGTGGATGTAATAGTCGAACACGTCCCGATCGACGGGCATCGCGTTTTTCACGCCCATCACGAATTGGATGTACGGCGTGCCCACAAGCTGACCTTTGTCGGCCATGTCCTTGGCTTTCAGGATATGGCTCAGGTCGAAGGCTTCGATCTCCGGTTTGACGTTATAGGCCCGCATTTCTCCTGCCAGCCAGTCCACCAGATCAGGTGGATTTTCGTAAACACGTGTCGGGAAATTGTTCGATCCGACGGAGAGCGAAGCCATGTCGGGGACCAGCGGCAACATCCCGCCGCGTGTCTGCCCCGCGCCTGACCGCCCACCGGTCGAGAACTGGATAATCATGCCGGGGCAGTGTTTCTCGATCCCCTCTTTCAACGCGGCGAACTTCTCCGGATCGGAGGACGGGGTTTCGTCATCATTGCGCACATGGGCGTGCACGATGGTGGCCCCGGCCTCGAAGGCCTCCTGGGTCGATTCCACCTGTTCGGCAACTGTGATCGGAACGGCGGGGTTGTTGGCTTTTGTAGGCAGACTGCCCGTGATCGCCACACAGATAATGCAGGGATTGGTCATGGGGGTATTTATCCGTTGGACACTTCCGGACGGAGGCCAGCATGTCCGGGTTCGGGTTTCAGGAAGGAAAGGTCGAAGAGTGCCGACCGCTTGCGCGACGCCTCGATGGTCTTGCGCTCGTCATCGGTGAAGAACATCCAGGCCGCGTCGGCTTTTTCATGTTTCTTGCATCCGGGGCACGGGTTTCTCGCGTTTTTGCACATGCCTCCTCCTCCTGCGCAGGGGTTATCGGTCAGGCAGCTTTCGCCGCCGGGCTTGGCATCTTTTCCAGTGCGTCCACAAAAAACGGACGAAAGCCTTCAGGATGTTCGCTCATTGGGAAGTGACCGAGCTCGTCCATGACCGCCAGCGTCGCGCCCGGGATGGCCTTGGCCGTGCGTTCGGCGTCTTCGGGCGTACACGTCAGGTCATAGGCCCCGACGATGATGTGCACCGGCGTTGCCCGCGTATCGATAGTCGGCAGGCGCGGGATCAGGCTGTCATCGCGGGTGTAAAAACTCAGATCGCCGCGGAACACGCCCGGACCGCTCTGCATGAACATCCAAAGCGTGTTCCAGCGTTCGGAATTAGGCGCATAGGGCGAGATATTGGCCGACACGAGCGCCGCGCCCATTTCACCGCCATGGGCATCGGGACGGTGGAACCAGTCGATATCGTACCATGCGGGCTGGAAATCCGATGCCTCGATCGCGATGAAGCCGCTGAATTTTTCCGGGTGAAGCGCTGCGATTTGCAGCGCAATCCGCCCGCCCATCGAGCAGCCAGCAAGGACCGGGCGATCAAGACCCAGCCCGTCGATGACGGCCAGAACGGTTTCGATATAGGCTTCGGTCGTCAGCAAATATTCCTGGGTCTCGAACCCTTCGGGCGGCAGCGATTTGCCGTGCCACGGCATGTCGAAGGCGATCAGGCGGTTCGATGCAGTAATCTCGGCGTCATTCATCAGATGACGCCACTGGCGGGTATCTGCGCCTGCGGTGTGCAGGCAGATGACCGGACGCCCCTGCCCGGCCTCTTCGAAATAGATACGGCGTGGGGCGCCGCCCACGGTGACGGTGACATAGCGACCGGTGATCGGCTCGATGCTCATGCTGCCAACTCCTCTTTTGCGCGAGCGAGAGTCAGCACTTCCTTGAAGAAGCGCAGGTTTTTGACGAGGCTCAGAATGTCGCCGTCGATCCGACCGCGACCGATCTTCACCAGTCCAAAGATGTCATGGAAGCCGGGCTCGGGCCGCGCTTCCCAGAACTTGTTCAGCGCGCCGGCATCCGTCCGCAGAGCAAAACGCCAAGGCGTCTTGCGGCTTGGGCCTTCGACGACCGAGACGATGCGCCCCTTCTCGAAGGACAGGTAGAATTCATCACCCCCCACTTCGATGAGCACGGTTTCGGAAAACAGCCGACCGAGGCGCAGCAAGTGCGGCGTTGCCTCAAGGCGCGTTTGAATTTGCTTGAAGGTATCGATCACCTTGGCCTCCCATGCGTACATAAGCTGGGGAATAGCTGCCATGAACGCGGGCCGGTGGGCCATGCCAGGGAAGGTATGGGTCAATACTCTGTCTTGCGACTTTTCGAGAAACGCCATGTTCGCAAGGGTCCGGTCGCCGTCGGTATCACCCGATACCGCTGGAGGCATTGGGTAAGCGTGGGGATTCGGCGAAGTCTGTGTTGCGACGAGAGGCAGTCTCGCAACTCGTAACCGGATATACAGATTGCCAGGAGGAGGAACTACCCATGGGCATCGTCAACCAAGACAACATCACCGACGTCGTGATCGCGAGCCTCGGCAAGCACGGAGACATCACCGACCGCCAGCGCGAACTCGCGACTGGCCTGGTCAAGCACCTGCACGCTTTCATCAAGGACGTGAAACTGCAGCACGACGAGTTCCTGTTCGTCTGCGACTACCTGGCCCGCGCCGGCAAGCTCTGCAACGACAACCGTCAGGAATTCATCCTTCTGGGCGACATCCTTGGCGTCGAGGTTCTGGTCGACATGATGACCAACCCCGTCGAAGGCAATGAAAGCGAGTCCACCGTCTTGGGCCCGTTCTACCGCGAGAACCCGCCGGTTCTGCCCAAGGGCGGTTCGACCATCCAGAAGCACTATGACAACGAAGAAACCGCCTATTTCGAAGGCTACATCAAGGACGAAAACGGCAACGGCATCGCCGGTGTGACGCTCGACGTCTGGGAAGACGCGCCGAACGGCGTCTACGAAAACCTCGATCCCGATCAGCCCGAATACAACCTGCGTGGCCGCTTCGAGACCGACGAAAACGGTCACTACGCCTTTGTCGCCGTGCGCCCCGTCCCCTACCCGATCCCGGACGATGAAACCGCCGGTGAGCTGCTGCGCTTCATGGGCCACCACCCGAACCGCCCGGGCCACATGCACTTCATCATCTCGAAGGACGGCTACCGTCCGCTGATCAGCCAAATCTACGACGCCGACAGCGCATGGCTGGAAGAGGACAGCGTCTTTGCGGTCAAGGAAAGCCTGATCGGCAAGTTCAAACCGGCTGCCGCCGACCTGGGCACCGATCTGCACTTCGAGTTCGATTTCGTCCTCAAGACGGCAGCCGACGAAAAGGCGATCGCCGCTGAGTAATTCCCGATACCTCCCTGAAGACTGGCCCCCGCGAGACGGGGGCCTTTTTTCGTTTTGAGGTATGGCATATCGTAAGTTCTTGGGAGGACGGCGAAAATGAATTTCAAACAGCTGACCTATTTTATTGCAGTGGCAGAGGAGCTGCATTTCGGGCGCGCCGCAGAGCGCCTCGATATGGCGCAACCCCCGCTCAGCCGTCAGATCAAGCAGCTTGAGGAAGATCTCGGCGCGATCCTGTTCAACAGGGGTCGAAGCGCGATCACCCTGACACAGGCAGGTGAGCGGTTGCTGAAGCGTGGTAAGACTATCCTCGCAGAGCTTGAAGATACACAACTGGAAGTGCGCAGGCTGGGACAAGGGGCGGAAGGACGGCTCAGGATCGGGTTCGTTGGCTCTGCCACATTCGGAATTATGCCAAACATCATCCGATCGTACCGGGCGAATTACCCTGACGTGAACCTAAGCCTGATCCCGATGAACAATGCCGAACTGCACCGGTCCCTGGTGTCACGGGAACTCGACGTAGTATTTGCCCGGCCAACCCTGAAAGATCCTGAATTCCTGTCAAAGCACCTGGTGGAAGAAAGGCTGATCCTCGCCCTGCCCGATATCGTCGATACGGGCAACCGGACAGTAGCCAAGCTCGAACGGCTGATGACCCACCATTTGATCCTCTACCCTGAGCGTCCGAGGCCCAGCTATGCCGATATGGTGCTCAAGGCGGTTGAGGATGCAGGATTTGAGGCACCTTTACGCATCTGGTGCATGGATCTGCAAACCGCCCTCAGTCTTGTTGCGGTCGGTGAGGGCGTATGCATCGTCCCGGAATCCGTCGCCAATGCGCCGCGCAAGGGGATGAAGTTTCTCAATATCGAACCCGAGATCGCGCGAACCGAGCTCTCGGTCAATTACCGCCTCGATGAACAAGGCGTTCACGTCAAGAATTTCGTCAACATTGCGCAGAAAGTGGCGCGAAAAAGCCCGGTCAAAAAATGATGTATGTGCAGGGTGTGGTGGCCCCGCACGCAGATCTTATACGCCCAGCCAAGTGTGCTGTGCGTCTTCGTCGGCCTTGATCGCCTCGGCATCTCCCGTCCAGACGATCTGCCCTTTACTGACGACGACCACATCGTCGGCAAGCGACGTGGCAAAACCGAAATTCTGCTCAACGATAATCATCGACAGGCCCGCCGCTTTCAGCTCTTGCAGCTTGTCGTGGATAAGCTTGACGATGATGGGAGCAAGGCCCTCGGTCGGTTCATCAAGGATTAAAAGCTTTGGGTTCATCAGTAGGCCCCGTGCGATGGCCAGCATCTGCTGCTCGCCACCCGAAAGCTGCGTGCCGCCGTTGTCCATGCGCTCTCCCAGTCGCGGAAACAGGTCCAGTACCCGCTCCATCGTCCATTCAGGGTTCGACCCACCAAACCGCTTGGCCGCAATCTCAAGGTTCTCGCGCACGCTGAGAGACGGAAAGATATCGCGTGTCTCTGGCACATAAGCGATCCCGCTCTTGGCGATGTCGAAGGGTTGCCCAGCGATCGGCTTGCCACCCCACAGGATTTCGCCGGACTTCAGCGGCAAAAGACCCATGATCGTCTTCAGTGTCGTGGACTTGCCGGCACCGTTGCGCCCGAGGATGGCCAAAACCCGGCCCGTCTGCGCCTGAAGCGACAGGCCGTAAAGGACCTGCGTTTCACCGTACCCGGATTCGATTGCGTTCAGTTCAAGCATCTTCCCAGCTCCCCAGATAGATTTCCTTGAGCAGGCTCGACCCGCGTGCCTCTTCAGGCAGACCGTCAAAGACCACTTCGCCGTAGTTCAGCACCGTGATCGTGTCGGCCACGTCAAAGGCAAGGTCCATGTCATGTTCGATGATCAGCATGGTCAGGTCGCGCGGCAGGTTGTTCAGCAGATCGTGAAATCCTTTGGACATTTCCGGCCCGACGCCGCTGGTCGGTTCGTCCATCAGCAGAACCAGCGGCCGCGTGGCCAGCGCCACACCGACTTCAAGCTGGCGACGCACACCATAGCTGATCTCGGACACTTTCGCGTGGATGAAGGGCATCAGGTTCACCTGTTCGGCCACTTCCTCGACGATCTCGCGGACTTCGGGTTTTGCCAGGCTGTCCGACCAAAGCTGTGTCGCATTGCCGGTGTGAACTGCAGCCGCAAGCCCAAGGTTTTCTTCGACCGTCAGACCATCGAACAACGTGTTCTTCTGATAGCTCCGCGAAAGCCCGCGACGGGCGCGTTTGGCAACGGGCAGTGCTGTGACATCTTCACCGGCGAGATGCACCGATCCGCTGTCCGGGGTTAGTTCGCCGACAAGCTGGTTGAACAGCGTTGTCTTGCCCGCCCCATTCGGCCCCAGGATCACCCGGCGCTCGCCCCGCTCCAGCTTTAGCGACACATCGCGCGTGACGTGAACGGCACCAAAGCTTTTGTCCAGATTACGTGTCTCAAGCATCGGTCAACGCCTCCTCAGGCTCCTGTTTGCGGGTTGCATCAGCAAGACGGCGGTCGAATACGCTGCCCCAGCGGGCCTCGATCCAGCCGAAGATGCCATTGGCGCGGCTCATCACGACGGCGATCAGGATGACACCGACAACAAGGTGCCAATAGGTCGTGACCGAGCTCAGTTCATGTTTCAGGACGACAAAGGCCGCTGCTCCGATCAGCGGGCCGACAAGGGTTCCAAGACCGCCGAGGATCACCACAACCAGCGCCTCGCCCGAGACGGTCCAGCTGAGCAGACCCGGCGAGATATACATGATGTGTTGTGCGGCCAGCGCTCCGGCGAGGCCCGCGATCATGCCGGACAGGCCAAAGACATCGGCCTTCACACGCCAGACTGTCAGGCCAAGAGCCCGCATCCGCTGTTCGTTGTGCATGACGCCGGTAAGCGAGCGACCAAGACCGGATCGCAGGATCAGGACAGAAGCACCATAAACCGCCCCGAGAATGGCTAAACAGAAGAGTGCAAAGCTTCGACTGTCGTTCAGATCGACGCCAATCAAGCTCAAGTCCAGCCGGGATATGCCGCCCAACCCATCGTCGCCGCCAAAGATCGGCGCCTCGAATACGTAGGAATAGGCCATTTGCCCGAAAGCGAGTGTCGCCATGATGAAATAGATACCGTGGCTGCGCGAACCGATCGCGCCGATGATCCAGGCAGCCGCGCCTGTCAGCGCAATGCTACCCGCCATGGCAACGGGCGGTGCGATCCCTGCTTTGGTCGACAGGATTGCGTAGGTATAAGCCCCGACCCCCATCAGTGCGCCATGGCAGAGCGAGACCATTCCACCGAAGCCCGCAACGATGTCCAGCGCCAGAACCAGCATGGCAAGGATCAGGATCTCTGTCAGGATCTCCAGACCGAAATATTCGGCAGTGAAAGCTTGGAAGAGGGCACCGGCTGCGAGCAGGACCAGAGCGGTGTAACGAAGAGTGTTGTGGCGAAACATCGTCTTATCCTTTCGCTGGAAAGAGGCCCTCTGGCTTGATCACAAGGACCGCAGCCAAAAGCGCGTAGATGAGGACAGAGGCCAGTTGCGGGGCCAGAACCGCACCGAAAGTCTGTACAAAGCCGTAGATCAGTGATCCGGCGATGGCGCCCTTGAGGGAGCCAAGACCACCGATCACGATCACGATCAGAGTCGGGATCAGGATCTGCAGACCCATGTCGGGCGTCACGCTGAGAAGCGGTGCCACGACTGCCCCGGCCAGGCCCGCAAGAGCACAGCCCACACAGAAGACGATGAAGAACAGCCGTTCCACATTGATGCCCAGACAGGCAGCCATGGCATCGTTATCGACACCGGCACGGATCATTGCGCCGATCTGGGTGCGGCTGAGCACGAAGGCCAGTGCGCCGAAGATGGCGAGACCCAGAACGATGATGAAAAGTCTGTAGGTCGGATACTCGACACCAAGGAATGTCAGACGACCGCCGAGCAGCGTGGGTACGTCGATGGCGAGAGCCAGATCACCCCAGAAGATGCGCGTCAGATCGAGCAGGACAAAGATCAGACCGAAGGTGACAAGAACCTGTGACATGGGCCCCGATTTCCGCATGCGCTTGATGAGGCCGGAATAGAGGAGGATCCCCACCCCGGCGACCGCCACGGGCGCCAGAAAGAACCCCATCCAGTAGCCGCCCACGGCAGCCAGCGAGGCAGCGAAATAAGCGCCAAGAGCATAAAGCGAGCCATGCGCGAGGTTAACGAAGTGCATCAGCCCGAAAATGACAGTCAGGCCGATGGAAAGAAGAAACAGAAGCATGGACAATTGCAGGGCGTTAAGCGCCTGAAGGGTCCAGAATCCAAGATCATGTGCCATGAGCTAAGTCCTCCTCGGACGTTATGTCCCGGCCGCAGGCGAGCGGCCGGGTCAGATTGGTCAGTTGGAGACGGGTGCCATCTCGCAGCCATTGGTCGCGTCGGCTTCCGCGGGAAGCTGAGCCAGGACCTTCTGCGTCAGCCCACCTTCACCAGCGACGGTTTCGTAAACATAGACGGGCTGAATGATGTTGTTGGTTGCGGGGTCGATGGAGAGTTGACCGCGCGGCCCCTCAAAGCTGACCTGGCGCAGGGCGGTCGCCAAAGATGCTCGGTCATTTGCGCCGGTTTTTGTTGCTTCAATCAGCGCGCGAGCAGCATCATAACCTTGGACGGCGAATTCCGATGGAGCGCGGCCGGTTTCCTCGGTGAACGCAGCCACGAAAGCAGCGTTCGCCTCGCTGTCGATGGTCGGCGCGTAGTGAAGCGCCGTGATGACGCCTTCGGCGGCCTCGCCCTGCGCGTTCACGTAAAGCGGCGAGGTCAGGAAGCCCGAGCCATAAAGGGGAAGGTCTGCCTTCAGGCCAAAGCTGTCATATTGCTTGACGAAGGAAATCGCCTCGCCGCCTGCATAGAAAACGTAGACCGCATCCGCACCGCTGGCCTTGGCCTGGGCGAGATAGGGACCGAAGTCTTGCGTCTTTTGGAACGGCGTGAATTCCTGCCCGACAATCTCGCCGCCTGCGGCGGTGAAGGTCTCGGTGAAGGCCTCGATCATCTGGCGACCGGCGGCGTAGTCAGGCGCCAGCGTGAAGACCTTTTTCACGCCCTGCTCTGCCATCCAAGTGCCCATCGGACGGTTGATCTGGCCGTTGGAAAACGACATCCGCGTGATGAAAGGCGAGCAGGAGGCACCGGTGGCCTCGTCATTGCCGGCATTGGCAACGATCAGCGGCACACCTGCGCCATGCACCATGTCGCGCACCGCACCCAGAACACCGGAACTGACGATCCCGACCATAACATCGACCTGGTCCTGCAGGATCAGTTTCTTGGCCTTTCCAAGTGCGACCGGCGGCTTTACCTCAGTGTCTTCACGGGCGATCTCGAACGTGACACCGGCCTCGGAACCGAACTGTTCCAGACCGAGGTTGAATCCGGTCTCGATTTCATTGCCGAGCGACGCGTAGACGCCCGAGAAAGGGAGCAGAAGCCCCACCTTGATGTCTTCTTCGGCAACAGCAGGCACAGCGAAGCTGGTGGCGAGCCCGAGGGCCGCCAGGATAGTGCGTTTCATTTTGGATCTCCTCCAGTAGGTTAACGACCCCTCCTCAGGGCCTATCCTAAGTCGCCCCCACCCACCGGAACGGTGACACCGGTGATGTAGGAGGCCTCGTCCGACGCCAGGAACAGGATGGGACCTGCCTGCTCGTCGAGCGTTCCGTATCGTTTCATGAACGAGGACTGGATCGTCTGGTCGACAATGGTCTGGTACCAGTCCTCGCGTTGTTCTTCTTCAGCGTTGGGGTTGCGCGGCACGACCCGTGGCGGTGCTTCGGTTCCGCCCGGAGCGGTTGCAACCACGCGAATGCCGCGTTCGGCGACTTCCCACGCCAGGCTTGCGGTGAGTGCGTTCACGCCGCCCTTCGCTGCGGCGTAGGGCACGCGGTTTAGTCCGCGGGTCGCAATGGACGACACGTTGACGATGGTACCTGAGCCTTGCGGCAGCATCCGTTCAATGGCGGCGCGGCAGCAGTAGAGTGTCGGGAACAGCGAACGGCGCACTTCCGCGTCGATCTGCTTGGGCTCGTAATGCTCAAAGGGCTTGGCCCAGATCGTGCCACCGACGTTGTTGATCAGGATGTCGATACGGCCCCAAAGGTCACAGGCCTTGTGCATCGCCTTTTCGCAGCCGCTCCAGGTCTCGAGGTTGACCGAGATCGCCTCTGCCTCGCCCCCCGCTTCGCGGATCGCCGCGACGACGCCTTTGCGCGCGGGCGAGCGGTCCACGATCAGAACCCGCGCCCCTTCGCTGGCCGCCCGTTCGGCGACGCGGCGGCCGATACCTTGTGCCGCGCCGGTGACGACCATCACCTTATCGTCGAAACGGCGTGTCATGCCGCTTCGGCCTTCTCTTCGGTGGGGTTGAATTTCTCGTAGTAGAAATTCGCGGGCTCGACGCCCAGTTTCCCGAAATGCGCGCGCACGGCATCGACCATCGGCGGCGGGCCGCACAGGTAGACGTCGCAATCGCCGCCCGACAGGTCATCGCCGCTGAGGTGATCGGTCACGAAACCCTTGCGCTCATGCGCGTCTTCTTCGGCGGCCAGAATGGTGATCACGGTGACGTCGCCGATCTTTTCAGCAAGCGCGTTGACACGGTCGAGTTCCACCAGGTCGGCAGCGCGGGTCACAGCGTAGTAGAGCGTGATCGGATGCTCGGATCCCTGTTCAGCCACCTGTTCCAGCATCGAGAGGAACGGCGCCAGACCGGTGCCGCCGGCGAGCCACACCTGCGTGCGCTCGACTGGCCGCAGGTAAAAGGCACCCATGGGACCGGTTGCAGTCAGAGCGTCGCCAGGCTTCGCCTGTTCGCCAAGATAGGAGCTCATGACACCGCCGGGCAGGTTGCGGATCAGGAATGTTGCTTCCTGCGCACCCGGTGCGGACGAAAAGGAATAGGATCGGTGTTTGTCCGTACCGGGGACTGTCAGGTTCACATACTGGCCCGGCAGGAAGTTGATCGGCTTGGCCAGTTTCACCCGAAGTCCAAAGGACGTCTCGGAAAGTTTGTCGACGCCCTGCACTTCGGCCTCGACAGCCTCGGGCGCGGTTTTGCAGATGGCGGACGAGGCCGGGACCCGCACGACGCAGTCGCTTTCCGGGGTCATCTGGCAGGTGAGCGCATAGCCCTGTTCGGCCTCCTCGTCGCTCATGGACTCGTCCATGTAGAATTCCAGCTCGTACTCGCCCTTCTCGACGAAGCACTTGCAGGTGCCGCAGACGCCATCCCGGCAATCCATCGGCAGGTTGATCTTCTGACGGAAGGCCGCATCGGTCACCTTCTCATCGTCATCGCACTGGATGACGCGCGTGACGCCATCTTCGAAATTCAGGGCAACGTTGTAGGTCGTCATGGCATGCTCCTCCCTTGGCCGCGCACCCTGACGTGGATGCGCTGAGGTTTTCAGTCTCCCGGAGAACGGGGGTCAGACGTGGTAGACGTCGATCACGTGGTGAATGTGATCGTTCTTAAGGATCACCTTCTTGTCGGTGATCAGCGGCTTCGGCCCGCTGGTGTCGATCGTGTAGAACGACGTGCCCCAGTGGGTATCGGTCTTGGCGTAGCGGTAGCTCAGGGTTTGCCAATTGAAGCGCAGCTTGATTTCGCTACCTTCGCGGCTCAGCACTTCGATGCCCGACAGGTAGTGGTTCGTGCGCGGCTCCGGCAGCGAGGTCGCCGACGACCGGTCGGTCTTGATCCGGAAAACGCGGTCCTCGATGCCCTGCTTGTTGGGGTAGTACATCAGCGACATTTCGTTCTGCGGGTCTTCCGTCAGCGTGTCGTAATCATCCCACGCGGGCATCCAGAACGGGCAGTCCTTGTGGTAGAAGGTCAGCCAGGTGTCCCACTCGCGATCATCCAACGCGCGCGCCTCCGCGAAGAGGAAGGCCTGGATGTCCTCGAAGCTCATCACGTCGGTTGCAGGGCGTTCAAGAGTTGCAGTTGTCATGGTCTTTCCTCCTCACTCGGCTGCGACAGCCGCGCCCGGCGCGGTTTCGCGTTCCTTGGCGATGGCTTCACCCATCCGCTCGGACCAGTTGCTGTGTTGAATGACGAAGAGACCTTCGTCTTCGGTGCGGGCACCAGACAGAACCGGGTTGATGCCCAGGGCCTTTGCGTCTTCATCCGGGCCTTCAATCCATTGGGTTGCGCCGCGTGTCAGGTCATTCCACTTCGCGTGCGATGCGCCGGCGTAGCCACGCTGCGTAGCCCGGAATTCTTCGGTGTCGTCCGGCGTCGCCATGCCGGAAGCGTTGAAGAAGTCCTCGTACTGCCGAATGCGGCGGGTGCGGGCTTCCTGGCTCTCGCCCTTCGGCGCGATGCAGTAGATCGTTACTTCAGTCTGATCGACACTGATCGGGCGGAACACCCGGATCTGGCTGGAGAACTGGTCCATCAGGAAGACGTTGGGATAGAGGCAGAGGTTGCGCAGCACTCCCACCATCCATTCGGCCTTGGTCTTGCCGTACTTCTCCGTCCATTCCTCCAGGCGCGGATAGCCGGGGCGGTTGGTCGGGTCGGCCCATTCGGTCCAGAGCAGGATGTGCCCGTTCTCGTAGGCGTGGAAGCCACCGCGCTGCTTCGCCCATTTGGACGCGTCGGTCGCCTTGATGTTGTCTTCTTTGCCGTCATCGGTACGGTGCGCCGTCGTGGCCACGTAGTTCCAGTGCACGGCCGAGACGTGGTAGCCATCAGCGCCATTTTCGGCCTGCAGCTTCCAGTTGCCGTCATAGGTGTAGGTGGACGAACCGCGCAACACCTCGAGCCCCTCGTCGGCCTGATCGACGATCATGTCGATCATCTTGCGTGCTTCGCCAAGGTACTCCTCCAGCGGTTTCACGTCGGCGCTGAGCGAGCCGAACAGAAAGCCACGGTAGTTCTCGAAGCGGGCGACCTTGGTCAGGTCATGGGAGCCATCCTTGTTGAACTGCTCCGGGTAGCCTGCGCCCTTAGGGTCTTTGACTTTCAGAAGCTTGCCGGTGTTGGAAAAGGTCCAGCCGTGGAACGGGCAAGTGAAGGTCTTCTGGTTGCGGCGCTTGAAGCGGCACAGCTGCGCGCCCCGATGCGAACAGGCATTGACCAGCGCGTGCAGCTCGCCGTCCTTGTCGCGGGTGATGACGACGGGCGTACGACCCATGGTCAGGGTGAAGTAGTCACCCGGGTTTGGGATCTGGCTTTCATGCGCCATGTAGATCCAGTTGCCTTCGAAGATGTGCTTGATCTCAAGCTCGAACAGCTCTTCGTCGGTGAAGATGTCCCGGCGGCACCGAAAGACGCCGTTTTCCGGGTCGTCTTGGATCGCGCCGTCGAGCCGCGCTTCGAATTCGTCGAGATTGGATTGGGTGAACATTCTTGGTCCTCCTCCTGACTGCCTCGGCACTTTGGAATGCGCTTTGGCTGGGTTTGATATCCGTGTCGCGGGTCTATTCTCCGGCGACGGCTTTCATGGTCCGACCGCCATCGCGGCGGAAGAAATTGATCTTGTCGTCGTCGAGCGTTGCGCCGATGCCGATGCCTTTGGGGATCTCGACGCAGAAATCGCGGTAGATGATCGGCTTGGCCAGAATGTCTTCGGTCAGCAGGAGCGGGCCGAACAACTCGGTGCCCCAGGCCAGATCTTCCACAGTCGAGAACAACTGCAGAGCTGCAGCGGTGCTCAGACCGGTTTCCAGCATCGTGCCACCGTAAAGGCCCAGCCCTGCTGCCTGCCCGATGGCGATGACTTCAGATGCGCGCTTGAGCCCACCCGACTGCCCAATCTTGACCGCGAACACATCCGCCCCGCGCACTGATGCGACTTCCAAGGCGTCCTCGGGACCGTTCAACGCCTCGTCTGCCATCACGGCGATCTCATAGCCTTTGGACAGTTCCGCCATGGCGCGGCGATAGCGGGCGGGCACCGGCTGTTCGACAAGTTCGCAACCTGCCTCTTGCAAGCCCTTCAGGCCCCAGCGGGCATCCTGCAGAGACCACGCGGTGTTCACATCGACGCGCACGCTTGCGGCGTCACCAACGGCCTCTTTGATCCTCGCCACATGCGCCACGTCCTCGCGGACGGACCGCTTGCCGATCTTCAGCTTGAAGATGTTGTGGCGGCGAGTTTCGATCATCTCCTGGGCTTCGGCGATGTCGGTCTCGGAATTGCCGGACGCCAGCGTCCACGCGACCGGCAGACGCTCGTGAACGGCCCCGCCAAAAAGTTGCGACACCGGCACACCCAAGCGCTTGCCCAGCCCGTCCCAGAGAGCGATCTCGACAGCTGTCTTGGCGATGCGGTTGCCTTTCACCAGCTTGTCGATGAGCTGTATCGCACCATTCACATCGTCGCCGTTTCGACCAATCAACGCAGGCGCGATATAGGTCTCGATTGCCGACTGGATGCCTTCAGGGCTTTCCGGTCCGTAGCTCAGCCCGCCAATCGTCGTCCCCTCGCCAATGCCTTCGGAGCCGTCCGAGAACTTGACCCTGACGAGCACGGCAGTTTGCGTACGCATCGTGGCCATCGAAAGCACGTGACCACGAATGGTGGGGATGTCGAGGATCAGGGTCTCGATCTGGTCAATCTTGGTCACTGGGGCTCACCACATCTACAGGTTTCTATTGGCTGTAGATTGCCCGCTGGAGCCGGATTCTGTCGATGATTGGGGGGGTCTTGGGTGATACCCTGACGAGACACGAGGGTGCCTGCGACGCCTCTCAAACGAAAAAGGCGCCACCAATGGTGACGCCTGCAAGCGGACCGTTTGCGTGGATCGCTACTGATTAGAAATCGACCTCGATGGCGACGCCACGCTCGACTGCCAGATCGACGACCGCCGCGGCAACAGCAAGGTCCTGAAGACCGACGCCGGTACCGTCGAACAGCGTGACCTGATCGTCCGAAGTGCGGCCCGGATGGCTGCCGTTGATCACGGCGCCCAGCTGAGCAATGTCACTTTCCCTGATCAGTCCTTCAGCGATAGCATGCTGCGCTTCGCCGATGCTGATGGATTGCGCGATCTCGTAGGTGAAGACGGTGGCGCGGGCCAGCAGGGCGGCCTCGACCTCCTGCTTGCCCCTGGTATCGGTTCCCATGCAGGCGATATGCGTGCCCGGGCTGACGTGATCGGCCATCAGAGAGGGCGCGAATGCCGAGGTGATCGAGATGATGACATCCGCCTGCGTCATGCCCGGCAGGTCGACAGCTTCGAACGGAAGGCCAGCCTCGGCGGCCACCTTCTCGATGTTGGGCAACATCTCGGGGTGGTAGTTCCAGCCGATGACCTTTTCAAACGCGCGTTGCTCAAGCGCCGCGCGCAGCTGGAAGGTCGCCTGGTGGCCGGCGCCAATCATGCCGATGACCTTGGCGTCCTTGCGTGCCAGGTGCCTGATCGACACCGAGGATGCCGCCGCCGTGCGCAGGGCGGTCAACAGGTTGCCACCCACCATGGCCGAGGGCTTGCCGGTGTCGGGATCAAACAGGAACACCGTGGACTGGTGGTTGATCAGCCCGCGCTTTTCCAGATTGTTGGGCCAGTAGCCGCCCGCCTTGAGGCCCAATGTCAGGCCCGCACGGTCGAACCCGCCCTTGAAGCCATAGAGCGCATCCTCATGGCCGATGGCTTCGCGCACCACGGGAAAGTTGTAGGCATCACCTGACGCCATGGCGGCAAAGACCTTTTCCACCGCCTCGAAGGCCGTCTCGCGCGTCATCAGATCGGCGATGTCCCGTTCCGGTACGATCAGCATGGGTTTCTCCCCGGTTCGAATACTGCAAGGGACAGCCCGCCCAGAAGGGCGGGCTGCCGGTTGGTGATATATGCGGGTCAGTAAGCGCGGCCGCGGGCCGAGACCGGCCAGACGCATTCGACCTTGCCGTTGCGCACACCGACATACCAGTCATGGACATTGGCGGTCGGGTCGCAATGGCCGGGCACGAGCTTGAGCTTCTCGTTGACCTTCAGGACGCCCTTCGGGTCGGAAATCACGCCATGCTCGTCCGAGCATTTGACGTATTCCACGTCGTCGCGCCCATAGATGAACGGCAGGCCGCTATCGATGGACTGCGCCTTGAGGCCTGCGTCGCAGATCGCCTTGTCGGCCTTGGCGTGGCTCATGACCGAGGTCAGGATGAAGAAGGCGTTCTCCCATTCGCCCGCGTCGATCCGCTTGCCGTCCTTGTCGAGAATGCGACCATAGTCTGCATCCATGAATGCATAAGACCCGCACTGCAGTTCATTGTAGAGGCCTGAGTTCGACTCGAAGTAATAGGACCCGGTACCACCGCCCGAGACCAGATCGGTCTCGATCCCTTCGGCTTTCAGCGCG